>Ga0182019_10000015_pt1 | contig 80236 bp, 49 predicted proteins | sample 812E2MmetaG_FD_120483 | JGI IMG/M metagenome (GOLD analysis project Ga0182019, IMG submission 120483) | Permafrost microbial communities from Stordalen Mire, Sweden - 812E2M metaG | ecosystem: Environmental > Terrestrial > Soil > Wetlands > Permafrost | place: Sweden: Stordalen | collected...
CCCGGCTGCAGCCCGGGCCGACCATTGAGGATATCCAGCGAGCCCTGACGTGGTTCCTCAAGAAGATGTACGCGAAGGATTATGCCGTCTCCGCGGGCGACGTAACCTTTCGCGGCGAGGTGCCCTGGTGAAAAGGGGAAACCTCTGGTTCTTCCGCCGCGAGAAGTGAGCGGCGGGGGAGCCGCCCATGCCCGCGCGGGGCACCGCGCGATGACGATCATCGCCCAACCCCGCCCGAATAGCGGATCATGACAGTGGCCGGCAGCTTCTCGATGCGGATTTCGGTCGGTTTCTCCGGAAGCCAGCGTCCGTCCCCCGAGACCGATTCGATCTTCTTGGCCAGGGGAGACTTCAGGACAATCTTGCCGGCAGGGATCGAGATGTCGCCATGGAGACTCACCACCACATTCCGTCCCGTCCCGCCGCCAGACGCGGCCTCCGGTTTGATGGTATAGCTGAGGTTGCCATAGTAGGTCGGCAGGTTGCTGACTTCCACTCCCGCCGGGTCGTTGACCCACTCGTCGGCAATCCCCGCACCCACGACCAGCGCATCATCCTGTTCGCGTTCATACACGAACATGGCCCGCACCGACCGGATGAAATCGGAGCCGCACCAGGTATGCGGCATGTCCCCGATCGTCTTCGGTGTCTGCGGATCGCGGTACACGATCTCCGCCCAATGATTCCATCTCGGCGGTCTCCGGTCGTTCATGAAGAAGCTCACGGCCTCTTGGGCCCGCTGCTTCTGATCGAGATAGACGAATGAACCGATGATCCGGTTTTCGTAGGGGGTGTAGTCCGTCCAATCGATGGTGTTGTGCTGGCGCTTCGTGAAGTAGTCGAAATACCGGTCGAAGGTGTGGTGGAGCTCAGGCTCCGGGAGGTTTCCCAGCTCGTTCACCGGCGTGATGCCGATCGTCGTCGAGGCCACGTCAAGATCCCCCAGTTCCACGCAACCGGGAATGTAGTCAATGTGCCGGTTCGCCATCGCCCGGCGCATCGAGGCGTAGAGATCCTTTGTGAAATCGTCACGCTCGGCGGCAAACTCGGCCTGCTTTTCCGTTTCGCCGAGGATGCCGGCCATGGCGGTCGCATCCTTCAACCCGCGGAGAATGAAGAAATCATCCCAGTAGGAGTGCATCGGCTGGGCCGAGTATCCCTCATGGCTGATGGACTCGGGGACCAGCCCGTAGCAGGCCCGCTGCTGCGGGGTTCCCGTCTGGTAGACCGCGGTTTTCCGCTCGGCGCGAAGGCCCTGGATGTAGCGCACCGTCTTCACCACCAGATCCCACTTGGAACGCAGCCAGGTCCGGTCATGCGTGAAACGGAAAACCTGCATGATCAGATAGATCATCTCTCCGTGGCTGTCATTTTCCACGGTCGGATCGGCGCCGCGCGAATCGACCACACAGGGAATCTTGCCGCTCGGGAATTGGAATTGGGAATACCAGTCGGCATACGCCTTCACCTCGTCCTTGATGCCCAGCTCCAGCAGGGCGGTGGAGGTCAGCGAGCCGTCGCGAATCCAGGCCCGGTTGTAATTGCGCGCCCCCGGCTGAATGCGGGGCCCGACTTGGTTGATGAAGATGTACGCCAGATTCGATTTGATCGTGTTGATGATGGGCTGGGCGGAGGCGGGCAGCCGGACGTCAAAGCGGTCGAGCATCGACTCCCACATCTGCCGGGTCGCCGCATGGGCACCGCTGGCGTAATTCGCCGCGCCGGTCCGGTCCATATTCGGCGTGGGGCTCCCGCTCCAGCTGTGGAAGGGCACCGCCAGGTGGTATTCGATAGAGGATGCGCCCGGGAGATCGAAGTCGTACTCCAGCGCGCCGGAGCCAAATCCCTGGGTGTCCTGAACCCGGTTGCCGGTTGGGAGCCGGCCCTGCTGCAAGTATTCGGTGATCTCTCCGTGCTCAAATGGCGTCGCCCCAAAACCCGACGGGGCGTCGATCGGGATAATCTTCCGGTCGTCAACCGTCAGCACGCCGTTTTCAAGTTGCACATGATCGATGCGCGCCCACCCACCGGCGTGCAGCAATCCCTGCCAGGGCGGATTTACTTGAAAGGGACGGACCGCCAGGAACAGTTTTCCGCGGACTGGCCCGCCTGAATTCTCGATCCGGTAGGTCGCGAGCAACCGGCTGTCCGGTCCGGCGGCTCCTGCGGCGAAAGCGGTGATAGTCAGCTTGAGATTCCGGTGTTGCCACTCGACCGACGGAATCGGGAGGTAGTCCTTCTCCAGGGATTGGCGCGGCGTGACATCGCTCCAGGTCACGAGCTGGTCGTCGACGAAAAGAAACGGTTCGATAGTGAAGCGGGTTTGATCGATCTCGATGGCGCCCTCCTCGTTAATCAGCGCCTTGCGGTCATCGCGGGGACTGCCAACAACGGTCCAGAAGCTCTGCTCCGGCCGCAGGTATTTCGGATATAGTCCGCGCCGTTGGTCGCGGGCCACGGCGCTGAAAAAGCCGTTGGCGCTGGCGCCGAACTCGGGGCCTTTGACCACGAGTTGGGCGATCGCGAAACCCCGGCCGTGCGCGCTTTTCTTCATCACGAGCTTGAGAAACCGGCCCTCCTGTTCGGGCAGATAGACGTAATCGCGGCCGCCGTTGCCCTGCGTCACCGACGAGGAGGGCCGCCAGTCCCTTCCATCGGCTGACGTGAGCACTTCATAGGCCGAAGCATAATCCTCCCCCTGCCAGTCGATCACCAGGCCGCCCAGCTCCCGTTGGTAGCCGAAGTCGACGGCGAGCCATTCCGGGGAGTTGTTTCCCGCGCTCCTCCAATGCACCAGACGCGCTTCCTTATCATCCCATGCCGGTTCACCCCCGGGTTGCGTCGAAGAAGCGTCGACCCGGGCGCGGGCGGTGAGGTTGGCGCGCTCATCGACGGCTTCGATGCGGAGGTTGTCGAAGAAGACCTTGCCCTTCCCCCCGGTGCCGGAGGCCACCACGAACACGAGCGCCTTGACGTGCCGGATTTCGCCGCCTCCCGCCGGGCCCCATCCGAAGGTCACCTGGCGCCGGCGGATGTGCTGCGTGGTCCACTCCGTCGGATAGGTGACATCCAGTTTCCTGGCCAACCAGGTGTTCTCCTGCGCGTCGATCAGCTTAAACTCGAAGTTATTAACCGGGGCATCCGCCCGCAGATCAAAGGTGAACTGGTAGTTCTCGGGCAGATCGATCGGGAAATCCTTCCGCGCGCTGACGTAGCCGTACGCCCCGCTCAGATCGAACTCCATGACCATGGCTTTGCCGGTTTTCCCCTCGGCGGTGGCCAGGTTCATCGTGGCGCCCTCCGAATGAACGGCCTGCCATCCGGCCAGGGTCTCAAAGTCGTCGAGCAGGCGGGATTGTGACCAAAGGAGCCCGGGCAGCATCAGCCCGGCGATGACGAAAAGCACCCGCGCGCCCCCGTGATTCGATCCGTGTGGCGAAAGGTCCATCTTCCAGGTTCCTCCGTTACTTCTGTAAAACGGTTTGGTTGTGCCATCAGCCCTGCGGAAGATCCGGGCTAGGAGGCGGGTTCCACCGCAGCGGTCGCCAGGCGCTGCGCGCGCTTGGCGGCCAGCAGTCCCTTGATCTGGTAGGCCCGCTCTTCAGTCAGCGGGTATTTGACCAGCAAGATCAGGCTGATCAGGCACAGACACGGGGGCAGCCCGATTTCCCAGAATCTGATCCAGAAGAGCGTGGCCTCGGTCTGGGTGGGCAGGCCCTCCTGGAAGCCCGTGAATCGGAGCACATAGCCGCTGACGACCGTGGCGATCGAGACCGCCACCTTCCACCACCAGTTGTAGACGGCGAAATAAATACCCTCCCTTCTGATGCCCGTCGCGAATTCGTCTTCGTCGCAGATGTCGGCGATCATCGAGTTGACGAGCGTGAAAGAGAACACCATGCCGAGCGACAGCCCCACGGTCGGGATGAACGTCAGCCAGGGATACGTCCGGCTGTAGCACAGGATCTTCGACAGGTTCCCCACGATCATGATCCCGAGCGCGACCATGACCGTGGCCCGCTTGCCATACCGCTTGGACAACCACGTCATCGGAAAGACGCCCGCGAGCCCGATCGCGGCCCAGAGGGTGCCATTTTCGCCCATAAGGGTGGAAGCCGCGTCCTTGTTGCCCCCGAAAAGGTAGAAGATGGAGATGTAGTTGTTGAATCCCATGACGAGCTGGAATCCGACGATCAGCAGCACAAACACCAGCACGAGCCGCAGGAAGGTCGGGTTCCGATACGTGGTCTTGAAGCTCTCCCAGATCGGCACCTTCTCCTGCGACTTCGCCTGCTTCAGCTTGGCCTCTTTGCAGACCAGGGCGCAGGTGAGCGCGCACGCCGTGAGCAGGACACTCATCCCGAGACACACCCATTTGATCCCTTTCACGGCGTCGCCTCCGAAGATCGGCCGGTTGGCCAGGTAGTAAATCCACGGAAGCGTGAAGGCACCCACATTGCCGACGAAGCTGGCGTAGGCGAATAGGCTGGTCTTCTCGTGATAGTCCTCGGTCATCTCAAGTCCCAGCGCCCCGTGAGGAATCGCGTAAATGGGGATGACTGTGTAGAAAAAGAGCGAGACCACGACGAAGTAGGCAAACATCCCGGATTTGCTCCAGTCCCGCGGCACCGCCCAGAGCAGCCAGAACGCGATTCCGATCAGGATTCCCCCGATCACGAGAAAGGGGATCCGCCGGCCGAATCGTGAACGTGAGTTGTCGGACAGGTTGCCCAGGAACGGATCCACCACGGCATCCCACAACCGCGGGAACGCCTGGGCCCAGTTGATCCAGACCACGCTGATTCCCAACCCGACCACATAGACGAGTCCGCTTAGCTGCTGGACTGAGTTCACCGCGACGATCGTGACCACGGCCCCCAGGCCGTAGGCGATCTTCTGAGGCACCGGAATTCTGTCCGCCGGGGCGGTAAGATGGTGCTTCTGTGGATTCATGATTAAGCCGGGGCCGGGGCAATCGGCCGGTGAAATGCTGGGGTTATGGCCTGATAATGTCGACCTCGGGGTGGCTGCGCGCGGATAGAAATCCGAATGCAAATGTTTGCAATCCCAAATTGAATCACTAGAACCATCCGGAGTGGGCTGTCAGGTGGGAATGCTTGCCGCCGCCGCTCCCGGCCCTTCAGAATGTGAACCGACTTCAACACCCCATGCCCATCCGATCCTCCTCCTCGCGTCCAACCCGGGTGGGCATTGTGCAGATCGCAGAGCGTCTCGGCGTGTCCCCCTCGACCGTCTCGCGGGCGCTGCGACCGGAAACGGCTCATCTGGTGAGTGCGGAAACCCGCAAAGTCATCCTCGATCTGGCGGAGCAGCAGAATTTCTCCCCCAATCCCGGGGCCCGCATGCTGCGCCGGGGGATCAATTCCACCCTGACGGTCGTGGTGCCGTTGGATGAAAACATTTTCTTTTCCGAGTTTTACGGCCGGTTTCTGGCGGGCACGCTGCACGCGGCGGCGGCGCGCGGGTGGGGCGTGCAAATCTGCACCCTGAACCGGAAGCCCGGCGCGAGCTTTCGCGAGGCCATGCAGCACCTGAGCATGGATTCCTCCGGCATCATCTACCTGGCCGAGCCATTGCTGCTCAAAGATCTGCAGGAATTGCACGGCTACCGGCGGCCGTTTGTGGTCGCCAAGTCCGTGCTGCCGCCTGAGACCGCTGTGAGCGACTTTGGGGTGCCGGTGGTGGGGGTGAACAATTTTGCCGGGGCCCAATCGGCGGCGAGCTTGTTGCTGCAGCTCGGGCATCGGCGGATCGGGCTGCTGCTGGGCCCCAGCGCCTCCCGCGATGTCCACGAGCGCAGGCAGGGATATCTCGATGCGCTGGAAAAAGCAGGGGTGACGCCGCGCGCCGAGTGGATTTACGAAGGTCCGTTCAGTGCCGAGACCGGACGGGAGGGCTTCGCACGTTTCCTCGGTTCCGGGGACAGGCCCACGGGGCTCTGCTGTGCCAATGACGAAATCGCCTTTGGCGCGATCCATGAGGCGAACCTGGCGGGACTGCGCTGCCCGGAGGATGTCTCGGTGGTCGGGTTTGATGACGGGATGTGGGCGACGGCCTGCCGGCCGGCGCTGACCACCATCCGTCAGCCGTTGGCGGACATGGCGGAGCGGGCGGTCGGGTTGGTGGTCGAGGCGGCGGGCGCGCCGGGCAAGGCCCGGCGGCCGGTCCTCCATGAGATGCCGGCGGCCCTGGTGATCCGCGAGTCGACCCAGCCAGTCTAGGCCAACTTCGCATCTGTAGGAAGCGCGCTTGCGCGCGACCTGTCCTCCGTCCTGTCCGCCATAGGCTGGGCCGCGAGGCGGAAGTCCTGGCGAAGGGGGATGGCAGAGGAATCATCGCCCGCAAGCGGGCTTCCTACACCCCATCTCGACCGCAGATTTGCCATGGAACTTCTCCGGCACGACACGAGGAAAAGCACCTGGCGCGTTGGGTAAATACGAAGGCTGTCCGCGCCATCCGCCCCGGTCCAGCGCGACTGACAGGAGAACGCAAATGTTTGCAATAACGACTTGATTAGTTGTGCCATCGTTAGGTGAAAAAATGAGGGTTTTGGCATTTTCCGTTTGCAATGCAAACGTTGTCAGTTACGTTGCATTTCCGTGCAACCCGGCCCCGGTAGGCCCGGCTGCGACGGACCCTCTTAAAATCCTACCCCGCTCGCCAGGTTGTTCCCATGGCTCCGTTTCGCATCCCCGCGGCGTCACCACGTCGGCTCTTTCTGGGCGCGCTCGTCCTCTTGCTTGCAGGCGGGCGAGGGCGGGCGGAAACGCCGCGCGAAGAAACGGTGATGCAGGGCGGGGCCGGCGAACGGCCGGGGGCGCGGGCGGTGGTGAAGCTGCCGGCTGCCGATGATGCGTTTCTCAACGAGCTGGAGATGGCGTCCTTTCGCTATTTCTCGGAGCAGGCGGATCCCCGTACTGGTCTGGTGCGCGACCGGGCGCGGGCCGACGGCTCGCCGACCGAAGGCAAGGCCAGCATCGCGGCGACCGGTTTCGCCCTCAGCGCCTGGGCGGTGGGCACCGAGCGGGGCTGGATGGAGCGCTCGACGGCAGTGCGGCGCGTGCAGACCCTGCTGCGCTTCCTCGCCACCGAGGCTCGGCGCCAGCACGGCTTCTTCTACCACTTCATGGAGATGGATACCGGGGCGCGCGCGTGGAAGTGCGAGATCTCGACCATCGACACCGGGTTGTTTCTCGCCGGCGCCATCGCGGCGCGCGAGTACTTCCACGACCCCGAGATCACCAGGCTGGTCGACCAACTCTATCGCGAGGTGGACTGGCACTGGTTTCTCAACGGCGGGAGGACCTTCGCGATGGGCTGGTTCGACGAGACGGGTTTCTCGCGCTTCCGCTGGGATCGGTACTCGGAGCTGAAGCTGCTCACCCTGCTGGGGCTGGGCGCGCCCGAGCGGCCGATCGAGCCGGAACTCTGGAGCGCCTGGGCCCGCGCACCGCTCGGCAGCTACGGCGGTTACCATTACATTCAGGGGGCGCAGTTGTTCGTGCATCAATTCGCCCAGGCCTACTGCGATTTTCGCGGCCTGCGGGATGCATATGCGGATTATTTCCTGAACTCCACCCTGGCCACGCTGGCGCAGCGAAAATTCTGCATGGATCTGCGGTCGGAATTTCCCCATTGGGGCGAAAAACTGTGGGGCCTCACCGCCTCCGATTCCGCAACCGGCTACAAGGCCTGGGGGGGGCCGCCGCGCACCACTGATTTCAACGCGCTCGACGGCACGATCGTGCCATGCGCGCCGGCGGGTTCGTTGCCCTTTGCCCCTGGCGAGACTCTGACGGCGCTCCAATACATGCGCACCGCCTACGGCGATCGCATCTGGAAACGCTACGGTTTTGTGGATGCCTTCAACCCCGAGACAGGGTGGGTCAATCCGGATGTCATCGGCATCGATCTGGGAATCACGCTGCTACAGGCGGAAAACGTCCGGACCGGCTTCGTCTGGTCGTTGTTCATGGGGGCGCCTGAGGTCCAGCGGGCGCTGGCCCGCGCCGGGTTCGTCTCGACGAGCCGCGATCTGACCGGACCCGGCCACGATGAACTGCGCGAGCTGGCGGCCCGGGCGTGGAAATCGCTTGGAGCGACGCCGGGCGTTACGGTGGGATTGGAGCTGTCATCGATCATCGCGGCCGAGACGCTCGGTTTTATCTCTAGCGCGGAGGCGGCGGCCCGGGCCGGGGCATTGTTGCGCACGGCGCCGGCGGCGCAGGACGGGGTCGCGGTGGCGGAGTATGCCGCAGGCCTGGCCACGCTGCGCCAGGCGATCCCAAGTCTGGCGGCGGAAGCGACGCGCCGCCTGACCGCGATTGACTGGAAGACGATTCCGGCCGTATCGGACCAGCTAGGCGCCGTGGATCGGCTGACGACGTTTTTCCAGGTGGCCGCAGGCGCCCGCCCGCCGTCGGCTTGGACCGGGCTGGAACGCACGCCGCAGCCTTTTGGACCGGTTTACGTGCTCGCGCCGGTAAACGTCCGTGACCAATTGCTACCCGGGCTCTGGCTCGACGAGCGATCGATCATCTCGGGAGCATCGGCGGCACAGTTTGCCTACGCGCGACTCAGAGAGGACTCCGGCGCAGCGAAGACTTTTCCTTACGACGTGCTAACGACTGCGTTGCTCCTGGCGGAATTCCCCGCGACGACGGTTGCACATTTAGACAGGGCGCCGCCGCCGGCGGAGTGGATCGAAAAGACATCAGCGGAGGACCGAGCCGCGCTGCTCATCACTGTGGCCAACCTCCTTGTGCCCGATTGCATCCGGCAATGGTTCCAGCAAGATCCGCTGGTTCAGGCCGGCCGCGCGGCGATCCCGGAGTTCGTCGAAGCAGCGTTCGGTCGCAACAACTCGATCCTGTACCGGAGACAATTGGCCGGGCCGGAATTGGTGCCGCCCGAGCGCCTGGCAGTCGCCGTGTCCGCCACCGCGCCGCGCGACCAGTGGAGGTGGACCCGGGTGGCCGGCCTGGAATTCAAGGATTCCGTGGCTGACATCCGGCCGGGCGACCCGGCGCTCGCGATGCGCTTCGCCTTCACCTGGGACCAGGCCGCGCTGCACTTCCACGCCGAGGTGATGGATGAACTTCCCAAGCTGACAACCCCCTCGCCGCGCAACGGCGTGGAATTGTTCGTCGACCCGAAAAACGATGGTCTCGTCTGGTCTGGTGCGGATGACAGCCAGTTCAGCTTCCGGGCCAACGGCGCGGTGACGGAGTGGTTCCACAACCGCCCGGTGCAGGGGGAGGTCCGGCGCACGGACCAGGGCTATGAAGTCGAGGCCGACATCCCCTGGTCGGACTTGGGGCTCACGCCCCGCTCCGGCCTTGTGATTGGCGTTTCCCCCGCGGTGGTCTCAGAGGGCTCCTTCGAATGGGAGCCATCATTGAAGTTGAACTGGCGCTATTACGACCGCCGCGACGAACGCTTTGGGCTCGGCACGCTGCGCCTCGAGTAGCCCCGACGATTCTTCCCCGACAGTAAACAACACCAAACAACAGCAACTCTCGAACGCATAACCCAGACTACCATGAAAACCAGGATGATTCATACCATCGTGCCCGCGTTCGCGCTGGCACTGGGGCTGCAGGCCCCGCTATTGGCACAGACTTCCACCCCGCCGCCGACGGCCCCGGAGCCTGAAAAGACGGTCGTGATGGACACGTTCACCGTCAACACCGACAAGGACAACGGCTACATCGCCACCGATTCACTCGCCGGCGGCCGGCAGGCCGCACCCATCCGGGTGACCCCGGCCCCAATGTCATCGCTAACCGGGGCCTTCCTCGACGACTTGTCGCTCACCAATGTGAATGACGTTTTGAAATGGTCGCTCAACACTGTTACCGCCTCAGATCGAAGTGGTATGTCGGGCGGCTCGGGCGGCGGAGTGTTCAACTACTGGTCGATCAGCACCCGCGGTGGCGCAAATGTGCAAGGCGGGAATCCCCCGACGAAGAACTACTTCCCGATCTACACGGTGATGGACACCTACAATATCGAGCGCATCGAGTTCGACCAAGGTCCGAATTCCATTCTATTCGGCATCGGCGACATCGGTGGCGCGGTGAGCAGCTACACCAAGACGGCGCGGTTCGACAAGAACTTCAACACCTTCAACCTCGGTCTCGACAGTTACGGCGGCTATCGCGGCACGATCGACGCAAACCAGTCCGTGGGCGATCTCGCCCTCCGGGTGAACGCTGTAATTGCGAACGAGAAGGGCTGGAGAGACGGCGACTATCACAAGAAACTGGGCGCCGATCTTGCCGGTGACTGGAAGTTCTTCCACGACAATGGACATCTGCGCTTTGAGATTGAAGGCTGGAAGGAAAAGAAGGCGATCTACGGCGCGACCTATCAGGACAATGCCTCTCTCTGGAACGGAACAACCAACGCCGCCACTTGGGGAGCTGCCATCCCCAACCAAGGGGCCAACCCCCAAACCACTCCCGGCGCACCCGGCGTGACAGGGATGTCGGACTGGGGCCTGAATCCCTATAATGTCTTGGTCGCCGGATCTGGCGCCGTGGTGAACTGGGGCGCTGGCGTGCGGTCCATGGGTACGAACAACATTGCGTGGGGCGCCTACCTGAGACCCTCTTCCTTCAACTACGCGCCGACCGGTGGCACAGCCATCATGGCGCTGCCAAGCAGGGAATTCACGGTATCCCCGAGCGACGGCTATCTAAAACCCCAGGCTCTCAACATGACGCTGACCTACGACCAACGGATCAATAAAAACATGGATTTGGAGCTTTCGGGTTACCGCTATGTCGACGACCAGTACTCGATCAACTTCGAAGGCGCGACCAACGCGCAGTACGACCTCAACAAGCAGCTGCCCAGCGGCCAGACGAATCCCAACTACGGCAAGCTCTATTCGGATTTCTTCCTCGATAAACAGGTTCAGGATCATTGGGTGAACGAGGTCCGCGGACAGTTCTCGTATCATTTCGACACGGAATTGTGGAATGTCCCCCTGAAGCAGGTGCTTAGCGCCTCCGCTGGCGAACAGGTGACCGAGTATGATGCCCGTCAGCTCAATGCCGATTGGATTGCTAACGACCCGAACCAAGTCAACTGGACCGCCAACAACTGGACCCAGGACATGGTCTGGGGACGGATGTATTGGGACAAACCGCAGGCGGCTTTCAACGTGCCCGCCGGTGTCATCTACAAGGCGATGCCGTTCAACTGGTATGACTTCAACTCGAAGCAGACCATCAAATACTATGGCGCATTCTCGCAGACCCGCCTCTGGGACGACCGCCTGAACATCTCACTCGGCATCCGGCGCGACACCTATGACGTCACCAAGGTCGGCCTGCGCGGTACCGGCAATGTACCGGTCGTCGGCAATGGAGCTGGCAACACCTACTCCGTCGGGGCCATTGGCTACGTGACAGACTGGCTCGGGCTTTTCGCGAATCTCTCCGACAACTACCAGCCGGCCGCCGGTGGCCTGGCCCCCAGCCTGTTCGGCGATTTGCGCGGGGCGTCCTTTGGCAAAGGCAAAAACGCTGGCATTCGTGTCTCCACGACTGATGGCAAATATTACGCCTCAGCCACGTGGTATAAGGACACCGCAACGGATGTCATCGGTGGCGATAGCGCCGACTTCCAGACCATTTGGAATGACTACCTGGCGGCTGGCGGCACGGCGAGAGACATCGGGCCGGCCGGTCAGATAAATGGTGTCACTGCCCAGATGCAATATAACACCATCTACAACGTGGAGTATAAGGGCGTCGAGTTCGAGATGACCGCTAATCCGACCAAGAACATCCGTCTGCAAGTGCACTATGCCGCTCCCAAGGGACAACGGACCGACGACGGAGTGGATGGCCTCAAATATTTCAATCAACATCTGGCGGAATGGCAGGTAGCGGCCGCCGGGAGCTCCACCCAGAGCCAGAAACTGGCCTCTGATCTCGCAACGGCCCAGCATAACTACGCGATTTGGGCGATTCCCACCCTCGCCGGCGGTGTGGTCAAGTCCATGTGGAATGCCTTCGCTACGTATAGCTTCACGGACGACACCTTCAAGGGTTTCGATATCGGTTTCGGTGCGACCGAAACGGGCGCGCGCCAGATCGACCAGGTGAACCGGACGACCGCCTACACGACGGAATCGCTCCTTGTCGGCTATTCAAGAGCGTTCGACACGATGGGCCATAAGCTCCATGCGCGGGTCCAGCTCAACGTGGACAACCTGTTCGGAAACAAGACGCTCGTGTTCCAAAGCTACAATGGGACGCAGCCGATGGATTATAACTTCATCCCGTCGCGGAAGTTCACCCTCACTGCGAAATTCGAGTTCTGAGGACTCCCAAATCCGATGGCATCGGGCCTGATGCTGGTGCCATCTCCATTCTGAGGAAGCCATCCGGCCCGGACGGCCGGATGGCGCTTCAGAACCACTGGCGCGCCCAGACCCGTTGGCCGGGGTTTGGGCACTGGCGGTGTCTTCCTGGTTCCTGCGGGTTTGGCCTCTGCTCGCGCAAACGGGCGCTGGTTATTCACCCGCTCTACCTCTCCATGCCCCAACCCCCTTGACGTTCCCCGGAGTAAGTTCCGGGGCATTTGAACAAGACACTTCATGTCCCGCTGCATTCAGCGTCAGTTTAGTGGCACGGGTCTCCCGACCTGTGTTTCCGATCCCCACGGGTCGGGAGACCCGTGCCGCTTCCTGACCAAGCCGCTACAAGTTTCGGGGTGTCGGACCCATTGCGAATGAAAATCCCGGCCATAGCTGATCTGGGATTGGTGGAGCTGCACAATCGTTCGCCGCTCGTCGTGCAACTGCTGCCTTCGGGCGCCGTGTTCGCTCTGCGCCACGGCCCGACGCTTCTCAACCAGCTGCTGCCCGGCCCGGCGGAGGACGGCTTGTTCCGTCTGCTCCTGCGCTGGCACGGCGCCGCCGGCGTTGCCGGTTGGTGCCCGCTGACCGGCCCGGGGCTTGATTTCTCCCACAATGGCGTGGATGCGGCCGCCTGGAATTCGGTGGCCGATGCCGGCCTGCAATGCACCACCACGCTCCAGTTGCACGGGCAGCATGCGGCCTGGGCCTGGCGGGTGCGCGTGCGTAACACCGGGTCCGTTGTGCGCCGCCTTGATGTGCTGCTGGCGCAGGACCTCGGCCTCGCCGATGAAGGAGCCGTCCGAAACAACGAGGCGTATATCTCGCACTACATCGACTTGCTGCCAGTCGACGACGCCGCGCTCGGCTGGGCGGTCCTGGCCCGCCAGAACCAGGCGATGACGGGCGGCCGCCATCCGTGGCTGGCGCTCGCGTGTGCAACGGGCGCGGCGGCGTTCTGCACCGACGGGTGGCAGTTTTTTGGCGCCGACCACCGGCTCACGGGCGAGCCCGCCGCCGCATGGATGGCATCGCTCCCGTCGAAACGCCTGCAATACGAGTTTGCGCTCGGCGGCCTGCAGAGCCGTGCGCTCGAGCTGCCGCCTGGCGCCACCGGCGAGATCAGTTTCGTCGCCCGGTATCTCGAGGATCATCCAGAAGCGTCCGCCCCGTCCGATCTCGCCCGGTTGAGGGAGGTTCTCCCGGTGGACTGGGGCTGCGCGACACCGCGCGCTCCGTCCGCGGCTGCGGAACCGTCGGTGTTCGTCACAGCAAAATGGTTGCATGGTGACCGGCCCACGGAGGCCGATTTGTCGGCATGGTTTCCGGGTGCGCGCCGCCACGAAGAGCGCGGCGCTGACCGGGCCCCGCTGGCGTTTTTCAGCGCCGAGGATACTCACGTCGTCACCCGTGACAAGGAGGCGCTCGTCGCCCGCCCGCACGGCCACCTCCTTCGGTCCGGCGAGGCAACCTGGATTGATAACGCCCAGTTCGGCCTGACCGTCTATGCGGCCGGCATTTTTGCCGCCCAGGCCTATTTCGGCAACCCGAGCCTGGCGCGTTTTCTGCCGGTCATCCGCAACTCCCTGAATGTTGTCCGCGGCAGCGGCCAGCGCGTTTTTATCCGCCATGAAGGGGTCTGGCGGCAGCTCGGGATTCCTTCCGCTTTTGCCATGAGTCCCGGCGAGGTCCGCTGGATTTACCAGTTCGGCGCTGACGTCATCGAAGCGCGCGTCTGGTGCGCGCGACGCCTCTCCGCCTCGTTCCTCGAGCTGCGCGTGACCGCCGGGGCGCCGCGGGAGTTTTTGCTCACCCACCAACTGGTGATCGGCTCGAACGAGTTCGATAGCGCCGGCTCGGCGGAGATCTTTGCGGCGGAGGGCTGGGTGGGGTGCGAGCCCGCAGGGGACGGATTGCTGGCGGAGCATCTTCCGGGCACCTGCTTCGCGCTGGCGGCGATGGACACCGGGGAGATGGCGGTCATTGGCGGCGATGAACTGCTGCATGCCGACGGGATTTGCCGGAACGGGCCCTATGTGGTTTTGCGTTCCCGGGCGGTCAGCCAGTGCGGGGCGATCCTGACCGGCACTTCGGACGGACCGGCGGCGCTGGCGGCCGCGGTTGCCGCGGCCCGAGGTGAGTACGGGGCCGGAATCCGGCCGGCCGCGCCGCCGGCGGCACCGGTGCGCTTGCACGGCGGCCACGATGCGGGCATCGCGCGTGTTAACGAGGTGCTGCCATGGTTCACCCACAATGCCAGCATCCATTTCTCCGCGCCGCATGGCCTCGAACAGTATGGCGGCGGGGCCTGGGGGGTGCGCGATGTCTGCCAGGGATCGGTGGAGTGGCTCCTGGCCGCGGGCCGCCATGACGTGGTGCGCCGCGTTCTGGAGACGGTGTTCGCGCAGCAGTACCCGCACGATGGCAGCTGGCCCCAGTGGTTCATGTTCCCACCGTTCCGCTTCATCCAGCAGGCGCACAGCCATGGCGATGTCTGCTTTTGGCCGGTCAAGGCGTTGTGCGACTACGTGGAGGCGAGCAACGACCGGGAGTTTCTGAAGCAGACGATCGGCTACACCGATCCGCGGCGTTTCGAACCCACCGGGCCGGAGGAACCGCTTCTCGACCACTGCGATCGCGTGATGGCACACGTCGAGTCGCGGTTCGTGGACAGGACGGCGCTGGTCAACTACGGTGATGGCGATTGGGACGACACCCTGCAGCCCGCCGACCCGACGATGCGCACCCGCATGATCAGCGCCTGGACGGTCGGACTGGCGTTTCACACTTTCCGGCAGCTGGCGGAAGTCTGCCGGCGCGCCGGACAGCCTGGACGGGCGGACCGGCTTGACGCGTGGTTGCAACGCATGCGGAGCGATTTTGCGGCGCGATTGATGCCGGACGGAATTGTGGCGGGATTCGTCGTCGTGGAACCGGATGGCCGTGCCCGGCCGCTGCTTCATCCGACGGATGCCGTCACTGGCATCCGCTACCGGTTGCTGCCAATGACCCGTTCGATCCTGGCGGAGCTCTTCACGCCGGCGGAAGCCGCCCGCCACCTCGAGATCATCGCCCGTGAGCTACTGTACCCCGACGGGGTGCGGCTGATGAGCGAACCAGCCACGTACCACGGCGGGAGCGCACATCTTTTCCGGCGGGCTGAGACCGCCGCCAACGTCGGTCGGGAGATCGGGCTGCAATATGTCCACGCCCATCTGCGCTATGCCGAGGCGCTGGCCAAAGTCGGTGAAGCCGAGGGGTTGTGGACCGCTTTGCAGGTCGTCAACCCGGTTGGGCTTGCGGAGGTTGTGCGGCAGGCCGAGCCGCGCCAAAGCAACGTCTATTTTTCCAGTTCCGACGCGGATTTTGCCGACCGTTACGAGGCCACTGCACGGTGGCCGGAGCTGCGGGCGGGGCAGGTTGGGGTGCGGGGCGGCTGGCGGCTTTACTCGAGCGGACCGGGCATGTTCCTCCACAATGTCCGCACATGCCTGCTCGGCATCAGGGAGTCCTTCGGCGATCTGGTGTTTGATCCGGTGATGCCGAAGAGCCTCGACGGCTTGATCGCGACCATGACACTCTGCGGTCATCGGGTGGAGATTCAATACCGGGTGAAGGTCGGTACCTTTTCGCCGGCCAGGGTCATCGTAAACGGGGTCCGGATGACGGGTTCCGTGCGGCGCGATCCCAATCCGTACCGCGCCGGCGGGCTTCGCATCCCCGCCGCCCAAGTGGCGGAGCAGCTGCGGACGGAGAAGAACGGGATCGTTGTGGAATTGTGAGTAGGCGCGGATGTCCCAAAGCGCGGCGGAGCAGCCACAGACCATTTTATAGGAGGTAAAAGAGGAAGCGGAGATCCTCGGGGCTTGCCCCAAGGCATTTGCACAAGACCCCTTATGTCCCGTTCCAACTATCATCAGTTTTGTGGCACGGGTCTCCTGACCCGTGTTCCCTTTAACCACGAGTCGGGAGACCCGTGCCACTTTCCACCAAGCCGAAGCAACCTCCTGGGTAGCGAAACCATCGCGATGAACGTTGCCTGAGCCAGCCAAGACCGTTTAACCCACCATGCACATCAAAGTCCGTTCCGCCTGCCTCGCCGTCCTGCTGTCGCTTGGCAGCCTCAATGTCCTGGCCGAGTCCACTTATTTCCACCACGTCGTCTTCGATAACAGCCTGGCCGACGGATCACTTTACCGGAGCTATGGCAAAATCATTGCGCCCAGCAAACTCGATCTAGTCGACGGCAAGTTCCCGGTTGAGACCGACCACTTCATTTCACCACCGAACGGGCTGCGGCTAAAATGGAAATCCGCACCAGGTGGCGATTGGCAAATGACGCTCAAGGCGTCGGAACACTACAGCCCGAGCTTCGACTACCGGGGCGACACCCTGTCCTTCTGGTGTTTCTCGGAAGAGGGCCTGACACCCGAGGAGTCGCCGCGACTGAACCTGAAGGACATGACGGACGCCTGGGCGGGCACCCTCACGCTGCTCGACCGGCAGGGCGCGCTTCCGGCCGGCCGGTGGGTGCAGTTGCGCTTCAGGCTGGCTGATTTTCAGGGGCAATATGGCGGGACCGCTGAGAATCGCTTCGACCTTCACAAGCTGGCGGGCCTGATCTTCGAGCAGGGCCTCGACGATGGCCGGGAACACACGCTCTACATTGACGACGTGGAGGTCGGGCCAGACGAAGTTGCGGGCGGGCCGGCGCCCGCCGCGCCGGACGGTCTCGCGGTCAAGCCCGGCGAACGCCACTTCGACCTGACGTGGGCGCGGCCGGCCGGGAAACCGCCGTTCCGCTACCAGATCTACCGCTCATTGGACGGCCGGACGTACGCTCCCGTCGGCATTCAGCAAGGTGAGGTGAACCGTTACGCGGATTTCATAGGACAACCAGGCCGCCAGGCGTTCTACAAGATCAGTGCAATCGACGAGTCCGGCCGCGAGTCGGTCCTGTCCCCCGCGGCCTCGGGCGCGACTCGCGAGTTCAACGACGAGGAGTTGCTCACCATGGTGCAGGAAGGCTGTTTCCGCTACTACTGGGAGGCGGGCCATCCCAATTCCGGCATGGCCATCGAACTTCTGCCGGGCAACGACGATCTGTGCGCGCTTGGCGCGACGGGTTTCGGCGTCATGGCGCTGGTCACGGGGACGGAGCGCGGTTTCATCACCCGCGAGCAGGGCGCTGGGCGCCTGCTGAAGATCGTGCATTTCCTGCAGACCGCCGACCGGTTCCACGGCGCGTGGCCTCATTTCCTCGACGGGCGCACCGGCAAGGTCATCCCTTACTTTGGATCCTACGACGATGGCGCCGACCTGGTGGAGACGGCATTCCTCATGCAGGGCCTGCTGACGGCCCGGCAGTATTTCAACCGCGACAACGCCGCCGAACGGGCGATCCGCGAAACGATCACCGCCTGCTGGCGCGGCGTCGAATGGAACTGGTTCCGCAAGGAGCCGGCGGGCGATTTTCTTTATTGGCACTGGTCGCCCGACCACGGCTGGCATATCAGCCACCCGCTGGTCGGCTGGAATGAGACGCTGATCATCTACCTGCTCGCGATTGCGTCGCCGACGCATGCGGTGCCGGCCAGCCTCTACCACACGGGGTGGGCCGGACAATCCGCGCCGGCGGTCCGCTACCGCCGGGGCTGGAGCCGAACGACGGCCGGCGACCACTATACCAACGGGAACAGCTACTATGGCCACAAGCTCGACGTCGGCCTCGGCACCGGCGGCGAACTGTTCTTCACCCAGTTCTCCTTCTTGGGCTTCGATCCGCGGGGCCGGCGCGACGCCTACACGAACTATTTCCAGAACAACCGCGCGCTTGCGCTTATCAACCGCGCCTATTGCATGGAGAACGCGCGCGGGCACGCCGGTTACGGGCCCGATTGCTGGGGACTCTCAGCGGGGATTAATTGCGGGGGCGGCCGTCCCGTCCCGCGCGACGACATCGGCACCATCTGCATCTCGGCCGCGCTCGGGGCGTTCCCCTACACGCCTGAGGAATCGATGGCCGCGCTGAAGCATTATTACCGCGATCTCGGGGCCAAGACGTGGGGAATCTATGGATTCTATGACAGCTTTAATCCTTCGCTGAACTGGTACGAAGAGGTGTGGATGGGGCTCAACCAGGCGCAGATCGTCGCCATGATCGAGAACCACCGCACCGGCCTCCTGTGGAAGGAATTCATGGCCAACCCGGAGATCCAGCCCGCGCTCGACGCCATCGGTTTCAAGCCGGACCATCCGGATTCGCGGTGAGCAAGGGAGGAAAGTTTCCTCGTCTCGTTCCAGGAAACCTGCACCAATGCCAACCCCCGGCCCATCTGGTGGGCAGAGTTTTATCTCCGGCAGAAACGCAGTGAAAAACCATCCCAGATACCATCATGAAACAAAGCCCCATCGGAAGCGCTATAGCGGTGATGATCGCAGCGGCAGCATTCACTCCCTTTGGCCGGGCCGCCACGTTCGGCGACGATGTGACTTTTCTCAAAGATCACACTGAAGTCATCGTGTTGAGGGACCATGCCGGAGCTGCGGAACTCGCCGTGGTTCCGGCTTGGCAGGGCCGGGTGATGACGAGCAGTGCCGGGGGCGATGGCGGCTCGAGCCACGGCTGGGTCAATCGTGAGCTCATTGCCTCCGGGAAACCATTGCCGCACATGAACGCGTTTGGGGGTGAAGATCGATTCTGGATGGGCCCGGAAGGCGGCCAGTTCTCGATCTTTTTTGCGCCAGGCACGAAGTTCGAGTTCGCCGATTGGCAAACCCCGGCGGTTTTCGACACATTGCCGTTCGCGGTAATCTCCAAATCCAACGATGCTGTGCTCTTCGGGGCGAAGTTCGGCCTCGTTAACTACTCAGGAACGCGCTTCGAGGTCAAAGTGGAGCGCAAAGTCAGTTTGTTGGATGCCGCGGCGGTTTGGAAGGAACTGGGAATCTTGCCGGTCAAGGACGTGAGCATGGTGGCGTTTGCCAGCGAGAACCGGATCACCAACGCGGGCAAAGAGGCGTGGAAGAAAGAAACCGGGGAGCTCTCAATCTGGATCCTGAGTATGTTCAATCCTTCCCCTTCCACCAGTATCGTGGTTCCGATCAAGTCCGGCCCGGAATCCGAACTCGGGGTGAAGGCGACGTCGGATTACTTCGGCCCCGTTCCTGCGGATCGGCTCATCATCAGGGACGACGTCATTTTGTTCGCGGCGGACGGCAAGTACCGCAGCAAGATCGGCATTAGCCCTAAACGCAGCAAGGCGATCCTGGGCAGTTATGATGCGAGCAACAACGTCCTGACGCTGGTCAAGTTTACGCAGCCGGCCGGCGTGACCGATTACGTGAATTCGCTCTGGAAGCTCCAGGATAATCCTTTCCGAGGCGACGCGGCGAACGCCTACAACGACGGACCGGCCACGCCAGGGGCGAAGCCGATGGGGCCCTTTTACGAACTCGAATCCTCCTCGCCGGCAGCGGCGCTTGCGCCCGGCGAGAGGCTCTCGCACACCCAGCGGACATTTCACCTGAGCGGGCCGAAGGCCGCGCTGGACGGAGTGGCTCGCGCCACCCTTGGTGTTTCGTTGGACGAGATAAAAGACGCCTTCAGCAAGCGATAATCGTCGCGAGGGCGGGGGCGCCGCCCGGCGGCTGTTCTTGCCGGCCCGATTGAGGGCAAAGTCATACCCGGATTGTCGTGGCAAACGAACGTCTTCTAACCTTCAGCTGGCCAACCCTGTGTTGCGGTCGCACAATAAGAAGGCGTTCCTTTTGCCCGCTAGCATCCACCCCAGATTACTCCCCATGTCTGCTCTGCCGAGCATCCTGCATAATAGGCGACTATCCCATGGTCTCTGCCTGGGCATCATGGCGGCCATGGGAGTCTGCGCAGGGTCGGCGGGGGGGTCTCCGGCCGAGCCGGCCTCGGTTCCATTGGCTGTACGGTCCGGCCCGCGTGGTCCGACCCTCTTCGTGACTTTGCCGTCAGCACAGACCGGCCTGAAGGCCGGCAATGCGTACGACGATCCGGCGATGTGGGGGCAACTTTACCACGAATTCAACGCCGGTTCGATCGGCACAGGCGTCGCGATCGGCGATTTCGATGGTGACGGCCGGCCGGATGTTTTTGTGGTGAGCAAAACAGGCCCGAACCATCTGTTTCGCAATCTCGGCGGCTTCCGTTTCGAGGATGTCACTGAGCGGGCCGGCGTCGCCGGTCCGACGGGCGCGTGGAAACAGGGTGCGGCCTTTGCGGACGTGAACAATGACGGCCGGCTCGATATTTATGTCTGCCGTTTCAACGCCCCGAACCTGCTTTATATCAACCAGGGGGACGGCAGCTTCAAGGAGATGGCGCATGCCTACGGGCTCGATGTCACCGACTCAAGCGTGATGGCGGCCTTCTGCGACTACGACCGCGACGGCTGGCTCGACATGTACCTAGCAACCAACCTGCTGGACCATGCCGCGCATCCCAATGGCCAGCGCGGCTATCTTTTTCACAGCAATCGCAACGGGACGTTCACAAACGTGACCGATCGGGCCGGGATTTCCGGCGAGTTGCAGAGCCATTCAGCCATGTGGTGGGATTATGATGAGGACGGCTGGCCCGATCTTTATGTCCCGAGTGATTTCTGGCAGCCCGATCAGCTCTACCACAACAACCGTGACGGCACCTTCACCAATGTGCTCTCTTCCGTCGTCCCGCACACGCCGCACTTCTCGATGAGCGCCGACCTGGGCGACCTGGAGAATAACGGTCATCTCGACCTGTTCGTCGCCGACATGGCGGCCACCACGCGCTACAAAAACCATCGTGGCATGGCGAAACTCAGGAGCGCTTTGCCGGACGACGAACAGTATCCCCAGGCCGCGCCACAGTACATGCAGAATGCCCTTTTCCTCGGCACCGGCACCGGCCGCGTGCTCGAGGCCGCGCACCTGGCCGGCTTGCAGGCGACCGACTGGACTTTTGGCGTCCGCCTGGAAGATCTCGATCTGGATGGCCGGCTCGACGCCTATTTCACCACCGGGATGGTGCGCGAATTCACCAATGCCGACCTCGTGCAACGTTCCTTGGCCGCCGAGACCATGGCCGAGAGCATCCGGGTCATGAAGGTGAGTCCGCCACTGGCCGAGCGGCACCTGGCATTCCGCAACCTCGGCGACCTGCGGTTTGAGAACGTCAGCGCGGCGTGGGGTCTCGATCACCTCGGGGTCGGCTTTGGCGCGGCGTTCGGCGATCTCGATGGCGATGGTGACCTCGACCTCGTGTTCGCCAGCTATGACGGTGAGCTCACCGTCTGCCGGAACGACGCGGATGCCGGCCATGCGGTCGTGCTCGATCTGCGCGGCACCGCCTCCAATCGCTTCGGAGTCGGCGCCACCGTACGGATCGTGACCGACGACGGTCCGCAGATGCGCACGCTCACTCTCGCTCGCGGTTACCTCTCCACGAGCGAGCCCATCGTGCACTTTGGCCTCGGCAACAATAACGTCATCCGACGGCTGACAATCGAGTGGCCCAGCGGCCGCCGCCAGACATTCAGCAACCTCGTCGCCGACCGGCGGTACACCATCACCGAACCCGCGGAAGCCCCGACCGTATCACTACCGGCGAGGCCCACCCCGTTATTCACCGAGGCCGGTCAGGCTGCAAATCTTGATGTCCCCAATCACGAGCGTCCGCTCAATGAACTGAGTCAGCAGCCGCTGCTGCCTTTCCGGTTCAACCGGCCCGGCCCCGCGGTCGCCTTCGCCGATTTTGATGGCGATGGAGAGGACGATCTCGCACTGGGCGGCGTGTCGGGTGAGTCCGGCCGGCTTTTTTCCAATCTCGGCGGCGGCCGGTTTCTCGCTTATGGTTTGAGCCTGTTCAATGAGAATGTGGTGGTCGCCGACGGGCCGATCCTCGCGTTCGATGCCGATGCGGATGGCGACCTGGATTTGCTGGTCACCAAAGCCGGCATCGCCGCGCCAGCCGATTCGCCGGCTTACCAGCCGCACCTCCTGCTCAATAAGGGCCGCGGCCAGTTCGCGGCGGCGCCGGCCAGGATGATGCCACCGCTCCCCATCACCGTTGGGGCTGCCGCCGCCGCCGACTTCGAGCACAGCGGCCGGCTCGGGATATTCATCGGCGGTCGCATCGTGCCGGGCCGCTATCCGGAAGCGCCGCGCAGCGCCCTGCTCGCGTGGCGCGACGGGCGCTATGTCGATGTGACCGCCGAGTTCGCACCCTCGCTCGCCGCGCGCGGCATGGTCACGGCCGCGCTCTGGAGCGATATCGATGGCGATGGCTGGCCCGACCTGCTGGTCGCGTACGACTGGGGTCCGGTCGCGTGCTATCGCAACGTGAACGGGAAATGTCTCGAGGACGTGACGGAAAAGCTCGGCTTCGCCTCCGCCGGCAACGGCTGGTGGCGCTCGCTGGCGGCGGCGGATTTCAACGGCGACGGCCAGCCGGACTTTGTCGTGGGCAACATCGGACTCAACACCCGCTATCACGCCTCCGCCGCCGAGCCGGCGGTGCTCTACGCTAATGTGGCGCTCGACGGCTCTGCTCCGCAGCTCGTCGAGGCGCAGGCCGAGGGAGGCAAATGGTATCCGCTGCGCACCCGTGAGACGCTGGCGAGCGTATTCCCTTCGCTGGCCCGCCGCTTCCCCACGGCCGAATCTTACGCGAAAGCCACGCTTGAGGAGGTATTTCCAGCGGCAACGCTGGCGGCGGCCACCAAGTTCGCAGCCACCGAATTGCGCAGCGGCATTTTTCTCTCGCAGCGCGACGGCACCTACCGCTTCACGCCACTGCCGCGTCTGGCCCAAATCGCCCCGGTCCACGGCATCGTGGCCGGCGATTTCGACGGTGACGGTCGCGCCGACCTCCTGCTGGTCGGCAACTCCTATGCGCCAATTCCGGAGACCGGCCGGTTCGACGGCGGCATCGGCTGGCTGTTGCGTGGTGACGGCGCAGGCGGTTTCACCCCGGTGCCGCCGGCCGAGAGCGGATTCATCGTACCCGGCGATGCTCGCGCGCTGGCGGCGGCCGATCTCAACCAGGATGGCTGGCCTGATGTTTTCGTGACGCGCAATAACGACCTCCCGCTGACCTTTCTCAACCGCGGCCAGCCCGGCCGGCACAGCTTCGGCGTGGCGCTGCGCAGTGCGCCGGGAAACCCCACGGCCGTCGGGGCCCGGCTCACGCTGCAGCTCACCGACGGTTCGACCCAGACCGCTGAAGTCAGCGCCGGCTCGGGTTATTTGGCGCAGTCGAGCGCGACGGTATTTTTCGGTTACGCCGATTCCGCTCTGCCGGTTCGGCTGCGGATTCGCTGGCCTGATGGTCGCGAAACAGAGCGTGCGTTTACTGCGCCGCCGCCGAAACTGCTGCGTCTTTCCGTGCAATGAAAACCCCCGTCTCTCCGCTCCCGGCTTCACCGGGCACAGATTTGTGGCGACCGCTCACGCTGACGATGGGGTGCAGCGTGAATTGAGGAGGAACTTTTGCCATGGCTGCGGAGACCTTGCCCTACCGGAATGCCCGCCTGCCTTTGGAGCAGCGGGTGCGGGATTTGCTCGGACGGATGACCCTCGAGGAGAAGATCGATCAGCTGCACCAGTGCGGTGCCGGCGACACCAACCCGAATAACCTTCCTTTGCTGGCCGAGCAGTTTCGACCGACTTACGGCTCGTTTATTCTCAACGGCGCCCAGCCGGATCTGGCGCTCCGCAATGCCCTCCAGCGGAAATGTGTCGAAGAATCGCGGCTGGGCATTCCCGCGATCTTTGGGGCCGACGTTATCCACGGCTACCGGACAATCTTCCCGATTCCCCTCGCACAGGCCTGCTCATGGAATCCGGAACTGGTGCGCCAGGCCTGCGCCGCCGCCGCGGAGGAGGCCCGCGCCCAGGGCGTGGACTGGACCTTTGCGCCGATGGTCGACATCGCGGTGGATGCCCGCTGGGGACGCATTGCCGAGACCTTTGGCGAGTCCCCCTGCGCTGCCTCGATCTACTGCGAGGCCGCGGTGCGTGGTTATCAAGGCCTTGAGGCGGGGACGTCGCCAGCGCTGGCCGCCTGCCTCAAGCACTTTGCCGGCTATGGCAATTCCGAAGGCGGGCGGGACTACAGCTATACAGATATTTCGCCGCAGCGCCTCTGGGAGATGCATCTGCCACCCTTCGCAGCGGGGGTAAAGGCCGGCGCGCGCACGGTCATGAGCGCCTACAATGACCTCAACGGCGTGCCGGCCAGCGCCAACCGCCACTTGCTGACGGAGATTCTCCGCAATCGGTGGGGGTTTGAGGGACTGGTCGTTTCCGACTGGAACGCCGTCCGGCAGTTGATCAACCAGGGATTCGCCGCCGACGAGGCGGAGGCGGCCGAGAAAGCGATCAACGCCGGCGTGGACCTCGATATGGCGGACGGGCTCTATCGCAAGCACCTGGGCGCGCTTATGCAGCAGACGAGGGTCTCGCCAGGGACCATCGACGCGGCCGTCCAGCGGATCCTGCGCGTGAAATTCGACCTCGGCCTGTTCGAACATCCGTTTTGTCCACCGGCCTCGGGAGAGGATTTGCCGCCACGCGGGGACTTTCTGAAACTGGCGGAGGAGTTCGCCGCTCAGTCGATGGTATTGCTGAAGAACCGCGGCGACATCCTGCCGGTGGCCGGCAGTGTGTGCCGGCTGGCGATGATCGGCCCGCTTGGGGATGAAAAAGCGGCACTGCTGGGTGCTTGGAGCCAGCAGGGCAGGGCGCACGAGGTTGTGAGCCTGCTTGAAGGGGTGAGGGAGAAGCTCCCGGCGGGAGTTCAGCTGCGCGCTGCGCAGGGCTGCGCGATTGACGGCGGCGGACGGGACGGATTTGCCGAGGCGGTGGCGCTGGCCCGGGATTCCGATCTGGTCCTGCTCTGCCTGGGTGAATCCGCGCAGATGAGCGGCGAAAACGCCTCCCGCTCGACGCTGCGGCTCCCGGGTTTGCAGCAGGAGCTTGCGCTGGCCGTCGCGGCAACGGGCACGCCGGTCGTGCTGCTCGTTGTCTCCGGCCGACCGGTGGAGTTGGCGGCAGTGGAGCCGGGAATGGCGGCGATTCTGGCGGTCTGGCAGCCGGGCACCCGCGGCGGCGCGGCGGTCGCGGACCTGCTGCTCGGACGCAGGAATCCCAGCGGCCGCCTGTCGGTCACGTGGCCGCGCACCACCGGCCAGATTCCGATCTACCACAACATGCGGCCGCGGGCGCGTGTGAGTCCGAACGGTGAGTATCAGGACTTCGGAACGACTCCGCTCTACGAGTTCGGCCACGGCCTGAGCTACACGAGGTTTGCCTACAGTCCAATTCGGCTGAGGCGTCCCACCGTCAGCCCGGACGAAACGTTGCAGGCGGAGGTCACAGTGACGAATACCGGCCGGCGCGACGGCACCGAGACGGTACTCTGGTTCATTCGCGATCCGGCGGCGGGCATCACGCGTCCGCTGAAAGAGCTGACGCACTTCGAATCAGCGGCCATCGCGGCGGGCGCCAGTCGCGTGTTCCAGTTCGAAATCAATCCAGCGCGCGACCTGTCATTTCCGGATGGCGACGGCCGACGGATCCTCGAACCCGGCGAGATCCTGCTGTTCGCGGGCCCGGAATCCGCGCGGTTCAACGTCGCGCTGTAGTCACGGAAGTCGCGAGGCTCAAACACCAGGGAATCGCCAGGTCACTTCTGAACCACCACGCCGCAATGGGCCTCCAGCCGGGCAGACGTCCACTGGCAGTTTATCCGGACGGACGGGCCTGCATCAGTCCCGGCGAATGAGAGCGATGTCGCGGGTGGCGTCCGAAAGGCTGGCCAGGACCCGGGGGAAGGGGGCGCCGTCCACGTGCGCGGCGAAGGCATCGTACGGCGTCTGTGCGATCGGCGGACAGGGGATGACCTCCTGTCTGCCATCGCGCGAGGCGACGATGACCGGGCGGCCGTCGCGCCATTCCCTGGTGATGCGCCAGCCTTGGTCGGTGACGAGGTAAAAAAGGTCGATGTGTTCACGGTCGTTGCCCTCGCGGCTGTGGGTGGCGAGGTCGGCGGCCCAGGTGATGAAGAGATTGGCCACGCCTCCTCCGGCGAAGTTCACAATCATCGCCTCGGTATCGGCGCACTTCAAGTCGGTGTGCGCAAGGCGGTCGGAAAAGAAGGCGGTTTTTCCAACGGGCTGATCCATGAGGTAGCAGGCCGCATTGAGGTTGTGGATCATGGCATCCATGAACGGGCCGCCGTTCTTCTCGGGGTCGGTGGCCCAGTTGTTCCACTGCGGATAGGCATGGATCCAGTCCTGCTTGTAGAGGGCGAGGCGGCCGAGGCGGCCGGAGGCGAAAAGGTCCCGGGCGGCCTCCATGAAGGGGTCGTCCGTGCGGCTGTAAATGACGCCGGCCTTGATGCCGGTCCTAGTGGCGGCGGTTGTCATCTCCCGGCATTCGGCGCTGGTGGAGCCAAAGGGCTTCGTGGTGATGACGTGCTTGCCGGCGCCGGCGGCCTTCAGGAAGAGGCCCTTGCGGACCCAGGGCGGGACAAAGAGGGCGACGAGGTCGATGGACTCGTCGGCGAAGATGGCGTCGGGATCGGCGACCACACGGCTGCCGAACTGATGGCAATATTTCTGCGCGCGAGCCTGATCGGGATCATAGAGGGCGGCGATCCTGAAGGCTCCGGAGTTTTTGAGGGAGTCGGCCTGCCAGCGGAGGAAGTCGCCGCACCCGAATATCGCGATGAAATGAGTTTTCATGGGGGATGATTGACTCGCCAACCGAGATAATCACCGGGTGGGTTTATTTTCCGGGGAGCGTGGCAAGGGCGGCCCGCCAGGCGCCGAGGTAACCGTCCATGGTTTGGTTGACGCCGGGGATGATCTTCTGTCGGGACGCGTCGGCCTCGAACCAGGCGAGGGTGCGGCGGACGCCGGCGTGGAAGGGGATGACGGCCTGGAAACTGGGGACGAAGCGCTTGATCTTGGAGTTGTCGAAGATCGCGGAGTGGGCCTTGTCACCGAGGAGATTGCCGCGCTCCCAGGGGTTGATCGCCGCGAGAAAATCGGAGGGGATATGAACGAACTTCGGCGCGACACCGGCGGCCTCGGCGAGAGTGGCGTAGAGTTGGTTCCAAGTGAGAACTTCGTCGGAGGTGATGTGGAAGGCGTGGCCGACGGCGGCCATGTTGCCAAAAAGTCCGTCGAAGCCGCGGGCAAAATCCTCGGAGTGGGTGACGGTCCAGAGGGAGGTCCCGTCGCCGTGGACGACGATCTCGCCACCGCGACGAATGCGGTCGATGAGCGTGAAATCATCCCAGCCGCCGATGGCGATGGGCCAGACGGTCTCATAGGTCAGGGACGGACGGACGATGATCGCCGGGAAATCGCGTTCGCGGTAGGCGCCGGTGCAGGCCTCCTCGCAGGCGATCTTGTCGCGAGAGTATTCCCAGTAGGGGTTCTTGAGCGGGTGCGACTCGGTGATGAAGGGAAGGCGCGGCGGCTTCTCGTAGGCCGATGCCGAGCTGATAAAGAAATACTGGGCGCAGCGGCCGGAAAAGAGACGAATATCGCGCTCCACGTCGGCGGCCTTGTAGGCGACGAAGTCGGCGACGGCATCAAAGGTGCGGGCGCCGAGGGCGGCATGGATGGAGAATTCGTCCTGGATGTTCCCGGCCAGCGTGATCGCCCCATGGATACCATGGGCAGCGGGGTCGCGGTTGCCGCGATTGAGCATGAAGACCTCATGCCCCTGGGTGAGGGCGAGCCGCACGCACGCGGCGCTGATGTTGCCGGTTCCGCCGAGGAAAAGGAGTTTCATGGTCGTTCAACTCTGGCTGCACAATCAAAGCCCTTCCAGCCCTATCCCGCCCAAACTGACCGCCTCTTTCGCGTCGCATACCAGAGCGCGCCGGGCCGCCTTCATGTGGCGGCGGGGAGGAGGGCGATGGATTTCATAGGGAACGCGTCCATGGATGATGACAGGTAAAAATGGCCCAACCCACTAACGCGAGCGTGCAAGTGCGGGAATCCGGTTGCATCCCGAGCGGAGAAATCTGATCTTCCGCGAATCCCCGTCGCCGCTTTGAGGAGCGTTCTCATGGAAAGCCGACCATTTGGTTCTCTCCGGAACGGAACCCTCCCGTTCCACAATCCCCCGAACCGCGGAGTCCCTCCATGATCATTGTCGAATCCTCCTCGCTCGCCCTCGCGATGTGCGTCATCACCATGCTCTGCTGGGGGTCCTGGGCCAACACGCAGAAGCTCGCCAGCAAGGAATGGCGCTTTCAGCTCTTCTACTGGGACTACGCGATCGGCGTGCTGTTGTGGTCGCTCATCCTGGCGTTCACGATGGGCAGCACGGGCGGCGGCGGACGCGGCTTCCTGGCCGATCTCCGGCAGGCTGACAGCCACTGGCTCGGTTCGGCCTTTCTCGGTGGCGTCGTCTTCAATCTCTCCAACATCCTGCTCGTCGCCGCCATCGACATCGCAGGCCTCGCGGTGGCCTTTCCGATCGGCGTCGGCCTGGCGCTCGTTCTGGGCGTTATTACCACCTACCTGTCGACGCGGGTCGGGAACACGCCGATGCTGGCGGCCGGCGTGGCGGCAATCGTGGTGGCCATCATCCTCGATGCACTGGCCTACAAGCGTCTGGCCAGCGGTGCCCGCAAGGCTCCGGTCAAGGGCATCGCCATCTCCATTGCGGCCGGATTGCTGATGGGCTGGTTCTACAGCTTCGTGGCGCAGTCGATGGCGGGGATCAAGGTGGTCAACGATGTCGTCGTGTTGGGGCCGGCGGGCAAGCTGACTCCCTATACCGCCGTCGTGTTGTTCTCAGCGGGCCTGCTGATTTCCAATTTCCTCTGGAACACCATCATGATGGTGAAACCGCTCACCGGCGCCCCGGTGCCATTGGGCGATTATTTCACGAAAGGAAACGCCCGCCTGCATCTGATCGGGATCCTGGGCGGCGTGATCTGGAACCTCGGCATGTCGTTCAACATCATCGCGAGCACGAGGGCCGGGGCGGCGCTTTCCTACGGCCTCGGCCAGGGAGCGACCATGATCGGCGCCTTTTGGGGCGTGTTCATCTGGAAGGAATTCAAGGACGCGCCCAAAGGCACGAACAGCCTGCTGACCGCCATGTTCTTCTTTTACCTCCTCGGCCTCGGCATCCTGATCATGTCGAAACTCTAGCCCGGTTTCACGAATACTGCAGCCGTAGACAGCGGCCAAATGGAGGGCGAGGCTCCCGCCGAGCCGCGGCGGACACGGAGGTCCGCCCTCCATCCAATCGCGGCTACGAATTTATCTAAACCGCCCTAATCCGGCAGAATACCATCCCATCCCCAACCTGAGGTGCTTTATGGCCAAGAACGGCATCGTCGTCGTCGGCAGCTCCAACACGGACATGATCGTCCAGATGGCGCGACTCCCCAAGCCTGGTGAAACCATCCTGGGCGGCGTGTTCAGCATCGCGGCTGGCGGCAAGGGCGCCAATCAGGCCGTCGGGGCGGCGCGCGCCGGGGCCCGCGTCAGCTTCGTCGCGCGCGTGGGCCGGGATATGTTTGGCGCCCAGGCCGTCGCGAGTCTCGTCAAGGACGGCATCAGCGTCAGCTACGTCTTCAAGGACCACGCGGCGCCGTCCGGCGTGGCCTTGATCTTTGTCGGGAAGAACGGCGAGAACAGCATTGCCGTCGCCCCCGGTGCCAACAGCCGGCTGTCGCCCGCCGACGTCAGGAAGGCAAGAAGAGCCTTCGCCGGAGCCAGCCTGCTCGTCATGCAACTCGAAACGCCGCTCGCGACTGTGCAGGCCGCCGCGCAGCTTGCGACCGAGGCTGGCCTGCGGGTGATCCTCAACCCCGCGCCGGCCCGGCCGCTGCCGGACAAGCTGTTCAGGCACATCTCGATCCTCACGCCGAATGAAACCGAGACCGAGTTGCTTACCGGCATCAAGGTAAGCAACCCAGCTGACGCTGCCACGGCCGCCGGCAGGCTCATGGCCAAGGGCGTGGAGACCGTGATCATTACGCTCGGCCGTCGCGGCGCTTTCGTGGCGACGAAGGAGGGCAGACAGCTCGTGCCTGGTTTCAAAGTGAAACCGGTGGATACCACCGCCGCCGGGGATGTCTTCAACGGTGCCTTGGCGGCGGCACTGGACGAAAACAAGCCGCTGCTGGAGGCGGTGCGTTTCGCCAATGCGGCCGCCGCGATCTCGGTCACCCGTCTCGGAGCGCAACCTTCCGCCCCGGATCGGAAGGAAATCGACTCGTTCCTGGCAACGCGGTCGCGTTGAGCCGGGAAGAAAAACCAACGGTCCTGAAATCACAGGCGTCGCGGAATGCAGGGTGCGGCGCAGCGGGCAGGATTCCATTAGGGAGCGCGCAGCCAGACTGCATAGTGCTGGCCGTCGACCCCGGCTTCCGCAAACGGTACCAGCTTGATCGGATGCGCATTGATGTCCCACTCCCCACGGACCGTCGACTGGAGGATGAGCCGGCTGGAGTCCCGCAACAAGGTCGGGGGCTGGCCGTCAAAAGCGTGGATGAACTGCGGTGCGTCCTGCCCGCCAAACTCAGGATTTAGCTTCTGGTCGAGGGCCAGAATGAAAGGCCCCCAGGCATACGCCACGCGGGCATGGTTGGTATATTCGCCGCGAATGACGCGACCGCTGAGATTGAACACGAGCGTCACCTGATCCCCGTCCCGCCATTCGCGTTCCGGGAGGGCGAGCCACCCCGCCAAGCTCGAAATATCACCGGCCCGAAGCGGCGCCGCCCAGGCCGGAACCCGGATCTTGAGAGTGAAACGGGCCGGGCCGGAGGTCTTGACCGTCAGCGTGGATTTGCCCTCGTAGGGAAACTGGCTCTCCTGCCGGATCTCGACAGGGTGGCCACCCACAGTGAATTGCGCCCGGGACGTCTCCAGCGTGCTCACGTAGATTGCGTCGCCGGCCTCCAGGTACGCGAGAGTCGGCGCGAGCACCAGGCCGCGCGGTCCGCTGGAGTGGCAGCAGCTGATGCCACTGTCGTAGTGCTTCGCCCCTTCCAGGGCGGTGTAGTAGCACCAATCGTCACCGCGTGGATTCTGCGCAGCGGTCAGCTGGTTGTACAGGGAACACTCGATCTCGTCGGCGTATTTGGCCTCGCCGGTCTGGGCCAGCAGGAGGGCGTTGAACTGCAGCCAGGTTACCGTGACGCACGTTTCCCCCAGGTGGGCTTCCTCCCCGTTCGGCAGTTCATGATCGGCGCCGAAGAGTTCGCGAATGCTGGCGGTGCCGGTCAGATAAAGGCGATTTTGGGTGATGTCGGTCCAGGCATTTTCCAGGGCCCGCAACAGGCGGGGGTCGCCCGTCACCTGGTAGAGCTCCCCGAGGCCGACCAGATTGGACAACATTTCGTACGCTTTGCCGTTGGCGATGTGGTCGACCTTTCCGCCGGGAGCGAGCAGGGCGCGGACGATATCCGGCCCCCCGGTTTCCTCGTAAGCCCGCACGATGTAGCGGGCGAACTCGAGATACCGCGCGTCGCCGGTTAGCCGGTAGAGCTCGACCACGGGTCCGAGCGTGCTGGTCGCGGCCATGCCCAGGTGCGTGCCGGCGGCCAGAATGCTCTTTTTCGCCGGAAAAGTTGCGATCAGCAGATCGCCGATCTTCCGGGACGCCTCCAGCGCGCTCCGATTGTCGGTGTACCGGTAGTAGGTTAACAGTCCGATCAAATTGTATTTGTGGGACCACACATCCCAATCCGCGCCATCGTACAGGCCGAACCGTTTTCCGGGGGCGTACGTTCCGAGGTAGCCATCGGGCTCTTGCGTGGCAATGAGCGCCGCTGCCACCGAATCGAGTTTCCGGCGCAGCGCTTCATCGCTGGAATAGGCCCAGGCCAGGGTGGCGGCATGCAGCCATTTGCCAACGTGTTCGCCGATCCAGGGCTGCTCTCCGGGCTTCTGCCGGTAGCCGGCGAGCAAGGGCTCCGTGTCCACCACCAGCAGGCGATGGCGTTCATTGGCGTCAATGCGCGCTCCGAGCCACCCCTCGATTCTCACCGCTGACGGCTGAATAGGGTGCAGGACCTCCGGAGCGACCGGCGCCACCACGTACGGAACCGGCAGGACCGGAGCGGCGTGGACGGTGAAGGCCGCGGTATTCATTAGAACGAACAAGCTGATTTTATTCATGACGAGAATGGCCCCAGTTCGGCCGCCGCTTGAAGCTACAGCATGGATGGGCTTTTCCAAGTCGTCGATGCCGCAAATGACCACGGAGCACACGGATGGACACGGATGCAGACACTGCCTTTATCCGTGTTGAGATCTCCTGCTAGATGCGCAAAAAGATCTTTCGGCGGTAAAGGAACCGGCAAATCCCGAAGCACAATCCTGCGCCGGTGACCGCGAGCACCAGGCCGCCCAGGCCGGGCCAGAGCGCGTTGAGCGCGGCGGCAATGTCGCCGCCGGCGAAGCGCTCGGAAATCTTGCCGAAATCCACGAGGTTGCTCGCAAGGTAGATAGCCAGCGGGTTGCAGCCGACCCACACAAACGGCCAAGCCCAGGCCCGCACCTGCCACACGTCGAGCACCAGATAGAACCCGCCGAGCAGCACCGCGCTCCAGCCGCCGGTGACGAGGACGAATGACGAGGTCCAGAGCTTCTTGATGACGGGAAACTGCAGGCCCCACAGGTAACCAGCGGCGCACAGGGCAACACCCGCGCCGACGAGCAGCCAGCCGCGGGTCTTCGGGCGGCGCGCAGAGTCCCGGAGCCACAGGCTGGCCAGCACGCCCAGGATGCACGAAGCAAGGGCCGGCAGGGTGCTAAGCAGGCCCTCGGGATCGTGATCCCCATCCCACTTGCGCAGGGGCAGGTAATGGGCGTCGAGCCAGTTGGTGAGATTGTGGCCCTCGGCGAAATCGCCCGCGCCGAATCCTGGCACCGAGATGAAGGTCAGCATCGCCCAGTAGCCGGCCAGCAGCAGGAGCGCCGTCGCCACCAATCCGCGCGGCCGCAGATAAAGGTAGAGCAGGCTGACCCCGCCATAACAGAGGGCCAGGCGCTGCAGCACGCCCAGCAGCCGGATTTCCGCGAGCGGCGTGGCGAAGCCGCCGTAGTAGAAAAGTCCGAGCGCATAGAGCAGCAGCGTACGCCGCAGCACCCGGTGGAGCGCCGCACTCCCGCCGCCGGTGGCGACGAGTTTGTCCAGCGAGAGCGGCACGGCGGCGCCAACCATGAACACGAACAGCGGGAAAATCAGGTCGTAGAAATGAAAGCCGGCCCAGCTTACGTGATCCAACTGCCCCGCCAGCAAGCGCGCCGGGGCGCCGCCGCGAAAGTTGGCCAGCGCGCCGCCGAGGGCGTCGGCCCCGATAATCCACAACATGTCGAAGCCGCGCAGCGCATCAAGCGAGAGCAGGCGCGGGGCGGGCGGGGCGGTGGCAATCGGCGCGGGCACGACAGGTCCCGATGATTGCTGGCTGCCCCTTGGTTGTCGAGTGGCGGTTTTTTGGTGACGCCCGCTTTGGCCGGGTCCGCCACGGGACCGGGAGTCAGCCGGTCCTGTTTACATGAGGTAATGGAGGTCGCAGAGCCCGAGAACGAAAAATGTGCGGCCTGTCCTGTCCGGTGGCCCCGTAGGACGACGGATCTCAGCCGGACCCATGCAAACGAACCACTATCGTCCTCGTATCGACACGAATCATACGGTGAACAATGTAGGAAGCCTGCTTGCAGGCGATTTCTCCTCTGCCATCGCGAGCAAGCTCGCTTCCTGCACTGCATCGTTCCGGCTGGGTGTCGGGGTTTGGAGGTACGCCATAAAGGCGGGGTGCGTTTGCGATTTATCTGGACGCGGTTACGCTCAGTCACAAGCACCCCGCCTCTGGTTACCCGAGAGCGGAAGAGTGAAAACAGATCACCCATCAACCCCAAGTCCTGGAGTCTCTCCGATGAAGCGAATTATTCCCATGGTCATGCTGGCCGTTGCCGCGACTTCCCTAGCGTTTGGTGAACCATCAGCCAAAGAACCGAAAACCCAGGGTGGAGGCAACGAACAGCTTCTCAGCCAGTTGGAGAACGACTGGGCGGTCGCCCTGGTGAAGCACGATATCGTGACGGTCGACCGCATCGTCTCTCCCAGCTGGATGATGTCAGACCCTGATGGGGGGATTGCCGACAAGGCGCAATGCGACGCCGAGCTGAAGGCCGGGGTGGTCGCCATTGAATCGTTCACGATTGACAACTTGACCGTGCACGTCGACGGCGACACGGCCGTGGTGTTCGGGCTCGAAACGGAAAAGAGCACTTACAAGGGAGCGGACTCCAGCGGACAGTACCGGTTCACGGATGTCTTTGTGAAACGCAACGGCGTCTGGAAGGCCATCGCCACTCATGTAACCAAAGTGGCGAAACATTGACGGCAATTCCGGCCGCAACCTGGCACTCAATCGGCCGGATCAACGCCGCCGGGTTCCCGGCGGCGTCGCGTAGCTGACCTTGCCATTGGCGTCGATGGTGAGGAGGCCGCGGCTGATCAGCTCGGCCAGTTTCTGGGTCTGCTCCGTCTCAGTCAGCCGGCCGCCAAAGACCGTGTTGATGTGGGCCAGCAGTCTGGACTTCGTTCTCGGTCGCGGAGCTGAGTTGTCTTTGAGCCGCGCGATGAGTTTCTCAAGCCGGACGTCCGGTGCGCCGGTCTTGACCGGGACCACCGCCTTCGCCAGGGCGCCCGACCTGGTCGGAACTGCGGCCTTGATCGGATGGGGTTTGGTCGGTTTGGGCAGAAACGGCCGGGCGGCGAAGCTGTCGCAGCGATCCACGGGAATGCCTTCGTCGGAAAGATGCGTAATCATTGGCTCGAAATCCTTGTCCTTGGAGACGATGTGAAAATGCGCGTCCGGGCAGCGCTGCACGGCCTGCCCGAGGTAATAGGCCAGGGTCAGGTCGAGCGCGTTGTGCCCGGAGGCGCCCACCTCGATCAACTCGACCTGGCTTGCCAGCCGACGGATCTGCTGGACGAGCGCCAGATCGAGCTTCTTCTGGTTCTTCCCGATCAGTAGTGTGACCTGGACCGGCTTCCCCTCGATCAACCCGAGATTGACCTCCGGGACATTCTCAAAGTCCACGAACACGTAATGAGTGAGAGTATTGGCGGGCATGTAGGTGGATCAGGCCGGAATAAGTCCGATTACGCAGCATGAAAACGGGCCACAGTGGCAGCGAGGAGTTTTTCGGTGGCAGCGCGGCAGGCCCGCTGGCGCGGCGAGAGTGAGCGTGAAAGGGCGGGTGACCGTGATCCGGTTGGCCGAGCGGAGCGGTTCACTTCGGGATCGAAGCCTCCGCCGCGAGCTTCAACTCGTTCTGGACCTTCACCAGCAATTCCTCCGCCCTCCTCGCATGCCCCATGCCGTCCCCTTTACCGATCCTTTCAGCAGCGACGACTTTGTCACACGCTTGAAAGGCTAGATTCTGAGCATCGGCAATGTATTGCTGCTGGGTCGCGAGGTTCCCTTCGGCCGTGGTCTGGCCCTTCAACTTCTCCCGGCCAAAGGTCGGTGCGCCGGCAAAGGCGGTCGTGTGCATCAGCAATGCCACGAGAATCACGATCAGAGCGAGGCAGAGCAGTGGGTTCTTCCAGGATTTGATCATCGGAGCTTTCTTATGTTGGGGTTGGGTTGACTCGTTGTGAGCATCCGATTCGGGTGCAAGGGGTGATTGGAGGCAAGCATCGCGCTGGCGAAAGGTCCAGCCATGCCCTCAGTCCGCACGCAACGGGATTAGACGTGCCTGCGGCGCCTCCCTGGATATGGTTTTCCCATGCGCGTAGCATTGTGTGCCCTGCTAGCCGGTCTTGTTCTCGCGGGTCTGCCCCGCCTCGCCATGAGTGCTCCGTCGTCGCGATTTGACGTCTCATCGTTCGGTCAGTTCCGCGGCGAAATCGCCGCGGACACGGCCCTCATCCAGCGGGCCATTGATGCTTGCGCCGGGGCCGGCGGCGGCTCGGTGGTCGTGCCGGGCGGCACGCACGTGACCGTTGGCTCGATCCGCCTGCGCTCACACGTGGCGCTCCACCTCGAGCGCGGCGCCGTCCTGCAGGCCAGTCCCTGCCACGGGGATTTTTCCCTCACCCTGCCTTATCCGGTCACCACGCATCCCGGGGAGGCGGCGCCGCTGATCGGCGTGATGATCTTGGCGGACGAAGCCGAGGACGTCGCGATCACCGGCGCCGGCGTCATCGACGGCAACAGCCCCGCCTACGTCGCCGAACACGGCCAGGAGATTGACCGGGCCAAGGACCAGCGTCCCTACACAATCGTGTTCCGCGCCTGTCGGCACGTCACCTTGCGCGATGTCACGGTCCGCAATGGAGCTTTCTGGACCGTGCGCGTGCTGGGCTGCGACGACGTCCTGATTGCAGATCTCCGCATCGATAACAGCCTCCTGATGCCCAACAACGACGGTCTGGACATCGATTGGTCGTCCAGCGTCCGCATTCGCGGCTGCAATATCGTCTCGGGCGACGACTGCATTGCGCTCAAGACGGCCCCCGAAAGCACCGGCATCACCCGGCCGTGCGCCAATGTAGTCATCACGGGCTGCACGCTCATGTCGCGCTCCTCCGCGATTGTGATGGGCAGCGACGTGGTCGGCTCCATCCACGACGTGGTGGTGGACTCCTGCGTGATCCGCGACAGTCACCGCGGCGTCTCGGTCCGTCTCAACATGAAGGGCAGCATCGAGCGCGTGTCATTTTCCAACCTGAGCATCGAAACGCGGCTCTACGATCCCGCCTGGTGGGGCCGGGGCACGCCCATCGACGTCGTGGTCACGCCGTGGAACGAGGTCACCCAGGCCGGCACCGTGCGCGACATCCGGTTCAGCAACATCATGTGCCGGGGCGAAAACGGCATCGTGGTTTATGGATTCGCGCCCGGCCTGATCGCGGGCGTCACCTTTGATCATGTCGCGGTGCAGATCGACAAGACGACGGCCTACGCCGGCGGGCAGCAGGATTTCCGTCCGTGCCCCGGCGAGGCCATGCCGGCGCTGCCCACCAGCGGATTCCTGCTGCGCAATGCCGCCGGGGTGACGATCCGCGACTGCCAGGTGACGTGGGGCGAACACCGCCCGGACTACTATCGCCACGCGCTCGACGCCGAGCATTGTCCCGGCCTGGAGGTCAGGGATTTTACCGGCGAGGCCGCCTGGCCGGAGAAGTTTCCGGCCCGGCTGATCCACTGACTGGTTACGTGAGGATGATTGCACACCACTCGCAGTGGCACGGGTCTCCCGACCCGTGGGGAGCGGAACCACGGGTCAGGAAACCCGTGCCACGAAACCGCCGACGGATGGAGCGGGACATGAAGTAACTCACTCAAGCGCCTCGCAGCTTGCCCCAAGGATCTCTACTCTATCGCATTGGCTTCAATTACGACTCCCCTCCACAATGAAAACTCTTTTCGGAAATTTCGTTCGCGCCCGATTTTTCACCCGACATTGCGGGCGGGCCCGGGCGCGCCACCTGACGATCATCGCCACCTTGGCATTCTGGGCCGGCGGAATCGCGGCCGGTCCGCAAATGGCAGCATCCAAACCACTGGCGCGGTCAGAAAGCCCGGCGGCCGCATTGCGCCGCGCCGGACTTCCCAGGAAGGTCCTGCTCGGCACAGTGATCAGCGGCTACGAGATCTTCACGCAGCCCTTGGAGAAACGGCTCCAGCGGATGGACGAACTGGTTGAGGCGATGGCTGCGCGGGCGCGGGTGAATTTTCCCGCCGCGCGGCTGGACCTCGTCGTGCTCCCGGAGACCTTTCTTGCCCGCCCGGGCGACTCGCTGGCGCAGCAGGTGGTGCGGATGGAGGAAGTGCTTCCCCGAATTGCGGCATGCGCCAAGCTGCATGGATGCTACCTGATCGTGCCGGTGCTCCTGCGGGAGGCGGCCCCGCCCCTGCGTTACAGCAATACCGCGATGCTGGTGGACCGCGAGGGGAGTGTGGTGGGAATCTACCGCAAGGTCCATCCGGTGGCCCCCCAAGGCAGCGATGTGTTGGAAGGCGGGACGACGCCGGGGCGGGAATTTCCGGTCTTTGAGTGCGATTTTGGGCGCGTGGGAATCCAGATCTGTTTTGATATGCTTTATGCCGATGGCTGGGACGCGCTGGCCAGAAAGGGGGCTGAGATCGTCGCGCTGCCATCGGCCTCGCCGGAGACCGCGCATCCCTCCCTCTACGCGCTGCTGCACCGGTACTACATCGTGAGCGCGGCGCCCCGGGATCATGCCGCGGTTTTCAACCCGCTCGGCATGATCGAGGCGCAGATTACCCAGGAAGACGTGCTGGTTCACCAGATCGACCTGTCGTATGCGATTCTGCACTGGGAGGCCGTGTTGGAGGAAGGCGAGGGGCTCAGGCGGAAATTCGGGGACAAGGTGGGTTTTCACTACTACCGCCCGGAGGACGGGGGCATTTTTTGGTCCAACGATCCGGCCACGCCGATTGCGCAGATGATCCGGACCCTGGGACTGACTGAGTCGGACGCCAACGTGGACCGGATACGCCGGCTCCAGGAAAAGGCGCGGGGAGGCCCGCCGGCGGCTCCGTAAGGCCGCGCGGTACCTTTGCGCTGGGGCCTGACTCTGGCCGACTCGCAGGCCGCGAATTTGTTCTACCACAAGGCACAGAGGACACCGAGGAAATCGATCTGAGTACTGCACGGCGCTGGGCGGTGCATCCGGGTTGATCGAGATGCATCCGGAGACTGTCACTTCAAACGATTGATCTCAGTGCGCTCTGTGCCTCCGTGGTTCATTTGCTCCACTGGTTCTGGCGGAGGCGACGACCACGGCCGCACGCTACGCTGGAATTCCCTCCGGCCGATTAGCGGCCCGAAACCGCTTCGGCGGCATGCCCATCTCCCGCTTGAAGGCGGTGCTGAACGAAAACGCATCCCCATAGCCGGTGCGAGCGGCGATCGAGGCGATCTTTTCCGTCGAATGGCACAGCAGATCGGTAGCCGCGAGCATCCGCAGGTAGGTGAGATGGGACATCGGGGACCGGTGCACGTGGCGGTGACAGAGGCGCCGCAGGTTCTCCTCGCTCATGCCGATGCAACGGGCCATGCGCCGCAGGTTCCACGTCCCCCCGACGTCTTCCCGGATCGCCAGCCAGAGCTGGTCCAGCCGCGGTTCCCCCATCTCCGACTCGAGGATCCGCCACACCATCCGGTCAACCAGGGCTGCCCAGAATCCCATGACCGCCTGGTCCGCCTTACCCGCGTTCTCGTGGCAGAGCCCCTCCACCGCGAGGCGGAAGCCTGTCCCGTCGACCGGGATCAGCCGCGGTTGGCGGCCCGGTTCGACCGTCGGGAGGCTGGCCGATTCCTCATAGAGCACCCAGTGGAGCCGCCAGCGGCTTCCGGACGCAATGTGAAAGGCGTTCAGCGCGCGCGGCGCCGTGATGTAGGCAAATCCCGGCGGAAAGCGGCGCCAGACGCCGTCGACGAGGGCCTGTCCCTCGCCCTGCGCGCCGACAAGAATCACGCTATACGCCGGGGAGAACCGGACGAACTCGTAGCCGGCGCGGGCCTCGGTATATCCGGCGATCCGCGTGTGGGTGGCTCCGAACCCGGGCACCTGCCGGCTGCTGACCATCCATTCGCGCGTCCGCGCGCCAAGCGAGTGGATTTCACGAATGTTTTTTGGGATGCGATCCATGGACGCAATCGAACGATTGTGATATCAAAAGGGTCAACTGCTAAACGCTGAAGACGAAAAATGGACTGCCTGCCCTGCAAACGTGCGCTGCTGAGCTTCGCGCTTCGCCCATGAATGGCGGAATGCCCGCGAGCAACGACGCCGGCGATCGGGCTCCGCTCGGGAACCACGGTCTGGCGCTGCGGGAGAACCAGGCAGCCGCAGAAATCGAAACCGGTGCTCTGAACCGCGAGCTCTCGACTATCTGCTGGTCGACCGCGGCGATCTTGTTGTCCTTTCTGGGAATCACGCACCTCGGCGTCATGCTTTGCTTTTGTCTCGGCGCGCGCGTTTCGCCGTTCATCGCGCCGGCGGCGCTGCTGGGTTCGCTGGTCGCCGCCGACTGGATAGCCCGCCGCGAGGACCTGCGTGGCCGGCGGCGCCTCGCGCCGCCGGTCATCGCGCTTTCCATTGTCGGGGCCGGCCTGTTCTTCGCCGGCAGCTTCTTCGACTTTGGCTGGGACGGGCAGTGGTATCACCAGACGGCGGTGTATCAAATGGCGCACGGCTGGAATCCGCTGCGCGATCCGCTGCACAGCTTCTCTCCCGATCTCGAAACGTGGGTGCGCCACTATGCCAAGGGACCGTGGTATGTGGCGCTCGCGCTGTTCCAGACGACGCACCACATCGAGTGGGCGAAGGCGGCGCCATGGATCGCGCTCGCCGCGTCGACCCTCGCCGTGTTCGCGGTGGCGCTCGAGTTCGGTCGCCGCCGCCGGGTCGCTTTCGTCATTGCGGCGCTCGTCGCCCTGAATCCAGTCGTCCTCTGCGAACTCGCCTCCTATCTGGTGGACGGACTCGTGGCTTCGTTCCTGGCCTGTTTCCTCGCCGCCATGATCGGCAGTTTCCGGCGGCCGGGCCGGCTGGTGCCGTGGGTCGCGGGCATATCGGCCATTCTCTGCATCAACGCCAAGCAGACGGGACTCGTTTATGTCTGTTTCGCAGTCGCTGCCGGCGGGCTTTTTGTCCTTCTCAAACGGCGCGACCGACTGGCGCGTTATGTCCTGGTTCAATCCAGCGCCATCCTGGTGGGGACCGCGCTGTTCGGCTTCAATCCCTACGTGACCAACACGGTGCATCGCGGGAATCCGTTTTACCCGTGGGCCGGCACCGCCGCTAATCCTGGCTTCAGCCAGCGGGAACGCGATCCGAACGAGCGTTACGAGACGCCGGCGAACCTGGTCGGTCGCAACCGCGTTTATCGGCTCGCCTACTCGATCTTCGGCCGCCCCGGCGCGCAGCCGGTCACCGGCGGCTTGGATGCGCAGCTCATGTGGCCGTTCGACGTCGGCTGGAACGATTTCAACATGTTTCGGATCCACGGGGTGCGCGTCGCGGGGTTCGGCCCGCTCTTCAGCGGGGCGTTGCTGATCGGGCTGCCGCTGCTGGGAATGGCGCTGGTCCGTCCGGGCGTGCCGCGCCTCGTGCTAGCGCTGCTGGCCGGCACGATCATCGCGTCGCTCCTGATCGGCCCGCACACCTGGTGGGCCCGGTATGCGCCGCAATTGTGGTGGCTGCCGGTGGTCGCCGTGATCGGCGGTCTCGCCGTTCCGAACGGGCGGACGGCGCCGTGGGTGGCCACGGGGCTCGCGGCGGTGCTGCTGGCCAACGCGATGCTGATCGCCTTCGCGCATTTTCGCTGGGAGATCGCCGCCACGCGCACGCTGCGCGAGCAGATGGCCTTCCTGCGCGCTCAGGAATCGGTGGAGGTGGACTTCGCCTATTTTGGGGAGTCGTTCGGCGAACGCCTCCGCGCCGCGGGAGTCCGATTCCGCGCCGTGCGACGGCTGCAATGTGCGAACCCGATCGTGCTGATGAGCGTTGCCCCCGGCTACCCGGGCGCCGTCCGCGCCGGTATTCAGGGCGCGAACCTACCGGCCTCTCTTTCCAGCCCCTGAAAATGAAAATGGCCCCGGTGGAACCCCGCCCGCGCATCGAATTGGTCGACGCTCTCCGGGGCGCGGCCCTGCTCGGAATCCTCCTGCTGCATTCGGTGGAGCACTGGGATTTTCTCCGCGCACCCGTGAATCCCCCTGCCTGGCTGCGGCCGTTCGACGCGGCGACGCACGACGGGGCCTTCTTCCTTTTCGGGGGCAAGGCCTACGCGGTTTTTGCGCTGTTGTTCGGGTTCAGCTTCTTCCTGATCCTGAACCGGTGGTCGGAGCGCGGGGTCAATTTCCAGGGGAGGTTTCTATGGCGCCTGGCCGTGCTGGCCATCTTCGGCTACCTGCACGGCATCGTCTACTGCGGCGACATTCTGCTGGTGATCGCCGTCCTCGGCGTGCCGCTCGTGTTTCTGTACAAGCTCGGCAACCGCGCGCTTGCGTGGATTTCCGTGGCGTTGGTGCTGCAGATCCCGTCGTTGTGGGACACGGGCCGCGTGCTCTTCGAGCCGGGCTATCAGCCACCACAGCCCCGCCACTGGGCGATCTATGGGCAGCTCTTCAATGTTTTTGCCGGCGGGTCGTTTTGGGATGTGACCACCACCAATCTCTGGACGGGACAGTGGTCGCGGCTCTGGTGGACGATCGAAACAGGACGCTATACCCAGATGCTGGGCCTGTTCGTTTGGGGCCTGCTGCTGGGCCGGGCCCGGGTTTTTGAGGACCCCGTCCGCTGCGCGCGGCTGGCCCGGCGCGCCCTGCTCTGGGGGGCGATCGGGTTTGCGGTTTGCTACCCGATCAAGCTGCACCTTGGCGTTTGGGGGCTTCGAGATTTGGATCATTACGTGACCGACAATCTGATCTCGTCCTACTGCAACCTGTCGCAGATGGCCGTCTGGGCCGGTGGATTTGTCCTGCTCTACCAATGGGCGACGGCCAGGGCGGCGCTTCGCCTGCTGGCGCCGTACGGACGGATGAGCCTGACGTGTTACGTCACACAAGCGCTCGTGGGCGTACCGCTGTTCTACGGCTACGGACTGGCGCTGTACCGCCACTTGGGGTCGTTCTACAGCGTGCTTGTTGGCGGCGCGATTTTTGCCGGCCAATGCGTGTTTGCGCATTTCTGGCTGAGGCGCTTTACTTATGGGCCACTTGAGTGGTTATGGCGTGCATTCACCTTCGGTTCGCTGGCCACGCCGATGCGCAAAGCCCGGTCCGCCCCATCCACTGCAGTGGCGAATGCTCCCGCCCTTCCTTCCTGAGTCATCCTCATCCTCCCGAACGCCCGTCGATTCTCTCCCTATCATGAAACGCCATCAACGCAGTATCCTTGCCCTTGTTCTCATACTCGCGGTGGGCGCCCTTGCGGCTGCCGCAGCCTCCGCCGTTCCCGCCCCGCGCGAACGCCTCCTGCTGGATGCCGGCTGGAGGTTCCACCTCGGTAACGAATGGGGAATCGCCCAGAACCTAGCCAAGGCCGGCACGGGCTACGGCCCGGCGAGCGCGGGGTTCGGCGACGCGGGCTGGCGGCGGGTGGACCTGCCGCACGACTGGGCCGTCGAATTGCCCTTTGATCCGAAAGGCGACACCGCCCACGGGTCCAAGGCGCTTGGCGAGGCGTTTCCGCAAAACAGCATCGGATGGTACCGTCGCACGTTCGAATTGCCGGCGACCGACACCGGCCGGCGCCTCTGGCTCGAGTTCGACGGCGCGTTTCGCGACTGCACGGTCTTTGTCAACGGCTGGTTCGTCGGCCATCACGAGAGCGGCTACAGCGGCGTGCGCTATGACATTACCGACGTCGTGAACTGCGGAGGAAAGAACGTCGTTGCCGTCAAGGTGGATGCCACGCAGACCGAAGGCTGGTTCTACGAGGGCGCCGGCATCTACCGCCACGTCTGGCTGGTGAAGACGGCGCCGCTGGCGGTTGCGCCGGACGGGGTGTTCGTTTACAGCCAGTTCAAGGACAATCTCCCGGTGGGTCCGGCCGAGATCCACTTGCAGGCGCGGCTGACCAATGCGCAAAGCGTGCCGGCCGACGCCGCGGTCACGTGGGAGATCGACGGCCCCGACGGCAAGGTGCTCGGCACCGCTTCGCAAACCGGGCGCATTGCCGCGGCGGCGACCGGCGAGGTCGAACAGTTGACGAAAATCGCGGTGCCGGAGCTGTGGTCGCCGGAGACGCCGAAGCTCTACCGGTTGGTGACGACTATCGCGAGCGGCGGCCGGACCGTCGACCGGGTCGAGACCGAATTCGGCATCCGCACAGTGGCGTTTGACGCGAACCGGGGCTTCCTGCTCAACGGCAAACCCTATCTACTCAAGGGCACCTGCAACCACCAGGACCACGCCGGCGTGGGCGCCGCCTTGCCGGACCAGTTGCAGTTTTTCCGGATCGCAAAATTGAAGGAGATGGGCGGCAACGCCTATCGCACCTCGCACAATTCCCCCACGCCGGAGCTGCTCGAAGCCTGCGACCGCCTTGGCATGCTCGTCATGGACGAGAGCCGGCTGGTCGGCAGCGATGCGCTGCATCTGAAGTGGTTTGAGGAACAGGTCCGGCGCGACCGCAATCATCCCAGCGTGGCGATCTGGTCGCTGGGGAACGAGGAATTCACCGTGCAGGGCATACCCTCCGGCGCCCGCGTCGCCACCGCGATGCAGGAACTGGTGAAACGGCTCGATCCGACGCGCCCCATCACCTGCAACGCCGCGGTCGGGAACGAATTCACGGGAATCAACACCGTCATCGAGGTGCGCGGGTGGAGCTACCACATCGGAAAGGACAACATGGACGCCTACCACGCCGCCCATCCGCAGCAGCCGAATGTCGGCAGCGAACAGGGCAGCACCGTCGGCACGCGCGGAATCTATGCGGACGACAAGGAGCGCGGCTATGTGTCCGCCTACGATGACCACGGGCAGACTTGGTCGAACACCGCCGAGGAATGGATGAGTTTTTTCGACTCCCGTCCCTGGTTGTCCGGCGGTTTCGTCTGGACCGGTTTCGACTACCGCGGCGAACCGACCCCCTACGGCTGGCCGTGCATCAACTCGCATTTCGGCATCTATGACACCTGCGGATTCCCCAAGGACAATTACTGGTATTACCAGTCGTGGTGGGTAGACCGGCCGGTGTTGCACCTGCTGCCCCACTGGAACTGGCCCGGCAAGGAAGGCTCGGAGATCGATGTGCGGGCATTAAGCAATTGCGAGGAGGTCGAGCTGTTCCTCAACGGCCGGAGCCTCGGCCGGCAGACCCTGAAGCGCACCGAAACACTGAAGTGGAAGGTGCCATATGCGCCGGGCACGCTTTCCGCGAGAGGTTTCAAGGGCGGACAGCTGGTGGCGGAGACGAAGGTCGAGACCACGGGTGCGCCGGCGGCTGTGTTGCTCACGCCGGATCGACCGACGATCGACGCAAACGGCGAAGACGTCTCGGTCATCACGGTCGCGGTCGCGGATGCCGCGGGGCGTATCGTCCCGGTGGCGGGCAACGCGGTCAGGTTTGAACTCGAAGGCCCGGGTCGGATCATCGGGGTGGGCAACGGCGATCCCAGTTGCCACGAGCCCGACGTGTTTGTGGCGACGGCGCCACTGCGCACCATGATAATTGGTGGCTGGCGATGGAAGAAAGTCGCCAGCATCTATGCCCAGGATCTACCCGAAACGGGTGGGTCCATGGATGACTCGGGCTGGGACAAATTGGATGTCACGGCGGAGAGCGGCCCGTTGGGCTTGCGTGAACAGGGCGTGTTCCGCACGCGGTTCATGGCATCGGCGCAGGATCTGACTGCGCCGGCAATGGAACTCTACTTCGGGAAGATCGACGGCGATGGCAAGGTATTCGTGAACGGCCAGCAAATCGGGTCAGCCGGCGACCCGCGTTCGGCCTCGAGCTACGATGTCAAAACGTTCCTGCATCCCGGAGAGAATACGATTGCCGTGGCCATCGCGAACTACGGTCCGGCCGCGGGCGTGAACAAGGGCGTGTGCTTGCGAATGCCGGAGCCTCCGCTGCCGGTCGAGTGGCGGCGCAGCGTCTTCAACGGGCTCGCGCAGATCATCGTTCAATCGTCCAAGGAGGCCGGCGCGATCAAGCTGACGGCGCGGTCTGCCGGGCTGCAGCCGGCGACGATCCTGCTCCAGGCGAAAACGGCGGCGCCGCGACCGGCGGTGCCGTGACCGGTTGCAGAAGTCACCTGGCACTGCTCCGTTCGACGGAGTGGTGCCGGGTATCATGCCTTCCACCCCACCGCCGACTCCTGGGAGACAGTGCTTGCGTTGTAGCCGGCCTCATTGAGGCCGGGCCGGGGTCGGCTACCAGACCCGAAAGTTCCTTCCCTTCCAGTGCAAAACGCGTTTTGCAGGTGGGACTGCATCATTACAGACGGCGTGGTACTCGCTGAGGCGCAAAACGGTCACTTCTGGTCCAGGCAGTTGCGCACCGTGACTGCCAGGGTCTTTATGTTATACGGCTTCGGCAGGAAAGTGATTCCCTGGTCGGTGATCCGGTCCAACTTCAAGATCTCCTCGCTGTAGCCGCTCGAAAGAACTGCCTTCAAGTCGGTTCTCGACCGCTTCAAGCGACCGTACAATTCCATGCCGGTCATGCCGGGCATCCGCATATCCGTGAACAGCAAATCGATCTCCCGCGCCTGCTTTTCCCAGATCTTGAGCGCCTCGGCTCCGTTGGCTGCCTCCAGGACCCGATATCCGAATAACTGCAGCCCCAACGCGACCATCTCGCGAACGGCCGGCTCATCTTCGACCAGCAGGATCAATTCCTTTCCTTGCGGGGCATTCCCATCAATGGCTTCGGACCGGGGAGGGGCGGCGGTGATCAGGGCGGGAAGATAGACCCGGAAAACGCTGCCATGGCGAACCTGGCTGGTGGCTTCGACCCAGCCTTCATGTTGCTTCGCGATTCCATAGACCGTGGCCAACCCCAGTCCCATGCCCTTGCCGACCTCTTTAGTGGTGAAGAAGGGCTCGAAGGTGTGTTTGAGCGTGCGCTCGTCCATGCCCCGGCCGGTGTCAGTTACCGAGAGACACACGAACAACCCCGGCCGTGCCTCGGGGTTGGCTTGCGCGGCTGCCGCGTCCAGCTCCATCAGCTTGGCGTCAATGGTCAGGCGGCCGCCGCCTGGCATCATCGCATCCCGCGCATTGACGCACAGGTTGGTCACCACCTGTTCGATCATGCGAACATCGGCCTCAATCCAAAGCGGAGTGTTCCCGCCGGCGAAGTCGATTGCAATGGGTTCGCCCATCAACTGCTGCAGCGTCTTGCCCAGGCCGGCCAGCACCTTGTTTAAATCCACCGGCTTCCGCTGGATGACTTGGCGGCGGCTGAAGGTCAGTAGCTGGCGGGCCAGGTCGGCCGCGCGCTGGGCTTCGCTTTCAAGTTGCTTGAGCGACGTCCTCGTTCCCTCGGTCAGCTTTGGATCGTCCAGTAGGAGGCCAAGCTGCATCAGGGTCGAGGTAAGGATGTTGTTGAACCCGTGCGCCACGCCGCCCGCCAGTTGCCCCACCGCCTCCATCTTCTGGGCCTGCCTCAGCTGCTCTTCCAGCAGCCTCTGCCGGGTGATGTCCTCCTTGACGGCAAGGAAGTGGGTGATTCGTCCTGTGTCATCCCGGATCGCTGAGATGGAGGCGTTCTCCCAGTAAAGCTCCCCATCCTTCTTCCGGTTGTGAAACTCGCCGCGCCACTCGCCGCCGGCGATGACCGTGTTCCACATTTGCTGGTAGACTTCGGGCGGCATTTCGCCGGATTTGAGCACCCGCGGATTCATTCCCAACAGTTCCTCGCGCCGGTAGCCCGTCAGTTCGCAGCACTTCCGGTTGACGTATTCGATCTTTCCGGCCGGATCGGTGATGATCACGCTGACGGGGCTCTGCTCCACCGCTCGCGATAGTCGGCGGATTTCCTCCTCCCCGCGCTTGCGCGCCGTGACGTCGCGGAAGCTCCACACCCGGCCCACCGGCTGTCCGCCGATTTGCTGCGGCTTGGAATAGCACTCGAAGACGCGCCCATCCGTGCACTCCAGCACGTCGAAACTCTCCGCCTCCGGGCGGGCCCGCATCTCCTGCACTTTGGCTTGGAGCGCCAGCGGAGCCTTCAGTTGAGTCCCAATTAAGTCCAGGATCTGCCCGTCGGCGTGGGATTCTACGATGGAATGGGGCAGGCGCCAGTGCCTTGCGAACTGACCATTGAAACCGGTGATTCTCCCCGAATGGTCGGCTACGAGGATCCCGTCACTGCTGGAATCCAGCGTCGCTTGCAGCAAGGAAAGGGACTGCCGCAATGTCTGCTCGGCTTTCCGGTAATTCGTGATGTCGCGGAGATGGCACTGCACAATCTTCTCTGGACCGGTCCCCTTCACGTTGCCGAAAAGCTCCACTGCGATCGGCCGCCCCGTTTTGCTCTGGAGCGTGAGGTTGTCGTAATGGAATTCGCCCTGAGCCGGGAGCTTCTGCAGGGCGGCCTCAGCTGGCGTGCCCTCACTGAAGAGACCGAATTCCCACGGCCGTTTCTCCAATAATTCCCCCGGCAGATAGTCCAAGAGCTCCGCCAGATACCGGTTGGCGGCGGTGATCCGGCCGGTGGCGGCATCAAAGATCAAGATGCCTTCCCGGGCCGACTCGAAAAGCTGCCGGTATCTTTTCTCCGAGGTCTCCAGCTCTTGTCGGAGGATCTTTTCGAGTGGTGGTTCAGGGTTCATGCAATACTTCAACCACTGGCCGGGAAAAACCGGCCAGAGAACAGAAATTTGCCATTTATCGCATTAAATGTTTTCCAATGTCGAACCATAATCGGGGCAGCAAAGGTGGGCAACCCCCCCGGGCGGAATTAACGAGAATCTTACGACCAGCCATACCGGGAAGCGGCCCGGGTGGTTTTCGGCTTTGCCCTGGGCCCGGCGCCCGCCACGCTCGCGCCGCCAATGAGTTCGTCCCCGGCAGCCGCTCTGTTATCCGTCGCCCCCGGCGATTTGCCGGATATGGCTGGTCTTGGCGGCCACCCTCGCGGTCTGACCACCCTCTTCTTCACCGAAATGTGGGAGCGGTTTTCCTACTACGGCATGCGCGCCCTGTTGGTCTATTTCATGGTTGCGCCTGTCGCAGCCGGCGGGCTTGCCTATGACAACCGCAAAGCCGGCATCATCTACGGAACGTACACGATGTGCGTCTACATGCTCTGCATTCCGGGCGGGTTCGTCGCGGACAACTTCCTCGGCGGGCGGCGGTCGGTGTTCTGCGGCGGACTCATTATTGCGCTGGGCCATTTTACGCTGGCGCTGCCCTCGGAGGCGGCGTTTTTCGGCGGGCTCGTCCTCATCACGTTCGGCACGGGCTTGCTCAAGCCAAACATCAGCTCGATGGTCGGCAGCCTATATCCGCCGGGCGATCCGCGGCGCGACGGCGGGTTCTCGCTTTTCTACATGGGCATCAACCTCGGCGCGTTCAACGGGCCGCTCATCACCGGCTGGCTCGCGCAGAGCGATGAATTCAAGCGCCTGCTCGCGGGATGGGGCCTCGATCCGGTCCACAGCTGGCACTGGGGCTTTGCGGCCGCCGGAGTCGGCATGACTCTCGGCCTGGTGGTCTATTTGATCACCGGCCGGCGCCTTGTCCAGGTGGGCCGCCCTCCCGCCGCCGGCACCCGTCCGTGGCGCCCGCTCGGACTCGTGCTCCTCGGTGCGGCCGCGGTCCTTGCTGTCGTGCTCCTCTCCGACCTCAATCCGGATTTCGCGTGGATCCGCTACGGCTACGTCGTGCTGCCGGTGCTCGCGATCCTCTGGTTCGGCTTCCAGGTCAGTCTCGATGCGAAGCGCATTGCCGCGGTCCTCGTGTTCTCGCTGGCGGCGGTGGTCTTCTGGGCGATCTTCGAGCAGGCGGGCTCGACGATCGCGCTCTTCGGCGACCAGCTCACGCGGACGGAGGTGCTCGGCTACCGGTTTCCCTCCGCCTGGTTTCAGTCGGTGAACTCCGTCTTTGTCATCCTGCTCGCCCCGGTCTTCGGATGGCTGTGGGTGCGGCTGGGAGCCAACCAGCCGTCGGCGCCATTCAAGTTCACGCTGGGCCTCGGGTTTCTCGCCCTCTCGTTTTTGCTGATGGTGCCGGCGGCGCGGCTGACCATCGAGGGCCGGGTCAGCCCCCTGTGGATTGTCGGGCTCTTTTTCCTCCAGACGGTTGGCGAACTGCTGCTCAGCCCCGTCGGCCTTAGCACCATGACCAAGCTCGCGCCGCCCAAACTGCTCGGGCTTATCATGGGGATCTGGTTCCTGGCCGACGCGCTCGGCAACCAGCTCGCGGGCGTGCTCGCGGGCGAGTTCACCTCAACCGACGGGAACGTTCTTGCCGCCTTCTTCCTCAAACAGGCCCTGTGGGTCGGCGTCGCGGCGGTCGCGCTGCTCGCCGGTGTTCCCTGGGTCAAAAAGCTCATGGGCGGGGTGAAGTGACGCGCGGAAATGGCGGCTCTCTGAGTAAATGCCTCCCGCCCTGTCAATCGCCGAGGAGGGCCGGAAATCATTCTGACCGCAGCAGACGGGAAATATCCACTTTTGCGGCACGCTGCGCGGGCAGGACGCACGCGAGAACGGAGGTGCCGAGCAGAATGCCACCAACGGCCGCCAACACCCACGGGTCTTGTGCGGAGGTTTCGAAGAGCAGGCTCTGCAGGTAGCGTGTCAACGCCATGGAACCGGCGAGGCCGAATACGATGCCGGCCAGCGTCAGCAGCAGGCCGCGCCGCATAACGAGCTGGATGAGATCACGCCGCGTGGCGCCCATCGCCATGCGGACGCCGAATTCGCCCATGCGGCGGTCCACGGTGTAGGCGAGCACGGAGAAGATGCCAACGACGGTCAGCAGGAGCGCGATGCCGGCCAGAACCTTGAGCACGGAATTAGCCATGCGCTCCGCCCAGAGCTGATTGTCCCGCACCCCGTTGAGCGGCAGAATCTGGGAAACGACGATTCGTGGATTGAACGTGTAGAGCTTGCGGCGGATCAGGCCGGCGAACGCCTCGTCGTAGTCGCGTGAGAGCCGCACGACGAAGGTGTTGAAGTTGAACGGTGCCCAACCCTCGGGGCTGTAAATATAAAATTCGGGCGCATTGCGCAGCGTGGTATGAATGTCGCCGATCACACCTGCGATGACCCAGCCTTTCCAGTCCGCCGGCGGGCCGGAGATGCCGCTCACGGGCCGGAGAAACTGGCCGACCGGATCCTTTCCCGGCCAGCAAGCGCGGGCGAAGGCCTCGTTGACCAGGATCTCATTGCCATTCGTCTGATTCAGCCAGCGACCGCGCTTCAGCTTCAGGCCGGAGGCATCCTGAAAGCCGATATTGAAGCCGAGCATGGACGCCCTGAGGGGACGGCCCTCCGGTCCTTCCAGCGTGAACTGGCTGAAATAATAGCCGGACAACAACACATCGCAGCCGAAACCGACGGCGGCCACGCCGGGGATTCGTTGGAGCTCCGCCTGGATTTCCCGCAGGCGGGCGAGACGCGCTTCCGTTTCGATCGGATAATCGGGAGGAAAACCGAGCTGAATCTTGGCGCGGCCGGCGGGATCGAAGCCGAGGTCAACGTGCTGGAACTGGTGAAAGGTGCGGATCATCAGCCCGGCGCCAGCCAGCAACACGACGGCAAAGGCGGCTTGCAGGATCACGAAGGCCCCGCGCAGACGGGCCAGCGCCGGGCTCTCCCCGAGCGCGGCGCCGCCATCCTTCAGCCCCGAATAGATGTCGGTGCGAAAAATGCGGTAGGCCGGGATGGCGACGATCAGCAGACTGGTGGCGACAGTCAGCAACGCCATCACGCCGACTACCCGCCAGCCGAGGGTCCAGCTGGTCCAGTTCGGGGCAAAGGCGGAACTGCCGGCGGCGCTCAACAGCAACGGGAAAAACCAGTTGGCCACGAGCAGGCCGGCGAGAGAGGCGAGCACGGCGAGCGTCACACTCTCTGCCGCTAGCAGCCGGATGATTTGCCAGCGGCCGCCGCCGAGGGCGAGCCGGATGCTGAGTTCGCGCCGCTGGCCGAGCATGCGCACGAGCATGAGGTTCGACGCATTCAGGCAGGCGATCGCGTAGAGAAAGCCGACCGCGCCGAGCATCACCCAGTAGATTTCCGCGCGCATCAATTGGTTCACTTCGCCCATGCTCGAGAAGACGGGGCGGTCATTGACGATGAACGGGCGGAGAGGGCCGGGCACGTCGAGCTTGGCGGCGGCAAGCGATTGTTCGGCCTGTTCGCGCGTGAAACCGGGGCGCACCTTGCCCAGCAGGAACAGGGAGGGAAGCCACGGTTGCGCGGGATTTACCCGGTAGGCGAGCGGACGAAAGACATCGTTGTAGAAGTAGGCGGGCAGGTTCTGGGCTTCGCGCAGCACGCCGACGACGGTGCAGACCTGGTCGCCGACGGTGATCTTGCGGCCCAGCGCGTCGGCCTTTCCGCCGAGGTGGCGCTGCCAGAACTGATGGCTCACGACGATGACCTGATCGGCACCCTCGGCGTCTTCGCCGGGCAGAAAACCGCGTCCGAGTACAGGCGCGATGCCGAGCATCGGAAAGAGATTCGGGCTGATCCCGATCCAGCTCGTGGTGACCGGCTGGCCGTCGATGACAATGTTGCCCGTCGTGTAGGCGGCCTTGGCGTATTCAGCCACGGCGTTCGTCTGCTCCGCGTAGGCGCGGGCCATGAAGTCCATGCGCACCGGCATCGACGGAGTCTGATCGTTGCGTCCGCCGATGAGAAAGACATCGTTTGGAAACTTGGACGCCCGGAACAAGATCCAGTCGGTAACGCTGAAAATCGCGGCGGCCGAGCCAATACCAAGGGCGAGGGTCAGGACCGTGACCAAGGTGAAACTGCGATTGCGTGCGAGAGTGCGGAACGCAAAACGAAGATCGGAGAGCATGATCGGTCGGGCAGAAAGTGGAGTTGGGGGCAGATGGTGATCAAAGGCGCGACTCGCCGCGACCGGACTACGTCTTCGGACATCGGTTCATCAGTTGATGTGAATTCTCCTCAGGCATCGGCCACCGTAGATTGAACACACTATGGGCGAAGGGACACCACAAACGCGCGCCCTAGGGTCACTGTGCCTTCTGCCGGAACGCGCCTGGAAGTGACAGCGAACATGGTTGGGCTTTGATAACCCTTGCCAAAATCAATGTGGACGCTCCTACACCTGCGTCTTGATCGAGCAATTGTCGTGAGAATTTCTGTCATTCGACACCGGCATATCCATCGGCGAAGCATGCCGGGGTTAATGATCGCATCGGCTTCGAATCAGGCTGAATCTGTCCCGGCACGTCCGGGCCGCCTCGCGCTTACGACGGCGGTGCGGGCCGTCAGATACTACAGCCATCACCTATGGACACCCGCGAGGACTACATCCTTCGGTTCATCGGACTGCTTCGCCAAGCAATCGCGCAGATCCTCAACTATCGCGTAGCGGGTCGGTATGACGAAGCGCTCCTCGCCGCTTTCAGTGCCCAGGAGAAGCTCTTTGGTCGGAAGACGGCCGAGCTGGCGGCGTTGGATCTGGAGGAGCTGCTCCGGCTTCTTCGGCTGGATGAAACCAACGCCATCGGCCGTGAAAAGGTCCTTGGTTATGCAGCTTTGCTCCGGGAGACGGGCCTGGTCTACGAAGCCATGAGCCGCCACGATCTGGCTGTGGGCTGTTTTCAGCTGGCCTTGCACGGCATGCTCACGGTCGTCGTGGAGGACGAGAATAGTCCCGACGAGGTTCGGACATTAATGCGGGACCTGCTCGCGCGGATTCCACCGGAACAATTGCACGCGCCGGTCATGGAGTTGCTGCGCCGGGCCGGGGAAGCAAACTGATGCGTCGGCGCATTCAGCCTCTGCCGAAAATCCGCCGCCTCTGCTTATTGCTGGCCCGTGGCTGGAGTATTAGGCAAACAAAACTAGTTTAGCCCGGCCCTTTTACTCCCATGCTATCATCTCTACGGAACGTGCTCTTTCGCGACCATTTTAACCCCGTGACTGCTCACAGGAGAAAACAGAGGGAACTGAGAGGGTCTTCTTGTCCATCGTCTATTTCCTCAGCTTCCTCTGTTACCTCCTATAAAACGGTTTGGCTGCGGCTCTACCGCGGCATTTTGCGAATCTCGGCTCAAGTTGCCCTGCTGGTCGGGGTGGCGGGCACCGGTCCACTGGCGTGCGCCGCTGACGGCGACGCCCATGGCGCGACCGTGCTCTCGGCCACTGTGCAAGCACCCGGTGGCACCCGGCTGCGGGTCGAGGCCCTCGACGCGCATCTCGTGCGCGTCTGGCTGAAGCCCGCCGGCGAGTTCGCGCGCGAGCCCTCGCTGGCGTTGGAGACGGCGCCGGGGACGCGGGTGCCGCTGATGGTCGCCGATCATGCCAACCTCGTGGCGGTGGACACAGGCGCTCTGACGGTGCAGATCGACCGGCAGACGCTGCGGTTCGAAGTATTGTCTGCGGACGGCACCCGGCTCGTAGCCGATGCGCGGGTGACGATGACGAGCCCCGGGGCGGCCTGGACGCTGACCCACGCCCTCGATGCCGGTGAACGACTGTTCGGCCTTGGCCAGGACAATCAAAACAACGGCCGCCTCGACCGGCGGGGCGTGATCCGCGACCTCTGGGCTGGCCAGCAGATCAATTCTGGCAACGTCACCGCGCAGTATCCAATCCCCTTCCTGCTAAGCACGGGCCGCCACGGCCACGCCTACGGCGTGTTCATTGACAATGTTCACCACCTGCGCTTCGACCTCGCGAAAACCACCACCGGACAGGTCCGCTGTGATGCGGATGGCGGCGAAATCGATATCTACGTGATCGACGGTCCGAAGCTTGCTGACGTCATCGCACGCTACACGAGCCTGACCGGCCGGCCGTCGCTGCCACCGCTCTGGGCACTCGGTTACTGGCAGAGCAAATGCCAGTACAATAACTGGGACGAAGTCGACGAGGCCTACCGCCAGCTCACCTCGCGCGGTTTTCCGGTCGACGTGATGGTCATCGATGCTGGCTGGCCGGAGATCATCACCGACTATGTCTGGGGAAAGCGCTGGAGCGCTGCCGAAAGCGGCCACGGCCTGACTCCGGCCGAAAAGATCGCGGAGTACGCGAAGAAGGGCGTGAAGATCGTCATGTCGCAGTCGGGTCCGATGGTCCGTGATGATTCGCCGACTTTTGCCTCGGGCTGGGCGGCCGGCGTATTTGCAACCGACGGCCAGGGGCACCCCGTCGAGTGCGGGTATTACGGCGGCAAGCTCCTCGATTTCACCAGTCCTAAGCTCAATGGCTGGCTCTGGCCCCAGACCCGCCGTCTCAACGAGGCGGGCGCCGCCGGCTGGTGGCTCGACCTGACCGAGCCCGAGGGCGAGCCGCCGCAGACCCATTACTTCGGCGGTCTTCCGGCCAACATCCACAACCAGTTCTCACTGCTGTGCACCTGGAGTTTCGAGGGCGTGCAGCTCGCCGTGCATCCCGCTCAGCGCCCTTTCATCCTTACGCGCGCCGGCTCTGCCGGACTGCAGCGCCATCATGCCGCCGTGTGGACGGGTGACATCTACAGCGATTACGCCACGCTCCGTGCGCATCCTCCGGAGATGCTGAACTCAGGCCTGTCGGGTTTCAACTGGTGGACCTGCGACACCGGCGGGTTCCTGACTGGCTATTACCGGAACGACCAGTTCGGCGCCCATGCCCAACTCTACGAGCGCTGGATGCAGTTCTCCGTCTTCAGCCCGATCACCCGCGCGCACAAAGCCGGCGGCGCACCCGAGCCATATCAATTTGGCCCCGCCGTCGAGCAGAGCACGCGCCACTACCTGCAGCTCCGCTACCGGCTCCTGCCGTACATCTATTCGTACGCCTGGGAGGCCAGCCAGCGCGGCCTGCCCCTCGTGCGCCCGCTCGCGCTCGAATTTCCCGACGATCCCCGGTCCGTCGCCACGCCCGGAGACGAGTATCTCTTCGGCCGCGAACTGCTGGTCGCGCCGGTCCTGTTCGAGGGCCAGACGAACCGCCGGGTCTATTTTCCGCCGGGCCGGTGGATTGATTGGGATTACGGCTATGAGTATGCCGGCGGGAGGGAGTGGGTGGTCGCAGCGCCGCCGAACCGCATTCCGGTCGCGGTGCGGGCGGGAGCGATCATTCCGCTCGCACCGGACATGAAGGACACCGGCGAGAAACCGTGGGATCCGCTCACGCTCGAGATCTTTCCCTCCGGCCGGTCGAGCTTCACCCTTTACCGCGATGACGGCGCTACCTTCGCCTACCGCCAGGGCGAATCCACCCTCACGCGCCTCACCGTGGACGAGGCCGGCGACTCCGTCCGGCTGGCCATCAACGAGTCCAACCAGCGCTTCGCCCCCACCACCTACCGCGTGCGCTTTCATCTCAATCGGACACCGGTGGGCGTGCAGGTGGCCGATTCTGCCTTGAGGCGCGCGACCGGTGACGGGGTGGCGGCCGAGGAATGGACGTGGGATGCGGACGCGCGGATTCTGAGTGTGACCGTGGACGGTCGCGGTTTCACGGCGCATGTCATCAATGTCTCACTCGATGCTCAGACTCTGCCGGCCCGCATCGCGCCGGAGCTTCAGGCCGAGGCGGTCAATGCGCAGGGCGAAGTAGCCGGTTCGATGGGCCGGCCGATGCCTCATTTCTTCCCTCCGCCGGCCATTCCCACACGAATCAAGGCGGTCAATTACGACGGGGGTGGGGAAGGCGTGGCGTTTCACAGCGTGCGCCGGCGGCCGGACCACCCGCGTTACCGTCCTGACGATTTCGGTGTCGCCGACACCAACGACGCCGGTGGCGGTTACGTCCTGACCGGCCTCCGGCCGGGCGAATGGGTGCGCTATTCCGTCGATTGCGGCAACGGCGGCTTCTTCGACCTCACCGCCCGGGTTGCGAGCCAATCCGGGGGTGGACGGATCCGGTTCATGGCCCTCGATCAGGCCGTCGCCATCTTTGATGTGCCGGCGACGGGAGGTGGCGATACCTTTAAGGATCTTACCATTCCGGCGGTCTACCTGAATCCTGGCGAACTCAGCCTCCTGGTCTTCGTCGATGCGCCCGGCTTCGCGCTGAACTCCTTTGAATTCCGGCCGACTGAAAAGCCGCCGTCCGTCTATCCAGCCGCATTGGCGGCGCGGACCGGTGTCGTTGAGCTCACCGACTTGGGCAACGGGCCCGCTGGTCGCGGACTGATCAGGAACCTTGGGCGCATCGGCTCCAGCGTTACGTTTGGCGCCGTGTCGGCCCGGGGCGGGGAGACGGTCCTGCGTTTCCGCTACCAGGGCGCGGCCGGCAAACCGCTTCCGTACTCGCTCAAGGTCGGCGACACCAAGGAAATTCCGTTCGAGATTCCGTCCACCGGCGGCGAATGGAAAACTTTCGAGGTCGCCGTCCAGCTTCAGCCCGGTGCCAACCGGATCACCCTCGCCGGTCTGGTTGATGGCTGGGACTCGATCGCGCTCGAATCGCTGGAGCTCGCGGCGCGGTAGCGGTGGCGTCGCAAACCGCCTGTCATCGCGAGGCGCGCTCGGCGCGCCGTGGCGATCCAGCTGGATTGCTTCGTCGTCCTGCAGGGCAGGACTCCTCGCAATGACAGTTTGAAGACCTGGCTGCCCCCGGGGCGGGCCGGCCATCAACCGGCGACGAGATTCCCGTTCTCGGCATCCTTGGCGCCGAGGAGCTGTTCCAGCGCCATGTCCTTGCCGTTCAATTCCTGCTGCCGCTCCCGGATCTGGCTCTCATAGGTGGGTGGCGGGTTGGGGTTGCGGTAGAAAACGCCGGTGTAGAGCGTCCGACCGTATTCCTGTGCCAGTTCCATCGCGCGCAGGCGGTTGCTGGAATCGTGCCCCTCCGCCTCGAGTTTGCGCATGCGGGTCTTCTGGGTCTTCAGTTGAGTGTCCGGCTCGCCGTAGGTGATGCACGGTGACTGGATGTTCACGAACGAGAATCCGGGATAGCGAATGGCCTCCTCGAGTAGGTTGGCCAGCCCCTCCATGTCGGCCGGCACGCCCTGGGCCACGAACCCGGCGCCGTAAGCGAGCACGTAAAGAAGCGGGTTCACCGGGTCCTCCATGCTGCCGTAAACCGTGGAGGCGGTCTTCTTCCCGCGCGGGGACGTCGGAGACAACTGGCCCTTCGTCAGCCCATAGATCTGATTGTCCATGACGATGTAGGTCAGATCAAGATTGCGGCGGATGGCGTGCGGCACATGCCCGCCGCCGATCGAAAAACCGTCGCCGTCGCCGCCGGCGACTAGCACGAGCAGCTCGGGGTTGGCCATCTTAATGCCTTGCGCGATCGGCAGCGCCCGGCCGTGTACGGTGTTGAAACCGTAGGCCGTCGTGTATCCGGGGATGCGGCTGGAGCAGCCGATGCCCGAGATGAACGCGATTTCATGCGGCGGGCGCTTGATGGCGGCCAGGGCACGATAAAGGGCCGTCACCACGCCGTAATCGCCGCAGCCGGGACACCAAATGGGCTTCAGGTTGCTGCGAAAGGTTTTGGCCGTGAAGACCTCCGGACTCAGGGGACATTCGGTGCTCATGGGAGTGGACTCGGGGATTCAGGCCCGCGCCATCAGCCGGATTTTCTCCAGCACTTCCTCCGGAGAAATAGGATTGGAGCCGCTCTTTGCCAGCACCTGGAATTCCGGTGGGACCGGCACCCACATGCGGATGATCCGGTAGAGTTGCCCCTGGTGGGATTGCTCGATGACGAGACATTTCCGCAGCGGGGCGAAAAATTCCCGGTAAACATCCTCGGCCACCGGATAGAGCAGCTTGGGCACGAGCAGCCGCGCCTTGAGGCCCTCGGCCCGGGCCAGGTGCAGTGCTTCCAGCGCCACGCCGGCAACGCTGCCCCAGCTGATCAGGCCGATGGTGGCGTCCGGATCGCCCTCCAGCACGAAAAGATCGTGACGCTGCTTGAGCGGATCCATCTTGCGGAGCCGCTTGTCGTTCATGCGGGCATGCATCTCGCCGCTCGCCGTCGGGGCGCCCTGCTCGTTGTGCTCAATGCCCGCCGCCAGGTAGTTGCCGCCCTTCATGCCGGGGTGGCTGAGCGGACTGATGCCGGATTCGGTGAAGCGAAAGCGCGTATACTGATCCAGTTCCTGTTCAGTCGGCTTGAGGCGCTCGATCAGCTTGAAGCGCGACGTGTCGATTGGAGTAACGATTTCCTTTCGCTGGGCGATCTCTTGATCCGACAGCACGATCACCGGCGTCTGGTATTGCTCCGCAATATTGAAAGCCTCCACGGTAATGCCGAAAGTGTCCGCGACGCTGATCGGCGCCAGCACCGGCCGCACGGTGTCGCCGTGCGCCGAGAAGACCGCGGCAAACAGGTCCGCCTGCTCGGCCTTGGTCGGCATGCCGGTGGAAGGGCCGCCGCGCTGGACGTCCACGCACACCAGCGGCAGCTCGGCGACGCTCGCCAGGCCCAGGACCTCCGTTTTGAGCGAGAGCCCCGGGCCGGAGGTGGCGGTCATGGCCTTGACTCCGGCAAACGAGGCACCCACCGCCGCGGCGACGCCGGCGATCTCGTCTTCCGCCTGCAGCAGCGAGCCCCCGTATTTCCAGATCTCCCGGCCGAGATACTGCATGATTTCCGAGGCCGGCGTGATGGGATAGCCACCGAAGAACTTGCACCCGGCAAACAGCGCCGCGGCGCCGCACATGTCGTTGCCGTCGGTCAGGAGCTTGCGGCCGGCCGTGGGCGCTGGCGGGCTCAGCTGGCGGTCGGCGCTGAGCGGATGCTGTTCCGCGTATTCCAATCCGGCGGCAAACGCCCGTTCATTGCCCTCCAGGACGGCTGCGCCTTTTCGCGCGAATTTCTTGCTGATGCCCTTGAGAATGCTTTTGCGCGCCAGCCCGAACCAGCCGGCGAGCAAACCGAGCACGACGCTGTTCTTGGCCTGCATCGTGCCCGCCGCCTTCAGCGCCATGGCTTCCATCGGCGCGGCAAAAACCACGGCCGGAGTGACCCCGCCCAGCGGAATCACGGCTGGTTCAACGCCGGTCTTCGTTTCATAGACGACCACCGTGTTGGCGCCGACGGGCAGCTCGGCGCCGAATTTCAGGAAATCTTCCCAGTTCAGCACCACCGCCACGCTCAGCGTGCCGCCAGGATTCAACACCGGCCGGGTCGACACCCGCAGCCGGCAGGACGACTCGCCTCCGCGAATCTGGGAGCCGAAGCTCTTGGTCAGGATGGCGAAGTAACCCTCCGCGGCCGCCGCGCTGATGAGCGATTCACCGGCGGAAACGATGCCATCACCGCCGGAGCCGGCCATGCCTATAATCAGGTCATCTACCATAAAAATTGATCGGAAAATGTCGTAAGAACCTTCAGTGATCGGGCAAAATCCGGAGAAACTCCCGCCAAAAACAACCGGATCAAGCGGTTAGCAGACAAAAGATCAAGCCATCGCCGCAGCGTTAGCCCGGCTACTCGCCGCGGAATACCCCGGCGCGGGCGGCGTGCTCCTTCTCCAGACTGCCGCAGACGAGCTCGCAGAGCTTGAAGATCGACGGGTCGGCAATGGCGTAGAAAACTTGCAATCCCTCCTTCCGGCGCCGGAGCAGGTGGGCGTCCGTCAGGGTCTGCAGATGGCGGGAGACATTGGCCTGCGTGCCGCCCGTCAGCCCGACGAGCGTGTGCACGTTCTTTTCGCCGTCGATCAGCGACTGCAGGAGGCGCAGGCGCATCGGCTCGGCCAGCACCGCGAAGCGGCGCGCGACCAGTTCCAGCACTTCGGGGGAGAGCGAGCGGGTCTTCATCAGGAAGCAGGCGATTGAAAGCGGGCTTGACATAAAATCAACTACATGATCATATGCTCATATAACGAAATAAAAGTCAAGCTCCTTCCCATGAAAACCGAATCCTACATCCGCATCCTCGCCGGCACCCTCGTGCTCGTCAGCGTCGCGCTGGCGCATTTCGTCAGCCCCTGGTGGCTGCTGCTGGCCGTGTTCGTCGGCCTCAACCTCATCCAATCCGCCTTCACCGGCTTCTGTTTGGCGGAGTTCGTCCTGCATAAGCTCGGCCTGGGTGAGGGCGCTTGCGGAGTCCAACCGGAGAAGCGGTCATGAATCATCCGGCACTTCGTTTCGCCGCCATCGTGCTTGCCGGCGTCCTGCTCGGCGGACTGATGGGCTATTTCGGGCAGTGCTCGTCCGGCACCTGTCCGCTTACCTCGACTTGGTGGCGCGGTGCATTATATGGCGGTTTTATCGGCCTGCTGATGGCACTGAGCGCCCGCTCCTCCTAAAGCCATGCGCATTAATCGCCCTACGTCTGCGGTGCGCGCTTTCCACGCGGATCCGATGATGGATCTCAGGGTCCGTTGGCTGACCGTCGCGCTTGCGCTCGCCATCCTCGCCTCGGCCTCGCTGCTGCGCGCCGAACCCTGGACGCTCGAACATGCCGTCGAGACGGCGCTCAAGAACAGTCCCGACGCCCGCATCGCCCGCCAGCGCATCGAGGCCGCCCAGGCGCTGACCGAGCAGGCGAGCTCCGCCTGGATGCCGCAGGTGATGCTGCGGGGCGGCTATACCGAGACCAACAACGCGATGATGGCGTTCGGCGCGATCCTCAACCAGCGGGCGTTCAACTTCGGCCTTGATTTCAACCATCCGGGTCAGATCGACAATCTCAACGGAACCGGCACGGTCGCCTACAACCTCTACAGCGGCGGACGCGCCACAGCCGGTCGCAACGCCGCCCGGGCCGGCGCGCGCGCCGCCGAGCAGGACCTGCGGGCGACACAAAACCAGCTCGGCGTCGAGGTGGTCAGGGCCTACCTCAGCATCCGCAAAGCCCGGGAGGGGGTTGCGGCCGTCGAGGCCGGTGCGAAGGCCTACGAGGCCGGGGTCGCCGCCGCGCGCGCCCGGTTCGAGGCGGGTCAGATGCTGAAGGCCGACCTGCTCAGCCTCGAAGTCCAGCTCGCCCAGACCCGCGAAACCCTTTCCTCGGTCCGTCACGGCGCGGCCCTCGCCGCGCGCACCTTCCTCTTCGTGCTGGGTCAGGAAGCATCCGGTGAATCTGTCGAGCTCGCCGCCGACGATCCGTCGGTGGCCCGACTTGGCGTGCCCGACTTCCATGACTATTCGCAGCGCCCCGAACTGCTCGGTTTGCAGGAACGGATCCGGGCGGCCGAAGCGATGGTGCGCGCGGCGCGGGGAAACCGCCAGCCGACGATCAACGCGTTCGCCAGCTACCAATACGACCAGGGCTGGAAACTCGACAGCCATGGCGACAGCTGGATGGCCGGCGTCTCGATTGATCTCAACGTCTTCGACGGCGGCCAGACCTCCGGGAAGATCCGCAAGAGCACGGCCGAGCTCGCCCAGGTAAAGGAGATGCTCCGCAAGGTCACACTCGGCATCGGGCTCGAAGTCGAGCAGGCCCGGCTGGCCCACGCCGATGCCGTCGAGCGCCTCGCCGTGACCGCCCAAGCCGTCGAGCAGGCCGAGGAAAGCGCCGCGCTCAGCCGCGCCCGCTTTGAGAAGGGCGCGCTTCTCACCGCCGACCTGATCGGCGTCGAAAGCCGTCTGATTGAAACGCGCATGCGGCGCGTCGTCGCCGGCGCCGACGAGCGCCTCGCCCTGGCCGAACTGCGCCGCGCCCTCGGCCTCACTCCGCTGGCCGAACCATCGCCTGAAATGTAGGAGCTTGCTTGCAGGCGATTTTAGCACGCTGCATGGCGCGCAAGCTCGCTCTCACAAAGACCTCCTGCCTTCCCCTCTCTTTCCGATCATGAATCCGATCCGTCCTGCCATCCTCCTCCTCACCCTCGCGCTGATCGCGGGGTGTTCCCCGCATGAGGAAACTGCGGCGAATGCCGCGTCGAACCTTCCGCCGGCCCGAGTTCGTCTGGTCGATGTACACGTCGAAAACGTGCCCACGCTCACCGAGGTCACGGGAACCGTCCGACCGGTCCAGCGGGCGATGATCGCCGCCAAGGTCATGGGGGCAATCGAAGAGCTGCCCGTCACGCTCGGTCAGCGCGTTAAGGCAGGCGACTTGCTGGTGAAGATCTCCGCCGCCGAAATTTCCGCCAAGGTGCTGCAGGCCCAGTCGCAGCTCAACATGGCCCGGCGCGATCTGGAGCGCGAACGCGACTTGCTCGCGAAGAACGCCAGCACCACCGAGATGGTGAAGGGTCTTGAGGACCGCTTCGTTATGACCCAGGCGATGGTGAGCGAGGCCGAGACCATGCTCAGTTATGCCACCGTGCGCGCGCCGTTCGACGGGGTCGTCGCCCGCAAGTTGGCCAACGCCGGCGATCTTTCTGCTCCGGGGCAGCCGCTGCTTGAAATCGAAGGCACGGCCGCCTTTCAGATTGAAGCCGGCGTCCCGGATTCGCTCGCCGCGCGGCTCGCCGTCGGTACGCCGCTCGTGGTGGAGGTGCCCGCCGCCGGGGTGACGTTTACCGGAGCGCTGGTCGAACTCTCGTCGGCGTCCGACGCCTTTGCCCGCAACGTGCCCGCCAAAATTTCCGTGCCCGCCGGTACCGCCGTGCGCTCGGGCCAGTTTGCCCGGGTCCAGGTGCCGGGTGCTCCCGCCCGCATCATGCTCGCGCCTGCCGCCGCCGTCAGCACGCTCGGCCAGATGGAGCGCGTGTTTGTGGCGGTCGACAACCGCGCCGTCCTCCGCCTCGTGAAGACCGGCGCGACCCGCGGCGAACGAGTTGAGATACTCTCCGGCGTGGCCGAGGGCGACCGGCTCGTCCTCAACCCGCCTGCCGGACTGCGTGAAGGCCAGGGGTTGGAGGTCCAGCCATGAGGGCCGGCCAGCTCCCGCCGTTCTCCGATCCGGTGAAATACGGCATTGCCGGCCGCATGGCGTCGGTCTTCATCGACTCGAAACTGACGCCCATCGTCGTGGCCGCCTCGCTGCTGCTCGGCCTCTTCTCGATCCTCATGCTGCCGCGCGAGGAGGAGCCGCAGATTAAGGTACCCATGATCGACGTCATGGTTGCCATGCCCGGCGCCGACGCGCGCGACGTCGAGAACCGCGTCACGCGTCCCATGGAAAAGCTGCTCTGGGAGATCCCCGGCGTGGAATACATCTATTCCACCGCGATGCCCGGCGCCAACATGACCATCGTGCGCTTCAAGGTTGGCGAGGATCTCGAGAAGAGTCTTGTGAAGCTGAACCAGAAGCTGCAGACGAATTTCGACCGCATCCCGCTCGGCGTCAGTTTTCCGCTGATCAAGCCGCGCACGATCGACGACGTGCCGATCCTCGCGCTTACTTTCCATAGCGAACGCTACGATCATGCCGTCCTTCGCCGGATCGCGGCCCAGGTGGACGATGCCGTGAAGACGGTCCCCCAGGTCGCCGAAACCACGCTGATCGGGGGCACGCACCGCCAGATCCGCGTGCTGCTCGACCCGCAGCGGCTCACCTCGCGCAACCTGAGCGCCGCCTACCTGGTGCCGATGCTCCAGCAGGCCAACGCGCAGGCGCAGACCGGGGCGCAGAATTACGTCAACCAGGAGACCCTGCTGCAAACCGGCACCTTCTTCCGCGATGCTCGCGATGTCGGGGCCGTGGTCGTCGGCGTGTCCGATGGCAGCCCGGTCTACCTGCGTGATGTGGCGACGATCACGGACGGGCCGGAGGAGCCGTCCAACTATGTGCTCTACGGGGTGGGGGATGGAGCGGCGACGCCCTCGTCGCCGCAACGCGACCAGGGGGTCGCATCCCCAGCTTCCCGCGAGCAGGCCGCTGTCACGCTGAGCCTCGCCAAGCGCCCCGGTGCCAACGCCATTGATGTCGTCCACGCCGTGCTCGCGAAAGTCGACGCGCTCAAAGGCACGCTCATCCCGGCGGACGTCGGCGTCGCCATCACCCGCAACTACGGCGCCACCGCCAGCGAAAAGTCCAATGAGCTGCTGCTGCACATGGGCCTCGCGGTGTTCGGCGTCGCGGTCCTCATCCTGCTCTTCCTCGGCTGGCGCGAATCGCTCGTCGTGATGCTGGCCATCCCGGTGACGCTCGGCCTCACCTTGCTGGTCTTCTACCTTTACGGCTACACGCTCAACCGCATCACGCTCTTCGCGCTGATCTTCTCGATCGGCATCCTCGTGGACGACGCGATCGTCGTGGTGGAGAACATCGTCCGCCACATGGGCCTGCCAAGCTGCCGTCGCAAGCGGCTCCTGCAGATCGCGGTCGAGGCGGTGGACGAAGTCGGCAACCCGACGATCCTCGCCACCTGGGCCGTGATCGCGGCCGTGCTGCCGATGGCCTTCGTCAGCGGCATGATGGGGCCGTATATGCGGCCGATCCCCGTCGGTTCGAGCGCCGCGATGCTCTTCTCCCTGCTGGTGGCCTTCGCGGTCACCCCGTGGGCCGCGCTCAAGATGCTCAGCCGGCACGCCCGGCCTTCCGGGCACGCGGCTGAATTCATTGACGCCCCGCTTACCGACGAGGAGGAAGCCGCCGATGGCGATGCAATGCCGGACAACCTGTTCACCCGGTTCTACCGGCGGGTGATGGACCCGCTGCTCGCGCACCGCGGCTGGCGCTGGGCGTTCGTGGCGGTGGTCGCCGCGCTCACCGTGGGCTCGATGGGCCTCGTAGGGATCAGCGCCGTGAAGGTGAAAATGCTTCCCTTCGACAACAAGTCGGAGTTCCAGGTCATTCTCAACATGCCGAAAGGCTCCACGCTGGAGCAAACCGCCGCCGTGGCCCGCGAAATGGCCGCAGTTGTGCGCACCGAACCCGAGGTGCGCGATTACGAGGTCTACGCCGGCACAGCGTCGCCGTTCAATTTCAACGGGCTCGTGCGGCACTATTTCATGCGGCGTGGTCCCGACGTCGCCGATCTCCAGGTCAACCTGCTGCCGAAGGACGAGCGCCGCGCCCAGAGCCACGACATCGCCCGGCGCGTGCGGCCACGCCTCGCCGCCATCGCAGCGAAGTACGACGCCGCGGTCGCGGTAGCGGAGGTTCCGCCTGGCCCACCGGTCCTCCAAACGCTCGTCGCCGAGGTCTATGGTCCCACTGAGGAGGCGCGGCTCAAGCTCGCGACCAAGGTGCGGGAAATCTACCGCGGGACCGAAGGGGTCGTGGACATCGATTGGTACGTCGAGAAGCCGCAGCCCAAGACCGTGTTTCGCGTCGACAAGGCGAAGGCCGCGCTGCTCGGGATCACCGAGGCGGCCGTCGCCCGCACGGTGCAGATGGCGGTGCAGGGCTACCCGGTCACGCTGCTCCACGCGCCGAACGAGCGCGAGGACGTCGACGTGTGGCTCGAGCTCCCGCGCGCGCTCCGCGCGCGGCCCGACGATCTGCTTGCGTTGCCCGTTCGCTCCGAAATGAACCCACAGGCGCCGCTGGTGCCGCTGCGCGAGCTCGTGACCGTCGAGCCGACTGTCAGCGAGCGCAACATCTACCATAAGAACCTGCAGAACGTCACCTACGTCACTGCTGACGTCGCCGGCGTGATCGAGAGTCCGGTCTATGCGATCCTCCAGATGAACCGCGCACTCGCGCAGCTTGACGGCCGCGACTTCGGTGGCACGCAGCCCGCGGTGAAGATCTACAATGCCGCCATGCCGGCCGACACCACGGAACCCTCGATGAAATGGGACGGCGAGTGGCAAGTGACGATCGAGGTCTTCCGCGACCTCGGCCTGGCCTTTGGGGCCGTGCTCATCCTGATTTACATGCTGATGGTCGGCTGGTTCAAGAACTACACCACGCCGCTCATCGTGATGACGGTCATTCCTTTTTCGCTGGTCGGCATTCTGCCGGCCCACTGGCTGATGGGAGCGTTCTTCACCGCCACATCGATGATCGGCTTCATGGCCGGCGCCGGCATCGTGGTGCGCAATTCGATCATCCTCGTCGATTTCATTGAGCTCCGGCTCGGTCACGGCCGCTCGCTGCGCGATGCGTGTCTCGAATCGGGCGCGGTGCGCTTTCGGCCGATGATGCTCACCGCCTTTGCCGTGGTGATCGGCGGCCTGGTGATTCTCGCCGATCCCATCTTTCAGGGCCTCGCGATCTCGCTGCTCTTCGGTGCCATCGCCTCGCTCCTCATCAGTCCCATCGCCGTGCCGCTCATCTATTACATGACCCACGCCCGCGGCCACAAAAAGCCCGCCGCCCCCGCGGCCCCGGCCGACGAGAAATGCACCGTCGCGCCGCCGCCGTCCCACTAATTCCCCTTTGTCATTTGGTAGATAACATCATTTTCCATGAACCTCCTGAATTCCTTCCTCTCCATGTTCTCACCGTCCGACTCCGGCGTCCGCCGGGTCGAGCCGGCCGAAACCGCGCAACTGGTCCGGGACAAGAAGGCCGTGCTCGTCGATGTGCGCGAGCCAGCTGAATGGGCGGGCGGCGTGGCCCAGAAGGCGGTGCTGCTGCCCCTCAGCGACCTGACCGGTCCCCGCTGGCAGTGGCAGCCCTTCCTCAAGCAGGTCGGCGACCGTGAGATCATTCTGTACTGCCACTCCGGGTCCCGCTGCGGCATGGCCGCCCGGATGCTCGTCGCCGAGGGCTACAAGGTGGCCAACGGCGGCAGCCTCCGCGCCTGGCATCGCGCCGGCCTGCCCGTCTGCAGACCGAAGCACCTGCGCTGACCGGTCCACCAGCGGGAGAGAATTGCCGGTTGCAGCTGGCGGTTCGAAGAATAGCGTGGGTTTGCCCGAGGTGCTCCAGGCGCGTGCCAGACGAACGGGTTCCGGAGACGCCACCGATCCAAGCAAATCCTGATGCAATCCCCGGCTATGGAGTCCGCGCGCGCCATTGAATCCGAGGCTGTTCTCCTGATCGACAATGGATCGCTGAAGCCGGGCTCGACGTTGGGCTTGCGAGTGATCGCAGAACGTCTCGGCCACGCCTTGGGCTGCGCGGTGACGCCGGTATCGCTCAGCCATGCCGATGCGGTCCCGGCGGCATCCTTGGGCGGGCGCCCGGCGGAAGTGCTCGAAGCTGCACTGGAATGCAGGGCGCGCGAGGGCGTGGATCGATTCCTCATCATCCCGCTCTTCTTCGGACCCTGCGCAGCACTGACTGATCGTGTTCCCGCCTGCGTGGAGCGTGTGAGAGCGAGGTTTCCCCAGATGCAGGTGCGGATGGCTCGCTGCCTGGTGGCGGCTGGCGACAAAACAGACGATCGCGTGGCGGCGATGATCGAGGCCCACGTGCGCGCCAAAATGGCCGGGGCGGCGCCACGGCCCGCGATCATCCTGGTCGACCACGGGAGCCCGGAGCGTGCGGTCACGCTCGTGCGCGATCATCTGGCCGCCCGGTTGGCCGTCCGACTCGGGGCTTCTGTTTCTGGGGTGCGGGCTGCGTCCATGGAACGGCGGCCGGGCGCAGCGTACGATTTTAACGACCCTTCACTCGATCGTGCTCTGGACGAATCAGATGCGCGCGCGGGTCTGGTGATCGTCGCGATGCAGTTTCTGCTGCCGGGCCGTCACGCTGGCCCCAACGGTGACATTGTCCGGATCTGCGCTGCGGCGCGCCGGCGACACCCCGGGTTGCGCGTCGCGCTGACGGATCTCGTTGGATCACACCCGGAGCTGATCGAGCTGCTGGCCGACCGGGCGCGGGAGGGCAGGGCGGCGGCACCGTTGGCAGTGTGAGCACGCGACTGGGCCCGGCGGGTTCTCCCGTCAGACTGCGACCGCCGTGGCCATTGCCAGTTCGGCGGCTTCCGCGGGAATTCGGGCGACCTCCCCGATGATGGCGAGCGCCGGGGTGTCCGCCTCTCCGGAGAAACCGGCGGAGAGTTCACCCAGGGTGAAAAAACGGATGCGCTGGTCCGGCCAGCTGGCCCGGCTCACGAGCGCGACCGGCGTGTCTTTCGACAATCCGCCCTCGGCGATCTTTTCAGCGATGCTGGCAAGGTTGCGCGTGCCCATGTACACGCAAAGCGTGGCGCGGAGACGGGCGTATGCCGCCCAATCGATCGTCTCGTCGGTCTTTCCGGCGCATTCGTGCCCGGTCACGAAGACCACGGCAGAGGCAATCCCGCGATGGGTGAGGGGAACCCCGGCAACGGCGCCTGCCGCGGTTGCCGCGGTAACGCCGGGTACAATCTCGCACGGGACGCCTGCGCGCACCAACGCGTTCAGTTCCTCGCCTCCCCGGCCGAAGACAAATGGGTCTCCGCCCTTCAACCTTACAACCCGGCGGCCGCGGCCGACATGCATCAAAAGGAGGTCCGTGATCCGGTCCTGGGTCCAAGTGGAGCGACCGCAGCGTTTGCCGACGTGAATCCGCTGGCATTCGGCTCGGCAATAGGCGAGCAGCGCACTGCCCGCCAAATCGTCATAGATCACCACGTCGGCGTTCGCGAGCCGGTCGCGACCGCGGACGGTGATGAGTTCCGGATCTCCGGGACCGGCGCCAACGATGGATACGTAACCTGGGGGAATGCGCATGATCTCTTCGGGTGTAAGGCAACAAACCGGTGGACTTTTGTCAAATGATACATATATAAGTACATCAAGAAACATGCCAAAATGATTGTGTGTCTAAAATGATTAACAACGAAGCACTTAAACTAAATGATCCCACGCTTAGCGGAGGCATTGGTGAGACGTTGCTGAGTTCGGAGACGGATCGGTTCTCGGAGGATGACGAGCAGTTCTTGAAGTTCCACGGGATCTATCAACAGGACGACCGGGATAAGCGAAAGACAGGCAAACAGTACCTCTTCATGATTCGCGCCAGAATACCGGGCGGCGTGGTGCCGGCGGCGCAGTATTTGGCTTTTGACGAGCTCTCGCGCCTGCACGGCAACGACACGCTGCGCATCACCTCGCGACAGTCATTCCAGTGGCACGGTGTGGTGAAGCGACAACTGGGACCGTTGATGAAAGGGATCCACGACGCGTTGTGCACAACGCTCGCGGCCTGCGGCGACGTGAGTCGAAATGTGATGTCGCCGCCGACTCCCGCCATTGGTGCGCTGGCCGAACGGGTGCTGGCGGACGCCCGCGGGGTATCGGCGGCGCTCCTCCCGCAGACCCGGGCTTATCACGAGATCTGGGTTGAAGGTGTGCCGCTGGCCCTTGCGCCCGAAGAGAAGCGGGCGTTCGAGGATCCCTTGTACGGCCGGCAGTATCTGCCGCGGAAGTTCAAGGTGGCCTTCGCCATCCCGCCGCTGAACGACACCGACGTTTTTACGAACTGCCTCGGCCTGGTCGCGATCGCCGATCCGGCCGATCCCGCCCGGCTCCTCGGCTACAACCTCCTCGCCGGAGGCGGGCAGGGGATGAGCCATGGCAACAAGGAAACGTATCCGCGGGTTGCCGACGTGCTGGGTTTCTTTCCCGCCGAGCGGGTCGTCGACGTGGCCAGGGCCGTGATCACGGCCTTCCGCGATTTCGGCGACCGCACCAACCGCAAGCACGCCCGGCTGAAATATGTGCTGGCGGAGCGCGGTCCTGCGTGGTTCCGCGCCGAGGTGGAAGGGCGGGCCGGCTTCGTGCTCGAGCCGGCGCGCCCGTTCGCCTTTGAGCGCCAGGGTGATCTTTTCGGCTGGCATCGCCAGAGCGACGGGCGCTGGTTCCTCGGCTTGTATGTCGAGACCGGGCGCATCCGCGACACGCCGCCGCGCCGGCTCAAATCCGCGCTGCGCACCGTGATCGGAACCTACCAGCCGGAGATCCACCTCACTCCCTCGCAGAACCTCCTCCTCGCCGGAATCCCGGAATCCGAAAAGGACACCATCACAACGATTCTGACTGCGCACGGCATCCCAGTCGAACGTCAGGCGGCGGCCGTCCGCCGTGCGTCGATGGCCTGCGTGGCGTTGCCAACCTGCGGCTTGGCCCTGGCCGAGGCGGAGCGGGCATTGCCGGCGGTGCTCGATCGGCTGGAAAGTCTGCTGGAGGAACTCGGCCTCGGCGACGAGGAGATCATTGTGCGCATGACCGGATGTCCGAACGGCTGCGCGCGACCCTACATGGCGGAAATCGCCCTGGTGGGCCGCGCGCCCGGCCGTTACAACCTCTACCTCGGCGGCACAGTCGCGGGCACGCGCCTCAACCGTGAGTACCGCGCCGGCTTGCGGATTGAAGATCTGATCGATGAGCTTCGCCCGGTGCTGGCGCGTTGGAAGAACGAGCGCCTGCCCCGCGAGCGGCTGGGCGAGTGGGTGGAGCGGGTGTTATGGCGGGAGGTTCCCGCGTGAAGGCCGATCTCGATCAAACGCCGCCCGGCCCGCTGCGGCCGGACGGGATCGCGCAGGCCAATGCCGAACTGGGCTCTCGGTCGCCGCGGGAAATCGCCCGCTGGGCAATCGCCCGCGCTGGTGGGCGCGCGATCGTATCCACCAACTTTCGCCCTTTTGAAGCGGTCATCCTCCATCTGTGCGTCGGGGTCCAGCCGGACATCCCGGTGCTGTGGGTCGACCACGGTTACAATCGTCCGGCGACGTACCGCCACGCGGAGGAGCTGCGCGCGCGTCTGGGCTTGAACCTTAAGGCGTACCTGCCGCGGCTCTCCGCCGCCAACCGTGATGCCATCCACGGGCCGTTGCCGGCCATCGAGGACGAGGAGGGCCTGCGCCGATTCAGCGCCACGATGAAACTGGAGCCGTTCCATCGCGCGCTGCGGGAGCTTGCCCCGACCGTCTGGATCACAGCCTTGCGCCGGGAGCAGAGCCCCGGTCGGGCGGAACTGGATATCGTGACGCGCGAGGCGGGCACCAGTCTGCTCAAGGTCAATCCCGTTTTCTACTGGAACGACGCTGACATGGAGGGCTACCTCCGCGCCCACGACCTGCCTAACGAATGGGATTATTTCGATCCGGCAAAGGGCGCGGAGACACGCGAGTGCGGCCTGCATGCGGCGTGGGGACGCGCGACCGTGCTCCGCTAGCCGTGGCCCCCGCCCGCGAACCCACACCATCCGAGCAGTGCCCTGCCCGCATTTCGCCCGATGCCCAATTATCACCTTGATCACCTGCAACACCTCGAGACCGAGGCCATCCATGTGCTGCGCGAGGTGGCCGGGGAATTCGACCGGCCCGCGCTACTCTTCTCCGGCGGCAAGGATTCGATCTGTCTCCTTCGCCTGGCGGAGAAGGCCTTCCGCCCGTCGGCTACCCCCATGCCGCTGCTCAATGTGGATACCGGGCACCATTTTCCCGAGGTGAACGAATTCCGCGACCGTCGCGCCCGGGAACTCGGCGCGCGGCTCATCGTCCGCCGGGTGGAGGATGCGGTCGCGCAAGGCTGGGCCGTGCCGGCGCCAGGCGAGATCAGCCGGAACCGGCTGCAGATCCCCACGCTGCTCGCCGCGATCAATGAATTCCAGTTCGACTGCTGCATCGGCGGTGCGCGGCGCGACGAGGAAAAGGCCCGCGCCAAGGAGCGCTTCTTCAGCTTCCGCGACCGTTTTGGCCAGTGGGATCCGAAGAACCAGCGACCGGAAATCTGGAACCTCTACAACGCGCGCCTCAACCCGGGCGAAAACATGCGTGTCTTTCCGCTCAGCAACTGGACCGAGCGGGATGTATGGGAATACATCCGGCGCGAACAGATCGAGGTGCCCCCAATCTACTTCAGCCATCCGCGACGGTGCTCGCGTCGGCAGAACCAGTGGTTGTCGGTGAATGACATCGTCCCGCCCCAGCCGCACGAGGAGATCCGCGATCTGCGGGTCCGCGTTCGCACCGTCGGCGACATCATCAGCACCGGCTGCATCGAGTCCAGCGCCGGCACGGTTGCCGAGATCATCGCCGAGCTGGCGGGCGCCCGGGTCACCGAACGCGGCGCGCGCGCCGATGACCGCGTCTCCGAGGCCGCCATGGAGGACCGCAAGCGGGCGGGGTATTTCTGAACCGACCACGCGCCGCACGCCCCTTTCCGCCCCATGACTTCCACCAACGCAACTCCCGCCGCGCCACACCCGGTCGACATCCTGCGCTTCAGCACCTGCGGCAGCGTGGACGACGGCAAGTCCACGCTCATCGGCCGCCTCCTTTACGACTCGCAATCCCTCATGGAAGACCAGGTCGAGGCCCTGGAGCGGTCGGCGGACCTCACCGGTGACGGCGAGATCAACCTTGCCAATCTGACCGATGGACTGCGCGCCGAGCGCGAGCAGGGCATCACGATCGACGTTGCCTACCGCTATTTCGCCACTCCGCGTCGGGAATTCATCGTGGCCGACACGCCCGGGCACGTGCAGTACACCCGCAACATGATCACGGGAGCCTCGACCGCCAACCTGGCGGTGGTGCTGGTCGATGCCCGGGCCGGAATGAGTGAACAGAGCCGCCGGCACACCTGCATCGCCGCGCTCCTGCGCATCCCGCATCTGGTCGTCGCGGTGAACAAGATGGACCTGGTCGGCTGGGGCGAGGAGCGCTTCGACCAGATCCGCGACGAGTTCGAGCAGTTCCTCCCGCGCCTCGAGATCAAGGACGTGAAGTTCATCCCGATCAGCGCGCTCGATGGCGACAATGTCGTCGCGCCGTCGGCCCGAACCCCCTGGTATCCAGGGCCGACGCTGTTGAGTCACCTCGAAACGGTGCACATCGCGAGCGACTGGAACCTCGGCGGCCTGCGCCTGCCGGTCCAGTGGGTCAATCGCCCTAACCAGCCGGGCGATCCGCGCCTGCACGATTTCCGCGGCTGCAGCGGCCAGATCGCCGGCGGCATCGTGCGCCGGGGTCAGCGGGTGGCCGTACTGCCGTCCGGGTTGAGCACCCGCGTGCGCGAGATCCGGCTGGGCGACATTCCACTCGACGAGGCGTTCTGCCCGCAGTCCGTCACGGTCGTGTTGGAAGACGACCTCGACGTGAGCCGGGGCGACATGATCATCGGGTTGGAGGACCGTCCCGGGGTCGCGACCGACCTGCGGGCGCGGGTCTGCTGGATGCGCCGGCAGCCATTGCGCAGCGGCGCGCGGTTCCTGCTCAAGCACACGTCGCTGACGACGCCGGCGGTAGTCGCCGGGATCGAGCACCGCCTCGATATGGCGACGCTCGAGCCGGCGCCCGCGCCGCCGGAGCTGGGACTCAACGACCTCGGCGAAATCCGCCTGCACACCGCGCGCCCCATCGTTTTCGATGCCTATGCCACCAACCGGTTGATGGGTTCCTTCATCCTGATCGAAGAAGGCACGAACGCGACCGTCGCTGCGGGCATGCTCCTGCCGCCGGCCGAAGTGGTCCCATTGGCGGACGCCGGCTACACGATCTGACCGCCGTTCCGCCAGTCTTCCGGAGGCAGCAGCACCCCGGTTCATCAACGCGGTTGGCTACCAGCACCCTTGAACTGGCCGGGCAGTGATGACCCAAATCCCGGCCCGGCGCCCGATCCGCTCACTTGGCGGTGCGACGGGACAGAAGCGCAGCGCGGTTGCCGCGAAGAAAATCTGTGCTAGTTTCGTCTGGCATGAGATCTGTAATTTTGGTTTCCCTGCTGTTTCTCGTAGGTTACGCAGGCTGCTTACGCGCCGCCGACACGTCCGTCGTCGCACCCGCTGAAGCAGCGAAGCGCGTTGCCGACGGCAAGGCCGTGCTCATCGACGTACGCGAACCGGCTGAGTGGGCCGAGACCGGCGTCGCCGCGCCCGCGGCGCTGCTCCCGCGGCGCTGCTCCCGCTCAGCGACCTCAACGGTGACCGCAAGCAGTGGACGGAATTTCTGGAGAAAAACCGAGCCAAGGAGCTGATCCTCTACTGCCGGTCGGGCCACCGCGCCGGCCGTGCGGCGAAACTGCTCGCCGGTGAGGGTTTCCGCACCGCCAACGCCGGCGGCTTTGGCGACTGGCAGTCCGCCAACCTGCCCGTGCGCAAATCCGACCAACCGGCTAGATAGGTTGCCGGATATGGCGATGGCCAAAAACCCTCGCGATATAACCGGGTCAATTTCGCCTGAGCATGCGGTCCAGCTGGACAGGAAACACCAGATCAAAGCGAGCTGAGCCGCAGGGAACTGATGCCGCGGCGTTGACGCCCGGGCGGGACGGATGATCGTTGTCCGTTATCACCGCCATGGACGCTGAATTCTGGAACCATCGCTACGCCCGCGATGATTTTGTATACGGGACCGAGCCGAATGACTTCGTCGCCGAGGTCGCGGCACGGATCCCACCGGGCCCCGTGCTCTGCCTCGCGGAGGGCGAGGGGCGAAATGCGGTGTATCTCGCGTCGTTGGGTCATGCGGTTACCGCCGTGGATCTCTCAATGGTTGCGCTTGGCAAGGCGCAAAAGCTCGCCGCGGTGCACGGCGTGAAGATTGAAACCGTCGTCGCCGATCTCGCGGCGTACCGAATCGAGCCAGGTGCATGGGCGGGGGATTGCAGCGACTTGGGCGCACCTGCCCCCGCCGCTGCGGCGAAGCGTGCACGCGCAAGCTGCGGCCGGACTGCGGTCTGGCGGCGTGTTCGTGCTCGAAGCCTATACGCCGGCGCAACTGACCTTTGACACGGGAGGGCCGCGCAGCGTCGAACTGCTCATGACCGCGGCGCTGCTCCGCGAGGAGCTGGTGGGCCTCGACTTCGAGATCATGCGCGAACTCGAGCGTGACGTGATCGAGGGCGGCGGCCACACCGGCCGCGGCGCGGTTGTGCAGGTACTGGCCCGCCGGCCGTGAGTTGGGCCCGAGAAGGGTGGCGATATCCATTCGCACGGATGTGCGTCAGCTCTTGAACTCCCGCCGGCTCCATAAGCATTTGGGACGCAATCCGGGCGTTTTTGTTGGGACATAGAAGACACCGAGAGCGCACTGAACTCACGGAGTTCGCTGCGGATGATGCCGATGAGACGAAACGCGACGCTGGCTGGGTTCATGACGACGCGCCGCCGCAGTGCGCGGCAAAAAGTGATTCAATTCGCCGCACCGGACGGAGGATCGGGCGGTTGAGTGCGCCTCTCGTGCGCCTTTCGGCCAAAGACGCGCTCGTAAGCGCGGCAGAACGGGCACACGCGGCTCTCGACGTTTCGCACCAGCCGGAAAGCCGCGCCGCGCTGCTGCCGCCTCGCCTGCCGGCACACGGGACAGTTTAGGCAGACCTTGGCCAGAGTCCCATCCAGTCGAGAGGGTCTTTTCATGAGGGGATCTCTACCACACGGCGGCGGCCAAAGGAATAGAGGTGTCGCGCCAAACATTCGACCGCATCTTGCGGCGGACCTGGATCAAGGTGGCTGCGGCGTTGGTGCACGATCAGGCGTTGCGGGTGTTGGCGGCGCCGACCGGCGCCCGCGTGGCAGGACCCGAGGTGGCGACTGGCCGACCGGCGCCGGCCCGCCGGCGCGGCGGCTGGAAATCCCGCCGGACTTGAGGTTCCGCGCCTCCCCCTTTACTTCTGTCCCATGGACGTCCTGCTTCTCTCCCGCCTGCAGTTCGCTCTGACGATCACGTTCCATTACCTCTACCCGCCGCTGAGCATCGGGCTCGGCCTGCTGCTGGTAGTGGTCGAGGGGCTGTGGCTGAAGACGAAGAATCCACTCTATCACCAGATGGCGCGGTTCTGGACGAAGGTCTTCGCGCTGACTTTCGCCATCGGCGTGGCCACCGGAATCGTGATGGAGTTCGAGTTCGGCACCAACTGGGCCACGTATTCGCGGTACGTCGGCGACGTTTTCGGGAGCGCCCTCGCGGCTGAGGGCATCTTCGCGTTCTTCCTTGAGTCCGGCTTCCTCGCGGTGCTGCTGTTCGGCTGGGACAAGGTCGGGCCGCGCCTGCATTTCTTCGCCACCTGCATGGTCGCGCTGGGCGCGCACTTCAGCGCGATCTGGATCGTCGTGGCGAACTCCTGGATGCAAACGCCAGCCGGTTTCCACATCGTGGGCGAAGGACTGGCGGCCCGCGCGGAGATCACCGATTTCTGGGCGATGGTGTTCAACCCGTCTTCAATGAACCGGCTCAGCCACACCGTGGTCGGCGCCTGGCAGGCCGGGGCTTGGCTGATGATCAGCGTCGGCGGGTGGTACCTGCTGCACCGGCGGCACCGAGATTTTGCGCTCGCCTCGGTGAAGATCGGGCTCGGGCTCGCGGCCGTCGCCGCGCTGCTATCGCTTGTGACGGGTGATGCGAGCGCCCGCGGCGTGGCGCGCAACCAACCGGCGAAGCTCGCGGCATTCGAGGGCCTGTGGCAGACGGTACCGCAGGCGCCGCTGCATCTCTTCGGCTGGGTCGACAAGGCCCACGGCCGGACGCACGGGCCCGAAGTCACCGGCCTGTTGAGCTGGCTGGCCTACGGCGACAGCGGTCGGCCGGTGACCGGTCTCGAAGCCATCCGGCCGGCGGACCGCCCGCCGGTCAACGCCAGCTTTCAGTTATTCCATCTCATGGTCGGGGTTGGATGCCTTCTGATCGGGCTCGCGGTGTGGGCGGAGATTGCCTCGTGGCGGGGGCGGCTGGAACAGTCGCGCCTGCTCCTGTGGCTGTTGACGCTTTCGGTGCTCGGCCCGCAGATTGCCAACCAGGCCGGCTGGTGGGCGGCGGAGATTGGGCGACAGCCATGGATCGTCTACGGTCTGCTGCGCACCTCGGACGCACTGTCGAAAGTGGTCACCGCCAATCAGGTGGCGGCCTCGATGGTCATGTTCATAATCGTGTACCTGCTCCTCTTCGCGGTCTTCGTCTTCCTGCTGAACGACAAGATCCGGCACGGGCCGGACGACGGCGACCTCCAGCCCACTGGTAAATGGGCGCTTGGATTCAAGGCGAAGGGAGGTGCCAAATGAATTTCGGCAGCCTCGATCTGCACACGGTGTGGTTCGCGCTGGTGGGTATCTTGTTCGCCGGCTACGTCATCCTCGACGGTTTCGACCTCGGCGTAGGCATGCTGCACCTGCTGGTAGTGCGACGCGACGAGGAGCGGCGGGTCTTCCTCAACGCCATCGGCCCGGTCTGGGACGGCAACGAGGTCTGGCTGGTCACGGGCGGCGGCGCGCTGTTTGCAGCGTTCCCCATGGTTTACGCCACGGTGTTTTCGGGCTTCTACCTCGCGTTCATGGCGCTGCTGTGCGCGCTGATCTTCCGGGCCGTGGCGATTGAGTTTCGCAGCAAGCATCCGTCGCCGCGCTGGCGGGCATGTTGGGACGCGGGTTTTGCCAGCGGCAGCTTCGTCTCCACGCTCTTGATTGGCGTGGCGATGGGCAACCTGGCGTGGGGGGTGCCGCTCGACGCCCGCGGCGAGTTCGCCGGCAGCTTCCTGGGGCTGCTGCATCCGTACGCCCTGCTGATGGGCGCGACGACGGTGGCGCTCTTCGCCATGCACGGCGCGATCTACCTCGTGCTCAAGACCGAGGGCGAATTGCAGGCGGCGGTGCGGCGATGGGTTAATCCGCTGATCATTGCGTTCATTCTCTGCTATGTGATCCTGACGCTGGCGACGCTGCTCTACGTGCCGCACATCACGGAGGCCTTCCGGCGGGAGCCGTGGTTTTTCGCGGTGGCGGTGGCCGTGGTGCTGGCCATCGCCAACATTCCGCGGGAGGTCAGCCACGGGCGTGAGTTTCTGGCCTTCCTTTCGTCATGCGGAGCCATGGCGGGTCTAATGGCGATCTTTGGCATCGGGATGTTTCCGAACCTCGTTTTTTGCCAGACCGAACCGTCGTACAGCCTCACGGCTTTCAACGCCTCGTCCTCGGAGAAGACGCTCGGAATCATGCTGACCATCGCGCTGCTCGGCATACCGGTGGTGCTGGCGTACAGCGCCAGCATCTACTGGATCTTCCGCGGCAAGGTGAAGCTGGACCGCATGAGCTACTGAGCCGCTTGACGATGGATCTGCCGGTTCCCGTCAGGGAATGCGTCTGGATGCCATCTCGACCCCACCGGGCAATCCGGTGCGACGCGACAAACAAAATAAACCGGCTACTCTCATTCCATGTCCGATCAGACCTTGACTCCGCCCGCCGCCGCCGACAACCCCAACAATCGCGGTCTGACCGCGGCCGGGCGGGCGCTCTCGAAGCCGGCCAACGCCGAGCCCCCTGAGATCGCCTCCGCGTCGGTTTCTGACGCGCTCGCGACGCTCCATGTCAACCCGGATACCGGGCTCATGCCCGCCGATGTGGAGGTCCGCCGGAAGGAGCACGGCTACAACGAAGTAGCCGAAAAGAGGGGACACCCGGTCCTCAAATTTCTCCGGAAATTCTGGGGGATCTCGGCGTGGATGCTCGAACTAATCATGGTCCTGTCGGCCGTCCTCCGGAAATACTCGGACCTCGCGGTGGTGAGCGCGCTGCTGGTCGTCAATGCCGTGGTGAGCTTTATGCAGGAACGCCGGGCCGCCGGGGTCGTTGCGACCCTGCGGCGACGATTGCAGGTCAATGCGCGCGTCCGGCGCGATTCGAGCTGGCAGGTCGTTCCCGCCCGGGAGCTGGTCCCCGGCGACATCGTGCGCATGCGACCCGGCGACATCATTCCCGCAGACGTGAAACTCCTCACGGGAGCGTTGACCGTGGACCAGTCGGCGCTCACCGGCGAGTCAAAGGATGCCGACAAGGCCCCCGGCGAAGTCCTTTCGTCGGGGTCCGTCGTCCGCCGGGGCGAGGGCAACGGCGTGGTGATGCTGACCGGGGCGAAGACCTATTTTGGCCGCACCACGGAACTGGTGCGGGAGGCGCGACCAAAGCTCCACATTGATGCGGTAATGGCCAAGGTCGTCCGCTGGCTCTTCCTCGTCGTCGGCGCACTGCTGGGCATGGTGGTCGTCATGTCCCTCATGCGCGGCACGCGGCTCCTCGAGATGGTCCCGCTCATGCTCATCCTGTTGATGAGCGCGATCCCGCTCTCCCTCCCCGTCATGTTCACGGTCAGCATGGCCGTCGGATCGAAGGAGCTGGCCAAGCGCGGCGTGCTGATCACCCGCCTCAGCGCCACCGAGGATGCCGCGACGATGGACGTGCTCTGCGTGGACAAGACAGGCACGATCACGATGAACCAGCTGGTCGTGACCGGCGTGACACCGTTGGAGCACGCGACGGAAACCGACGTGCTGTTTGCCGGCGCCGTCGCGTCGCAGGAAGCCAACCAGGATCCGATCGACCTCGCATTCCTGGCCGCGGGCAGGGAGCGGCACCTCTTCGACAACCTTCCCAAGGTCACGCCCGTCTCCTTCGCGCCGTTTGATGCGAAAAACCGGCGGACCGAAGCCGTGGTCGAACAGGGCGGGCAGCGGCTGCGGGTGATGAAGGGCGCCGTGGAAACTGTCGGCCAAGCCTGCGGACTGCCGCCCCCGGCGATCGAG
>Ga0182019_10000016_pt1 | contig 79638 bp, 55 predicted proteins | sample 812E2MmetaG_FD_120483 | JGI IMG/M metagenome (GOLD analysis project Ga0182019, IMG submission 120483) | Permafrost microbial communities from Stordalen Mire, Sweden - 812E2M metaG | ecosystem: Environmental > Terrestrial > Soil > Wetlands > Permafrost | place: Sweden: Stordalen | collected...
CCCTCAAAGACCTGCAGGGTGCAGTTGCTGCCAGCCTCGCCCAGTTCGAACCCAATCACTGCCAGGGCTTCTTTCGTCACGCCCGTTATGGGACTACCTAACTAGAAAACGCTCTAGAGCGGTTTCACGAAAACTGTAGCCGTAGACTGCTACCAAATGGAGGGCGAGGCTCCCGCCGAGCCGCGGCGGACACGGAGGTCCGCCCTCCATCCAAGCGCGGCTACGAGTCTATTTAGATTCATAGCAGCGGACAAGTTGGGCGTTGGTTGCCCGCTTGTCCGCTTTTTCATGGCATCTACATCATTCATCGAAGGTTTGTGTTCCTCTGAGGACGACCACGGTTCGACCGCACGATCTGGGCTAAGGCTGCGGGGTAAGGACCAGTGTGTTGGACCCTGCGGGAACGCGGTGCTCCGTGGTCAGGCCCGATGGCCAGCGTACGCGGACCGCCCTCGGCGGGCTGGCGTCGGGAAACCCAAAGAAACCAACCGCGGTAGACTGGCTGTAGTAGCCGGAGCCGGCATAGACCTCGCTGGTCTGGGTCAATCCATCCATGAGTTCGACCGTGAGGCGCGCGCCCACGGCGGTCGGATTTCCGTTGGCTCCCTGTAGCTGGATGCGCAAAAAATGCCGGCCGGCCATGCCGCGGTTGCGAAAGGCCAGCGTGGTCTGGTTGTTCCGGGTGACAAGAAAGTCCGGCCAGCCATCCTGATCAAGGTCGAGCACGGCCAGCGCCTTGGCATCGCCGGGCACGATCAGTCCGCTCTCGGCTGGCGGCACTGGCGTGAAATGACCGTGCCCGTCGCCGCGCAGCAACTGGCTGAGCCCGCCGTCGAACCGGCCGACGGCTGGAATCGGTGCGTAGGAATTCTGCACGGCGTAGATGTCCGCGCGACCGTCGCCATCGAAATCTCCGGCGGCCAGGCCCTGAATCGGCGCGATTTGCGCCAGGCGGGGCAGCGGCTCGAAACGATAGGTGCCGTCGGGCTGGCTGAGGAACACCCCGCTGCGCAATTCCGTGGCGGCCAAGCGCCGGGCTGCCGCCAGTTTGTTCTCGCCAAGGATCTCGCCCAGGGTCGCCCGGGCATAGGCATTGTTCTGGGGAAAGCGTCTGAGCACGGAAGGAATGGCGGCGCCGAGATCCCGGCGGTTGCGCCAGGGGAACAGACGGTCTCCTTCATAATAGGCTTCTACAATCTGGGGTTCCTCCCCGTTGTCGTTGAAATCACCAAAGAACAGCAGCGCGGGATGCTCCGGGCTCGCGTGGTATTGGGTGTTGAGCCCAACGTTGCCGACCACGTAGTCGATCCGGCCGTCGCCGTTGAAATCCGCCGCGGCGATCGACGTCCACCAGCCGGTGCCGGCGGCGGCAAAGCCGGCCCGCTCGGTCCAGTCCTCGAAACCCCGGCCTTGGTTGTTATGGAAATACTTCACTGGGCCCCACTCCAGTGTGACCAGCAAATCGGGCCAGCCGTCGCCGTCGACATCACTCCAGAGGGCGGCCGTCACCATGCCGACCTCGCGCAGACCCGGCGCGATCCGGTCGGTGACGTCTTCGAAGCGGCCGCCCCGGTTGGCGAGTAGCGCGCTGCGCGGAGCCAGCGGATACTCGCCGGGCAGCACGCGCCCGCCAATGAAAACGTCGAGCCGGCCGTCGCGGTCGAAGTCAGCCGCGACCACCGCGCCCGCGCTGATCGGCAGCGGCGGCAGGGCGTCGGCGGGCGCGGGTCGGAAGCCGCCGTGTCCATCGTTCAGATACAACCTGGGTTGAAACTCCTCGGCGCCGGCCGGCAGGCTGTTGCCGCCCTTGGTCACCAGCAGGGCGTTCCTTCCGCTGCCGTCGGCGTCAAACAACAACACCGGACCGTCGTCGACTGGACCGGCCGGCAGCAGCACCGACGTTTCGAGATTGGCGAACGGTCCCGCCGGCGAGCCCAGCTGCACGCGAACCGGGCTCCGGGTGGTTCCGCCCAGAACCACATCGTCCACCCCGTCTCCATTCACCTCCCCCACCGCCAAAGCGGGACCCCGGCGGTTGAGCCGGGCGGGCAACAGCCGCTGTTGCGCGGTTTCGTCGACGGGCTCCTCCCGCGACTGCAGCGCCAGGCCGGCGGCCCGGCTCACCTCGGCGAACTGGCCGCCCGGAGGCGCGCTCGCCTCGGTCCGCAGCGCCGGCGCTGGGCCCGGCGGCTCGGTGATCGTATAATGTCGGTCGACCGCCAGGTCGGTGAACTCCTGGGCCAGTCCGCTCGGCCAAGTCACGGCCAGATGCTTGATGACCGGATCGTCCCCGAGCCCGAAATGCAGGATCGGTTCGCTGCTGGAAAGAACGCCGCGCGCCAGGATCAACTGGCGCACCTGCACGCCCGCGGCGCTCTCGATCCGGACGGTGGCGCCGACGCCAAAATGGTTGGAGATGGTCCCGCGAAGTTCAATGATCACCCGGTGGCCGGTGTCGCAGTCATTGCGGAGAACCGTGACTCCCTTTTGAAAGTTGGAATACACCAGATCGAGGTCGCCGTCACCATCCAGGTCGCCAAACGCCGCCCCGAAGCCCACGCTCCGCTGGTTGAGCCCCCAAGCGGCGCTGACGTTTTCAAACTTCAGGTTGCCCAGATTGCGAAAGGCCAGCTTGGCCTCGGCCAGGATAGGGCTGTCGCGCATGATCCGCAGCCGTTCCGGCGGGGCCTCCGCACTCATCTGCCGCGTGAGGAGGTCGACGTTGGTCGCCTCCCGGTGCATGCCGTTGGTCACGAAAAGGTCGAGCCGGCCGTCATTGTCCAGGTCTTCAAAGCGCGGCCCCCACGTCCAGTCGGTGGCGGCGAGGCCGGCGAGATACACGGCTTCGAGGCAGCGACCGGTTCCGGTGTTGAGGAAGAGCGCACTGTGCTCGTATTGCGGCGCCACCTGGGGATTCCGGTCGTCCTCCCGGGTGCGGCCGCGCGAATCGGCCATGCCGCGCTGGTCCTTTTCATGCGTGGTCGCGGCCATGTCGGTGATCAGGAAATCGATGAGCCCGTCATTGTTCACATCGCCCAGATCCGCGCCCATCGAGGAGTAGGTCGTGTGCGGCACCACCTGGTCGAGGACATTGGTGAAGGTACCGTCGCGGTTGTTGTGGTAGAGCTTGTCGGGCGGTGCGAAATCGCTGCCCACGTAGAGGTCGGGCCAGCCGTCGTTGTCGTAATCCCACCAGATAGCGGAGTGCCCCTGCCCTTCCCCGAAGATTCCCGCCCGTTCGGTTACATTCGTAAACGTGCCGTCGCGGTTGTTGTGAAACAGGTAGTTCTTCTGGCCGTTCGGATGCGCGTTGGTGTCCAGTAGATTGGTCAGAATGAAGACATCCAGCCAGCCGTCGCGATCGTAGTCGCAGAAGGCGGCCATGACCGACGCATCCTTGACATCCAGTCCGTAGGCATGGGCCATCTCTTTGAAGGTCCCGTCGCCCTGGTTGATATAGAGGAGGTTGGGGGCGTTGAACCGGCAAACATAGATATCCAGCCGCCCGTCGTTGTTCACGTCGACGAAGGTGGCCCCCTGCTTCCAGATCAGCGCGGCCGCCCCGTGATCCCCCACTCCAGCCTGGTCCGTGACGTCCGCGAATTTCCAGCCGCCGAGATTGCGAAAAAGCCGGCAACTCTCGGTCTTGCTCACGACAAAAACATCAGGCCGGCCGTCGCCGTCATAATCTCCGATGGCCACCCCGGTGCCCATGGCGCCGCTTTCGAACTCGTGATTGAGCTCCCCCCACATTTTGGAGTCCGCATAGTCGTTGGTGGTCACGATGCCGGTTTGCTGGGAGGACAGCTCCGTGAACATCGTCGCCCCGCGCGGACCGGAACGCGGCGCCAGGGGTCGCCCGACGATTCCCTCCGCCGGCTCCGCCGCCCCGGCCGGCACTCGCGGAAACCAGAACCCCGCCAGCAGTCCACAGACGATGAGCAGTTCCGCGGGACTCCGTGCCGCCCGTCGAACTGGGTTTGCCGAAGAGTGCATGGGGCGCGACCATGGAGCGCGGCACCAACCGGCGAGTCAAGATTGCGTTGGTTTCGCCAGCGACCGGACTTTCCTTGCTCCCACTCCTCCGGACGATTCACTGGAGGCTGCGCAATAACTGAATCACAATAATCCATGATCCTCTCGGTCTAGGAGGAATTCCCAGACTCCAATGCAACCCGTTCTCCGCGGATTTCACGGATGGGCGCGGATTGGTTGGTTCTTATCCGTTTCATCCGCACAATCCGCGGAAAAGTCTTTTCACTATTGGCCTGCGGCTCCGCCGCGCTAGGACTCTGCCCTGAATAGAATGAGCGTGTTTCCCCGGATTTCCTCGCTGGTCTGGCTGATTGCACCGGTCTGTGCCTGCGGCTTGGTCGTCTGGTCCAGCCAAGGAAGACTGCAGCGGGTCGAGTATGTCTCCGGCCTGGCCGGCCGGGCCGGGCCCGTGGATGTTATCGATGCGGCCTCCCCGACCGGTTATGCGAACGGGCAGCGGGAGTTGATCGTGCCGGAGCGCAATGAAACCAGCTTTGGCTGGCTGGCGCAGACCCAGCAGATGTTCGCACGTAAGGAATGGCGGGTTCGTCACATCGACAGTGACAATGCACCCTTCGGCCGCGAAGTGCTGGCAACCTCGCCTTACCGCTGGTGGCTGGGGCTCGTCGCGTGGGTCGATCACACCGTTTCGCGCCGGCCGATCGGCCTCTCGGTGGAACGGGCCGCGCTTTTTGCGGATCCGCTGCTGCACGGGCTGGCGCTGATCGGGGCGACGGCTTTTGTTGCGTGGCGGTTCGGGGCCTTCGCTGCCGGGTTGCTTTCGCTTGGACTGGCGGCCGCTTTTCCGTTCGCGGCGGGATTCCTTCCGGGCGTGCCAGATCATCACGGGCTGGCGCGCATCTGCGCCCTGGGGAGCCTGCTCGCGCTGCTGGCAGGAATGCGTGATCGCCGGCGGGGCAGTCGCTGGTTTACCCTGGCGGGAATTCTGGGTGGTTTGGGCATGTGGGTCGACGTTCCCTCGCTGGTGCCGATCATTGCAGGGATTCTCGCGGGCGCGTTGATGGCCGCCTGGATCGCGCGGCCGACAGCCGCGGGAAGTCCGGCCGGCGACGCACCGGTTCCGCCCTGGCGGGCCTGGGCGCTTGGTGGCGGGGCGACAGTCCTGGCAGCGTATTTGCTGGAGTATTCTCCTGCGCACCTGGGATCCTGGAACCTGGAGTCGGTCCATCCGCTCTACGGTCTCGCCTGGATTGGCGGGGGCGAGTTGCTGGACCGAGCCGTGGTCTGGATCTACCGGGAAAAGGTCTCCGCGAGCTTCCGCAGCATCATGGTGGGCGTCCTCGCCGCCGCGGCGGTCGTGGCGGTGCCCGTTGTCATTTGGAAGACGGGGAACCGGGGATTTCTTGCCCGGGATCTGCTGTCCGTGCGCCTGACCAGTCAGCCCGACGGAATTGTCTCCGCAAGCCTTCGAGCCTGGTTGGCCCGCGATGGGATCAGCGCAACGGTTCTGGCCACCTTCGCGCCGCTGTTGGTATTGGCGCCGGTGGGATGGCGGACATTGCGCCGTCAGTCAAATCTGGAATCCCGGCTTCTGCCGGCGGTCGCGTTGGGGCCGGTGCTGGTCGCGCTTGGCTTTGCCTGCTGGCAACTGAGCTGGTGGCATCTGCTTGATGGTACGCTGCTGGTGCTGATGGTCGCCGCCGTTGCCGGAGAAGAGCTGGTGGTTTCCCGATCAACCCGGTGGCGGTGGTCGGTGGTCATGGCTCTCGTTGTTTTGCCCGGACTGGTTCAGCTTCTGCCGGGGAAGCCAGCCAACGTGCGGATGATCCTCACGACATCGGAGGCCGAGGAGTTGATCGAGCGGCATCTGGCGCACTGGCTGGCCAGGCATGCGGAAGAGGCCGGGGCGGTGGTCTATGCGCCTCCGCATGAGACCACGACGCTGTGCTTTTACGGCGGACTGCGCGGGGTCGGGACCTTCGCCGCCGAGAACCGGGCGGGGTTCGGGGCGACCCTGATGATTGCCGGCATGAATACGATGGGGGAAGTGCAGGCGTTGATCCAGATACGCGGGATCCGGTACATCATCGTGCCCTCGTGGGACCCTTTCTTTGACGAATTTGCCAATCTCTATCTCGACAAGCGATTCGCCGGCCGGACGAGTTTTCTAATCGCCGGACTGCGGCGCTGGAATCTGCCCGTCTGGTTGCGCCCGCTGCCCTATCAAATGCCGGAAATCAGTGGGTTTGAAGGGCAGTCGGCCTTGGTTTTCGAGGTGGTCGATGACCAGAGCCCCGCGGTGGCGACGAGCCGGCTGGCGGAATACCTCGTTGAAACAGGGAGACTTGACCAGGCGGCCGCCGTCGGGGAGGAACTGCGGCGTTTTCCGGGAGACATCGGCGCGTTGGCGGCACGGGCGCAGGTGCAGGGCGCCCGGGGCGACGCGGCGGGGCTGGCGCAGACCGTTGATCTCGTGCGGTCGCGTCTGGCCAACGGCGCGGATCGCTTCCTGCCGTGGGACCGGCGGGTCAGCCTGGCCATTGTGCTTGCGCAGGGCGCCCAGATCGAGCCGGCCCGTGAGCAGCTGCGCCGCTGTCTGACGGAGCTCGATGAGAAAAGACTGCGTTTCCTCACCGCCGGCTCGCTGTACAATCTGCAGGTGTTGAGTCGCGCACTGGAACTTCCGATCGCCGATCCGAGATTGCGCAAGCTGGCCGTGGCACTGCTGCCGGCCGAATTGAGCGGCCGCCTCTAGCCCGGCCGCTAGAGCGGTTTCACGAAAACTGTAGCCGTAGACTGCTACCAAATGGAGGGCGAGGCTCCCGCCGAGCCGCGGCGGCGACGAGTGCGATAGCCTCGGCGGACACGGAGGTCCGCCCTCCATCCAAGCGCGGCTACGAGTCTATTTAAACCGCTCTAGGTCCGCGTTTGCGCCGAGTCCGTGCAATTGTAGGAGCCTACTAGCAGGTGATTCCTCCCTCTGAAATCGCCCGCAAGCAGGCTCCCGCACGGTCCGCCAATTGGCCAAATCATTCGCGAACGAGGCCATCGTCCAGTCGCAAAAATCAGTCCGAGTGACAGCTACTGCGGCGCAAGACGGAGGCGGGCAAGGCCGTCGCGCGCCTCGGCTGAAGCGGGCGCGCGGCGGAGGGCCTCTTCGAAGCTGGCCGCCGCTTCCCTCCTCCGGCCGGACCGCTCCAATGCGCGGCCCAAGCTGCACCACGCCGCCGCGAGCCCGGGACTGCGCTGCACCACGACGCGGAACTCGGCGACCGCCTCGTCAAGCCGCCCGGTATCCAGCAACGCGAGCCCGAGATTGTACTCGGCTTCAAGATAGTCCGGTCGGTTCTGCAGTGCGCGCTGGTACTGCTCGATCGCCTCCTGCATCCGACCCGAGGAATACAGGACGGCACCGAGACCATTGTGGGCCTCCGGGAAGCCGGGGCTGAGCAGCAGCGCCCGCTCATAATACCCGATCGCCTCCGTCACCCGGCCGATATCGGCGAGCGCATTACCCAGGTCGTTGCAGAGATCGGCGCGCTCGGGGTTGAGTTGCACCGTCCGCTCATAGATTGGGATGGCCTCGGCGATGCGGCCGGCCTGCAGCAGCGCGTATCCCAGGCAAAAATCGGTCAGTTTGGAGTTGCGCCGCAGCGCCTGCTCGTAGAACGGAATGGCCTCGTTGGCGCGGCCCGCCTGCAGCAGCGCGCTGCCCAAGCTATAGCCGGAGAGTCTGGGATCGAGCCGCAGCGCCTGCTGATAGAACGGAACGGCTTCAGCGGCGCGGCCGGCCTGCAGCAGGGCACCTCCCAGGCCAGCTTGGGCGCGGGCGTTGTCAGGGCACTTGGCCACCGTGTCGGTCCAGATGGCAACGGCGCTGCGGTAATCGGCATTCCGGCGAACCGTCAATCCGCCAAGTGCGACGGCAAAAGCAGTGCCGACATAAAGACCGTGCCGGCCGCTCAAGCGGAACAATCCTAGGACGACCAGCGTGACTACCGCGGCAAGCGGCAGGTACATCCGGTGCTCGGCGAGGGTCTGGGTCACCAGCGGCAACACGCTCGAACTCGGGGCGAGAATCGCAAAGAACCAGACCCCGACAAATCCCCAGACTGGCCGACGCCAGAGCGCCACGACAGTCGCGACGCCAAGGGCACCAAGGAAAAGAAAGCACGAAGCGATGACCGCCGGATTGCGTGCGATGTACGTGCCATAATCAAGCACCAGAGGATGGGGCCAAATGGAGAGCTTCAGATACCGGACAATGCCTTCGGCCTGAGTGCACAGATAGGTCCACCAGGTTAGCTCCGCGGTGAAGCCGCAGGTTCCACCGCGATTGCCCCGCCCCATCCCGAAAACAAGCCAGGCGAGCAAAATCCAGGTTGCTCCGAGCGAAAGATAGCTCCACTTCCGGCGATCCCACGCCGCGCGGAAGGTTCCGGCCACAAACGTCCGGTCGTAGAGCAGTACAATGAGCGGCGCGCTCACCATGACCTCCTTGCTGGCCATCCCCGCCAGGCACGCGGCGAACGCCAGAATCTGCCACCTCAACGGCCGCAGCGACTCCATCGCGCGGATCGCGGCATACAGCGTCAGCAGATAAAACAACCCCATGAGCGATTCGGTTCGCTGCACCACACAGATGACCGACTCGGTTTGCAGCGGGTGCAACATCCACCAGAGTGCGGCTACGAACGCAATCGGTCGGGCCTGGTCGCCGAAACGCGGACGAAGCACCGACTGCCGCAAGGTGCGCCGCACGATTCCGAACAGGGCCAGCGCCGCGCAGAGGTGAATGGCCAGATTGCCCGCGTGGTAGCCGCGCACGTCGAACCCGCCGAGGGCGTAGTTGATCGCAAAGGAAAAATTGATGACCGGTCGATTGGTCACGCCCTCGCCCATGGCAGGCGGCGACAAGGCGTCCCCGGGCGGCCAGAGCTTCCGGATCGTCAGATTGTCCGTGATTGACGGATCATCGTCGAACAGCAACGGGGCGGAAAAGGAATAATGGTAGGCGACGAGGCCCGCGAGCAGGAGTCCCGCGACCGTCAGGAACATCGCCCGCATCTCGCGTGGCTTTGACGGGCTGGCCGTGGTGGCGATCAGCGGTTCCTCCATGATCTCTGGCAGGTGCGCAGGCCTTGACCTGCAGGCTTCATAGTCTCAGTCGTTGGCACGGTCATCCTCCGGTTCCCGTTCACCGTGTCGTCGGGAACCGCCGGATCCGCAGGCAAGACGGTCTTGCGTCTATCGGACTTTGTCCAGAGTGATCCGCGGAACCCCGGCGGTGAATCCGTAGGATTCCGGCATGCCATCCGGCCACACCATCTTGATGATCTTCGGTATATTCTCGGCGCCGGACCCGGAGAAAGCCAGCGGTGCGGGGACAACTAAAAAGGTCAGGTCTTAAAGCTTGTTGCCGAAACCAAGCGGCCGTGGCGCTGCGAATTCAGGAGCCTGGCCGCAGGCAAATTCCATGATGCCTATCACAGGGGATCGCCTGCGAGCAGGCCCCTACAGCAGGCCAAACCAAGAGCATGATTTGGGCAACACGCCCACAAAGTTGACTCTATTCCATCCCCTCTAGAGCGGTTTAATTAATAGGCTCTAGACTGTTTTCACGGTTGTTTCTCGCGACTCACCCTGCCGGCGCGGAGAGGGTAAGCGTGGTCGTTCCGGGCGGGCAGTCGTATTCCGTGGTGGTGCCCGCCGGCCAGCGGACCCGGATTCTCTTCGGCGGATTGCCTTCGGGAAACCCGAAGAAACCAGCCGCAGTGGACTGGCTGTAATAACCCGAACCGGCGTAAACCTCGCTGGTTTGGGTTGAACCATCCGTCAGTTCGACGGTGATGCGCGCGCCGACGGCGGTCGGATTGCCGGCCGGCCCCCGCAGCTGGATGCGCACCGAATGCCGGCCGGCCACGCCACGGTTGCGGAAGGTCAGGGTCGTGCCGTGGTTCTGGGTGACGATGAAATCGGGCCAGCCATCCTGATCGAGGTCGAGGACAGCCAGCGCCTTGGCATCGCCGGGAGCGACCAGGCCGCTTTCGGCTGGCGGCACCGGCGAAAAATGCCCATGGCCGTCGCCGCGCAGCAACTGGCTGAGCCCGCCGTCGAAGCGGCCCACGTAGGGAATTGGTGCGAAGGAATTCTGCACCGCGTAGATGTCCGCGTAGCCGTCGCCATCGAAGTCCCCGGCGGCCAGGCCCTGGAACGGCGCGATCTGTGCCAGGCGCGGCAGCGGCTCGAAACGATAGGTGCCGTCGGGCTGGCTGAGAAACACACCGTTGCGAAACTCCGTGGCGGCAAAGCGCCGGGCGGCGGCCAGTTTATCCTCTCCGAAAATCTGGGCCAGCGTGAGGGGAGCATAGTTGTCGGACCACGGGAAGCGTTTCTGAAAATCCGGGAACACGGCCGTCATGTCCCGGCGCGTGCGCCAGGGATAGAGCTTGTCACCTTCGTAGTAACCCTCGATGAGCTGTGTCGAACCGTCGCCCTTGAAGTCACCGGAGAATAGCACGGCGGGATGTGTGGGGTCGGCATGGTACTGGGTATTCAGACCGAGGTTGCCGACCACGTAGTCCATCCGGCCGTCGCCGTTGAAATCCGCCGCGGCGATCGACGTCCACCAACCGGTGCCAGCCGCGGCGAAGCCCGCCCGCTCGGACCAGTCCTCGAAGCCCTGGCCCTGATTGTTGTGGAAGTACTTCACGCCGCCCCATTCGAGCGTGAGCAACAGATCAAGCCAGCCGTCGCCGTCCACATCGCTCCACAGCGCGGCCGTCACCATGCCGACCTCGCGCAAGCCCGGCGCCACCTTGTCGGTAACGTCTTCAAAGCGGCCTCCGCGATTGGCGAGTAGCGCACTCTGCGGCGGCAACGGATACTGACCGGACAGCACGCGCCCGCCGATAAACAGGTCGAGCCGGCCGTCGTGATCGAAGTCGCCGGCGACGACGGCACCCACGCTGTTCAGCAGCGGCGGCAGGGCATCCTTGGGGGCTGGTCGGAACCCGCCGTGTCCGTCGTTCAGAAACAGCCGGGGTTGGTACTCCGGTTCGCCGGCCGGCAGACTATTGCCGCCTTTGGTCACGAGCAGGTCGTTCTTCCCGTCGCCATCGGCATCGAACAGGAGCACCGGCCCGTCATCGACCTCCGCGCCGCCCGCCAGCGCCGGGGCATCCGCCACCGTGAAATGTCCGGCGACCCCTTCCCTCAGGATGCGCAGGGGATCCACGGTCGTGCCACCCACGACCACCGTGTCCCGGCCGGTGCCATCCGTCTCGCCGACCGCCAGAGCAGGACCGCGCCGGTTGAGCTTGATCGGAAGCAACCGCTGCTGCGCGGTCTCGTTGACGACCTCCTCGCGCGAACGCCAGGCCAGGCCGGCGGCCTGGCTGACCTCGACGAATTGTCCGGCCGGTGGCGGCGGCGCTTTCGCCGGCAGCGCCGGGGCCGGGCCCGCCGGTTCCGTGATCGTGAAACGCCGGTCGACCGGCAGGTTCTCAAAGGTCTGCACGTGTCCACTGGGCCAGGTCACCGTGAGGCGTTGGATGAGGGTGTCGCTCCCGAGGCCGAAATGAACCGCCGGCTCGCTGCTGGACATGTAGCCGTGGGCCAGCCAGAGCTGGCTCGCCTGCACGCCCAGGGCGCTTTCGATCCTCACCATCGCGCCGATGCCGAACCGGTTGGAGACGGTCCCGCGCAGATCGATCATCACGCGGTGGCCGGTGTCGTTGTCGTTGCGCAACACGAAGGCGGTGTCATGGTAATTGGAATACACCAGGTCGAGGTTGCCGTCCCCGCCCAGGTCGCCAAAGGCCGCGCCAAAACTCACCCCCTTGTAGCCGAGCCCCCAGGCGGCGCTGACGTTCTCGAATTGCAGGTCGCCGCGATTGCGAAAAGCCAGATGGACTTCCGCCTGCGGGGGGCTGGCGTACATGATCCGGATCCGCTCGGCGGGGGTTTCCGCCTTCATCATGCGCCGGACCGCGTCCTCGCCCGGGTCCCGGGGAAAGCCGTTGGTCACGAAGAAGTCGAGGCGTCCGTCGTTGTCCAGGTCCTCGAAGCGCGGCGACCACGTCCAGTCGGTGGCGGAAATTCCCGCGAGGAACGCCGCCTCGAGACAACGGCCCGTGCCCGTGTTGAGCAGCAGCGCGCTGCGGTGGTATTTCGGCGCCGCGGTGGAATCGTTCGGGGCCTCCTGGGTTCTGCCGCGGGCGTCCGCCATCATATGCTGGTCGGCCCGGTGGCTGGTCGCGGCCATGTCGGCGACGAGGAAATCGATGCGGCCGTCGTTGTTCACGTCGCCCAGGTCCGAGCCCATCGACGAAAAGGCCGTGTGCGGCAGGACCTGATCAAGCGTATCGGTGAACGTGCCATCCCGGTTGTTGTGATAGAGTTTGTCGGGGACGCCGAAGTCGTTCGCCACGTAAAGATCCGGCCAGCCGTCGTTGTCATAATCCCACCAAGTGGCGGAGTGACTCTGCGATTCACCGCGGATGCCGGCGTGGTCGGTCACATTGGTGAAGGTGCCGTCACGGTTGTTGTGAAAGAGGTAGCCGCGCTGGCCGTTGGGGTGCGTGACAATGTCCAAGATGCTGGTCGCGATATAAACATCGAGCCAGCCATCGCGGTCGTAATCGCAGAAGCACGCCATGACGCTCGAATCGTTGACATCGAGCCCGTAGGCGTGGGCCATCTCCTTGAAAGCCCCGTCCCCCTGATTAATATAGAGCAGATTTGGCGCACGGGTGCGGCAAACGTAGATGTCCAGCAGGCCATCATTGTTCACGTCGACGAAGGTCGCCCCCTGCTTCCAGATCATCGCGGCCGCCCCGTGGTCGCTGACGCCGGCCTTTTCCGTCACATCCTCGAACTTGAAGTTGCCGAGATTGCGGAAGAGCCGGCAGCTCTCGGTCTTGCTCACGACAAAGATGTCGGGCCGACCGTCCCCGTCATAGTCCCCGATCGCCACCCCGGTGCCAACCGAACTGGTCTCGAATTCCTGATAGAGTTCCGCCCGCATCTTGGGGTCGGCGAAATTGTTCGTCGTCACCACGCCGGTCTGCTCTGGCGGAAGCAGGGTGAACATCGTCTTCCCGCGCGGGAAGAGATGCGGGGCGAGCGGTTTTTCAGTGATGCTGCGCGCAGGGTCGGCGGCCCGGGTGGCACCACCGGCGAAAAGCGCCGCCGCCAGAATTGCGCAGCGCGCGCGAGACCAGATCCGGGCAATTGCTGCGACGCTCGCGTCCAGATCCGCGCGCTGTCCGGTGCGGCGTTGTAGGGCGGGGTCACCGTACCCCGCCTCGCCGGGTCGATCGGCGGGATCCGGAGATCCCGCCCTACATCCAACTAAAGTGCGTACGGCCGGCGCTTGTCGCCGGGCCACCATTCGATCGAGAAACGGTCCGCCGACGAGCGGCGACCCTACCTCAATCGCGCATCGCGGACGGTTGGAGGGCGAGGCTCCAGCCGAGCCGCGTCGGGGACCTGGATACACGGCTCGGCTGGAGCCTCGCCCTCCATGCCATAGGCAAGGACCGATGACATTATGGTAAGCGATCATGGTCATGGCGGCCCGGTGGGAGGCGGAGCAGTGAAGCTGAGCGAGGTCGCCCGTGCCGGAACCTCATGCGCCGTGCTGACCCCCGACGGCCAGCGCACGCGGATGTGCTTTGGGGGATTGGCATCCGGGTAGCCGAAGAAGCAGGCGGCCGTGGACTGGCTATAGTAGCCCGAGCCGGCATAAACTTCGCTGGTCTGCGCCGAACCGTCGGCAAGCTCCACGGTGATGCGCGCCCCTACCGCGGTGGGATTGCCGGCGGGGCCGTGCAGGACGATGCGCAGCGGATGGCAGCCGGGCACGCCGTTGTTGCGGAAGGCCCGCGTGGTATCGTTGTTCCGCGAGACCAGGAAATCCGGCCAGCCGTCCTCGTCGAGATCCAGCACGACCAGCGCCTTGGCATCGCTCGGCACGAGCAGGCCGCTCCCGGCTACCGTGACCGGTGTGAAGTGCCCGTGGCCATCGCCGCGCAGCAACTGGCTGAGCCCGCCGTCGAAGCGGCCGACCGCCGGAATTGGTGCGTAGGAATTCTGCACGACATAGATGTCGGCGTGGCCGTCACCGTCGAAATCCCCGGCCACGATGCCCTGCAACGGCGAGATCTGCGCGATGCGCGGCAACGGCTCGAACCGGAAGGTGCCGTTGGGCTGGCTGAGGAACACGCCGCTACGAAATTCCGTCGCCGCAAAACGCCAGGCTTGGGCCAGCTTCTCCTCCCCAAAAATCTCGCCTAAGGTGGCGCGGGCGTAAGCACGCCAAGTGGGAAAGCGCTTCAGAATCGAGGGGATTCCGGAGGCAAGGCCTTTGCGGCTGCGCCATGGGTAAAGCTTGTCACCCTCGTAGTAACCTTCGACGAGCTGCGTCGAACCGTCGCCCTTGAAGTCACCCGCGAAAAGCAACGCCGGGTGTGCGGTGTCGGCATGGTACTGGGTGTTAAGACCGAGGTTGCCAACCACGTAGTCAATCCGGCCGTCGCCGTTGAAATCCGCCGCGGCGATCGACGTCCACCAGCCGGTGCCGGCCGCGGCAAAGCCCGCCCGCTCCGTCCAGTCCTCGAAACCCCGGCCCTGGTTGTTGTGGAAATACTTCACGTGGCCCCATTCGAGCGTGAGCAACAGATCAAGCCAGCCGTCGCCGTCGACATCGCTCCACAAGGCGGAGGTCACCATGCCGACCTTGCGCAACCCGGGTGCGAGGGTGTCGGTCACATCCTCGAATCTGCCTCCGCGGTTGGCGAGCAGCGCGCTCGAGGGCGGCAGCGGATACTGGCCGGGCTGGACGCGCCCGCCGATGAACACGTCAAGCCGGCCGTCGCGGTCAAAGTCCGCGGCGGCGGCGGCTCCCGCGCTGATCGGAACTGGTGGCAGCGCATCGTCCGGCGCCGGCCGGAAATTGCCATGGCCATCATTCAGGAACAATCTCGGCTGGTACTCCGGCGCGCCCGCCGGCAGGGCATTGCCGCCTTTGGTCACGAGCAGATCGTTTCTGCCGTCGCCATCGGCGTCGAAAAGGAGCAGGGGTCCGTCATTAACCTCGGCGCCGGTCGTGAGCGCAGAGACTTCGACGCTGGTGAATTGTCCCGAGGCCGCACCGCGCAGGATGCGCCGGGGATCCAGGGTCGTGCCGCCGATAACCAGAGCGTCTTTTCCATCGCCGTCAATATCCCCAACCGCCAGAGCCGGGCCGCGGCGGTTTAGGCGAACCGGGATCAGCCGCTGGGGCCCGGCCTCGTCAACGGCCTCCTCGCGCGAAAGCAGCGCCAGGCCGATCGCCTGGCTCACATCGGCGAATTGTCCGACTGGCGGGGGATTCACTCCGGTCGATAATGCCGGAGCGGCACCCGACGGTTCCGTGACCGTGAAACGGCGGTCGACGGCCAGGTTTTCGAACGTCTGCACGTGTCCGCTGGGCCAGGTCACGGTCAGGCGGTTGATCGCCGTGTCGTTTCCGAGGCCGAAATGGATCGCCGGCTCGCTGCTGGAGGAATATCCGCGCGCCAGCCAGAGCTGCCGCACCTGCACACCCGAGGTGCTTTCGATCCGCACTGTTGCGCCCACGCCGAAGCGGTTGGAGACGGTCCCGTGCAGGTCGATGATCACGCGATGGCCCGTTTCGTTGTCGTTGCGCAGAAAGGTGACGCCATCATGATAGTTGGAGTAAACGAGGTCGAGATTGCCGTCGCCGCCGAGGTCGCCAAAGGCGGCGCCAAAACTCACGCCCTTCTGATCCAGGCCCCAGGCGGTGCTGACGTTTTCGAACTTGAGGTCACCGAGATTGCGAAACGCAAGATGGGTGTTGATCAGGAGGGGGGCGTCGCGCATGACCCGGATGCGTGCCGCTGGGGTGTCCTCTCGCATCATATGTGCGTACACATCAGGGTTGGGATCCCGGTTGAAACCATTGGCCACGTAATAGTCGAGACGCCCGTCGTTATCCAGATCCTCAAAGCGCGGCGACCAGGTCCAGTCAGTGGCGGCAATTCCGGTGAGGTACGCGGCTTCAAGGCACCGGCCCATGCCCGTGTTCAAAAACAGGGCGCTGCGGGGATACTTTGGCGCGGTGGACGGGCTTTCTGGTTCCCCAGCTTTCTCACGCGCTTCCGCAATTGAGTTCTGGTCCTTTTCGTGGGTTGTCATCGCCATGTCGGCGACGAGGAAGTCGATCAGCCCGTCGTTGTTCAGATCCCCGAGGTCCGATCCCATTGAGTAGAACGAGGTGTGCGGCAGGACGCGGTCGATGACGTCTGTGAACGTCCCATCCCGGTTGTTGTGGTAAAGCCTGTCGGGAAGGCCGTAGTCGTTCGCCACGTAGAGATCGGGCCAGCCGTCGTTGTCGTAGTCCCACCAGGTGGCGGAATGGCTCTGCGTCTCGCCGGTGATGCCCCCCCGCTCCGTCACGTTCGAGAACGTGCCATCGCGGTTGTTGTGGAGAAGGTAGCCGCGCTGGCCGTTCGGGTGCCTGGCGTAGTCCAGCGAGTTGGTCGTAATATACACATCGAGCCATCCGTCCCGGTCGTAGTCGCAGAAGGCCGCCATGACGGACGCATCCTTCACGTCCAACCCATAGGCGTGGGCCATTTCCTTGAAGGTGCCGTCCCCCTGGTTGATATAGAGGAGATTCGGGGCATTCCACCGGCAGACATAGATGTCAAGCCGGCCGTCGTTGTTCACGTCCACGAAGGTGACCCCGTGCTTCCAGACGCCGGCCGCCGCGCCTTTGTCGCCTACCCCGGCTTTTTCGGTCACATCCTCGAATTTGAAGCCCCCGAGATTGCGAAACAGCCGGCAGCTCTCGGTCTTGCTGACGACAAAGATGTCGGGGCGGCCGTCCCCGTCATAGTCCCCGATGGCCACCCCGGTGCCGATCGATCCGCCCTCGAATTCCTGATAGAGATCTCCAAACATCCGGGGGTCGGCAAAGTTATTCGTCGTCACCACGCCGGTCTGCTCCGGCGGAAGCTGCACGAACATGGTTGGTCCGCGCGGGAAGAGGTGCGGTGCGAGCGGTCTTTCGGTGATGCTGCCCGCGGAATCCGCGGCCCCGACGGCCCTGCCGGCGAACAGGGCCCCCGCCAGCATTCCACAGCGGATGACCTCTCCGGCGGCGGCCCTCATTCCGGGGTGCTCGAAGATCTCGGCGACTACCATTGTTGGGCGGGGATGGGACTAACCCTCCCGGGGGGAGTCAAGCCGGGTTTTGCCTGAGGGGGGAATGCGAACTTTGCTTGCCCGATACTTTTTGCTCCGATTGCATGCGTCATTCGAAACTCGCGGCACATGCAGTGAGCAACCCATTCCGACCTTCTTCCCTCGCCTGGGTGGCCATTCCGCTCGGGGCGTTTGGTTTCCTGATCTGGACCAACGTGCTTCGGGTGCAGCGGGTTGAAAATGTGTCGGGAATTAGCGAACTGTCCGGGACAGCGCCGGCCATCGATACATCCACTCCCGCCGGTCGCCGCGGCTGGCAACCGCGGCTGATTGTGCCTGAACACGACAATACGAGCTACGAGTGGCTCGACCAAACGCGGCAGATGTTCGCCCGGCGGGAATGGCGGGTGCGTCACATCGATTATGAGAATGCGCCGTTCGGTCGGGAAGTCTCCGCCGCCTCGCCCTATCGTTGGTGGCTCGGAACGCTCGCCTGGCTCGACCACACGGTTTCCGGCCGGCCGGTTGATTGGTCCGTGGAGCGGGCGGCCTTGTTTGCCGACCCGTTGCTCCATCTGCTGCTCCTGGGGGCGGCCACCGTTTTCGTGGCGTGGCAGTTCGGCGTTTTACCGGCCGCCTTGCTCTCGATGGGATTGGCCGCCGTTTTCCCATTCGCCGCGGGATTTCTCCCCGGAGCGCCCAATGATCAGGGTCTGGTGCTGGCGTGCGTGTTCTGGAGTGTGCTGCTGTTGCTCGCCGGGATCCGGGCGGCGCATTCGATGGCGGCGGACACGGGGAAACGGGCGGGGCGCTGGTTTTTCGTCGCCGGGGTCATGGGCGGCCTTGGGCTGTGGATTGGCGTGGCCAGCCAGGTGCCGGTCCTCGCCGGGATCGCCTTGGGTGGATTCATCGCCGCCTGGGTTGCCCGGGACAACGCGCCGGAAAAGCCGGGGGCGGCAACGAAAACACTGCCGTGGCTGACCTGGGCTCTCGGGGGGGCGGCCGCCAGTTTTGCGGGATATTTGATCGAGTATTTTCCCGCTCACCTGGGTTCGTGGCAACTGAGGGCCGTTCACCCGCTTTACGCACTCGCATGGCTGGGCGGAGGTGCGCTTCTGGCGCGGACGACCGCCCGGATCCAGGGGGCCAGCCCCGGGCGGGGTCTTCGCGAGATTGGCATCTGGGTGCTTGCTGGCGCCGCTGTGGTGTCGCTGCCCATTGGAATGTGGCGGACCCATAGCCTCGGATTCCTGGAAACAAACCTGTCCTCACTCCAGCTCACCAGACTGTCAGGCGAAATGGCGGCGACCAGCTTGTGGACCTGGATGGTCCATGAGGGCATTACCCTGAGGGTTTGGGCCACGCTGTTGCCGGTGTTGCTGGTGCTGCCGGCGGGATGGTTGGTTCTGCGCCGCGCCACGGGAATGGCATCCCGGGTGTCCATTGCGGTCGCGCTCGGTCCGGTATGCATCGCGGTCGGCTTCGCCCACTCGCGACTTAGCTGGTGGAATCAGGTCGATGTGGTTCTGCTCGCCCTGCTGGTCGCGACCACGGCGGCGATTGGCGGGGCAGTCAACCATCGGTTCATCCGCTGGGTCTGGTCCGGTTTCCTGGCAGCGGTTTTTTTGACCGGGGCAGTTCAGATGGTCCCGGAAATTGACTCCGGGATAAAGAACGCGCTCGATGAGGCCCAGATCGGGGGGTTGGTGGAGCGGGACCTGGCCCGCTGGCTGGCGAAGCATATCGGGACGGGCAATGCGGTGATTCTGGCGCCCCACAGTCAAACCATCACCCTGCATTATTACGCCGGGTTGCGGGGACTAGCGACGCTCAGCAGGGACAACCTGGATGGTCTGGGAGCCGCAATCCGGATTGTAAGTGCGTCCACCCCGGAAGAAGCGAAGGAGTTGATCGACCAGCGCGGGGTCACCCACATCGTCATCCCCTCGTGGGACTCCTATCTCGACGCTTACACGCGCATGGGGATGGGAAAGATTGAGGGTACGTTCTATGAACGACTGACCTACTGGCGGCTGCCACCCTGGCTCAAGCCGGTGCCGTATCAGCTTCCGACCATAACCGGGTTTGAAGGACAGTCGGTTACGATTCTAGAAGTGGTAGAAGACCAGGAAGATGCGGCGGCTCTCAGCCGGAGCGCGGAGTATTTCGTCGAGATGGGATTGCTTGATCAGGCAGCGTACACGGGACAGGCACTCCGGCGTTTTCCGGCAGATCTCGGCGCTTTGGTGGCCCGAGCCCAGGTTGAGATTGCCCGTGATGATCGGGCCAGTTTGGAACGTACCTTCGAATCGCTGCTGCGGCGCCTTACCGGAGGAGCTGATCGCGGCCTGCCGTGGGACCGGCGGGTCAGCCTGGCTGTCGTGCTCGCGCGAAACAAGCGTGCTGATCTGGCTCGCGAGCATGTGAAGCGCTGCCTGGCGGAGATTGATGAGGCAAAAGTGCGTTCACTGAACACCGGTGCGCTTTATCGCCTGCAAGTACTGGGCAAAGCATATGGCCTGGGGATTGCCGACCAACGGTTGCACCAACTTGCGCTGGATTTATTGCCAGACGATCTGCGTACCCGCCTCGCGCAGTGACCGGCGCCCGGCGGTTTCAAACCCCGGACTTTTTACAGGAGAGAACGGAGGAAACTGAGAGTATCTTCTTCTCCGTTTCCTCGGTTGTTCCTGTGAAACGGTTCGGTTTTAGCCCTTCCGCGCTGGGAAACCCCAGGCTAGAGCAGTTTAAATAAACCTGCAGCCGCGCTTGGGTGGAGGGCGGACCTCCGTGTCCGCCGAGGCTATCGCACTCGTCGCCGCCGCGGCTCGGCGGGAGCCTCGCCCTCCATTTGGCCGCCGTCTACGGCTACAGTTTTCGTGAAACCGCTCTAAACCATGTTGGTCGGCCGCTGTTCCCGCTGCTGCTCCTGTTCCTGCTGCTGGCGCAGGTCCTCCGCCTCCTGTTTGAGCGTGCCCGCCCGCTCCTTCTTGATCAACTCCTCGACCTCGGGAATCACCATTTCCGGCTGCTTTCTGCGAATCTGACGATAGGCCGTGATGGTGGCCAGCCAGCCGCTGTACGGATCGTCCACGGCCCGCCGTTTTTCCAGCTGCGATTTGATGTCCCCCGCGAAATAGGCCGCCATCAACAAGGCGCGGACCGGGGCTTCGGGTTCGGGCGCATCGAGCTGCACCCACGGCATTGTTTCCGTCCCGATCGTGATGAGCACCGTCTCGCTCTCCTTGCCGAAACGCGTGACGGTTTCCGCTGCCTTGAGGGCGTCGGCGCTGGTGACATCCTTTTCGAGCACCGCGATGGCGGCGAGGACTTCGCGGCGGGTTACTGGCTCGGCGGTCGCCCGAGCGATGCCGAGCAGCACGATCAGGAAAAGGCTGATGGATCGAAAAGTCATAGTTCCCGGCTAATCTAGCCTCCCCATAGCAGGAAGCAAGCCACAGCAGCGCCCGGCCGCTCCACTGTGCCATCACTTTTCGCGGCCTGCTGTGCCACCGGCCGTGTGGTTTTGTCGTGCGTTGAATCGGGGCTTGCGGCATCCATGCGCACGATGAGAAGTGCGGCGCATGCGCGGGCGGTCGGCCTGATGGCCGCCGCGGCGCTTTGCTGGAGCCTGGGTGGCCTGCTGATCAAGTCGGTTGCCTGGCCTCCGCTGGCCGTGGCGGGCGGTCGCGGCTTTATCGCGGCGGTTTTTCTCGCGGTCTTCGCCCCGCGCTTTCGCTTCACCTGGTCGGCGGCGCAGATCGGGGGCGCGGTGGCCTACGCGGGCACGACCATCCTGTTCGTCACCGCCAACAAGCTCACGACCGCGGCCAATGCCATTCTCCTCCAATACACGGCCCCGGTGTGGATCGCGCTTTTTGGCGCCTGGTTCCTCGGCGAGCGGGCGACGCGCGCCGACTGGATCACCATCGTGGTCGTGTTCAGCGGCATGGCCCTGTTTTTTTGCGACGACCTGCAGTTCGCCGGATTCGCGGGCAACCTGGTCGCGCTGGCCAGCGGCGTGGCTTTTGCCTCGATGACCCTGCTGCTGCGCAAGCAGAAGGATACGTCGGCAGAGGAATCGATCTTCCTCGGCAACCTGCTGGCCGGTGTGATCGGGATTCCTTTCATGCTCTCGGCCCATTCCCTCCCCAACACCCGTGGCTGGATCGCGCTGGCGCTGCTGGGCGTCGTGCAGCTCGGACTCTCCTACCTCCTCTACGCCCGTGCGATCCGCCATGTGACTGCGCTCGAGGCGGTGCTAATCCCGGTCATCGAGCCCATCCTTAACCCGATATGGGTGTTGCTGGTGATCGGAGAACGGCCCGGTCCGCTCTCCCTGCTGGGCGGAGTGATCGTCCTCTCGGCAGTGACCCTGCGCACGCTGCACAGTCTCCGGACTAACCTGATGACGACCCCTCCGCCCGCTACAGTCTGAGGCCGTCGCCGCACGGCGATGCCTCACGGCGATCGAAGACGAAAGAGGAAAGATCCAAGAAGAAGCCGACAGTCTGCGTGCGGACTCGTCGCAACCGATCTTCGGTCTTTTATTCTCCATCTTTCCCCGGCGCTAGCGGCGCTGGCGCCGCAGACCGCGCCGGCGGCTTCAACTGGATGAGCACGTTGGCCGCGGTGATGAGCCCGCCGCCGATGAGTAGATTCCCGGTCAGGGTCTCGTTGGGATAGGTGAAACCAGCGAAGACAGAAAAAATCCCGGGCAGGAATAGCGCCATGAACGAGGCAAAGAGCGGCTCCAGGCAGTAGATCAACCCCGCCTCCGTCGCGGTGATCCGCGGTTGCCAGGTGTTCATGATGGTGAACGCTCCCACGGTGCAAAAGAGCGTCAGCGCCACCGTGAAACCGACCCAGGGCGCCGAGGTGAACAGCACCGGCACATCCGCCAGGCGCGGTGCCGTCGCCCCGATCATGACCAATGACGCGGCCGCCTCTACGATGAACATCAGAAGCGTCACCGGGACCGGCCGGTTCCCGGCGAAATCGGTGCGATCCAGCAGCAGGATCTCTCCCATGAAAAACAGGGAGCTTAACAGGGTCTCAATCTCGCCCCGGCCAAGATGCAGTTCGCGCCAATCCACCTTCGCCAGCACGGCCGCTCCGGCCAGCACGAGCGCGCAACTCACCCACACAGTTGCCGGCGGAAGCCGGCGCTGGCGCAGGGCCAGCCAGAGCGGGATCAGGATGGCGTAAACCTGCGTCAGGAACGCGGAGGTCGACGCGGAGGTGTATTGCAGGCCGTCGTTTTGAAACACCATGCCGACGATTGCGAACAGCGCCAGCCCCACCCCTTGCCGGATCTCCGGCCGGCTCAGGCCGCGCAGCGCCCTGCGGCGCCACACCAGCAGGATCGCCGTCGCCAGCAGAAAACGCGGCGCCAGCATGCAGGCGGTGATGAACCAGCTGCTGCTCGCGGGAAGCAGTTGCTGATGCTCAAACGCGATCGCCTTGATCAACGGAAAACTCAGCCCCCAAAAAACGTTGGCGAGCACCAGCATGAGGACGGCCCGGATGTGCGTGGGGGTGGCGCGTGCTGCAGGCATGGTGAAAAGACGGCCCAGCCTATACCGGCTGCGCTGGCCGCCGCGATGCGAAACGGTTCTTCAGGTGGTCGGATCCGAAGGCTCCGCCGTGTCTGCCACCTGCCGCCGCCGGCGGCGTTGTTGCAGCGCCTGGCGGAGAAGAAACTCGATCTGACCGTTCACGCTGCGCAGTTCATCGCCAGCCCACGCCTCAAGCTCGGTCCAAAGCCGGGCGTCAATGCGCAACAGAAAAGCTTTGCGGTCTTCGGATGGCATCGGAGTCAACGGGAGAGCCCGGCGCGCTTGCGCACGGTTTCGATGAAGAAGGAGTGCTGCTCCGGCGAGATGACAACACAGTGGTCCGGCCAGCGCAGCACGACCGCGTGCTCCGCATCGCTCAGGTAGGCGTCGAACCGGCCCAGCCGTTTGCTGCGAAAGCGGCCGGAAATGGTGCCGAGGCCCTTGTTGCCCCGGATCTTCCAGGCGCCTCGCATGGCGTCGCGATCATGCGTCGCATCCTTCAGCCCCGCCAGCGGAAGGCGCACCGTCCGGAAAGCCCGTTCCACCATCAACTCGTCCTCCGCGAGCCGATAGCAGCGCACCCGCGTTCCGTACCAGATCACGGCTTGCACGGGCAGGGCGATTCCGAGGGCGATAAACACCTGCCAGGGTGGCGCGGGGCGTTTCGCCAGCAACAGCACTGTGGCCACCGCCAGCGCAATGAGGACCGTCGCGGCGGCGATCGACGTCGTGATCCGCCCGCGCGTGCCGAGGGCGGCGGGGGCAAATTCAGCCGCGGGAACGTAACGACCGTCGTTCATTTCAGCACATTCCTAGCGGCGCTTGATCATCGCTTGGAAGAAACGTTGCCCGCCGACCGTGGTGAGACCGCCGATCGGCTCCCACCCGAGCATGATGGCCTCATTCACTTCCCTGGTGAGTTTCTCGAGCGCCTTGGCCGGCGAGAAAACGGAGACAACCGAAATGATCTTGTATTGCATGATGAGAATTGGGCTGGGCCCGGGAGGCAGCCGTTGAGGCCGCTCAGTTGTAGAGCGTGCCGGTGTTCACGACCGGGTGGACCTCCGCCTCGCCGCAAAGCACGACGAGCAGATTGCTGACCATGGCCGCCTTGCGCTCCTCGTCGAGATTGACGACGTGCTTCTCCGCCAGCTCTTTCAGCGCCATGTCGACCATGCTGACCGCGCCGTGCACAATCTTCTGGCGCGCCGCGATGACCGCCTCTGCCTGCTGGCGGCGGAGCATGGCCTGCGCGATCTCCGGCGCGTACGCCAGGTGGGTGATCCGCGCCTCCTCGACCTGCACGCCGGCCTTTTCAAGGCGCTGATGTAGTTCGTCGCGCAGCGCAGCGGACACGGCGTCGCTGCCGCCGCGCAAGGTGATCTCGTCCTGCTCACCATCGTCATAGGCATAACCGCTGGCGAGGTGCCGCACGGCGGACTCGCTCTGGACAGCGACGTAATGCTCATAATTGTCGACATCGAAGCACGCTTGGGCGGTATCCTGGACCCGCCAGACGATGACCGCGGCGATCTCGACCGGGTTGCCGCGCTTGTCATTCACCTTGAGTTTGTCGCCGTTGAAGTTGCGGGCGCGGAGTGATATCTTGACCCTCTTGTTGAAGGGGTTCGTCCAGAAGAAACCGCTGTCCCGCACGGTCCCCTGGTAGGCCCCAAACAGGATCAGCACCGCTGCCTCGTTGGGCTGGAGGGTGAAGAAGCCGTTGCTGATCGTGATCGCCAGGATTATCAAGACACCCGCGGTGGCAAGCAACCAACCCCCGGTGGTTCCGTAATGCGTCGTAAACACCGAAATGCCGGAAACGAATACCCAGACGGTGGCAATATAAAGGACGAGAGTGATTAACAAAAGCAGCCAACCGTTGGCTGCGCGCATGGGACGCTCGCGATTGCGGGAATGAACGGTGTTTTCTAATGTATTCATGGCTGGATATTAAGGAGAAATATCGTAACGAAAGGGAAGATCGGCATAACCGGGCTCACAAACCCGACTACGGTTGGCGCGGACTCGAGTTGCATGAGTTCAACCGATCCGGCACCGACGAGCAGAAACGCACCTATCAAGGACAATCCGAGAATCACCCGGGCGCAAAACCCTCCCGAGATTTTCCGGCTCACTGAGGTTAAAAAGAGAGCATTCATTGAAGATATTATAGTGATATCACTTCAATATCTCCGAAGTCAAGCCCGATCTTGCCGGACCATGATTCCGCGTGCGCTTGCGGCTTCTCCCGCCGCCGCCTGCCCTGCCGTAAAATAAAACGCCGCCGCAGGTCAACCTGCGGCGGCGTCTGGCCAAAAAAAGGGAGTCTTATTTCGCGACGTGCCCGGAAACGAGCTTCGTCATTTCGAACATGCTGACCTTGGCCTTGCCATTGAACACGGCCTTCAGCTTGTCATCGCCATTGATCTGCGTCCGGACCTTCTTGTCCTGCAGACCATTCTTCTTGATGTAATCCCAGAGTTTCTTGGTGAGCTCGGTGCGCGGCAGCGGCTTGCTGCCAACGACAGCGGCGAGAAGGGCGTCCGGGGTGACCGGGGCCATGAATTTAGCGTTCGGAATACGGGCGGGTTTCTTTGCCATAGTGCATTTCGTCATAGTGCCCTTCCCTCTCAATGCAACGAAATTCTAGAGGGGAACCGCGCGATTCTCAGAGTGAAAACCCCGCGCAACCGGCGCCGGTCCCCGGGCCGCCCCCGGCCGCTCCGGCTTCGTCCACCTGCACGAACTGGCGGTAAAGCGCGGCGTAGTGGCCGCGCTGCGACAGCAGCTCCGCGTGGGTGCCGCGCTCGATCACCCGCCCCGACTCGAGCACGAGCACGAGATCAGCGTGGCGGATCGTGCTCAGGCGGTGGGCGACGACGAGGCTGGTGCGGCCCCGCAGCAGGGTGACCAGCGCCCGCTGGATGCGCGCCTCCGTCAGCGCGTCGATCGAACTTGTCGCCTCGTCGAGCATGAGCAGGCGCGGGTCGGCCAGCAGCGCGCGGGCGAAGCAGACCAGTTGGCGCTGGCCGACGGACAGGCTGCTGCCCCGCTCGCCCACCTCCGTGTGCAGGCCGCGCGGCAGGCCGTCGAAAACCTCGAGGCAGTCGAGCCGGCCGGCCGCGGCGCGCACCTCCGCCTCCGTCGTCTCCGGCCGGCCGATCCGGATATTGTCCAGCACCGTGCCGCTGAAGAGGAAATTCTGCTGCTGGACGAGGCCGGTCTGCCGGTGTAGTGAATGACTGGTTACGGCGCGGATCTCCCGGCCGTCGACGAGAATCTCACCGCGGGTCGGCAGGTAGAATTTCGCCGCCAGGTTGACGATCGAGCTCTTGCCGCTGCCGGTGTGGCCCACCAGCGCCACCATCCGGCCCGGCTCAGCGGTGAACTCGATCTCCTGCAACACCAGGCGCGCCGGGTCGTAGCCGAACGAGACCCGGCGGAATTCGACCCGCATCCCCGCCGCCGGGGGCGCGGCCGGCCCGGGAGCCCGCGGGTCGGGCAGCGCCACCGCCACCGGCGCGTCCTCCCAGTCGGGCCGTGTGTCGAGCAGCCGGAAGATCCGCTCGGCGCCGGCCATCGCCAGCAGCGCCTGGTTGTACTGGTTGCCGATGACCGCGATGGGCGAGAAGAACAGATTCGCGAGAAAGAAGAACTGGATCAGGCTGGCGACCTCCATCTCGTGGTGAAAGGCGCGCCAGCCGCCGAGCAGCAGGAGCACGGAAATGAAGAACTGGCTGTTCAGCTCCAGGATCGGCAGGAGGATCGCCGAGGTGCGGGCGAGCGCGACATTGTACCGCGCATGGTCGGCCAGCAGCGAGCGGAAGAGACCGGCGTTGGTGGCCTGCCGGACGAATCCCTGGGTCACGCGGATGCCGCCGACCGACTCGGCCAGCGTGGCGGTGACCCGGCTGAAGCTCTCCTGCGAGGCCCGGCTGAGCCGGCTGAGCCGGAAACGGAAACGGCGGTTGACCGTCCACAGGACCGGGGCCATCGCGAGCACGACGAGAAACAGCGACCAGTCGCAGAACAGCATCGCCACCGCCGAAAACACCATCTGGCCAAACTGGATGATGCTCACAAAAAACACGTCCTGTACCCCCACCCGCACCGCCTCCACGTCGGAGGTCACGCGGCTGATGATGCGGCCGAGCTTCATGCGGTGAAAGAAACTCATCGGCATGCGCTGCAGGTGCGCGAAGATGTCGGCCCGCAGCGCGTTGACGGCGAATTCGCCGAGTTCCAGGGCGAAGCGCTGCCGGAAGTGGAACATGAAGTCGGTCCAGACCGCCAGCAGCGCGTAGCCGAGCAGCGCCCCGGCCAGGACCCGCAGATCATGCCGCGCGATCGGACCCGCGATGGTCGCGCCCATCACCCAGACGAGCGCCGGCAGCTGGACCGCCCGCACGGTGGAGAGCCCGATCATCACCCAGAATTTCCGGCGGTGCGGCCGCGCGTAATCCACCAGCCGCCGGATCAGATTCCACTCCAGCGGCTTGAACTGCGCCTCATCCTCGTCGTCCGCCGGCCGGTTGACCAACGTCAGCAGGTTGAGCTCCGGGGAAGGCCGGCTCATGCGGCGCCTCCCTTCAGCTCAAGCGCCTGCAGTTCACGGCTGTCGACCAGCTGCAGGCTCGCCACGTGCAGATAGGGGCCCGGCACCTTCATCAGCTCCGCGTGGGTGCCGCGCTGCACGATCCGGCCGTCGTCCATGACGATGATGAAGTCGGCCCGCCGCAGCGTGCTCAGGCGGTGCGCCACGATGAAGGTGGTGCGGCCGGCGATCGCCCGGTCGAGCGCCTCGAAGATCTCGTGCTCGGTCTGCGAATCGATCGCGGCGGTCGGGTCGTCGAGCAGCAGGATGGCCGGCTCGAGCAGGATGGCCCGGGCCAGGGCGAGGCGCTGGCGCTGGCCGCCGGAGAGGGTCACCCCGCTTTCGCCGAGCACCGTCTCGTAGCCGTTCGCCAGCTGAAGGATGAAATCATGCGCGGCCGCGATCTTCGCCGCCTTCTGGATCTGCTCCCTTGTCGCCTGCGGATGGCCGAACGCGATGTTGGCGGCGACCGTGTGGCTGAACAGAAAACTCTCCTGGAAGACCAGCCCGATATGCCGGCGGAGATCGTCGAGTTCGAGCTCACGCACATCGACGCCGTCCACGAGCACCCGGCCGGCGGTCGGATCGAAGAACCGCGGAATCAGGCTCATCAGCACGCTCTTGCCGGCGCCGGTGGCGCCGATGATGGCGATGCACCGGCCGGCCGGCACGTCCAGATCGATGCCGCGGAGGACGGGCTCGGCGGCCTCGTAGGCGAACGAAACCCCCTCGAACCGCACCGCGCCGGCTAGCCGCTCGCGGCGGAGGGCGCCGGGCCGGCTTGCCACCTCGACTGGCGCGTCGAGGATCTCGAACACGCGGCGCGCGCCGATCAGGGCCTGCTGGGCGCTGTTGACGACGTTGACGACATTGTTGACCTGCCCGGAGAACTGTTCGAGCAGGCCGGCAAAAACCACCAGGCCCGCGCCGAGCGGCAGGCGGTCGTGCGCGACCAGCCAGCCGCCGTACCCAAGCAGCACCATCATGTTGACCCGGGTGAGGAAACCGACCGCCGGACTGAATAGGCTCACGCGCCAGAAGATGCTCTGCTGTTGCGCGAGCACGGCGTCGTTGCTGCGGACAAACTTCGCCCGGTCCTCGGCTTCCCGGCCAAAGCCCTTGGTCACGGGCATGCCCTGGATGCTCTCGGCGAGATTGCGCACCATGATGTCGGCCAGGTCGCGGTTCCGCGAGTATTCCGGCTGGATGCGGCGCGAAAACACCGCCGCCGAGATCCACAGCAGCGGCGTGGTCGCCAGGCACGCCAGGGTGAGGCCCGCGTGCAGGCTGGTCATGTAGATGACGTAGACCGTCAGCGAAATGACCATGATGAAGCTCTGGATGAGCACCTGGTCGAGGAACATGCGCACCGCCTGCACGTCGCCGGTCACCCGGTTGATGATGGAGCCGGTGGAATTGGCGTCGAAAAAACGAAAACTCAGGCGCTGCAGCTGGTCGTAGACCCGCCCGCGCAGGTGCGGGACAATCTCCAGCTGGGTCAGCCGGTTGATCAGGATGCTGTAGACGTAGTTCAGCCCGGCGCGGCAGAGCGCGAGCCCAAGGATCAGGCCGGCGAAAACCGCCACCGGAGCGACCGGCGGCCAGTGAGCTGGAAAAGCGATCCGGAAGCCGGCGGACGGCAGGGGCGTACCCGAGACCTGGTGACGGATGAAGTCGATCGCCTGGCCGGTGAAGTTGAGACCCGCCAGGCCCATCGTGAGCAGCAAGAGCTGAATCGCGAGCACCTCCAGGCAGCGGCGCCGGTAGAGCCAGACCAGACCGAAAAGACGGCGGATGACCGCCCAGTTGGACTGCGGGGCGCCCAGCGATCGCGGCGGGGAGGGGCTCATGGGGGACGACATGGATTCAGCGCCAGCCGCCCGGGCGGATGAGCCAACGGATGCATTCGAATGTAGGAAGCCCGCTCGCGGGCGATCTTCCCCCTGCCCTCCTCCTTCGCCGAGGCTTCGCAGGACGGGTCGCGCGCAAGCGCGCTTCCTACAGATGCATAATTCCAGCCGGCCGCGCACCGCACGCCGGCAGGCCACCAGGTTCCATCCGGCCGAATCTCGCAATTGACCTTCACGTTGACCGGATTCCGAAGTCAAACGCCGGTGGTTCCAAGTGAAAAGTCCCGGGCCGGGCGGCGCCGTGCATCCCCGTTCTCGGCAATCGCGCGGCCGGGGATTTCCTTGCCACCTGGCTAGGACGGATTCTTTTCGTTCGCCCCGATCGAAAAAACGGCTTCTTTATCCGTTATGACCGCCCAATCCGCCGATGAGGGCCTGCATGCGCAGGGAGGCCCGCTGTTCCCCTGGGGATCCAACCTGCTGACGAGCTCCCTGCTCAACAAAGGCACGGCTTTCACTGAACGCGAACGGGATGTGCTGGGGCTGCGCGGCCTGCTGCCGCCGCGGGTGTTTACGATCAAGGAACAGTTGGGGCGCGTGTATGGCAATTTCCTGCGCAAGCCGGATCCCCTCGAGAAATACATTTTTCTCACCACCCTACAGAACCGCAACGAGACGCTTTTTTACAAGCTGGTGCAGGAGCATGCGGAAGAGATGATCCCCATCATCTATACGCCCACGGTCGGTCAGGCCTGCCTTGAATACGGCGCCATCTTCCGCCGGCCGCGCGGGCTTTTCCTCAGCATTCGCGAACGCGGCCGCGTGGCCGAGATCCTCCGTCACTGGCCGCATCCCGATGTGCGCATGATTGTCGTGACCGATGGCGAACGCATCCTTGGGCTCGGTGACCTGGGCGCGCTCGGCATGGGCATCCCCGTCGGCAAACTCTCGCTTTATACGGCCTGCGCCGGCCTGCATCCCTATTACTGCCTGCCGATCACGCTCGATGTCGGCACCGACAACACCAAGCTGCACGAGGACCCCCTGTACATCGGAATCAACCAGAAGCGCGTGCGCGGCGCCGAGTATGACGCCTTCATCGCCGAGTTTGTCGCCGCCGTCCAGTCCGCCTACCCCCGGGCGCTACTGCAATGGGAGGATTTCGGCAACACCAACGCCTTCCGCCTGCTCCGCCAGTATCGCGACCAGATCTGCAGTTTCAACGACGACATCCAGGGCACGGCGTCCGTGGCCCTGGCCGGAATCATCGCGGGTCTGCGCCTGACCGGTGGCCGGCTGCCCGATCAGAAACTGCTCTTTTTGGGCGCAGGCGAGGCGGGCACCGGCATTGCCGATCTCGTCGTGGCCGCGCTGCAGCAGGAGGGTCTCAGCCTGACCGATGCCAAGGCCCGCTGCTGGTTTGTCGACTCGCAGGGTCTGGTCGTGCAGGGCCGGCCGGGCCCGCTCGCCGAGCACAAGACTCCCTACGCTCACCGGCATCCCCCGCTGGCGACCCTGACGGAGGCGATTGAGGCCCTCCAGCCCACTGCGCTGATCGGCGTTTCCGGCCAGGCGCGCTCCTTCACGCGCGAGATTGTCGCGCGGATGGCGGCATTGAACCGGCGCCCGATCATTTTCGCGCTGTCGAACCCGACTTCGAAGGCGGAATGCACCGCGGAGGAAGCCTACCAATGGACGGACGGACGGGTGATCTTCGCGAGCGGCAGTCCGTTTCCGCCGGTGTCCCTCGGCGGGCGCACCTACGTGCCGGGCCAGGGCAACAACGTCTACATCTTCCCGGGGGTGGGCTTGGGCGCCCTCGTGTGTGAGGCAACCAAGATCACGGACGGCATGTTTCTGACCGCGGCCCGCACGCTCGCAGCCCAGGTGGCTGACGAGGATCTCGCACTCGGGAGGATCTATCCGGCTCTTTCCAGAATCCGCGAGGTCTCGGTCAAGATCGCCGCCGCCGTGGCCGACGAGGCGCACCGTGCGGGTCTGGCCCGCAGGCCGCAACCGGCCGACCTGGAGGCTGATATCCGCGCCCGCATGTTCGAGCCCGTCTACCGCGATTATGTCTGAACCGCGCGCCTTCAGCCCTCTCCACCACCTCCTGACCCCGGCGTTTTCCAAGCTGGCCAGCAGACCATCTTCGTGTATGGTCCGTGCGCCGGGGTGCGAGTACTGAGTCAAGTTTCCGGTTCAGGATCTTCGTCCGGAGGCGTCAGACTTGCCCTTCGGGGCAGTGATCCCGCTTGCGGGAGCGCCGATCCGATTGTGCCACGCCCCGGCACCTTGGCTTCTTGGCCGATCAAGAGCGTGCCTGCACAACCGCTTTGCCGGTCTGGGCTCAATGTCCTCTTGCGTTCTGCCGACCGTCACGAACTCAAGGGCACGGGAGGGGACAAATCGCCGCCGCTCGGAGGGCGTTACCGCAATTCGGATCCCGTTTGTGCATCTTCGCCGAGCGACGGCTCCAACTACCTTCCGCCAAGTGCCACCTTGAGGCATTCTCCCCGTCGAGACATCAGTTCTCTCAAATTGAAACTCTCATTGGGTCAGGCGAACCTGCGCATTTATGCAAGAAGCCAGTGCAGATCACGTGCCGATCGTGCGAGCCAGTAGATCGAGCGCTCGCTTCAGTTCGCCTTGGAATTCCTTGAACGCTGAAAGGTACTGCAAGGGTCTGAAATCCGAGATCCGTTCGGCAACCAATCCGGCCGCGTCTTGTGGACTGAATCTCGCGAGCCTACGCCCCTTTAATTCGCACGCCTGGCGCAGTGCAGTGTACAGCACATTCTTTGGGTTGGCCTTGTCCTCGATTGCACCGAGTCTCGGTAGGTCAAGAATCGTTGTACCACGGGGATTACCCGCAACAGAGCGGATCGCCGCTTCATCGATCAACAACCATGCCTCGGTCATCCGCACTGGTACAACTGGAACTGTCGTTTGAGCGCGCACACTCGATTCGACGGCCTCCAGTATTTCATTCCGGCGCGTTTCCAAGGGGAGACCATCTGAATCGCGATGGACGAAAAGTAGGTCGGCCGGGTAGAGATCGAGCGCCTTCCTGGTTCTTTTTGCGAGCTCGCTTCGAGGTGGTGAGAGTTTACCAGGATCCGCGAACTGCGGCGTGATCTCTCGAATCCGCGGATCACACCGGACCGCCGAGCGCAGGATCGGCACCAACGCCTTGTCGGTGGAACCTTCGGCGACAAGCGTAAACCGGATGTTCATTCCTCCGCTACCTTCCGCTCCTCAAAGCCGACCAGGAAACACTGGCGTAGATCTTGCCTCTCCCGAATTCGCCGGCGGCGTTTCTCATTTGGTTGCGGCTCGGGCCCTACAGGCCGCAGTGATACAGGTGAAAGAAACGCCATTAATTCCCCTTTGGACATCCGGTCTCCGACGGTTTTTGTCCGCCATGTGCCGTCAAGGCCGCTGAAGACAACCTTGTTAAAAACCCGGTTGCTGCGAACATCTTCTACCGGGTGAGCGAGGATGAGTGAATCGTCAGGACACTCGGCGACCACCAGCGGGGAATGGGTGTTCACGACCACTTGCCGCAATGGGTTTTCAGGTCCGAGCGTAGTCTCGGGGTCAAACGCGATATCCTGCAGAAGTCGGATCATCGACCCGATATGATCGGGATGAATGCCGTTCTCGGGTTCCTCAAGGCAGAGCACGCCATGCGCCTCCGGATCCATTTCCAGCACCGTAAGCGCCAGAAACCGCAATGTGCCATCAGACAGCGAGCGGGCGGCATGCTCTGTACCTTCCCTGTCGGTCAGCATGAGAGTCAGCTGCTCGAGCTTTTCATTACGCTCCACGTCGATTCGGCTCACGTTGCTCACCAGTTCAGCGAGCCGATTGGCGATGCGAGCGTACGTCGCCTTCGGCTCCTTTGAACCGCGCGCGATTCGAAACAACGCAGCCGCCAATCCTTCGCCGTTGGGCTGAAGGCGGGGCGCGTCATTGAATGCGCAGGACCGCCGCAATGCCGTCGGTTCCAACTGCAACTGCAGCCAAGACTGCATCTCACGCCGTGCACAAAGCAAGGTCGGCGCATCTGCCTGCGCCACAGAGACGATCGTGCCGCGTAGCGAAGACGCAAGTGCCGGAACCGGATTGCCGCCGCCGCCATCTTGATGTCGCTTGATCACGCGGCGGCCATCCTCCTCCTCAACGGTCGAGACGAACGGAGGGCCGCGGCGGCCGAGGACGACCGATCTTCTCCACTTTGGCGAGTTCTCAAACGGCAGCCGGGCAACCGCCTCCTTCTTCTTGAGCGGCACCAACGCTTCATGGCGGATTTCAAGTTGTGGCCCGCCGGCACCGGAATCGGTACTCAACTCCAACTCCAATTCATAGCGTAGAAATGTGGTCGCCGCCTTCGCGGGTTGACCGACGTCATCCACCGCCAGCTGCGGCACGATCATTTCCACGTCGAATCGCATCCGCTCGCCACAATCTGCGCCAGTGCGGTGAAAAATGGCGCGGACATCAGCGGCCCGTTGACCGCCACGCACGGTCGCCGCGGCGTCCATGAGCGGACGCGAAGCGAGCGCCCCGAGAAAGCGGATTGCGTCGAAAAGGTTAGATTTCCCGACACCGTTTACGCCGGCGATGCAGGTGAAGGGACCAAATTTGAGGTCCACTTCGACCAAGTTCTTGAACCCATCGACTTGAAACCGGGTGATCATGGAACAACCTGGAATGTAGAAGACGGCCATCTATTCGCGCACATTTTACGCTTCGTGAAAGACAAGGTTGCCGCCGCAGGCACCGGTGGCTGCGAGCCTTCGTAGTCGGGACAAACCCTCATCCCACTCTGACGGCAGTTTCCAAATGGCCACGGCGAAGCGCGCCTTAAGGACAGGCCACCCCGCCCTTCATTCGGATTACCGAATGAGGCGCTGGGCCGGACTCATGCAGTTGTAGGAGCGAGCCTGCTCGCGATTACAGACGCAGAATCGCCTGCAAGCAGGCTCCTATAGCTCGCACAAATGCCTTTGGAAGCCCGGCGGGCCACAACTCGCCGGAGTTTTACTGCAGATCGGTCGAACCCATCAGGTAGCGGTCGCACTCGCGCGCGGCGCCGCGGCCGAGGATCAGCCGCTGACTGCCGCCAACTCACCTGCCCCGACGTCGACTTTGACGGGGTCGCCTTTCGCAGAAGCCACGGCCTTTTTCGGCCTGATCTTCCGGTAGACGTCTTGGGGTGCTCTTTGCCGGCCGGCCACAGTCAGGAGCCGGTCGACGGTGATGCCGAACAGTGTCTCGTTTTCCTCGAGATAGGGTCGAATCAGTTTCCAGTCCGCCTCGGCGATCTCGGCGAACTCACCGCCGTTGAGCTGCTCTTCAACCAGCTTGCGGTTCGGGTCCCTCACGTAGATCGCTCCGCCGGAGGCCAGGGAGAAGATATTCGATCCCGGGTAAGGTGATTCAAGTTCCCGGATCGATCCATCGTCATCACTGAAGCCGATGCCGTTCAGCACGACAAATCCACCGCCATTGAGCGGATCACCGGCCATGAATGACTCGGCAAGGTAGTCCAGGGCGGTGCCGTTGATAACCACCCGCGGCTTCCCGACGGCATTGATCAGGGGCCTCCCAGCGGCGTTGCCCATGATATAGGCCGTCCCTCCCTTGGCGCCGTACATGAAGGTCTGCCCGACGTCGCCGAAGACCACCAACTTGCCCTCCTTCATGATCTGGCAGAGCTGATCCTGGGCGTTGCCGTGCACGTGGATCTCCATGCCGTCGATCCCCGAGGACAGGTAGTCGCCAGAAGCCCCGTAGACGTCGATCCGGACGCCCTTGGTCGCCGGACCGCAGCCGCAACCCGTGAACCGCTGGCCGCGGCATTGATACAGGATAAACCGTTTCCAACCGAGTTTGACCGCCTTGACGATCAGCACCGCATCGCAGTTGTCGCCCTCCGGTTCGAACTTCTTGGCATTGATAATGAGGGTCTGCTCATTCTTCTCCGGTGAGCGGAGGTGGCCACGGGTGGCGAAATCGATCAGGGTGAACCGCGCATTCGCGTTTTCCGTGATCCTCGCCGTCGTGCTGAAGATCTCATCGAGGTTGTTTTTCAGGACATGCAGCACCGAACTCCGCTTGAGCACGCCGGTGTCAAAACGACGGTCGTTTAGGAGCGTCAGAGCGGTGATGGCCGTTTGCTTGCAGTCCTCATCGCCCAAGGCGATCCCCTTGAGGGTCCCGATCGCGAAGCGAAGCTCGTTCGCACCAAACCCCCGGAGATGGTCCCGGATCCAGGCGAAGATCTTCTCCGCCGCAGCCGCTTCATCATTTTCCGCGAACAATCTGCGGAGTTGTTCTGCCACGTCCGCGCATTCGCCCGTGGCCTCGATCGGTCCCGCGAGGTCGCAGGTGACTTTGTTCTTCGGGGTTTCGATCACCTTCCCGAATTTATCGGTGCAGACGAGCTTCTTGTTCCCGGAACCGTCACCTGCATCCTGCAGGTTGAAGATGAACGCGCCGCCATCGGTGTGACTGCCGCCGCGGGCATTCCAGTACTTGTCGGCGATCGGCCCGAAGCGCGCATCTTCCCGCGCGAGTGAACCGAGGGTCGCATCAATGGCCTGTTTTTCCGAACAGATGAGGCCGATCTGGACCTCGCCTTCCTGCAGGGCAAACACCTGCGGGCGAAGCATCGCGGTATCCGTGATGCCGATGAGCTGGAACTGATCGTTCTTCACGTCGTTCCGGGCGATGATGAAGAACCACGGCCCGTCGGGCGACGCGCCGACGTGATGGGTTTGGATCGCCTTGTACAGTTCCTGCTTGGAGGCGGGAAGCATGTCGAAGTCCATCTCCGACGTGGGCGCCATCGCCTCGATCAGATATTCCATGGGATACTTGTACACGCGGCTCCACAAATCGAGCAGCAGCGCGGCCTCCTCCGTATCCGTCAGAAACAGCGGGTAATAGTTTCGTTGTTGGAGGTATTCGCGAACCGCCTGGTAGTTGGCGAAATCGCCATTATGCACGAGCGCCTCATGGAGCGCGCTGAACGGATGGCAGCCGCCGGGATGCCATACCCGGCCGCGGGTCGGATATCGCTGGTGGGCGAGCCAGACGTGGGCTTTGAAATCGTCCAGTTTATAGTACCGGACAACGTTCTCCGCATAGCCGACGATCTTCAAGATCATCATGTTCCGGCCGTGGGACATGACAAAGGCGCGTTTCTCGCCGAGCGACGCGTAATAATGGGAGTTAATCTGGAAACTGTTTTGATAGACAAACTCGTCCTCGGCGTCCCGACGGTCCAGGGAGGAGAAATCATTGTCCGCGATATACTTGTCCAGGACGTCGTTTTTGACGCGGACGAAATACCGCATGATATCCGCGGGTCTGACCTCGAGACCGAGACTGCGGTGGTCCTCGATGGTCGCCAGCTTTTCGGATTGATCGATTATGAAGTTGGTTTTGATGAACCGGTTTTCGATCTCGGCCGCAGCGCCCGCATCCAAAAGCGCGAGGTGGACCATATAGTCTTCGTCCAGAACCTGCCGGGAAACCCCCAGCGATTCGGGAACAAATCCCACGGCACCGATTCCGCCGCCCTTCCCGTTGCCCCGATTATGCATCTGCAGGGAAGGCTCGAAAATGTTCTTCCCGGTCACGGGAATGGAACTGATGAATCCAGTGACGCCGCACCCGCCTTCCGCCTCGGCCTCCGGAGCGAGCGGAGGTACCGCGCGGCAAAGCGCCGTGCGGGAGTGGAGAATCTTTTCAGCGTTATCCATTAGGGGCGGGCTCCGCTTCATCTGCTGTAGTCGACATGCTCGAGCAGATCGGTCCGACCGACCAGCTCTTTGACGCTGCTCAGGCCGCACTGCTGGAGAATCTCCACGAGCTGGACGTTCCAGGCATGGTATAAATTGACGAGGCGTTGGGTGGCCCATTCTTCGTCGAACAGGTCCGCCAGTTCGGAGTCCGTGGAGGCGATACCCCGGGCGCAGCCGCGACCCGATTCGCAGTTGCCGCAGCGGACACATTCGAGGGCGACCATCTCCGCGGTGCCGATCACGGCTCCGTCCGCGCCCAGGCAGATCGCCTTGGCGAGGTCGTGGGCGGTCCGGATTCCGCCGGAGGCAATGAGCGTCATGGCATCGCGGACGCCTTCCTCCTTCAGGAAATTGTGGACCTTGGTGATGGCGTACTCGATGGGCATGGCGATGTTCTTCTTGGCAATATCGGGCGCCGCCCCGGTGCCGCCGTAGCCGCCGTCGATATGGATGATATGGGCGCCGGCATAGTAGGAACCGACGGCGACCATGTCCACGTCGTTGGGCGTGGAGACCTTGACGGAGACCAGCGCCCTCGGGTTCATCTCCTTGATCCAGTCGATATGTTTCTTGTGGTCTTCGATCGAATACACGGAGTGAAACGGAAAGGGCGAGAACAGCGAGGATCCCTGGACGGCCTCGCGCATCCGGGCGACGCTCGCCGTGTTCTTCTCACCCAGGAGGTGCCCGCCGAGGCCGGGCTTGGCGCCCTGGGCGTATTTGAACTCGATGATTTTGACCCGCTGGATCGTCTCCTCGCGCACACCGAACAAGCCTGTTGCCACCTGGGTGATCACGTGATCATCATACGGCTTCAGCGCCTCTGGATAGCCGCCTTCACCGGTGCAGGTGAAGCTGTTCCAGTGGGTCGCGTTCCTTGCCCTGGACACCATGGTGGGAAGGCTGACCGATCCAAAAGACATGCCCCCACCGTAGACCGGGGTGGAGATAACCACATCTTCGCGACCGTCGTTCCGTCGATTAAGCGGGATGGCGGTCGAGATTTTCGCCTTGTCTACTTTGGCGGGATTGGCGGGAAACTTGAACCTCAACTTGTCGAAGCCGCCACCCGAGTTGCCTAGATTGTATTCGAGATCGGTGCGTTTCGGCGGATAACCGGTCTCGGCCATGATCCAGGTTCCCGTGATCATGTCGGCGGTCCAGCGCGGGTCTCCCAACGTCTCGTACATCGGATTCGGCGCCAGGCTCAAGGCCTGGCGGGGGCATTTGGCCACGCAGTAAAAGTCTCCGCTCTGACATTCAAAGCCGATGCACTTGTAGTCGATGGGAGGCCTTACCCGGTTGTGCCCGTCCACCCTTTCATGAACCCCGTAAGGACAGGTCTTGGCACAGGTGCCGCAATTGATACAGGCCTCCGACCGGATGACCTTGTACTTCGGCACCTGATGCTTGAACCGTGACGACATCCTCCTGATTTTGACCGTTGGTGGGATCATATGCTCGCCACTTCCTTCTTTCGGAAAAGTTTCCCGAATGTGTCGTTGTCGATCTCCTCAAAAAATATAGCCCGGCCGGTCTCCCCGCGCAGCCGGCGGGCTTCCCGGATGCCCATGGCCCCCATCACTTCGAGGAGCTGGGAGTGCCAGGCACCCATCAGGTTGACGATTCGCTGGGTGAGAATTTCCACGGAAATTCCCTCCAGCCCTGGGGGGAAAACCAGGAATCGCTCCGGCTGCTCGTACAATCTGGCGCCGATGGCAATCAGCAGCGGCAGGTCGACAGCTGTCAGATCCGCGCCGCAAAGCATGGCCTTTGGAACATGCTCCGCCATGGCGATACCCCCGGAGGCGATAATGGTGACCTCGTCGCGGATCCGGTCAGCCACCAGTCTCATGTGAACGGTCCGGATGATATCCTTGATCAAGCGGGGAGTTGAAGTCGATGAGCCGCCGAGCTCCCGGCCGCGGTAGTCGGCGATGACGTGGATGATCTCAGCGCCGCTGTGAGCAAGCTTCGAGACCGTCTGCTCCATCGCCTCAACCGCCGGCAGACGGAGGATGGTGAGCGCCTCGCAAACGTTCTCGATCCTTGCCTTCACCGCCGGAAAATCCTCGGGCCGCTCGCCTGAATAGTCGATCGCCACCATTCGTGCCTTCTCGAGCAGGGCCTGGTGCCGCTCGATCTCGCCGGGCGCAAGGCAGGGAATGAGGTTGTCGAGGGAACGTTCGAAATCCGCGGTGATCTGGGCCACCGGCAGGACGATGCAGGTACCGAGGTCCACCGCCGCTTTGATCATGGCCGCCTTGACATTCAAACTCAGGCCGGCCTCCGGGAGGTCGAAGATGACGGGGAGCGGAAGGTCGATGGTCCTCGGAATCGTCGACAACAACCGCCCGTTCTCGCCGAATTCCAGATGATTCAGCTTCCGGCCCAGTTCGACCGAGGTGCTGATATATTCCCGCCCATGGATCCCGTCCCGGGTTGGCCGGACGATCTCCGACATGTCGGTCCACATGCTGTCGAAGCCCGTCCCGGTAAACGGTCCGCGGTAGCCGGCGCCGGTGACGGGCACTTTGCCGTCCTCCGCCTGTTTCCACAGGGTGAGCAGCATATCGGCCTTCCAATACGCGCCGCCGATATTGAGGAAGTCCTTGTTCAGGGATTTCTCCAGCGCCCCCCGCGGACACTCCTGGATGCACCGGAAGCAGTTCCGGCAGACCACGGTGTTCGGATCCGCCATCTTTCGCGGGTCGTCTATCCGGCGTTTATGCGCTTCGTAGATGCACACTTTGGTGCACTTGCCGCAGTTTATGCAATTCTCCCGCCGCACGATTTGGAACTTGAAGATATAATCCAGATCAAGGGGTGTGGCTTTCGTGTGGACGTGGTATTTTTTTGGCATGGTCCTTATCCGCCGTTCGATTGATCAAGATCTATCCGGAGATTCAGTTATTCCTTTCCACCATCTTCCAGTAGTCCTGGCTGGCGTCGATCCTCTGGAGGAACTCCGAGATCTGCTCCTGCGGCCGCCCGAATCTCCCTTCGATCCTTTCTTCCAGGGCGTCCCAGAGATTCATGAGCTCGAGGTTGGTCTGGCAGATCTCTTCGCAGGCCTTGCAATGCATGCAGAGGAAGGCATTGGCCGATTCTTCCCGGGTCACCTTCTGGTTGTTCAGTAGCTTCTTGGCCAGGGAGAGCTTCCCTTTGGCGGTGACCGCTTCGTTCTGGGTGACCAGATACGCCGGGCATACCGCCAGGCAATTGCCGCATTTCGCGCAGGCGTGGATGCTGAGCTCGAAATCGAGTCGGTCCACCTTCCGGTCCTTGCCCAATAAAGTCGTGGCTGCCTTTCCGACGACCGGCGACAACAGTGTCAAGAGATCCATGGAGAATCCAAAAACGACCGGATGAAATACCAGGGCCGAGACTACGTTCCCATCGACCCGGAGAAATTTCCCCGGGTTCAGGATGTGGTTCGGATCCACCTTCGCCTTATAGGCCTTCAAGTCCCGCTGTTTGTCGTCGCTGTGCAGGCGGTTGACAAACGGGGAATTCCAGAGACCAAGTCCGTAGGGTTCCGCACCCAGCTTCACCGCAGTGTGGGTGAGCATGGTGGCAAGAGGCAGGTCGACGTAATACCTCAGTCTCCGGGAATCGCACAGAAACGTCGCCATGATGAGTGCCCGGTGTTCGTCGACAATGTAGGAGTCGATGCATATCTCCACTGCGAAACGGCGCCCCAGTTTCTTCGCACTGGCGATGAAGGCCGCGGCCGCCGCGATCGGGATGATGACTTCACTCGCCAGGATCGTCGGCCCCAGGCGCTTGGTCTTCATGCCGAACAGGCGCTCATTCCACAAGTAGCCGGCCACGTGGCGCGGCGCTTCTTCCGGACTGCCAGTCTGCGTCAGGAATCGAACAAACCGGTCATCGTCTTCGCTGCTGTCGAATTCCACCAAGACGCCGGCGGCCTTCTTGAAGATGGCCACCCGCATCACTTCGTTGGTGTCGCCTAGGTGGTTCTCATCCAGGAATCGGATGACATTGGGATTGAGCTCCTGGGAGGCCTTGCGTTGCACGAGACGCCCGATGAAGGCGAAGGCTTCCGGGTCGCCCGGGAAATAGAGAAGGTGCGGGTAAGACCCCTGGGGAACATCCCGCAATTTGAGGGTGATCTCGACAATGAGGCCGAACTCCCCCTCGGTGGAGATGAAGTACGGGAATTCGCGGTCGGCGGGAGTGAGCTTTTTGACCTCCCCGGAACCGGTGACGACCGTCAGGGCCACGATCTGCTCTGCCAGGTGGCCGTATTTGAAGCTATTGATGCCGTAGCCGCCGGTCGAAACCCAGCCGCCCACCGTGGAGAACTTGCTCGAGGGATAGGTTTGCAGGCACAGGCCCTGCTTCTTCGCGATGGTGTCGATATCGCTCCACCGGGCACCCGCTTCAACCGTCACGGTCTTGTGTGTCGAATCGAGATCGAGGATACTCCGGAAGGGAGACAGGTCGATGACGATCCCGGCGTTGGTCGGGATGACGCCGCCGAAACCCCACGAGGCGGCTCCGCGGGGAATCACGGGAATCTTCCACTGATTGGCAAACGCGAGAACCTGGGTGATCTCCGCCAGGTTCCTAGGCTGGACGACAAGATCGGGTTGCGTGTCGAAGAACGTCTTGGTCATGATCAGTGGGACATCACCGATGTCATGACTGTACAGCTCTCTTTCTTCCGCCTTGCCAAAAGACCTGATGTCGCCCGCGGTTTTTCTGAATTCTTCCGCTGTATTCATATTCGACCAGTCGCTTCCGCAACCATCGGCAAACGCTGAATTCTGAATGCTCCTTGCCGCCAGCGGCGCGGGTGAGTTCGGGAGGGTTCCGCCTGTACCGGTCCGAAGCAGGCAGTCAAAATGCGATTTCGCACAAGCTCCCAGCGCACCGAACCGGGCGCGACCGGGCCGGCCTCCCCGGCCTGACCGCTTTCTGCGGCAGGCGACACGGCGACGACCGCCAACTCTACACCGAACTGCATGAGTCCGGCCAGGATGCTCGGGGGTGAGGCCAAAACCTGTGCACCGTGGTTGCCCAGCCCTCCATTGGCAATTGGTTTTGATCGGCGGAGGCATTCCTATTCCTTAACTTAACGCGGATCATTAGCATCCGAGTGCGCCGCCAGGCGATCGGTTTGGTTAAAAGAGGCGAAAACCGAAGGATTAATAATCTGGGAAACGCGGGATATTTGTCTGCAATGATCAGCCGAAATATATGCCCCAATTCTTTAGTTCCCGTTAGTTCTTGCGCGCGAAAAAGATGATGAGCCCTTTGCTTCCGCGGAGCTGAGAATCATCCTCCATTCGGCGCGGCATGATTCCTTGGCGATCGTATGAATACAATTCATACGCAGCACCGCGCGCCCCGATTTGACCGCTGCCCGCGGTGGAAGCGAGGGCAACGATGGGAGGCAGTTGACCGTTTCTACGGCAGATCGGTGGAACCCATCAGGTAGCGGTCACATTCGCGAGCGGCGCCGCGGCCCTCGTTGATGGCCCACACCACCAGGCTCTGGCCGCGACGGCAGTCGCCGGCGGCAAAAACGCCCGGCCGGTTTGTGACAAACTTCTCGTGCTCGGCCTTGATGTTGCTGCGGGCGTCCGTTTCCACCCCGAGTTCCTTGAGAATGGCCTGCTCGGGCCCGAGGAAGCCCATCGCCAGCAGCACGAGCTGCGCGGGCCGCGTCTGCTCGGTGCCGGCTTGTTCCTTCGGCACGAACTGGCCCCGTTCGTTCTTCTCCCACTTGATCTCGACCGTGACGAGTTCCTTCACCTGGCCGGCGCTGTCGCCCAGGAACCGCTTCACCGTGGTGAGATAAACGCGCGGGTCGGCGCCGAATTTCGCCGCAGCCTCCTCCTGGCCGTAGTCCAGACGGTAGACCTTGGGCCATTCCGGCCACGGATTGTCCGCCGCCCGCTCCAGCGGCGGCCGCGGCAGGATCTCGATCTGGAGAAGTCCCTTGCAGCCGTGCCGCATGGCCGAGCCCACACAGTCCGTGCCGGTGTCGCCTCCGCCAATGACAACCACGTCTTTCCCGCGCGCGTGGATCGGACTCGCGTCAGGGTTGCCGCCCAGCACCGCTTTGGTGTTGGCGCCGAGATACTCCAGCGCAAAGTGCACGCCCTTGAGATTGCGTCCGTCGACCGGCAGGTCGCGCGGCTGCGTGGCGCCAGTGCAGATGACCGTGGCGTCGAATTCCTTGAGGAAGATCTGCGGCTCGACGTTGTCGCCGACGTTGGCATTGCAGATGAACTTGATCCCCTCCTGCTCCATGAGATTCAGCCGGCGCAACAGGACCGCCTGTTTGTCGAGCTTCATGTTGGGGATGCCGTACATGAGCAACCCGCCCGGCCGGTCGGCGCGTTCGAAGACCGTCACCCAATGGCCCGCCGTGTTAAGTTGCGCCGCCGCGGCCAGGCCGGCGGGGCCAGAACCGATCACCGCGACCTTTTTCCCGGTGCGGATTCTGGGCGGCCCCGGCAAGACCCAGCCCTCCTCCCAGCCCTTTTCAATGATGCTGTATTCGATGTTCTTGATCGTGACGGGCGGATTGGTGATGCCGAGGACACAGGATCCCTCGCAGGGGGCGGGGCATACCCGGCCGGTGAACTCCGGAAAGTTGTTGGTCTTGTGCAAACGCTCCAGCGCCTCGCGCCAGAGGCCGCGATAGACCAGGTCGTTCCACTCCGGGATGAGGTTGTGGATCGGACACCCGGCGGCCATGCCACTGATGAGTGTTCCCGTGTGGCAGAAGGGCACGCCGCAATCCATGCACCGCGCGCCCTGGCTGCGGAGTTTCTTCTCCTCCATGTGGTGGTGGAACTCGTTCCAGTCGCGCACGCGCGCCACCGGCGTGCGATCCACGGGCAACTCCCGCAGATATTCGATGAATCCAGTTGGTTTGCCCATTGGGAAAGTCTTCGATTTACGGGGTACGAATTACGATTTGATCGCAGAAGCAGGTTTCCAATTTACGATTCATACCACTCGTAAATCGTAAGTCGTAAACCAGAACATCAGTTTCCCCCGATGCGCGAGAGATCGCGGGCGTTGGCCTCGAACGCAACCATGATGGCCTCGTCGCCGGACAAGCCCTGCTCGTGGGCGCGCTGGATGCCCGTCAACATGCGCTGGTAGTCCTTGGGCATGACGCGGACAAACTTCGGCACGAGCCGCTCCCAGGCGTCGAGCACCTGGCGCGCGCGCAGGCTGCCGGTATGTGCGAGGTGGCGCTCGACCATGGCCCGGACCTCGCCGATCTCGACAAGGTCCTCCAGCTTTCCGATCCCGACCATCTGCAGGTTGACCCGCTTCGGAAAATCGCCGGCCTCGTCCAGCACGTAGGCCACGCCGCCGGACATGCCGGCCCCAAAATTCCGGCCGGTGGGACCGAGCACCACGACCCGGCCGCCGGTCATGTATTCGCAGCCATGGTCGCCCACGGATTCAACCACGGCATTCACGCCGCTGTTACGGACACAAAAGCGCTCGCCCGCCATGCCGCGGATGTAAGCCTCACCACTGGTCGCACCGTAAAACGCCACGTTGCCGACGACGATATTGTCCTCCGGGACAAAGGTGCTGCCCGCAGGCGGAAAGACGACAATCCGGCCGCCGGACAGTCCCTTGCCGATGTAATCATTGGCGTCGCCCTCGAGCAGGAAGGTCATGCCCTTCGGCATGAATGCTCCGAAGCTCTGGCCGGCCGAGCCGCGAAAATGAATGCGAATGGTGTCCTCCGGCAGGCCTTGCGCACCCCATTTTCTGGTGACCTCGCTGCCGGTAATGGTGCCGACCACGCGGTTGACATTCCGGATCGGCAGTTCCGCCGCGACTTTCTCGCCCCGCTCGATGGCCGGACGGCAGAGTTCAAGCAGCACCGTCAGGTCGAGCGACTCTTCTAGTCCGTGGTCCTGCTGAACCCGGCAAAAACGGCCGACCTCCGGCCCGGCATCGGGCTGGTAGAGAATGTTGCTGAAGTCGATGCCCTTCGCCTTCCAGTGATCCACGGCCTTCCGGCGCTCCAGGCAGTCGACGCGGCCGACCATCTCCTCGACCGTCCGGAATCCGAGCTGCGCCATGATCTCCCGCAGTTCCTCGGCAATAAAGCGCATGAAGTTGATGACGTGCTCCGGCTTGCCGGTGAATTTCTCGCGCAGCCGCGGATCCTGCGTGGCCACGCCCGCGGGACAGGTATTGAGGTGGCAGACGCGCATCATGATGCAGCCCGACGCGACGAGCGGGCCGGTGGCAAAGCCGAACTCCTCCGCGCCCAGCAGCGCGGCGATGGCGACGTCCCGGCCGGTCTTCAGCTGGCCGTCGGTCTCCACCGCGATGCGGTCGCGAAGATTGTTGAGCACCAGGGTCTGGTGGGTTTCAGCGACGCCGAGCTCCCACGGGAGGCCGGCGTGCTTGATCGAAGTCAGCGGGGAGGCGCCCGTGCCGCCGTCGTGGCCCGAGATGAGCACCACGTCGGCGTGCGCCTTGGCGACGCCGGCGGCGATGGTGCCCACGCCGACCTCGGCGACGAGCTTGACGCTAATGCGCGCCTGCCGGTTGCCGTTCTTGAGGTCGTGGATCAGCTCCGCCAGATCCTCGATTGAGTAGATGTCGTGATGAGGCGGCGGTGAGATCAGGCCGACCCCGGCGGTCGTGAGCCGGGTCTTGGCGATCCACGGATAAACCTTGCTGCCGGGCAGCTGGCCGCCTTCGCCGGGCTTGGCGCCTTGGGCCATCTTGATCTGGAGCTCGCGGGCGTTGACCAGGTATTCACTCGTGACGCCAAAACGCCCGGAGGCAACCTGCTTGATGGCGGAGTTAAGCGAGTCGCCGTTCGCCTGCGCCTGGTAGCGGAGGGGATCCTCGCCGCCCTCGCCCGTGTTGCTCTTGCCGCCAATGCGGTTCATGGCGATAGCCAGGGTTTCGTGCGCCTCCTTGCTGATCGATCCATAGGACATCGCGCCGGTCTTGAAGCGCTTCATGATGCTCTCGGCGGGCTCCACCTGGTCGATCGCGACGGGACTGCCGGCCTTGAACTCGAGCAGACTGCGCAGCGTGCACAGGCTCTTTGACTGATCGTTGATTAGTTTCGCGTATTCCTGGTAGACGGCGTAACTCCCCGTGCGCACCGCCTTCTGTAGGCGGTGGATTGTCTCAGGATTGAAGAGGTGGGCCTCCCCGTCATCGCGCCATTGATACTGGCCGCCGACCGGGAGGACGTGGCCGTTGACCTGGCGCTGGGGAAAGGCCTGGTGGTGCCGCGCGAGGACTTCCTGGGCGATGACATCCAGCCCGATGCCGCCCACCCGGGATGGGGTCCAGGTAAAGTAACTGTCCACGACATCCTGGCGGATGCCCACGGCCTCGAAGACTTGCGCGCCGCGGTAGCTTTGGATGGAAGAGATGCCCATCTTGGACATGACCTTGATCACGCCCTTCGAGGCAGCCTTGACGATGTTCTTGCAGGCGGTCTTGTGATCCAGATTAGGCAGCAGGCCGTTGTGGATCATCGCATCGACCGTCTCGAAGGCGAGATAGGGGTTGATGGCACTGCAGCCGTAGCCGATCAGCAGCGAAAAATGGTGGACCTCGCGCGCCTCGGCCGTTTCCAGCACCATGCTGATGCGCGTGCGCAGTCCTTCCCGGATGAGGTAATGGTGCAGGCCGGCGACCGCCAGCAGGGCCGGCACCGGCGCATAATCCTGGTTCACGCCGCGGTCGCTGAGGATGATCAGATTGATCTCCTCCTCCTCGATCATGCGGCGCGCCATCACGCACAATTCCTCCAGGGATTTGGCGAGGCCCTTCTCGCCGCGGGTCAGCCGGAAGAGAATCGGCAGCACCCCAACCTTGAAACCCGGCAGATCGAGGCGGCGCAGCTTGGCGAACTCCTCGTTGGTGAGGATCGGCCATTCCAGCTCCACCCGGCGGCAGGCGGAGGGCTGCGGGTCGAGGAGGTTGCCTTCCGAGCCGAGGCGGGTTTCCGCCGAGATGATCAGCTCCTCGCGGATGCAGTCGATCGGCGGGTTGGTCACCTGGGCAAAGAGCTGCTTGAAATAATCGTAGAGCAGCCGCGGCTTGTTGGAGAGAACCGCAAGGGCCGCATCGTTGCCCATCGAGCCGACGGCTTCCACGCCGTCGCGCGCCATCGGGGTGAGTAGAATGCGCTCGTCCTCGAAGGTGTAGCCAAAGGCGATCTGCCGCTGGAGCAGTGTCTTGTCGTCGGGTTCGGGCAGCGTGGGGGCCGCCGGCAGGTCCCCGAGATGCATGAGGTGTTCGTCGAGCCACAGGCGGTAGGGGCGCTCGGCGACAATCTTGCCCTTGATTTCCTCGTCGGAGACAATCCGGCCCTCCTCGGTGTCGATCAGGAACATCCGGCCGGGCTGCAGGCGGCCTTTTTGGGCGACCTGCTCCGGGGGCACGTCGAGCACGCCCACCTCTGAGGCCATGATGACGCGGTCATCCTTGGTCACGTAATAGCGCGAGGGCCGCAGGCCGTTGCGGTCCAGCACCGCGCCGATCTTTTTGCCGTCAGTGAAGGCGATCGACGCCGGGCCGTCCCACGGCTCCATCAGGCAGGAATGATACTGGTAGAACGCCTTCCGCCCATCTTCCATGCTCTCATGGTTGGACCATGGCTCGGGGATCATCATCATCATCGCGTGCGGAAGTGAGCGGCCGGCCAGCACCAGCATCTCCAGCGTGTTGTCAAACATCGCCGAGTCGCTGCCGTTGGGATCGATGATCGGATGCACCTTCTTCATGTCGTCGCCAAACAAGTCCGACTCGAAGAGGGCGCCGCGCGCATGCATCCAGTTGATATTGCCGCGCAGCGTGTTGATCTCGCCGTTGTGCGCCATGTAGCGATACGGATGGGCGCGTTCCCAGCTTGGAAAGGTGTTGGTGCTGAACCGCGAGTGGACCAGTGCGAGCGCCGTCTCCACCGCAGGATCCCGCAGGTCGGGAAAATACTCCGGCAGCTGCTCGGTCAGGAGCATACCCTTGTAGATGATGGTCTTGTAGGACAGGCTCGGCAGATACCAATACTCGCAGCCGTCGAGTCCCGCCGCGCGGATCTCGTTGTAGGCGCGCTTGCGGATCACGTAGAGCTTGCGCTCAAACGCCAGATCGTCGCCCAGGCTCTTGCTGCGGCCAATGAAGATCTGCCGGATGAATGGTTCGCACGACCGGGCGGTGTCACCCAGCGACGAACTGTTGGTCGGCACCGTGCGCCAACCGAGGAAACTCTGTCCTTCCGATTGCACAATCTGCTCAAACCGCTCCTCCAACCGCCGGCGGTGGGTGGGATTGCGGGGCAAGAAGACCAACCCGCAGCCGTACTCGGCGGGGCCGGGCAGGACGATCCGCGTCTTCTTGCACGCCTCGGCGAGAAAGGCGTGGGGAACCTGGAGCAGCACGCCCGCCCCGTCGCCGGTGTTGGCTTCGCTGCCGCTGGCGCCGCGGTGGTCGAGATTCTTCAGCACCTGGATCGCCTGCTCCAGGATCTGGTGCGACCGGTGGCCCTTGATATCCACCACGAAACCCACGCCGCAGGCGTCGTGTTCGAACCAGGGATCGTAAAGGCCCTGCTTGGGCGGCAATCCAATCCGCCGGGGCCGGAGGTCGGGGGTGCGGTCGCTTCGGTTGTTCATTTTTCGGATGCCGCGTGGATTTTACGCTCGGGTTGTCGCCAACCTGAATCTTTGGAGCAGGTTGGATGCCTAATCCCTGCGGCGCTGAGGAGGCCGGGAATGTTGAGCGGAGAGAATGGAATGGATTGATCCATGCGCAAAAAAAGGGCCGGTCGCGCGGTGCGAGAGCCGGCCCTGTGAAAACTGGTGCTGTTTTGACTGGGTGGGCTCGTCAGAAGAATCGGGTCGTTTTCGTGGCCATTTTCGCAGTCTCCCCGTCCGCACAGCCGGCATTGGTCGGCTCATCGGTTTGGGCGTCGCTGGGTTTGACGAGGTCGTTGGCGAGAAGGTAGTTCTCGACTTCCTCGCCGGAAACGTCGGCCAGCATGATGCCGTCGATTTCGACGCAGGGGGAAAGGGGCTGACCTGACTTGCGAACCATCTCCTCGTAATGGGCGCGGTGGTTGACGATGTCGACGTCCTCGAACGCGAGATCATATTTGCGCATGATGGCCCGGACACCGCGGGACCAGCCGCAGTCGGGTTTGAGATAGGCCCTTATGTTCATGCATCAACAATGCCGAGAGGCAGAGGCGGCGCAACTTATAGAAGCGATTTCTGCGCAATCAAGCGAAAGCTTGGACTTTCTCGCGGGGCGCGCCCGGCCAACCGCGCGGCCGTGGAGTTTTGCCTAGCGGCGCTCCACCCTTTCGTCTAAACCCCGACCGATGAAAGTTCTCGTGACCGGCGCGGCCGGGTTTATCGGCTTCCACGTCTGCCAGCGGCTCGCCTTGTCCAACCAGTGCGAAGTCCTCGGGGTGGACAACCTGAACGATTATGCCTCGCTTGAGTTGAAGCGTGCGCGGCTCGTTGAACTGGAGAAACTCGCGGGCTTCCGCTTCGTGCGGGCCGATTTTGCCGACGCCTCGGCCTTTGCGGGTCTCCACGGGCATTTCGGGCCCGATTACGTCGTGCATCTTGGCGCGCAGACGGGGGTGCGCTACAGCCTGGAGAATCCGGCGGCCTACGTGCACAGCAATCTCGATGGTTTCGCCAGCGTGCTCGAGGCGGCGCGGCGGCGGCCGCCGAAACACCTGGTGTTTGCCTCGAGCAGTTCGGTCTACGGCGCCAATGCGCGGGTGCCCTTCCGTGAGGACGACGATGCCGGACCGCCGCTTTCATTTTACGCCGCGACCAAGAAGGCCAACGAGGCGATGGCTTACAGTTACGCCCATTCGTTCGGGCTGAATCTGACCGGACTGCGTTTCTTCACCGTCTACGGACCGTGGGGCCGGCCGGATATGACGCCGCTGCTTTTCGCCCGGGCCATCCGCGATGGCCAGCCGGTCCGGCTCTTCAATCACGGCCGTTATCAACGCGACTTCACCTACATCGACGATATTGTCGACGGCGTGCTCAAGGTGCTGCTCCACCCGTTCGCGGCGAGCCCGGCGGATCCGCCCCCGGAGAAATCCGGGCCGCCCTGGCGGCTGTTCAACATCGGTCACAACCGGCCGGTCGAGATGGCGCTGTTTGTCCGGATGCTCGAGTCCCAGCTGGGCCGGCCGGCGCAGGTGGAAATGCTGCCGCCGGTCGCGACTGAAATGCCGGCGACCTGCGCGGACCTCACCCGCATCCATGCGGCGGTCGGCTATCAGCCGAAGGTGACGCTCGAGGAGGGTCTGCGGCGGTTCGTTGACTGGTTCCGGGGCTATCAGGGCGGCCATTGAGGCGGTGCGGCCATCGGCGGGCCCGTCGGCGGTTCGCGCCTGCTCCGCGCCGCTTTTCGTTTGCGCCGCATGGACGTTTCCGAAAAAACAGCGTCCGTCAACGCGCGCTTGCATCTTTGGCCGACCTGCACTTGGTTTCCCAATAAATAACGGTTTTCTAATTTGATAAATCCTATGTCCAAAGCCCCGCCTCCAAAATCCGCGGCCGATCTGAAGCCCGGCGCCACCGCCGCCGAACGGTCCGCCGATCCCGCCCGCGCCAAGAATATCGAGATGGCCGTCTCCGCCATCACCAAGGAATTCGGCGAGGGTTCCATCATGCGCCTCGGCAGCGCGACTCGCATGATCGTCGATACGATCTCCACCGGCTCGCTGGCCATCGACCTGGCCCTTGGCGTAGGCGGACTGCCGCGTGGCCGGATCATCGAGATCTTTGGGCCGGAATCGTCTGGCAAGACCACGTTCTGCCTGAGCGTCATTGCCGAGGCCCATCGGCGCGGCGGCCTGGCTGCCTTCATCGACGTGGAGCACGCGCTCGACCCGAAGTATGCCCGCATCGTCGGGGTGAAGTTGGACGAGCTGCTGGTCTCGCAGCCCGACAGCGGCGAGGACGCCCTAAACATCGCTGAGGCGCTCATCCGGTCGAACTCCATTGATGTGATCATCATCGACTCGGTGGCGGCCCTGGTGTCGCGGGCCGAGCTCGATGGTCAGATGGGTGACGCCACGGTCGGCTCCCAGGCCCGCCTCATGAGCCAGGCGATGCGCCGCCTGACCTCGGTTGTCAGCCGGACCAAATGCGTCTGCATCTTCACGAATCAGATCCGGGAAAAGATCGGCGTGATGTTCGGCAATCCCGAGACCACGCCGGGCGGCCGGGCCCTGAAATTCTTCTCCTCGCTGCGGCTCGACATCCGCCGCAAGGATCAGCTTAAGACCCCCGACGGCCGGGTCGTGGGCAACCGCACCAAGATCAAGGTCGTGAAGAACAAGGTCGCCCCGCCCTTTACGGAGTGCGAATTCGACATCATGTACAACGAGGGCATCTCCCAGACCGGCTCGCTCCTCGATTTGGGGGTCGAACACAAGATTCTGGAGAAGAAGGGCGCCTGGATCGCCTATAATGGCGAATTGATCGGCCAGGGGCGCGAAGCCGCCAAGGATGCCCTGGCGAAGAACCCCGAGCTCGCCGCCAAGATCAAGGCCGAGATCCTCGCCCGCGTGACGGTCACCGGCGGAACGGCCGTGGCAGCGACCGCGGTGGCCGAATAGCGGTCAGAGCTGTTCCGGGTTGGACGAACCTGCGCTCCCCCGGGACGGGAGCGCTTTCGCTTTGCCTTCGGCGGCCGCGTCGCTTCCGTCAGCAGCATGGCGTATTCCGCCGACACCATCGCCGCCCTGGCCACGCCGGTGGGCACCTCCGCCCTGGCCCTTGTGCGCGCGACCGGCCCGCTTGCGGCGGCGCTCGGGGAGCAGATCTTCCGCGCGGCTCCCCTGCCCCGCCAGGCGCGGCACGGCGATTATCGCGACGTCGCCGGCGCGCTTCTTGACGACGTGGTGTACACCTTTTTCCAGGCCCCCAACTCCTACACCGGCGAGGATCTCCTCGAGCTCAGCTGCCACGGCAACCCCTTTATTGCGCAGAAACTCCTCGAGGATCTCTCGGCCCGCGGGTGCCGGCCGGCCGAACCCGGCGAATTCACCAAACGCGCCTTTCTCAACGGCCGCCTGGACCTGAGCCAGGCGGAGGCGGTGGCCGATCTCATCCACGCCCGCAGCGAGCGAGCGCTGCAGGCGGCGAACCAGCAGCTCCGCGGCGCGCTGGGCCGCCGACTGCAGGCCATGACCGGCCGGCTCATCGCGCTGGTCGCCCGGGTCGAGGCCTCCATCGATTTTCCGGAGGAGGACCTGCCGCCGGAAGACCGGGCCAGGCTCGCGGACGGCGTCCGGCGGCTCCAGGCCGACACCGCGCGGCTCCTGGCGACGAGCCACTACGGCGACGTGCTCCGCGACGGCCTGAAGACGGTCCTCCTCGGCGAGCCCAACGCCGGCAAGAGCAGCCTGCTCAACCGGCTGGTCGGTCGCGAGCGTGCGCTCGTCAGCCCCGAGCCCGGCACGACGCGCGACTACCTGGAGGAGCGGATCACGCTCGGCCCCCACTGTATCAGACTTATTGATACCGCGGGCCTCGCCGCCTCCCCCACCCCGCTCGAGCGGCTCGCCATGGCGAAGACCCTCGAGCGCGCCGCCGCGGCCGACCTGATCCTGCTGATCCTCGACGCCAGCCGGCCGGCCCCGGCGCTGCCGGACGAACTCCGGAGCCGCCTGACGCCCGGCAACGCTCTGGCCGTCATCAACAAGACCGATCTCGTCGCGGCCGGCGGCGGTCCCCCGCCGCCCCATGCCCTCCCGGCAGCCAGGGTTTCCGCCCTCACCGGGGCCGGCTGCGATGAACTCGAGGCAATGATCGTCCGGCACGCGGAATCATTCCGCGCCGAGCATGGCGAGGAGTTGGTGGCGATCAACGCCCGCCACGCCGTGGCCTTGAGTCAGGCGACCCGGCATCTTCAGATCGCCCTGGACAAAGTCGCTTCCAGCGCTCCCATTGAGCTGCTGGCCAGCGACCTACGGGGTGCGCTCAGTGCATTTGGAGAAATCGCCGGCCGGATCGATAACGAGCTCGTATTGGATAGCTTGTTCGCGACCTTCTGTATCGGCAAATGACCATTTGCTGTACGGAATCCAGGCTACCAACGAAATTGTCTCTCATTTACTTGATTATTAATAACTTCCGATTTGATGTGATTGTATGTGGCGCCGGACACGCTGGCGTTGAGGCAGCGTTGTCCGCCGCGCGAATGGGCTCCTCTACTTTACTTCTAACCGGCAACATCGATACGATTGCTCAGATGAGCTGCAATCCGGCAATAGGTGGCCAGGCCAAAGGTCAGATTGTCAGGGAGATCGATGCGCTTGGTGGCGAGATGGCCGTGAACACGGACGTCACCGCCATCCAATTCCGATTGCTCAACGAATCGAGGGGTCCGGCGGTTCAATCGCCACGTGCGCAGTGCGACAAGAAAGCCTACCAGTTTCGGCTCAAACACACATTGGAGCTCCAGAAAAACCTTCATCTTTTCCAGGCCACCGTCACCGGCTTGATCTTTCAGGATGGGAGGGTCGTCGGATGCCGCACGAATCTCGATGTCGAGTTTCTAGGCAAAGCTGTGGTGATCACCACCGGGACATTTCTGCGCGGATTGATGCATATCGGCCAGAACAAGAATGAAGGCGGCCGCCTTGGTGATTTTAGCGCCAAAACGCTTTCGAGCAGCCTAACAGAGGCTGGTATTGAATTGAGTCGTTTCAAGACCGGGACCCCGCCGCGCTTGCTGGGGCGAAGCATCGATTTCTCCAAGCTGGATGAACAGAAAGGGGATGATCCGCCGACACTGTTTGCGTTCCACGATACGCGTGGTCCCGAGGATTTGTTCCACGTGGAACAAACGGGAGAGCGTCGAATCGGCTGGCTGCCGGGCACCGAAAAAGCTTCCTGTTGGATAACTTATACCACTGAACATACGCGAGATATAGTCATCGGCAATCTGCAGAAATCGGCGATGTATAGCGGCCAGATTAGCGGAGTCGGGCCCCGTTATTGCCCTAGCATTGAAGACAAGTTTGTCCGCTTCACCGACAAGTCGCGTCATATCCTTTTCCTCGAACCAGAGGGTAGGGGAACCAACGAGTATTACATTAATGGCCTGTCCACCAGTCTGCCCCTTGATGTTCAGGTCGAGATGGTCCATAGCATACCCGGACTTGAGCAGGCTGAACTGCTTCGGCCGGCTTATGCGGTCGAGTACGACTTCTCACCGCCTACTCAACTCTTTCCATCCTTGGAGTCCAAGAAAGTGGAGAACCTCTTTCTTGCGGGACAGATTAATGGGACATCGGGTTACGAGGAAGCCGCAGGGCAGGGGATTATGGCCGGCATAAATGCCGTCCAAAAAAACAGGGGAGAACCTCCCTTGATCATCGGGCGCCACCAAGGCTACATCGGGGTTCTGATCGACGACCTCGTGACTAAAGGAACCAATGAGCCTTATCGCATGTTCACAAGCCGTGCGGAGTATCGATTATTGTTCAATCACGGTAGCGCCGAATTGAGAATGCTCGCTCACGCAGAGCGTTGTAATATCTTATCCATTAATAGATTAACTAATATTAAGGCGAAAAAGACCAAGATAGAAAACTGGGTATCCAACCTCGAATCGCCCGCCGAGGGCGAACCGAACTGGGCGGATCGATTAAGACGCGGTGAGGCTGCGGAAATCCTGCCCCCGGCATTCCTTTCCGAGCCTGGAACAGTTCGTGATGAAGTGCTCTATCGGATCAGATATCGGGGTTACCTTGAACGCGAAATGATCCAAATCGAGAAATTAAGCAAAATCGAACAGATCCGGATTCCCCGCGGGATTGATTACCCGGGAATTCCCGGGCTCCGCCGCGAAAGTGCTCTTAAGCTCCACCAGATGCGCCCCTACACGCTGGGTCAGGCCAGCCGAATCAGCGGGGTTAATCCCGCGGACATCAGCATCCTGATGGTTCTCATTCAAGCGGGCAGGGTGCCCGGCGTTCCTCTCGGCGGGCCGCCTCGCGAGTGAAGAGCGCCGCGAAGTCCGTCGCCGGATTGTCACCGTTGTAACAAATGGGTGACGGCCCGAATTCCACTCGTAAACCCGCCCCGGCAGCCTATACTCAGGCGTATGTCCGATCAGAAGCCCAGAAAGATTTTGATTGTCGACGACGAGCCTGATGTCGCCGATCTCGTGGCTTACCATCTCAGGGCCAAGGGCTATCAAGTGGAAACTGTGAACGACCCCACGGCCAGCATCGGCGCCGCCCGTTCATTCCTGCCGGACCTCCTCATCCTGGACATCATGATGCCGGATCTCAACGGCATGCAGATCTGCCGGATCATCCGCGCCGATCCCCGACTGCAGCAGGTGCCGATTATCTTCCTGACCGCCAAAGCCGAGGAGAACGACCGGATCTCGGGGTTTGAAACCGGTTGCGACGACTACATTTGCAAGCCATTCAGCACGAAAGAACTCGTCCTGCGTGTGCAATCGATCCTCCGCCGGGTTTCCGACGACGCGCCCGCAGAAGCGAAGCACCTCCAGGCGGGCCAGATTGTGCTCGATATCGAGCGGCACGAAGTGACCCTCCACGGCCGGCCCGTTGAACTGACCGCCACCGAGTTCAAGCTTCTCCGCCTGCTGATGGAACGACGGGGCAGGGTGCAAACCCGCGAACACCTCCTGATCAACGTCTGGAACTACGAGACCGAGATCGAAACGCGCACGGTGGACACGCATGTCCGGCGGCTGCGGGAGAAGCTCGGCTCGGAGGCTGACTGGATCGAGACGATTCGCGGGGTTGGTTACCGGATGGCCGACTGAAAAGCTGAAGCATGTTCTATCTGATCACTGCTGCGCTGGCTATCGGCCTCGCGTTTGCCTTGAAGTGGTGTCGCGACCACCAGCAGGCCGTGCGGCGCCTGTGTCAGGCCATCAACGAGCAACAGCCGCTCCTCAGCGACGACGAGCCTGGTGCGAAGATGCCGGGCGATTGGGACCGTTTGCGCTCCGCAACCAATGAACTCATCACCGAGGTTGCGCAGCTGCAGCAGGCCCGCTCCGGCCAGCTCGCCCAGCTGGAGGCCACCCTGGGCAGCCTCCAGGAGGCCGTCCTCCTGGTTGATGCCGAGAACCGCATCCTCCTCGCGAACCAGGCCCTTCAATCCATTTTTCCCCGCGCCAAGGACATCTTGCATCAGCGCCTGGAGATTGTCCTGCACAGCGTGGCCTTTCTCAATTTCGTCGAGGCCGTCCGGGCTGGCCCGGCCCAACCCCAGCAAGAGCTCGAGTTTGTTGAGGGCAGTGATTCCATCTGGCTCGAAGCCACCGGCACCCTCGTCACGCCGCTCAACGGCGCCCGCGGCACGTGGGTGCTGTTTGTGCTCCATGATATCACCAAGCAGAAGAAGCTGGAGGGCATCCGCAGGGATTTCGTCTCCAATGTCTCCCACGAGCTGCGCACCCCGCTGAGCATCATCAAGGGTTATATCGAAACCCTTGTCGACGGGCACCGCGACATGCCGCTCGAGGACCGCGACCGGTTCCTTCAGACCATTCAGCGACACACTGAGCGGCTCAACTCGCTGCTCGAGGATCTGCTCGCGCTCTCCCGCCTTGAATCGATCAATCCCGGCCTGCGCTGCGAATCCACGGCCCTGGCCGACCTCCTGACCAGCCTGATCGATGATATTCGCGGGCGTACCGTTGCGAGCGAACATGTCATTTCCTTCGCGATCGATCCGGCCATCGGTCTGATGCTTGTTGACCCTCTAAAAATCACCCAGATCTGCGAAAACCTCCTCGATAATGCGCTCAAATACACGCCGCGCGGTTCCCGGATTGAAGTGAGTGCCCGCCTGCGCAGCGGTGAAACCGAGGTCTGCGTCCGCGACAACGGACCCGGAATTCCCGCCACGGATCTTCCGCACATCTTCGAGCGATTCTACCGGGTCGACAAAGGCCGTTCCCGCGAGAAAGGAGGCACCGGTCTGGGGCTTAGCATCGTGAAACACATCGTCCAGCTCCACGGGGGACGCGTCTGGGTCGAGAGCGAACTGGGCAAGGGCACGGCCTTCTTTTTCACGCTGCCACAGCGCGCCAGCCAGGAAAAAGAGCGAAAACCTGAAGAGCAGAAATCGGAACGCTGAACGCCGAGAAGTAGAACCGCCGGCAGCCGCGTCGCAACGGCTCCATTGCAGACAAGATCCGGACCTGCCTCCGTGCAGGGGCGTCCATGGTTCCGGTTTTCAGCCTTGAGTCTTTCCGCTTTCAGCCTTTCAGCCTTCCCCTTCAATGCCCCGAGAAATCTTCGACGCCATTCGGACTGAACGCCTGGTCGGGCTACGCTCAGCAATGGCCGGCATCCTGCCCCGGTCCGATGCTCAAATCGTGCTGGAGATTGGCTGCGGCAACGGCCATTTCCTGACCGCCTACGCCGCCGCGCATCCCAACCGGCTCTGCGTGGGCATCGACCTGAGGCTTGAGCGCATTACAAAAGCTTTGCGTAAGCGCGATCGCACCGGCTTGTCCAACCTGCATTTCCTCCGCTGCGAGGCGCGCGATTTCCTGCACGAACTACCCGCGGGCGTCCGGTTGCTCGACATCTACATGCTGTTTCCGGATCCGTGGCCGAAAAAACGGCATCACAAGAACCGCCTGTTTCAGGCGGGGTTTTTGGACGAACTCGGCGCCCGGGCGGGGCAGGGGAGTCGCCTCTTCTTCCGCACCGACTACAAGCCCTATTACGATGAAGCGCTGGAAATCGTTGCTGCCCATCCGCGGTGGCGCCCCCAGCCAGCGGCCCCGTTCCCTTTCGAACACCTGACGATCTTTCAGGCGCGGGCTCCGACCTTTCATTCGCTGGGTGCCGAGTGGGCTGCCGCCCGGCAGGCTGTCCAAAATCGTTTTGTTTAACACATGGCAGAACACCAGCTTATGCCGCGCGTCCAACTAATCCTTCTTTGGTTTCGGGGGTTGACGCCGATTGAAGCGTTTGGCTAACAGATACCCCTTTAAATTCATTCCATCACGGTTCGTGTACGATGCCCCTGGTTAGGACACTGCTTTTACTCGCCTCCATCCTCGCTTCCGGTACGGCCGCCTTTGCCAATGAAGGAGGCGTGTCCGAGAAAGCTGAGTCGGTGTTTCATGTTGGGCCTCTGCCTCTTACCAACAGCATGTTAACGAGTTGGGGCGTCACCTTGATTCTGGTTTTCTTTATTCGCTGGCTGGTGGGAAAACCACAGATTGTTCCAGCTCGTGGTCAGGCGGTGGTGGAGGGGCTCATCAATGGCCTGCGCGACCTGTTCGAGCCCATCGTCGGCAAGAAAGCGATGCCGGCGGCCTTTCCACTGCTCATCTGCTTCTTTGTCTTTATTCTGTTACACAATTGGAGCGGCTTGTTTCCCTTCGTCGGCACCGTGGGTTGGAAAGAGATGAATCAGGCTACCGGCGAGCAGGTCGGGTTTATTCCATGGATCCGCCCGCTTACTTCCGATCTCAATGGCACGATCGCCCTCGCGCTGACGTCTTTCGTCGGCTGGTTTGTCATCGTGCTGCGGTATGCCGGTCCCAAGGCATTACTGTTTGATCTCTTTGGCAACAAGGCCGACAAGAAGGAGATCCCCGCCGCGTTGTACTGGTCGCTTTCGGTGGTTTTCCTTGGCGTGGGCCTCATTGAGGTTATGTCGATCCTTATCCGCCCGATCACTCTCTCCGTGCGTCTTTTTGGCAACATTTTTGGCGGCGAGAATCTGCTGCACAACACGTCGTTCATCCCCATATTCTACTTTCTGGAGATCCTGGTCGGTCTGGTGCAGTCCTTCGTCTTCACGTTGCTGACCTCGGTCTACATTGGGCTAATCTGCAACCACGGCGATGACCACGGTGAGGAATCCGAGCACTCCAACCCCATTGAGGTCAAAGAGGCCGTGCCTGGAGCGCCCTCCCACTGAATTTCCCGACCGGGAGCATGTCCCACCAAAACGTGCACGGCCGAGAGAACGAACAACCACCAACTCAACCCATATCCTCCCATGACAGGTAATATCGCCCAAGGTATCGCCATCTTCGCCTCCGCGCTCGGCGTCGGCCTCATCGGTTATCACGCCGTCGAGGCTGTCGGCCGCAATCCCGGCGCTTCGGGCAAGATTCTCGTCCAGTCGATCCTCGCGCTAGCGCTCGCCGAAGGCCTCGGCGTGCTCTCGCTGGTTTTACTCCATTAATCAACGCTTCCCCCGCGCCGCCGGCGCAGCAATAACGCCGGCGGCGCCAATCTTTTTCCGCGCCATGTTTTCACTCGTCCTTGCCGCCGCCTCCGCCGCCGAGGCTCAGGCGGCGGCTCCCTCCGAAGGTCCCGCCGGCTTGCTGCAGAAGTTTGGCGTCGAGTGGCAGTTCGTGATCTGGCAGTTCATCAGTTTCGCGATTCTCGCGGGTGTCCTCTATCAATTCGCGATCAAGCCCATCATCGCCACCCTTGATGAGCGCAATGCCAAGATTGCCGAAGGCCTCAAGAATGCCGCCGCCACCACCGCCAAGCTCGCGCAAGCCCAACTCGATGCTGCGGCCATCGCCAAGCAGGCCCAGCTCGAGGCCGCCAAGTTCGCCGAGGAGGCGCGCCAGACCGCCAGGGAATTCCTCGAAGCCCAGCAGAAGGACGCCACCGCCCGGGCCAATGACCTGATCGTTAAGGCGCAGCAGGCCATCGTACTCGAGCACAAGAAAATGCTGGAAGCGGCCCGCCTCGAAGTCGCCCGTCTGGTAGTCGCGACCACCGAGCGTGTCCTGGCCAAGGAACTCAGCGACGCGGAGCGCACCCGTTACAACGAGGCGGCCGCCCGCGAGCTGACTGCAGTCAAAGACTGAAGAACTGAAGGCCTGAAGGGCTAAACATCACCGAGCCCGCGCCGGAATCTTCAGACGTAACCACGGATCAACTCAAGCTATCCAGCCTTCACCGCATTCTTCAGCCATTCCGCCTTCAGTTCTTCCGCCTTTTCTCCGCGATGCGCACCAGCCTACAATCCCAGAAGTTCGCCCGCCAGCTCTTCAGCCTGAGCCTTGCGGACGGTCAGGTTTCGGCCGCGCGGGTTGAGGGCGTGCTCGCCTATCTGTCCAAACATCCGCCGCGGCAGCCGCTCGTGGTCCTCCGCCGCTACCAACGGCTGGTCGCGACCCAACTGGCGAAGAACCGCGCCCTCGTCGAGCATGCCGGCCCCGTCGACGACCGGGTGCTCCGCCTCATCGAGACCGCGTTTGCGCGGAAATACCAACGCCCCATCGCCGCCGCCGCCCGGCCGGCTCCTGCTTTGCTCGCCGGTCTTCGCATCCGCGTCGGCGACGACTTGTACGAATCTTCCGTCGCGAGCCAACTCGCGGTTCTGTCCACGCCGGCCTGAGCCGGCTCCACTTTCCGCCCTTGCAACCACCAATCGCGCGCCGCGCCCATGAGTACCGTCATCGAACAAATTGAACAACAGATCGCCCAGCTTTCCTCGAAGGCGGTCAAGAAGAATACCGGCACCATCCGCTCCGTCGCCGACGGTGTTGCCAGGGTCGACGGCCTGTCCGAGGTCATGTACAACGAGATGGTCCAGTTCCCCGGCAATGCCATCGGCATCGCGCTCAATCTCGAGGAAGACGAGGTCGGTTGCGTCGTGCTCGGCGATGTCTCCCGGCTGCGGGAGGGCGACGAGGTCTCCACGACCGGCAAGCTGCTTTCCGTGCCGGTCGGCCGGGGCCTTCTCGGCCGCGTGGTTGATGCCCTCGGCCAGCCGGTCGATGGCAAGGGGCCCGTCGAGTCGACGGAATTCTATCCGGTCGAGAAGATCGCCCCCGGCATCATCGTGCGCAAATCCGTCTCCGAGCCGGTGCTCACCGGCATCATGGCGATCGACTCGATGATCCCGATCGGTCGCGGCCAGCGCGAACTGATCATCGGCGACCGCGGCACCGGCAAGACGACCATCGCCATCGACACCATCATCAACCAGGCGCGCATCAACCGCCTGGGCCTGGCTTCAAAGGATCCCGGGTTTCGCCCGCTCTATTCGATCTACGTAGCCGTCGGCCAGAAGAATTCCAACATCGCCCGCACCATTGCTTCCCTCGAGGCCGCGGGCGCGATGGAGTACACCATCATCGTCGCGGCTCCCGCCGCCGACAACCCGGCTAACCAGTATGTCGCACCGTACGCCGGCGCCGCCATGGGCGAGTGGTTCATGGAAAATGGGATGGATGCGCTCATCGTTTACGATGATCTCTCCAAGCACGCCGTCGCCTACCGCCAGATTTCGCTCATTCTCAAGCGCCCCTCCGGCCGCGAAGCCTATCCCGGCGATGTGTTTTACCTCCATTCACGGCTGCTCGAACGCGCCGCGCGGCTCGCGGACAAGGGCTCGTTGACGGCGCTGCCGATCATCGAAACCCTCGCCGGCGACGTCTCGGCCTACATTCCCACCAACGTCATCTCAATCACCGACGGCCAGATCTATCTGGAGACTGACCTCTTCAACCAGGGCGTCCGCCCCGCCGTTTCCGTCGGTCTTTCCGTCTCCCGCGTCGGCTCCGACGCGCAGCTGAAGATGACCAAGCAGGTCGCCGGCAAGATCAAGGGCGAGCTTGCCCAGTTCCGCGAACTGGCCGCTTTCGCGCAGTTCGGCTCCGATCTCGACGCGCGCACCCGGGCCCAGCTCGACCGCGGCTCCCGCATCGTCGAGCTCTTCAAGCAGCCCGCCTTCAATCCACTGGCCATCGAGGTGCAGGCCGCCGTCCTCTGGGCGATGCAGAACAACTATTTCGATACCATTGATGTGAAAAAAATCGTCGCCGCGGCCCAGCACCTGAGGGAGTTCCTCGGCACCCGCAAGCAGGCCCTGCTCGACAGCCTCCGGCAGAAGGCCGCCGTCGACGAAATGCTCGCCGCCGAACTCAAGAAAACCATCGAAGAATGGAAGGGGACATACAACGGCTGAGCGCCGGTGGTGATACCGTTTCCCGCTTTTTCGCCTGCGCGCTTTTCCGCCTTTTTTCTCAATGGCCTCGACCCGCGACATCCGCCGACGCATCAAGTCGGTCAAGAACACCCGCCAGATCACTAAGGCGATGGAGTTGGTGGCCGCGTCGAAGATGAAGAAGGCGCAGCAGGCGGCGCTGGCCGGCCGGGCCTACGCGCAGCTTCTGGCCGACATGCTGGCGACCGCGTCCACCCGCGTGAAAGAGTCGTTCCATCCCTTCCTTGTGCAGCGTCCGGTGAAGACCCGCGGTATCATCCTGGTCACCACCGACAAGGGCCTCTGCGGACCCCTCAATGGCAACCTATTCAAACTGGTGATTGAGATCAAGGAGCCGGCGAAATTCGCGGTCATTGGTCGCAAGGGCGCGCAGTTTCTCGCCCGCACGCGGCGCGATTTGCTCGCCGAATTCCCCGTCCGCGACCGGGTACCCTTCGGTGATGTCAAGTCGGTCGCCGAGTTCATGGTGAAGCAGTATCTCGAGGGCGTCGTCGATACCGTCGAGATCATCTGGCCCCATTTCCGAAACACGCTGATCCAGGAGCCGTCCCGACTGCCGCTGCTTCCGCTGCAAAACCTGAAGGACGCCATCAGCAGTCTGCGTTTGGGGAGTGCCAGTCCCGCCGGAAAACCTGACGAGCGCGAGATGCTGTTTGAACCTAGTCCCGCCGCGGTCCTTTCCGCGCTTCTCCCCCTCTACATCAACCGCGAGGTTTATCACCAGGTGCTCGACGCCAAGGCCTCGGAGCACAGCGCCCGCATGGTCGCGATGAAGACGGCCAAGGATAACGCCACCAAGCTCATCGACGATCTCACGCTCGAATACAACAAGGTCCGGCAGGCCGCCATCACGCAGGAGATCCTTGAGATCGCCGCCGCCGCGTACTCCCAGTAACGAGAAGAACTGAAGGACTGAATGATCAAAGGGCTGAAAAGTTTCACGAACACGGAGACCTCCGCAAGCGCACCCAGGAATTTGCGCGTCGGGTTGCCCGTGCTTACCGGGCGCTTCCCGCCCGTGATCGGTTGGCGCAGGTCTGGGGTGAACAGATGCTCCGGGCGGGCGGTTCCGTCGGTGCCAACTATCGCGAAGCCCAGCGTGGTCGCTCGGTTGCCGAATACCGCTCCAAAATTGGCGACAGCCTGCGCGAAGCGGACGAAGCGCTCTACTGGATGGAACTGCTCGAGCTCGACGGCTATTTCAAACCTGCGGTCATCACTCCCCTCATGCAGGAGACGGGTGAACTCATCGCCATCTTTGTCAGCCTCCTCCGGAGCCGCCCGTCGTACGATTAGGATTCCAGCCCTTCAGCCCTTCTCCCTTTAAGACCTTTCCTCATGAACATCGGCAAAATCGTCCAAATCATCGGCCCTGTGGTCGACGTCCTGTTCTCGGTGGGGAATATTCCCGCGATCTACCAGGCGCTCACCGTCGAGTTCACCGCCGCCGGTCGGCCGGAGAAACTCACGCTCGAGGTGCAGCAGCATCTCGGCGAGGGCGTGGTTCGCACCATCGCCATGTCCACCACCGAGGGCCTTGTCCGCGGCATGCCGATCGTAGACTCCGGCGGGCCCATCACGGTGCCCGTCGGGGAGGGCGTGCTGGGGCGCATCATCAATGTCACCGGTGATCCCGTCGACAACCGGGGCCCCGTGCCGCACCAGAAGCGCTATCCTATCCACCGCCCGTCGCCACTGCTCGTCGACCAGGACGTGAAATCCACAATCCTCGAGACCGGCATCAAGGTCATCGACCTCATCTGTCCCTTCGTGCGGGGCGGCAAAGTCGGAGCCTTTGGCGGCGCCGGCGTCGGCAAGACGGTCGTGATCATGGAGCTCATCAACAACATCGCCAAGGCCCACGGCGGCTTCTCGGTGTTCGCGGGCGTGGGCGAGCGCTCCCGCGAGGGCAACGATCTCTATCACGAAATGTCCAAGTCTAAGGTCATCGTGCAGGATGACATAGCGAAGTCGAAGGTTGCTCTCGTGTACGGCCAGATGAACGAGCCTCCGGGCGCCCGCCTCCGCGTCGGCCTTTCCGCCCTTTCCGTGGCTGAATACTTCCGCGACGAGAAGAACCAGGACGTCCTCCTTTTCATCGACAACATCTTCCGTTTTTCCCAGGCCGGCTCCGAAGTGTCGGCCCTGCTCGGTCGTTCGCCATCGGCCGTCGGCTACCAGCCAACCCTCGCCAACGAAATGGGCGTTCTCCAGGAGCGGATCACTTCGACCAAGCAGGGTTCGGTCACCTCGTTCCAGGCCATCTACGTTCCGGCCGACGACCTCACCGACCCTGCCCCGGCCAACACGTTCGCCCACCTCGATTCCACGATCGTGCTCGACCGGGCCATCTCAGAGCTCGGCATCTATCCGGCCGTTGATCCGCTCGCTTCGACCTCCAAGGCGCTCACCGCCACCATCGTCGGCCAGGAGCATTACGATGTCGCCCGCGGCGTGCAGCGCGTCCTCCAGCGCTACAAGGACCTCCAGGATATCATCGCCATCCTGGGCCTTGACGAGCTCTCGCCCGAAGACAAGCAGACCGTTTATCGCGCCCGCAAGATCCAGCGTTTCCTCTCCCAGCCATTCACCGTCGCCGAGGTGTTCACCGGCTTCCCCGGCCGACTGGTGCCCGTCAAGGACACGGTCCGTGGCTTCAAGATGATCCTCGACGGCGAGCTCGATGAAATCTCCGAGGGAGACTTCTATATGAAGGGCTCCATTGAGGACGTCCTCGCCGCCACCAAGAAAGCCTGAAGAACTGACTGCCCGAAGGGCTGAACCAGCCCGCGAATCGTAACAGCTATTTCAATCCCCGAGTTTCTCGCCTTCAGCTTTTCCCGCTTTCAGCCTTTTTTCCACCATGCCCCTGACCCTCGAAATCGTCACTCCTGAAGACCGGGTTTACAGCGACACGGTTGACACGGTCGTGATCCCGACCCTCGAGGGTGAGATCGGTATTCTGCCGGGACACATTCCGCTGCTGACGCAGGTGGCGGATGGTGAACTCCGGGTGACCAAGGGCAGTGAGACCAAGGGGCTCGTCGTCGGCAGTGGCTTTGCCCAGATCGACGGCGACCGGGTCAAGATTCTGGCCGAATTCGCTATTAACGAGGCTCAGATCGACGAAAAGGCCGCGGAGAAGGCCATCCAGCGCGCAGAAGATGCACTCAAGGGCAAGGAAAAGCTGGATCCCGCCGAGATCGAGCGGTTGGAAGCCCTTGTGCGCTTCTCGGTGGCCCAGCTCGGGGTCAAACGGAAGCGCCGCTAGGCCAGAATTCCCACCGCGGTTCTCCGGCCCGCATCGTCCACGGGGACGCGCTCCTCGAAGCTTCTCAGGAAACGAGCCGCGCATCCAGTTCCCGCAGCACTGCCAGCGCGGTCCCCGCCAGCGGGACGACGTTGGGCGATCCCCCGCAATCGCGCGGATTGATGCGGATGAGCGGCACCCGGCCGGCTGAGGCAAGTTGTTCCGAAGTGGCGCGCACGCTCGGCCCGGTCGCGCCGGCGCCAATTTCGATCACGGCAAACCGGCCCCGCGCCAGCGAACGCAGCCAGGCCCGGAACCGCACCTGCTGGGCCGTCGTGCGCCCCGGGCTCCATTTGTTGTCGGAGAACATCAGCACGTTGGGCCGCGCGAGCTCGCCGCAGCTCCGGCAGCGGGGCAGTTCGCCATCTGCGCGCATGGTCGTTGGATCGATCTCGAAATGCAGGTCCGCCGGCGCCGGCCAGCTGGCGGCACAGCAGGGCTTGACACACTGGAAATGCTGCAGCGAACCGTGGCATTCCGTCACCCGCTCCTCCGCGAAGCCCGCCTTCTGAAAATGCCCGTCCACGTTGGAGGTGAATACGAAGCCGCCATGGTCCTTCCCCTCCACCCAGCGGCGAAGCAGCGCGAAGCCCTCATGCGGAGTCGTCCGCCGGTAGAGCTCAAACCGGTGGCCGTAAAAACCCCAAGCCATCGCCGGGTCGCGCTCGAACCACCCGGGATTGGCCAGCTCCTCGAACGACAGCCCCAGTTTCGCCAAGGGCGGATAAGCCCGCCAGAATCCCTCGTTGCCACGGAAGTCGGGCAGCCCGGAATCCACCCCCAGGCCCGCGCCAGCCGTGATCACCAGCCCCTCGGCGGAGCGAATCGCCTCCGCCGCCTGTTGGAGCATTTCGGGGTCAATGGCCATAGACCGCCAGCATCATTGATCGCCGACGGTGCGGCAATCTCAGGATTTCAGCTTCTTGCCGTCGCGCGCGGTCTTGTCATGCTGCGCCCGATGCCGACCCCAGTTTTTCCCCAGGCCACCATCGCCCGGAAACGCGACGGCCATGCCCTCAGCCGCGAAGAAATCGCCGCATTCGTGCGCGGCGTGGTCGAGGGCACCTGGGCTGACTACCAGGCAACCGCGCTGCTCATGGCTGTTTTCCTCCGCGGCATGACTCCGGAGGAAACTTCCTGCCTCACCGAGACAATGATGCACTCCGGCGTCGTCGCCGACCTCACCAAGGTCCCCGGCATCAAGGTCGACAAACACTCCACCGGCGGCGTCGGTGACAAGGTCTCCCTTATACTCGCCCCGCTGGTCGCCGCGTGCGGCGTGCCCGTGCCCATGATGAGCGGCCGCGGGCTCGGACATACCGGGGGCACGCTCGACAAGCTTGAGTCCATCCCCGGCTTCCGGGTCAGCCTGGCACTCGACGCCTATGTTGCGCAGCTCCGGCGCATCGGCGTGGCCATGATCGGGCAGACGGCCGATCTCGTCCCCGCCGACCGCAAGCTCTACGCGCTGCGCGATGTCACCGCCACCGTCGAGTCGATCCCGCTTATTTGCGCGAGCATCATGTCAAAGAAACTCGCCGAGGGCATTGACGCGCTGGTGCTTGATGTGAAGTTCGGTCGCGGCGCCTTCATGAAGGAAAAAGCGCGTGCCCGCGAACTCGCCACCGCCATGGTCGCCATCGGCCGGACGATGGGAAAACCCACCCGAGCCCTCTTGACTTTGATGGATCAGCCGCTCGGCCGCACCGTTGGCAACGCCGTCGAGGTGGCGGAATCGATCGAGGCGCTCAAGGGCCGCGGGCCGGTGGATCTCATGGAGGTTACCTATGCGCTCGGTGCTCATATGTTGCTGCTCGGGGGCGTCGCCGCCGATCCCGCAGCGGCGCGCCGGCGGCTGGAAAAAGCGATTCACGACGGTTCCGCTCTGGCCCGGTTCCGCGAGCTCATTATTGCCCAGGGAGGGGACGCGGCGGTGATCGATAATTATGCCCGCCTGCCGCAGGCGCCGGTGGTCCGCGAGCTCGCCGCGCCCGCCTCGGGATATGTCACCGATGTCGATCCGATGGCAGTCGCCCAGGCTGCGCTGCTGCTGGGCGCCGGCCGTTGCAGCGTCGCGGCTGCGGTCGACCACGCAGTCGGTGTCACTGATCTGGTGAAAATCGGTGAATACGTGCCTACCGGGGGCCGGCTCTGCACGGTTCATGCCCGGACCGATGCGGATGTTACCGCCGTCCGGCAACCGCTTTCCTCGGCCTTCACGATCGGACCAGCGCCGGTCAGCCCACCGCCATTGATCGATGAGTTGATCGAATAGGAGGGGTCTGCAGTTCTGATAGGATTCTGCCGCCGCCGCCGGGATCTTCATAACGCTCGCCCACCCGGCGAATGCCATTAGGCTGAACCGAATATGTATTCAATTGGTAACCGTGTTGAGTGGCTGCAAGGTCCCGGCGCGAATTGCGCGAAAACCGGCCCGGTGGCTCCGCGTCCCTGGCATCTCGTGTTGCTCGGCCCGCCCGGCGTGGGCAAGGGCACGCAGGCCGAGAAGATCATTGGCGAATTCGGCGCCTGCCACCTCTCGACCGGCGATGTGTTCCGCTACGCCGCCCGGGATACCAGCGGTCAGGCACCCTCGCCGGCCATGGCTACCGCCCTGGCGGCCATGAAACGCGGCGAGTTGGTTTCCGACAACACGGTCGTCGAGCTCGTGCGCGAGCGTGCTGGTTGTCTGGCCTGCCAGTACGGCTTCTTGCTCGACGGCTTTCCCCGCACGCTCGAGCAGGCGCATGCGCTGAACGGCATCCTCGCCTCGGTGGAACGCAAGCTCGACGCAGCCATCAACTATTTCGCCCCCGAGCCCCTGATCATCGAACGCCTGTCCGGCCGCCGCGTCTGCAAGCAGTGCCGCACGGGCTACCATGTCGCCAACAAGCCGCCGCGCGTGGCCGGCCGCTGCGACGCCTGCGGCGGTGAACTCTTCCAGCGCGACGACGACAAGCCCGAAGCCATCCGCACGCGCCTGCAAGCCTACGCCGCGACCTGCAATCCAGTGCTGGAGTACTACCGTCGGCAGGGCCTGCTTCGCGAGATCGAAGCCTCGGGTGATCCCGAGGCCGTGTTCGCGCACACCCGCGCCGTGATTGAGAAGCTGGATCCGGTCGCCCGTCGGTAGATGGAATCAGGCTGCAGGGTAGGGCGCGTTATGCGTAACGCGCCGCTTTCAAAGCCATCACTTTTTACAGGAGAGAACAGAGGAAACTGAGAGAACCTCTATCTCCTCCGTTTTCTCAGTTACCTCCTGTGCGAGGTCTGGTTGCTGCGCTGCCGCCCGGTCCGCGCCTGCCCTCACCCGGCGATCCATCGCCAGAGTGCATCGAACAATTGGTGTGTCGCCCCGCCGAGGAAGATGAAATATATGACTCCGGCTGCGAAGACGCCATAGCCCGCCGTGATGGCCGCCCCGTCGCGTTCCATCAATCCGCTTGCGATCAGCAGTATCACCCATCCGGGGAAGGTATTGGTCAGCGGAATTGGCAGGGGCAACAGCAGCACCACCGCCGCTATTACCATCGTCACGGCATGCAACTGCCGCAGCCAGCCGTGGTCGGTCAGCGGCGCGAGGCGCGGATGCAGGAGTTTCTCCAGCAGACAGATGACGCCCGCGGCGGCGGCGATCAGCTTGGCAAAGAATCCGGAAGGAAGCCGCCGGTCCAGTAGTCTCTCTGGCAGCCACGGGTGCTGCCCCAACGCCAGTCGCAGGGCGATGATCGCAATCACCAGCCCAAGGGGAGTCGACAACCCCGGCAGTGGAATCGGCGTGCAGAAGGGCAGGGCGAGGAGGATCAGCAGCAAATCGTAGGCCCGGCCACGCAATACCAAGATCACCTCCCGGAGCGTCACCGGTCGTTCCGCGAATCGAGCCTGAAGATCAGCCAGCTCTTGGGAGAGCTTGCGCGGCGGCGCTGCTTCCGCCGGCGATCCGCCGGCGGACAGAACTGACTCAGGTTCCGCGGGTGTTTCCATACAGTTCAATCTGCAGCCGGTGGGCGTAACGGAAACCGCGCTGTTTGCACAGCTCGCTTAGCCACGGACTGCGTTCACGAAGCGCGGCAGCCGTCGTGCCTTCCGGCATGAGCAGGACTTTGTCGCGGGGGACTTCGCGCCGCAATTGCGCCAGCATGTCCTCGATTTCCTCCACGTCGGCCGGCTGGGTGACGACGAACTTAAGCTGCCAGGGATAGGCGTCCAGCCAGGCGCACACCACTTCAGGCTGCCAGCGCAGCGCCTCGTGTTTCCGGCGCCACGTGCCATGTCTTAACCGATCCGGGGAGGAGTTGAGCAACTTGGGCGAAAGCGAAGCGAGATCGCAGGCGATTCCCCCTGGCGTGATCGTGGCGGCCGTCTCGATCGTGACATGCCGGCCGAGGACGGTGAGCGCAGTCGCCAGTTCGCTGATCCCCGGCGCCACCATCGGCTCTCCGCCGGTCAGGACCACGTGCCGCGACGGATGTTTCATAACCTCGGCCACCACGCTCTCGACGGTCAGCGGTTTCCCCTCGGGCTGCCACGATGCATAGGGCGTGTCGCACCAGATGCAGCGCAGGTTGCAGCCGGAGGTGCGGACAAAGACCGAGGGCACGCCCGTCAGCTCGCCCTCACCCTGGATCGAATGGAATATCTCCGCGATCAACATTGGATCGATGGCGAGTGTTCAGACCTTCGCCAGTCATTCCCGCCGTGGTTTCGGCGGCAACGGATCGTTCGACGCGTAGACCGTGGGATCGGGGAGGCCGGCCACCAGAAACGCCTCGCGGCGTTCGACGCAGGTGCCGCACCGGCCGCAGTGAATCTCGCCACCCTTGTAGCAGGACCAGGTGCGGGCGTAGTCCACACCGAGCCGCGCCCCCTCCGCGGCGATCTGCGCCTTGTTCAACGCGATGAACGGGCGCAGCAGTTTCACGCCCGCGTAGGTGCCCTGGCGCATCGCCTCGCCCATCGCCCGCAGGAAGTCCTCGCGGCAGTCGGGGTAAATCGCGTGGTCGCCACCGTGCGCGCCAATGACCAGTCCCGGTACGCCCAGGCTCTCCCCGAAGCCGGTGGCGATCGAGAGCATGATCGCGTTCCGGAACGGCACCACTGTTTGTCTCATGGTCGCCGCCTCGTAATGGCCCTCCGGGATCGCGCCTCCCGACTTGAGCAGGGCGGAGGCGAAAAGCCGGTTCACAAAATCGAGCGTGATCACCTGGTGCGGCGCCCCGACCAGCCGCGCGTGTTCCGCTGCAAACGGGATCTCCCGGTGGTTGTGCTTCGCACCGTAGTCGAAGCTCAGCACCGCCGCAATCTCCTCCTGCCGGCGCGCCCAGTGGAGCGCCGTCACCGAGTCCATTCCGCCCGAGCAAAGCACCACGACCTTCATCAACCGGGAAGACTGCCGCAACCGGGTCCAAAAAGGAAGTCCTCGTCGCAAGATCATCCTTTCCTTCCGGTTTCTCGTGCGTTGTTGTGCCTCTTGGTGACCCGGCCTCTGTTTATCGCCCACCGGGGTGCCTCGGCTGAGGCGCCGGAGAACACGCTCGCCGCCTTCCGCCGCGCGCTCGCGCTCGGCGTGGACGGCATCGAGCTTGATGTGCAGGTGTCGCACGACGGCGTGCCCGTGGTCTTCCATGACGCCACGCTGGTCCGCCTCACCGGCCGCCGCGGGCGCCTCGCGCAATTTACCGCTCGCGAGCTGCGCCCGATGCGAGTGGGCGGCGAGCCGATCCCCACGCTCGCCGCGGTGCTCGCGCTGACGCGGGACCGCGTCATCGTGCAGATGGAGATCAAGCGCGATGTGCCCGTGGCTCCGGTGGTGCAATCCATCCGGCAGGCCCGCGCCGCCGATCGCGTCGTGCTGGCCTCGTTGGTACCGGCGCAGCTGGCCGCGGCCCGCGTCATGGCTCCGCGCATTCCGCGGATGCTGATCCACCCGGGGGCAGGCCTCGGGCAGGCCACCCCCGAAGCCCGGGCCTGCGCGCTTGCGGGGGTGCTGGCAAATCTCGGCGCCGGTGGCGTGAGCCTGGATTTTCGCGGCATCCGTTCGGCTGTGTTCATCGGCACCTTGAAGCGTCGCGGATTCTGCGTCTGGTGCTGGACGGTGAACGATTCCCGCGCCATGCTTCGTCTGGCCGCCTGGGGGGCCGAGGCCATTCTCTCCGACGATCCCGCCCTGTTGAGATCAACCCTTCTGGCGCCCCCGCCGGCGAACCCGGCTGGTCGCGGCGTTCCGAAATCAACGACCTGATGATCATCCTGCACGACCCCCAGTGTGCCGACTACGGCTCCGCCCTGCGCCCGGAGCAGCCCACCCGCGTCGTCCAGAGCGCCGCCTACCTGCGCGCCGCCCACCCGGCGTGGGAGTGGCGCATTCCCGCCATCGCCGCTGAGGACACGCTGCTCGCCGTGCATACCCCCGCCCACCTCAAGCGCCTGCAGGAGCCGCCGGATTTCGACGAGGACACTCCGTATTTCGAGGGCATTTATGACCACGCCCGGCGCTCCGTTGGCGCGGCCCTCTGTGCCATGAATCTGGCGCTGGTGCAGCACGAGAAGGCGTTTGCCCTGATGCGTCCGCCGGGCCATCATGCCACAGCGGGTCAGGCAATGGGATTCTGTTATCTCAACCAAATCGCCCTGGCCGCGGTCGCCGCCCGCGCCCGCGGCGCGCATCGCGTGGCCGTGTGGGATTTCGACGCCCATCACGGCAACGGCACCGAGGCCATCCTCGACAACCGCGAAGGTTTCCTCTTCTGTTCGATCCACCAGTTTCCCGCCTACCCCGGCACCGGCACGCGGAACAGCTCCAACTGCCGCAATTACCCCATCGCCCCGCATACCCCGCGGGCCGAACATCGGGCGGAACTCGCCCGCTCGTGGGACGCGATCGTGGGTTACAAACCCGACCTGGTGCTCGTGTCCGCCGGATTCGACGCCTATGTGCACGACCCGGTAGCCGCCATGACCCTCGAAGAGGACGACTTCGCCGAGCTGGGCCGCTGGCTGCACCAGGCAGATTTCCCCGTGGCGGCGGTGCTCGAGGGCGGCTACAGCGCCGCACTGCCGCAGCTGCTTGACGCGTTCCTCGGCGCCTGGGCGTGAGGGCCCACGGACATCGCGGGCCGCTCGTTCTCCTCCCCGGAACCGGCCCACCGCCCGGGCGCACTTTCGTCTGTTCAACCCCAGCCGGCCACCGCATGCTTGCCGACTCACCACCTTCGCAGCTGCTTTGAACGCCACGCCCGCCTACATTTTCCTCGACCAACCTGCGCAACTCGCGCCGCTCTTCGACGCCCTGGATCGCGTCGACGACGTCGCGATCGACACCGAGGCGGACAATCTCTTCCGCTACCGCACGCGCATTTGCCTCCTCCAGGTCATGGCAGGCCGGCAGATTTTCCTCGTCGATCTCGTGGCCCCGCTCCCGCTTGACGGCCTTTGGGCCCGCCTCGCGACCAAACACCTGATCATGCACGGCAGCGATTTCGACCTGCGCCTGCTCTACGACTTCTGCGGATTCAACGCGCACAGCCTCTTTGACACGATGATGGGCGCGCAACTGCTTAACCTGCCGCGCGTCGGTCTCGCGCCCCTACTCGAGCATCATTTTGGCGTCATCCTGGCCAAGGAAGGCCAGAAAGCCAATTGGTCCAAACGCCCGCTCCCGCAGAGGCTCCTCGATTACGCCGCGCTGGACGTCCTCTACCTGCCCGCCTTGCGCGACATTCTCCGCATCGAACTCGAGCTCCGCGGCCGGCTGGCCTGGCAGGAACAGCGCTGCCGCTGGCAGATCGAGATCGCCCGGACCGGGTTCCCGCAAAATGACGAACATGCGTGGCGCATCGGTCGTTCCGAGCGGCTCGGCCCGCGAGGCCAGTGCGTGCTCTGGGCTGTATGGCACTGGCGCGAGGAGGCCGCGCGCCGGCTTGACCAGCCGCCGTTCAAGATCACCGGCACCGAGTTGCTGCTTGAAATCGCTTCGCGGGCCGACGCCGGACTGCCCGAGGAGGCCATCCTTGCCCTGGACCTCGGCCGGCGCCACCAGCGCCTTATCACCAGCCTGGTCGACGCGGTGCGCACCGGCCTCGCCAAGAATCCCGGCACGCTTCCGCGGCGGCGGCGCGGCCGCGATGCCGGATTTCTTCCGCTCAACGCCGCCGAATTGGCCCTGCAGGACCGGCTGAAGAATGACCGCGACCGGGTGGCACAGCAGCTCAATCTCGACCCTACGCTGATCGCCAACCGCGCCCAGCTCTCCCAGATCGCCCGCGAACCGGAGCACCTCGATGACATCCTGCTACCTTGGCAGGCGAATCTGCTTCGCAACGAGCCTGCACTGAAGAACGGTGGCGCCGATCCGGCCTAGGGGCCAATTCTGTTCTGGTGTCCTCGGGCTGTCGAAAGCCAGGTCCGTGCTGCTTTCCTCCAGAAGAACCTCAACCCCTGGCCAGTCTCCGCGAAAATGCCGTCCCCACGCGGCAGCTTACTGCGGCCTTGCACGGACGCGAAATTGCGCGAGCCTGACTCCCGTGTCCGCCGAATCCGCCAACATCGCGCGCCACCTGCCCCTGATGGCCGCCCGTCAGCCCGGACGCCCGGCGTTAAAGATCCCCCGGGGACGCACCCCGGCCGGTGACATCGATTACCTCACGCTGACGTTCGCCGAGCTCGACGCTGAGGTTGCCGCGTGGAGTGAGCGGCTCTCCGCCCGCGGTGTGCATTCCGGCGACCGCACACTCGTCATGGTGCGCCAGGGCCTGCCGCTCATCGCGGCGGCCTTCGCGCTTTTTCGGCTCGGCGCAGTGCCCGTCGTGATCGATCCCGGCATGGGTCTGCGCAATTTCCTCGCCTGCGTGGCCCGTTCCCGGCCCCGGGTACTGCTGGGTATTCGGTTTGCTCAGATCATCGGCCGAGTCTTTTGGCCCACATTCCGCAGCATCCAGGTGCGGGTCAGCGCCAGCAGTTCCCTGACCGCCCGGCTGGCCGTTTCCAAATCGAAAAACAAAAACCAAGAACCGAAAATCGCTGAAAGTTCCCCCGACACGCTCGCAGCGATCCTCTTCACCAGCGGTTCGACCGGCCTACTTAAGGGAGTTCGTTACGAGCACGGGATGTTCGACGCGCAAGTGCGCCTGATTCGCGAAACCTACGGCATTGAGTCCGGCGAGATTGACCTGCCGTTGCTGCCCATCTTCGCCCTTTTCGGCCCGGCGCTTGGCATGACAACCGTCGTGCCCGAACTTGACCCCAGCCGGCCCGCCATGGCGTCCCCGGAGAAGATTGTCCGCGCCATTCGCCAGGAGGCCGTCACCAACTCTTTCGGCTCGCCCACGCTTTGGCGGAAGGTGGCGGACTATTGTCTGGCGCGAAATCTCACGCTGCCGAGCCTCCGCCGGGTACTGTGCGCCGGCGCGCCGGTGCCGGCGTCGCTTTGGACAGATGCTCCGCGCTTCCTCCCGGGCGGATGTCTGCACAGTCCCTACGGGGCGACGGAGGTCCTTCCGGTCAGCACGGTGACGGCCGACGAGATTGACCCCGCTTCCACGCACGGCGCCTGCGTCGGCCGGCCGCTAGCGGAAAATCGCGTGAAGATCATCGCCTTTGCGGACGGCCCGCTCGCCACGCTGGCCGACGCCTGCGAATTGCCGCCAGGCGAGATCGGCGAGATCATCGTCACCGGGCCAACGGTCACCAGGGAATATGATCAACTGCCGGAGGCCACCAGACAGGCGAAAATCCAAACTCCAAGTCCCAAATCCCAAACGAATGCTGGAGCTCCGGACTCTCCTGAAACTTGGAACTTGAAACGGGGGACTTCCGCGCCGCATCGCGGCGCGGTCTGGCACCGCATGGGCGATTGCGGGTATCTTGATGCGGACGGACGTCTCTGGTTCTGCGGCCGGGTGGCGGAGCGCCTGGAGACGGCGAATGGCCCGATGTTCACCGAGCCTTGCGAGCAGGTATTCCGGTCGCATCCCCAGGTGGCGCGTTGCGCGCTGGTCGGCCTCGGTCCCCGGGGGCGGCAGCAGCCCGCCATCGTCGTCGAACCGAAATCCCGGGCCCTGTTGCGATCAGGGACGAAACAGCAGGCGCTGGCGGACGCGCTTTGCCAGCTCGCGATTGGACATCCACCCACTGCATCTATTCACCGCTTCTATTTTCACCCTCACTTCCCGGTCGATGTGCGCCACAACGCCAAGATTCATCGTCTCGCTTTAACCCGCTGGGTCGCCACGGCCGTGGCGGTGGAAGTACCAAGTGACAAGTAACAAGTGACAAGTGAGAGCAGGAATACTAGCGCTTTACTGTTTTGTCCCTTGATACCTGTAACTTGAAACTTGGACCGGCTTTGGTGACCGGCGGAACTGGTTTCCTCGGCCGGAAGATTGTGGAGCGCTTGCTCGCGCAAGGACGAGACGTCACGGTACTCGCGCGCCGGCCGGCACCCGATCTGGAGAAACGTGGCGTCCGCCTGGTCGCCGCCGATCTTTCCGATCCCGTGAACGTGCGCTCGGCCTGCCGCGGGGTGGAGACGGTTTTTCACGTTGCGGCGAAGGTTGGCGTCTGGGGCCGTTACGACGATTTCTTCCGTGCGAACGTGCTGGGCACGCGTGCCCTCCTGGAAAGCTGCCAAGCCTCTGGCGTGCGCCGGTTGGTCTACACCAGCACGCCGAGCGTTATCTATGACGGACGCGACCACGCGGGCGGCGATGAATCGCTGCCGCTGGCGACCCGTTGCCCGGCGGCCTATCCGCTGACCAAGGCAATCGCGGAGCGCGAAGTGCTGGCGGCCAATTCCTCCGAATTGTCGACGGTTGCCTTGCGCCCGCATCTGATCTGGGGCGTGGGCGATCCGCATCTGGTGCCGCGGATCATCGCTCAAGCTCGGGCCGGCCGTCTCCGCATCGTTGGCTCTGGCCGCAATCGCGTCGACCTGATCCACGTCGACAACGCCATCGACGCGCATTTGCTCGCCGAGCAGGCGCTCAAGCGCTTTCAAGTCTCAAGTTCCAGGTTCCAGGAACCTCCGGTCGCCGCGGACCGATGTCATTTGCCAGATGACATCGGAGCAGCGCCGCCCACAGACCAATGTCATTTAGCAGATGACGTCGAGAATCCGGCACGTTCCGCGGCGGGACGGGCTTATTTCATCACCAATGGCGAGCCGGTAATGCTTTGGGGGTGGATCAACGATCTGTTGCGCGCGCTGGAGATTCCACCGGTGACAAAACGCTTGTCCCTCGGCGCGGCGACGGTTGTCGGCGGCGTGTGCGAAGCATTGTGGCACGTTCTGCCGCTGCGGGGCGAGCCGCCGATCACGCGCTTCGTCGCCAAGGAACTCGCCACCAACCACTGGTTCGACATCAGCGCCGCACGCCGCGACCTGGGCTACTCGCCGCGCATTTCGATGGCAGCGGGCACGGCCGAACTGGTCGCACATCTGCGAAGAACCGCCGCCGTGTAGCGCGGTTCAACGCTCTTGACTGGTTTCCCGTTCGTTTGGCCCCGTCTGTAGTCAACCGGCGCCCCGCTGCCGCGCCACTTCGAAAAGCGTGATGATCGCCGCCATGGCGACGTTGAGCGAGTCGGCCTGACCGGCCATCGGAATGCGCACCAGCAAATCGCTCTCTTTCAACCAGAATTCGCTCAGGCCGTACTGCTCGCTGCCCATGATGATGGCGAGCGGCCCACGCAGATCGGAATCGGTGTAGAGCGCCGGGGCCGCCGGCGTCGTCGCGACCACCCGGATACCGCGGGTCCGCAACCAGCTCCGGACTTCACCACTTTCCGCGACGACGACCGGCATCGAGAAAAGCACCCCGGTCGACGAGCGCACGACATTGGGATTGAAGATGTCGGTGACTGGATCGCAGACCACCACTGCATCGACGCCCGCCGCATCCGCTCCGCGCAGGAGGGTGCCAAGGTTGCCGGGCTTCTCGATGGCTTCAACAACCAGGACGAAGGGCGGTTTCGCCGGCGCTGTTGCCGACCCTAGTCCGGCCTCAGCGAGGCCGGTTACAGTCTTTTCCAGATCCGCGAGCGTCCGCTTCCATTGCGGGGCCAAGGCGAGGAGGCCATCGGGCCGGTCGCGGTAGGAAACCTTGGCAAACGCCCCTTTCGAGAGTTCGAACACCAGAGCGCCGGTCGATTGCGCCTCCTCGATCAACGCCAGCTCATTGACCCCGAGAAACCAGTCGGGGCCGTAGTAAAGCTCGTGGAGCTTCACACCGGCCGCAAGCGCGCGCCTGACCTCCCGGAAACCCTCGACCAGGAACTGCCCGGCCTCGTCGCGCGGCCGGCGGTCGCGCAGCCGGACGAGCTGCTTCACGTGCGGATTCTGGAGGCTGGTGATGCGCTCGGTCGACATTCAACCGCAAGAAGGCGCAAAAGGCGCAAAAAGTCAGTCTGGAACTCTTTGGCGCTTTCTGTGCATCTTTACCGCGGTAATTCCATTCCGTGGCCAGGAATAAATTCAACGACCATCCGTTTGCTTATCACGAGGAGTTGGAGCTGGAGATCGTCACGCTTACCAACCTGGGCGTCGGCCTAAGCCGCGTGCTGCTCACTGAGCTTAAAGCTGAAAGCTCAAAGCTTGAGGCTTCCGCGCCGACCGGCGCCGGCTGGGTCGTGATGGTTCCCTTCGCGCTTCCCGGCGAACGCGTGCGCGCGCGGATCTTCCGGAATCACAAGAACTATTCCGAGGCTGACCTTCTCGCGGTGCTGACGCCTTCATCGCACCGTATTTTGTCGCCACGCTGTCCGCTTTTCGGCCGGTGCGGCGGGTGCCAGTATCAGCATTTGCTCTATGCCGAGCAATTGAAGTGGAAACAGCGTCAGGTTCGGGAGTTGTTGCAGCATCTTGCCGGGATCGAGTTTGCCGTGGCCCCGGTGATCGCTTCGCCGCGCGAATTCGGCTACCGCTCCAAAATCACGCCGCATTTTGCGCCGCCCCGGCTCATCGGGGCGGAAACTTCAAACGCCAAGTGCCGAATCCCAAAAGAAACCCAAGCCCAGATCCTAACCCAGCAATCGGCCGATTCGACTCAGAACTCCGAACCTAGAACTGAAAACCCCAGCGAAGCGCCTTTCCCGATTGGGTTTCTCAAGCAAGGATCGAGGTACGAGCTCATCGATGTGCCGCGGTGCGAAATTGCGACGGAAGCGATCAATGCGAAACTCGCGGAAGTGCGGGCGGAGGTCCAGGCGAAGAGGCATTCCTTCAGACGCGACTCCACACTCCTGTTCCGCGACGCGTCCGGGGGCGTCACCACGGATTATGGCGCCGTCATCACCGAGGAGATTCCTCTAGCCGGCTTCGGTGAAGCCGGCCTTCCAGGGGCAGCGGTGCACAACCAGCCTTTGCGGTTGCGGTTCCTGGCCCGCGACTTTTTCCAGAACAACCCCTTCATCCTGCCCGCCTTCGCCAGCTATGTGCGCGACCAGGCTGCCGCGAGCGGCGCGCGCCTTCTCATCGATGCCTATTGCGGCAGCGGGCTTTTCGCGCTGGCGGCGGCGCCGAGATTCGCCCGCGTTGCCGGGGTCGAGAGCAGCGAAACCTCCGTCGGCTTCGCCCGGGAAAACGCCGCTGCCAACGGGATTGCCAATGCGTCGTTCCTCGCCGCCGACGCCGCCGCCATCTTTGCCGGTGTCGAGTTTTTGCCGGCTGACACCGTCGTCGTCATCGATCCGCCGCGCAAAGGCTGCGATGCGTCGTTCCTCCGGCAGCTTTTCGCCTTCGGGCCGCGCGCGGTTGTTTATGTTTCCTGTGATCCCGCCACGCAGATGCGCGACCTGGGAGGATTCTCTGCCGCCGGTTATGCGCTGACCGCCGTCCAGCCCTTTGACCTCTTTCCGCAGACCCGCCACCTCGAGTGCGTGATCACCCTGCGGCGCGGGGCGTGAGGGAGGCGAACTTGTCAACTAATCGTTGACATGTTTACTCGGCTGGCGGCGCGGCTCCGCCGTATTCCTCACATCAATGGCAGGAGGCTGCTTGCCAGCGACCGTCACCGCACCGGTGTGTGCTATTCGCCCCCGTCTTTGAGCCAGTACGGCGAGGCGTCAAACCACAGCACCGTGCCCACCATCATGGCGATTTTCATCGCCCCGTCGCCCAGGAGGCCGATCAAGCCGGGAGATCCGGGCGTCCCTCCCTAGAGCACTTTCTATTTAGATAGTCTCAGGTCGTTTTTTGTGGTACCATGGTTTCCCATGGAGGCGAAACCATGAGACCATTGAGTGAGGATTTACGGCGTCGGATCATTGAGGCCAGGGAA
>Ga0182019_10000024_pt1 | contig 75723 bp, 58 predicted proteins | sample 812E2MmetaG_FD_120483 | JGI IMG/M metagenome (GOLD analysis project Ga0182019, IMG submission 120483) | Permafrost microbial communities from Stordalen Mire, Sweden - 812E2M metaG | ecosystem: Environmental > Terrestrial > Soil > Wetlands > Permafrost | place: Sweden: Stordalen | collected...
CCGCGCACTGCCACGCGTGTCGCGGAAGCGCTGGCGTCGCTCGGCTGCGAGATCATCACCGCCAAGGACGTCGACGCGGCCGTGGCAGCCTGTGCCAAGGTCGAACCCCGAGTGGTCCTGACCACGTCTGTGTTGCCGCGCCTGAAGGTCGAGGATGCGATCACGCAACTGCGCGCCCGCGCCGGACTGCGGAACACCCCCTTCCTGGTGATGATGAGCGGGTACACCGGGCAGAATCCGAAGGCGGACGCGGCCAAGCTCGGCGCTCAGGACATCGTCGCGAAGCCGTTCTCGAACGACGAGCTGCTGGCGCACGTCAAGGCCCTCCTGACCAGGTCCCGTTCCGAAGCCACGGTCACCCCTGACACCCGCGCCGAGATGCTCGAAGCGCTGCGGCGCGGCACGGGGTCCACCAAGCCGGGCGCCACCGTGACCTCGGACGATCTTTTCGGCGACCTCCTCGCCGAGGAGCACAGCGCGAGTCCGGCCCAGACTCAGCGCATCGCGATCCCCGCGCCGGCCCCGCCTCCGAAACCAGCGGCGCCTCCGCCAGCGGGCAGGTCGACCTCTGCCGCCGGGGACGCCGACTCTGTGGTCACAAGGGCCCTTTCGGACACACTCACGGGGCTTGGAAAGACCGGCCCGAAGCCGGCGAAGCCTCGTGCCGAGAACGCGGCCGCCGCTGTCGAGAAGTTGCTGTCCGACACGCTTTCGGGCCTCGAAGTCGGCGGGCAGCGCGGATCGGCTAGACGGACCGCCACCGCGCCCGAACGTCCGGCCCCGCCTCCGAAACCAGCGGCGCCACCGGAAGCAGCCACCTCAGCGGTTCCCCCGCCGGCGAAGCCTGCGGCCATTCCGGCACCGCCGGCCGCGGCGAAGCCGGTTGGGCCCTTGCCCGGCGGCACGCCGTTCGGGCAATACGAACTCATCGAGCCGATCGCGACCGGTGGGATGGCTGAGGTTTTTCGCGCCCGTATGAAGGGCGTCGAGGGTTTCCAGAAGATCGTCGCGATCAAGCGCATCCTGGCTCACCTGACGGACAACGACGAGTTCGTCACGATGTTCGTCGACGAGGCGAAGCTCGCCGCGCAGCTCCAGCACCCGAACATCATCCACATCTACGACCTCGGCAAGATCGATCGGTCCTATTACATCGCGATGGAGTACATCGACGGTAAGGATCTGCGTTCGATCCTTCGGACGCTCGGCGACAAGAAAGCGCGCCTCCCACTGGGCTTGGCTCTGTTCATCGGCTCACACCTCGCGGCGGCGCTCGACTACGCACACCGCAAGAAGGACCTCCAGGGCACGGCGATGGCGCTCGTGCACCGGGACGTGTCTCCACAGAACGTGCTGATCTCGTACGACGGTGACATCAAGCTGTGCGACTTCGGAATCGCGAAGGCCGCCTCCAAGGCCTCCCACACCCGCGCCGGCGCGCTCAAGGGCAAGCTGCAGTACATGTCGCCCGAGCAGGCCTGGGGCAAGGACATCGACCACCGCTCGGACATCTTCTCGCTGGGCCTCGTGATCTACGAGATGCTCTCGGGCCGCAAGGGCTTCGTCGGGGACTCCGAGCTCTCGATACTCGAGCAGGTGCGCTCGCCGCGCCTCGTCCCGTTGCGCGACATCGACCCGTCCATCCCACCCGAGGTCGAGCGCGTCGTCATGAAGGCACTCAAGGAGGACCGCGGGGAGCGTTACCAGACCGCCGCCGACATGGCCTCCGACCTTGGGGCCATTCTGCAATCGATCCGGCCGGCGCCCGGAGCTCCCGAGCTGGGCGCTTTCCTGGCCGACCTCGTGGGTCACGAGAGGCCCGTGAGCACGGCAACCGTACCGGCCCCGCGACCGGCACCGGCGCCCCCGGTCGCTGCCGCCACGCCGTCTCCCGCTCCGGTCGAGAAGCCGAAACCGGCGCCACGCATCCCGGTGATGGAGCCGGTGCGCGAGGAGACGCCAACCGAGCTCAAGGCGCCCAGCGGCTTCCGTCTCGGTCCACTGGTAGCTGCGGCCGTCGGCGCACTCGCCATCGTCGCGGTCGTGGTGGTGTTGACCCGGGCGAGGAAGCCTGCCGCGGCTCCGGCGGCCGAGGCGACACCGGCGCCAGAGACCGTGCAGATGGCACGTGAGGTGGCGCAGCAAGAGGTTGCCAAGCAAACCCAGGCGCTGCGCGAGAAGCTGGCCGGGGAAATCCTCACGCCGGGGGCTCCGGCGCAGCAGCGGCCCGCAGCCGCCGCTCCGACGCGGCCCGCGGCCGCTCCAGCGCAGAAGCAGCCGCAGCAGCCCCAGGCGGCCGCCGCCCAACCTGCCGTTCAAACCGCCGCGCAGCCAGCGGCGGCTCAGCCGACCGTGGCGGCGCAACCTGCCGCCCCACCGCCCAACACGGCGCCGGCCGTCCAGCCGGCGGCACCAACCACCGTACCACCTGCTGCTGCGCCTCCGGAAGCGACTCCGGTACCGGCCGAGCCCACTCCGGTTCAGGCTGCGACAAGGGAGCCGCTAGGCGAGGCGCGGCCGGCGGTGCAGGTGGGTGAACTCGTCGAGATGGGACCCGACGTCTCGCCGCCCCAGGCGATCTACAACCCGAAGCCGGCCTACCCGCCGCTCGCCGCCCGCCAGCGCGTCGGAGGAACGGTGTTCCTGGACGTCCTGGTGGACGAGAACGGCTCGGCGCAGGACGTCAAGGTGTTGCGCGGGGTGAAGCCGGACCTCGGGCTGGACGCTGCGGCCGCGACTGCCGTCCGGAGCTGGCGTTTCAAACCGGCGACCAAGAGCGGCGTGCGGGTCAAGGTGCACATCACTCAGACCATTCCTTTCAAACCCTAGACGGAGGAGGCATTCATGCCGGTGCTCACAGACCAGCAACGCAAGTTCTACGAGGACACCCAGAAGGTGACGAAGCAGGAGATTGCCGACCTGGAGAACCAGATCCAGGAGGAGCTGCAGCGGGTCAAGCAGCGCATCGCGGAGCTGCAGGCGGCGCAGAAGGCGGCCCGCCAGATGTACGACGCCGCGTGCCAGCGGCTGGGAGTTCCCAACGATCTGGAAGAGCAGGGGACCGAGTAGCCTGCCGCCTCGTGTCATCGACCGCCGAAGAACCCACACCGGGTGGTGTGGGTTCTTTGCACTTCTCGCCTCGCTCTCCTGTGCCCCACCGCCTGCTGGAGGCGTCCTCGATCAGACAGGCGCCGCAGTGCCTGACGGGGCGGTCTTACGAGTCGTGCCGCTCGCCCCGGACGTCACCGAGCTGGCGTTCGCCCTCGGCGGCGGTGACCTCGTGGCGGCCGTCCCCGCCGCGGCCGATCACCCGCCCGAGGTCAAGCGCCTGCCGCGCTTCAGGCAGGAGGACGTCGAGGCGATCCTTTCCCTGCACCCGGATCTCGTGCTCGCAACGACCGCCGGCAGCAACGCACGCGTCATCGAGCGTCTGCGCGAGCTCGGCACCCGCGTCTTCACCACGGATGTCACGTCGTTTGATCGCCTGGCGCAAGCCTGCCGGCTCGTCGGCCGGGCGATCGGCCGGCCGGAGGAGGGGGTGCGGCTGGCGGACGACGTCGAAGCCCGCTGCACGCTCGTTCGCACCCGCGCGGCCACGCTTCCCCGTCGCACGGCTCTCTACGTGGTCTGGTGGGACCCGCTGATCGTGGGCTCTCCCGGGACGTTCCACCACGATCTCCTTAAGCGCGCCGCACTCGACAATCTGGCGCCCGCAGGCGCGGGCCGCTACCCACGGGTCGACCCCGAGTTGCTGCTCGACCCACGGCTGGATGTCGTGGTGGCTCCCGATGAGAAAGACCTCCGCGACGGCTTCGCGCGCATCGTGCGGTCGCCGGCCGGGGAGCGGTTGGCCTCCGGAGCCGTGCAGGTGCTGTGGCTGCCGGCGGATCAGGCGAGCCGGCCGGGCCCGCGTCTGCCCGAGGCCCTGGAGGCGTTGGTCGCCGCCAGGGTTGCATACGAGAAGCCGGGGTCCGGGGTCCGGGGTCCGGGGTCCCCGCCCGACCGGATCATGACGACACCGCAACCGCAAGGGCGGCCCCAATGAGACGCGCCGCCGATGTCGTCCTGATCGCCGTGCTGCTCGCCGCGGCCGCGGCTGCCCTGCTGGCCGGTGGCCCCGCCCTCTCGGCGCGCGAGGCGCTCGCCGCTCTCGCCGGGAACGGCTCACCCGAGGCGCGCACCATCGTTCTGGGGCTCCGTCTGCCCAGGCTCGCCCTGGGGCTCGAAGTGGGCGCCGCCCTCGCCCTCGCGGGAGCAGCCCTCCAGGCTCTGCTGTCGAACCCCCTGGCGGATCCGTTCCTGCTCGGCATCTCGGGCGGCGGAGCGGCCGCGGCGACGGCCGCTTTCGCAGCGCTCCCTGCATCGGCGCTCGGCCTGGTGCCGGCGACGGCGATGGCGGGCTCTGCCCTCGCTACCGGGCTCGTGTGGTGGATGGCGCGCGGACCCCTCGGTCCGTCCTCGACGCGGATGATCCTGGCCGGGGTGGCCGTCAACGCCGCAGCCTCGGCGGTGATCCTCACAATCCTGTCCCTCGCGCCGTCGCCGCGCCTGCCCGGAGCGCTGGCCGTGACGATGGGCTCGCTCGCATCCGCCTCGGCGCCCGCCGTGGCCTGGCTCACGCCCTACGTGTTGATCCCCGCCTTCGTACTGCTGCTGCACGGACGAGACCTCGGCCTTCTCGCGACGGGCGAGGAGTCGGCCGCCGGGCTTGGCGTCGAGGTCGCGACGGTGCGCCGGCGCGTTTTCCTGGCGGCCGCAGCGTTATGCGGCGGGGCGGTGGCCTTCGCGGGCGTCATAGGGTTCGTCGGGCTCGTGGTCCCCCACCTGTGCCGAATGGTGTGGGGCCACGCCACCCGGCGCCTCCTCCCCCGCACCATGGTCGCTGGCGCAGCCCTCATGGTCCTCGGCGACCTCGTGGCCCGCCGGGCCCTCGCCCCCGTCGAACTCCCGGTCGGAGTAGTGACGGCGGTGCTTGGTGTGCCATTCTTCGTGGCTCTCCTCAGGCGGTCGCCATGACGCTCCTCGATGCGCGTGGACTCTCTGGGGGTTACGGCGGCGCCGACATCATACGGGGAGTCGATCTCACCGTGACCGAGGGACGATGCGTGGCCGTGCTCGGCCCGAACGGAGCCGGCAAGAGCACGCTCCTGCGCCTCTTGGCCGGAATCCTCCCGGCGAGCTCGGGCGTGGTGGAGCTCTGCGGCAGGCCGCTCGCCGGATGGCGAAGGCGCGACATAGCGCGGGCTATCGGGTTTGTGCCGCAGACGGTGAGCTTCGCCTTTCCGCTCACCGTTGCCGAGGTCGTGCAGCAGGGACGCGCACCGCACCTGGGTCCGTGGAGGCCCCCGGCCCCGCGCGACCACGCGGCGGTAGCGGCGGCGATCGCCCGGGTCGGCCTCGACGGCCGGGAGACGACCCCGGTGGAGCGGCTGTCCGGGGGCGAGCGCCAGCTCGTTCTGCTCGCCCGGGCGCTCGCGAGCGAGCCCCGACTTCTGCTGCTGGACGAGCCTGCGACAGCGCTCGACGTCCGGCACCAGCTTGACCTGGTGGCGATACTCGGCCGCCTCGCGAGCGACGGGGCCGGAGTGGTGCTGGTAGTCCACGACTGGAACCTCGCCCTCCGGATCGCCGGTCGCCTGGTTGTCCTCCAGGAGGGCCGAGTGCGAGCGGCGGGTTCCCCAACCGAGGTCCTGCGCCCCGAGCTCTTCCGCGCGGTGTTCGGCGTGGATGTAGACCTCGTGCCGCGACCCGGCGGGGCACCGTTCGTCGTCGCCCGCCAGAGAAGCAGCGGGGGGGACGAATTCCCTCCGACGAGTTAAGAGTGAAGAGTTTAGAAACCCAACCCATGTCGCCGCGGCTGACCGGCCAGCCTGAGGCCCATGCCCACCGACTCGCTCTTCGGAGCTCAACTCTTCACTCTTCACTCTTAACTCTTCACTGAGCCTGGGCGCCCTTTCTCCGTTCACCTCTTGCACTTGACCAGTCCCCACCCGAGCCGGTGTACCATTACGCCTCTATGGCATGGTTCCGAAGACCCGACGCGTCCGCTCCCCAAGCCACTAGGGTCCCGGAAGGACTGTGGGTGAAGTGCGACGGGTGCCGCGAGACTCTCTACAGGAAGGAACTCGAGCGCGGGCTGTTCGTTTGCCCCCGCTGCGGCCACCACCACCGCGTGCCGGCGCGCACGCGGCTCGCCCAGCTCTTCGACGAAGGCAGCTGGAAAGAGCTCTTCACCAACATCTATTCCACCGACGCGCTGGAATTCGTGGACTCCAAACCATACGCACAGCGTCTGAAGGAGCTGCGCGAGAAGGGCCTCCGCAGCGATGCGGTCCTGGTCGGGATCGGCCGCCTGGCGGGAGTCCGGACCGTGATCGCCGCGATGGAGTACGCCTTCATGGGCGGCTCGATGGGCTCCGCGGTGGGCGAGAAGCTGACCCGCGCGATCGAGCGCTGCATGAAGAACCGCTTGCCTCTCATCGTCGTGTCCTGCTCCGGGGGCGCCCGGATGCAGGAAGGGGTCCTCTCGTTGATGCAGATGGCAAAGATCTCGGCCGCACTCGCCCGCCTGCACGCGATGCGCATCCCCTACATCTCCGTGCTCACCGACCCCACGACCGGCGGCGTCACCGCCTCGTACGCGATGCTCGGCGATCTCAACATCGGTGAACCTGGGGCGTTGATCGGGTTTGCGGGGCCGCGAGTGATCGCGCAGACCATCCGCCAGAAGCTTCCCGAGGGCTTTCAACGCTCGGAGTTCCTCCTGGACCACGGAATGCTCGACATGGTGGTTCCACGCCAAGAGCTCAAGGAGACCCTGGCCCGGTGTCTCTCCCACATGCTCTAGGGGCCGATGCGTTGCTCGCGCCTCGGCTCGAGCAACGCATCCTGCCCGGTCTCGACCGCGTGCAACGGTCCCTGGACGCGCTCGGCCGGCCGGAGAGGGCTTTCACGTCGGTGTTGGTCCTGGGGACGAACGGAAAGGGCTCGACCGCCGCGCTGCTGGCGGGGATCCTGCAGGCGCACGGCGTCTCCGTCGGGCTCTACACCTCGCCGCACCTGATGGCGGTCGAGGAGAGGATCCGGACGGACGGCGCCCTCATCGCCGGCGCGAGGCTCGCCGAGCTCGTCGCGTCGTTCGAGCACTTTCCGGACCTCTCGTACTTCGAGACGCTCACGTGTGCGGCGGTGGTCGAGTTCGCAGAGCGGGGGGTCGATGTGGCGGTGATGGAGGCCGGCCTCGGAGGCCGGTGGGATGCCGCGAGCGCCGTGGAGCCGGCGGTCGCTCTGCTCACCAACATCGGGACCGACCACCAAGGGTGGCTTGGCACGACCCGCGCCGCGATCGCGGCCGAGAAGGCTGCGGCGCTGCGGGGCCGCGAAGCGATCGTCGGCGCATGGGACGCCGAGGTCGAGCCCGTCATCCGCGTCTCCGCCGCGCCCGGCACACCGCTCTCCCTTGCGAGCGACTGGGCCGCCGTCAACCCGATCACACGAAATGAAGAGTTAAGAGTAAAGAGTGAAGAGTTGAGAGACGAGATTCGAGGCTCTGACGCCTCTGAACTCATAACTCTTAACTCTCAACTCTTAACTGCGCGCGAGGCGTCAGGGCGGACCCCGGTACGTTTCACGGTCGGCGACCTTTGCGGTGAGGCGGACCTGCCGCTGGCGGGAGCGCATCAGGTCGCCAACCTCTCCTTGGCGCTCGCGGGAGCGGCTGCGCTCGCGAAGCACGGGCTCGCGCCGGCGATCGAGGCCGGCGCGGTGCGCCGCGGGATCGAGGGCGTCTCCTGGCCGGGGCGGCTTCAGCGCTGCCGGATCCGGGGCCGGGACCTGCTGGTGGACGGCGCCCACAACCTCGAGGCGATGGCGGCTGTCGCGGACGCGGTCGACTCGATGGGGCTCTCCGGCAGCGTGCACCTTCTCTTCTCCTGCCTGGACGACAAGCCGCTCGAGGCGATGGCGGCGCTCCTGCGCCCGCGGGTCACCGGGGTCACGGTGGCGCCTATCGCCTCCCCGCGCGCCACACCGTTGACGGATCTCGAGGCGGCGTTCCCGGGCTGCCGCCGGGCGGGCAGCGTCGCGGCCGCGCTGCTCGAGCTTCCCACCGACCGCACGACGCTGGTGACCGGATCGCTTCGTCTGGCGGGCGAGGTGTTCGCGGCCGAGGGGGGTGGCCATGGCTAGCACGGTCAAGGTGGAAGTCCGGACCCGAGCGCGCCTGGAACAGGCGGAGGACGCCTCGCTCGCGTTCTGCGCCATGCGTTCCTCCGAGGCCACGCGTCGCCGGCCGCTCCCGAGCGAAGGGCGTCACTTCGATTACCGCACCAGCTTCCAGCGCGACCGCGACAGGATCCTGCACTCGCGCGCCTTCCGCAGGCTCAAGCACAAGACTCAGGTGTACGTGCCCTACACCGACGATCACCCGCGCACGCGCTTGACCCACACCCTGGAGGTCGCCCAGATCGCCCGAACCCTCGCCCGCGCCATCGGCCTCAACGAGGATCTTGTCGAAGCGATCGGACTCGCCCACGACCTCGGCCACACGCCATTCGGCCACTCCGGCGAGCGCGTCCTTGCGCGCATCCTCGCCGGGGAGGAACCTACCTGCCCGCTGCCGGAGCGGGTCGTGCGAGTGGTCGGGACGTTCAAACACAACTACCAGTCGATGCGGGTCGTGGACCAGCTCGAGCGGCGCTACGACTACCCGGGCCTGAACCTCACTGACCAGGTGCGCGAGGGGATCATCAAGCACACCACGTGGAAGGTCCGTTTCCCCTTCCCGCTCCCGACGGCCGAGGGGTTGCGGCTCGGCAAGCCGTGCCACCTCGAGGGCCAGGCGGTGGCGCTGGCCGACGAGATCGCGCAGCAGACCCACGACCTCGAGGACGGCCTCTACGCCGAGGCGGTTTCGCTCGAGGAGATCGAGAGGCTGGCGGCCGCGGCGGCCGTTATCGAACGGTCCGGCGAGACGTACGCGAGGGAACGGCGGCGCTGGCGGAAGGCCGCGCTCCTCCAGCGCGGGCTCATCCACCTCTTCGTCACCGACGCCATCGAGAACTCCGCGCGGACGATCGACAAGGTTGCCGCCAAGCACAAGGTGTCCGATCACGCCACGTGGGTCGCGATCGCCGACGAGATCCCTGCTGCCGCGGTGGCGTTCTCCAAGCGCGTCGCGCCGCTGTTCGCCGACCTCAAGGCGTTCATCTACCGGTTCATCATCAACCACCAGGAGGTCAACCGGCAGGACCACCGGGCGCACCTGGTGATGACCGGCCTGTTCCGCGCCCACTACTCCAACCCGCTCACCCTGCCCACCTATGCCCTGCTGCGCTTCCACGAGGAAACCGGGCGCGCCTACCTGCGCGACCTCCCGATCAAGACCATCCCCAAGGAGGTCTCCGAGCACTACCACTCGGAGCCGCGCTTCGTGCGCCTGATCGTGGACCAACTCGCCGGGATGAGCGACAGCTATGCGCTGTCGGAGTTCGAGGCGCTATACCACCCTCGCGTGTGACCACTCGCTGCGCCCGCCCCCCTCCGCGGGGACGGCGCGGGACTCTCCGGACCCTATAATTGGAACTGGTTACGATGCGGCAGCCTCGACGCTCCGTTCCCGGTCTCAGGCTGGGCTGGCGGTGGGCGGGTTTCATATTCGCCGCCGCGCTGGCCCTGCGGCTCGCGTACCTCGGGACGGCCGTCGCGGATCCCACCTTCTATCGACCGTACCTGGATTCCCTCTGGCACCTCCAGTCGGCCACCGCCATCGCGCACGGGCACCTCGCGGGCACCGCGCCCTTTTACCGCCCTCCGCTCTATCCGTACTTCCTCGCCGGCCTTCTCGCGCTGACGGCCGGCAACTTGCTCGCGGTCCGGATCGTCCAGATCGTCATCGGATCAGCGACGACGGCGCTCGTAGCCCTGCTCGGGGCGCGGCTTTTCGGACGAAGCGTGGGCGTGGCGGCAGGCCTACTCTACGCGGGCGTGGCCACGGTCCTCCTGACGGACTTCGAACTCCTCAGCCCCGTCATCCTGATGCCGCTCGTCGTCGGGGTCCTGCTCGCGCTGACCCGTGCGACTCGCGAGCCCTCGCCGCAGGTCCTCTTAGTGCTCGGCCTGCTCCTCGGCCTCTCCGCGACAGCCCGGCCGGACATCCTGCCGTTCGTGCCCGTGGCGGCCGCGTTCGTCGGCCTCGCCGCCTGGCGAGACGGCTGGCGCGGGCTCCGGCTCGCGACGGGGGCCTCCGCGCTGGCGTTCGGGGTTGCGATCCCCATCGCGCCGGTGACAGCCTACAACGCGATCGTCGGACGGGACCGGGTGCTCATCTGCTCCAACGGCGGCGTCAACCTCTACCTCGGCAACAATCCGGGCGCGGATGGGTGCACGCCCCTGATGCCCGGGCCGACCGACACAGCCTCGTACGCCGCCGACGGAACCTATACCGATAACGTGATGTCCTCCGGTCGGTACGTTGCCCGCCAGGCGCTCGGGCGCGAGCCCAAGCCGTCGGAGGTTTCGCGGTACTGGACGCGGCGCGTGCTCACCTGGGTTCGGTCGGCGCCTTGCGCATGGGCTGGCCTAATGGCGCGCAAGGCCTTCTACCTCGTCGGCGGGTTCGAGATCGGGGACACCAAGAACCTCACGTATTTTCTCGAGGCGTGGTGGCCGTTCTCGCTTCTGCCGCGCTGGTGGTGGCTCGCCCCACTCGCCGCAGTCGGCTTCACGCTACCGGGAGACCGCCGCTCCCGGGCACTGCTCGTCGTCTACGCCGCCACCTATGCCGCCGCAATCGTCGCCTTCCTCGTGGTCGAGCGCTACCGACTGGTCCTCTACCCAGTGCTCTGCATCATGGCGGCGCGGTTCCTGCTGTGGGCCGCCCACGCGTTCCGTTCGCGCGAGTGGAGGTCCCTGGCGCTCAGGGTCGCGTTCGCGGGCGCCCTGGCCGTGGCGATGAGGTGGGACCCGATCGGCTACACCGTTCGCGAGCGCCTCGAATCACGGATCGCGCGGGCGTCGGACAGCGAACGCCGCGGCGACTCCGCCGCGGCGGAGCGCCTGTTCCTCGACGCGCTGGCGATCGATCCGTCGTGGCCGATGGCCAGGGCCTCCTACGCGCTGTTCCTCGAGCGTCACGGCCGCAAATCCGAGGCTCGCGCAGTCGGCGGCCCGCTCTGGCAGTCGAGCGCGACCCCGTAACGGCCCGAGGATCGCATCGAGACCACCGTGGGCAAGGCGTAGTACCATCCGTGGTCGGCCCTGCCTGTCGGCAGCGCCGGAAGGAGCCTGCAGTGCGCATCCTGATAGCCTCCGATCACGCCGGTTTCGACTACAAGGAGATGCTCGGCGAGCGTGCCCGCGACACCGGCCACGATGTCCTCGACCTCGGGCCCGTGAACCGCAATGCGGTGGACTACCCCGACTTCGCCCACGACCTCGCCCGAGCGCTCATCGCGGGCAAGGGCGACCTCGGCGTCCTGATCTGCGGCACAGGGATCGGGATGTCCATGGCCGCCAACCGCCACCGGGGCGTGCGCGCCGCGCTGTGCCACGACGCCTTCACCGCCGAGTACGCGCGCCGCCACAACAACGCCAACGTCCTCTGCATCGGCGGCCGCACGACCGGCCCGGGCGTCGCGGTCCAGATCCTCGACATCTTCCTCGCCACACCGTTTGAAGGCGGCCGTCACGAGCGACGCGTGGAGAAGATCGAAATGGAACAGGGCCCCGGGAACAGGACGCAGGGCACACTCCCGCCCGCCCCGGGCAAGGAGCAACACTCATGAACCAGCACGAGCGCACCGCCTTCTTCAACTTCCTCGAGACCGCCGTCCGCCAGACCGACCCCGAGATCGCGGCCGCCCTCAACAACGAGCGCCACCGCGAGAATGAGGGGCTGGAGCTGATCGCGTCCGAGAACTTCGTCTCGCCCGCCGTCCTCGCCGCCATGGGCTCAGTGATGACCAACAAATACGCGGAGGGATACCCCGCCAAGCGCTACTACGGCGGGTGCGAGTTCGTGGACGTCGCGGAGGAGCTGGCGCGCGCCCGCGCCAAGCAGCTGTTCGGCGCCGACCACATCAACGTGCAGCCGCACTCGGGCGCGCAGGCGAACATGTCGGTCTACCTCGCCACCTGCCAGCCGGGCGACACGATCCTCGGCCTCGACCTCTCGCACGGCGGACACCTGACGCACGGCCACCCGCTCAACTACTCCGGCAAGACGTTCAAGGTGGTGCCGTACCTCGTGCGGCCGGACACCGAGACGATCGACTACGACGCCCTGCGCGAGCTGGCGCGCACCCACAAGCCGAAACTCATCGTCTGCGGCGCGTCGGCCTACCCGCGCACCATCGACTTCAAGCTCATCGCGGAGATCGCCCACGAGTCGGGCGCGATGGTGATGGCCGACATCGCCCACATCGCGGGGATGGTCGCCGTCGGGATGCACCCCTCGCCGGTCCCATACTGCGAGTTCGTCACCACCACGACGCACAAGACGCTGCGCGGCCCGCGCGGCGGGATGGTGATGTGCAAGCAGGAGTTCGCCGAGGCGCTCGACAAGGCGGTGTTCCCCGGCGTCCAGGGCGGCCCGCTCATGCACGTGATCGCGGCGAAGGCCGTGGCGTTCGCCGAGGCGCTCACCCCGGGATACCGCGACTACATCGCGAAGGTGCTCGAGAACGCCAGCACGCTGTGCAGCGAGCTGCAGTCGCTCGGCTGGCGGATGGTCTCCGGCGGCACGGACACGCACCTCATGCTGATCAACCTCGGCAGCGACGGGATCTCCGGCAAGAAGGGCGAGGACCGTCTCGGCAAGGCCGGCATCACCGTCAACAAGAACACCGTGCCGTTCGACACGCGCAAGCCCTACATCGGCTCCGGCATCCGTATCGGCACCCCGGCCATCACCACGCGCGGCATGGGCCCGCACGAGATGAAGGCGATCGCCGCGCTGATCGACCGCGTTCTCAAGAGCGAGGACGAGGCCGTCTGGGCCAAGGTCAAGACCGAGGTCGAGGAGCTGACGAAGACGTTCCCGCTGTACGGCCAGGCGTAGAGACCGGGGTCCGGGCGCAGGGGGGGGGGCAGGGGTCACGGAATAGGCCGCCAAATCCAGCGGGCTCTCGCCAGTTCCTGCAGCAGTGAGTTTCGGATAGGGGTAGGGAGAGCCGGTTGACCCGGCGCCCTCCCTCCGAACCGGACGAGCGGATCTCCCGAAATGGGGCCTCCAGTTGGTGGGCCCTCCTTCGAGGCTGGCTGGCGCAGGCGTGGGTTGCCTTTCAGGGTGAACAACCCAAGTTGCGCAAAAGAGGCGTGAACTTTGGCTCCTTTCACCCCCTACTCGTAGTGGGTCCACAGGCGGAGGGCCTTGACGGTGCGCGGCTTCTTGAGGACCTGATAGACGAGCCTGTGCTGGATGGTGATGCGGCGCGAGTGGGCCCCGGCAAGGTCGCCGACGAGGTTCTCGAACGGCGGCGGGCGGCGGAGTGGGTTCTCCGCGAGGAGGTCGAGCAGCGTCTGGGCGTTCTCGCGCAGCCCCGCCTTGGCGATGCGGCGGGCGTCCTTCTGAGCCTGCTTCGTGAAGACGACGCGCCAGGGGCGGCGCTTCACCAGCCGGGCTCCGTGTCGCACTTGTCGACCGGGGTCGCCATCCCCTCGCGGATCGACTCGCGCATACCGGGCACCGAGAGCAGGTAGAGCGTCTCCTGGATCGCGCGCCAGTCGTCCTCGGATACGAGCACCGCGTTGCCCCGCTTGCCGGTGATGACGATCGGCTCGTGCGACTCGGCGGTTTCGTCCACCAGCCTGTACAGGCGGTCGCGCGCCTCGCTCACCCGGATCGGTGCCATGAGCGCCTCCTCAGGAAACGTACGTTATCTCGTACGAGTCGTCAACCAGCCGGTGAGGGGTGTGTCGGGAACACAGGGGAGCGCTTGAATCGTGAGCCCTCCCGACCGAGAGGGCTTGCTCAGCGCAGGGTGACGGAGGCGAGGCGGACCGTGACCTGGCCGAGCATCTTCACGTGGCCGGAGATTTCCACGGGGAGACGGCGCCCCGAATCCCAGAGCAGCTGGACGTCGCCCTCGAGCCCGAAGATGCGAAACGCGCTCGACGAGCCTGGCTCGACCGGTTGGCTTGCCGCGACCAGCCGCAACACCATCAGCTGCTCGTGCACAGCGCTCGTCCGTCCGCCTGCGTTCTCCTCGAACGCAAGATCCACCGGCTCGGCCCCCTCGACCCGCACCGTCACCCGCTCCACCTGGGTCTGGACGAGGACGTGGATCGTCATGGAATCGCCCGGGGACGTGAGGCCGGCAGTCGAGGTCGCGTACAACAGACCGGCCGGGCCGGTGATCGTGGTTCCGGCGGCGAGCGCCCGCGGGTACCTGGTGAACGATGTGCTCCGCTTCGTCCACCGCTCAGGCGGCAGGAGCATCTCGGGCAACGACGCGGGCTCCAGGAGGTCGAGCTCGAACCCCCGCTCACGAAGCGTGTAGGTCTTGCGGTGGTGCCTCGCTCCGGTCTCGGTGTCGACGATCTCGCGCGCGCCGGCCAGGACCGGGTCCACGCGCTCGCGCGCGACGAACGTCCTGCCCGGTAGGTGCGTCGTGCTCTCCAGCAGGATGCCGTTAGCCAGATCGTCCGACCCCCGGTCGAGGCGAAGCTCAATCGTGGCGGAGATTCCCGCTTTGCGCGCGGCGTACCGCAGCTCGTTCCATCCCAAGGCTGGCGCCTGGGGCCGCCCGGGCGGCGGGTCACCGGCCAGCACGGCAGCCGGAGAGGTTGCGAGGAGAAACCCGAGCGCGGCGGTGACGCGGCGAAGCCCCATCCGATGGAGAGTATGACAGGGCGGCTGTGAGCGTCTGTTCGGGCGCATCACCGGGTGGGCCGCCACGGTCACGCCCGTCGCCGGCGTCCTCGCGCCGGCGTTATCCTCGAACACAGGGTTACACGGATTGTGGCACGAGGCCGCCGCCTCACGTGATCAGCGAGTTTCGTTGGGCCAGGGCCGCCGGTCACCGCGGGAAGAAGATGAGGGCGGTCAGCACACAACCCACAAGGAGGGAGAGCCATACGTTCGAGACGAAGTAGCCGTACACCATGAGCGCCGCGCCGAGCAGCATCGGCCGCACCTCGCTGTTCTTCTTGCCGTAGCGGAATGCGGCGAACCCCGCCAGGCTGAAGACGACAGCCACAAGAATGGTTCCCATGGACATGCACAATGATCGCACGCTCGCAACCACGCCGGCGCACCTGGTGACATGGGCGGCGTGGTCTACCATGGGGAGGCTCCGCGTTCGCCTCGCTGCGGCGACCGTCGGGAGCGAGGGGGTGCGATGGCTACAATCACAAACACCTGCACTGGATGCGGCCGTCAGCTCGCGGTTCCCGACCGGTACCAGGGACGCGACCTCAAATGCCCGTCGTGCGGCCACCCCTTCAAGGTCGCGCTGTCCGGCACGGAACCCGAGCCGGCGCCAACGCACCCGGTCGCGGCACCTCCCGAGCCACCGCCTCCTGTCCTGCCGCTCGGAAGCTCACCGTTCGAAGACCCGCCGCTGCCCTCGCATGGCCCGGAGGAAGTCGGAGCGCCCCAGACCGAGTTCGTCGAAGCCACGGCCGTTTTCTGGCGGGTCAAGCGGATCGGGGTGGCATCGCTTGCCGCGCTGAGCGGGCTCATCCACGCGGTGATGGGCCTGTTTGTCGGACTCGCGGTCGCGGTCGTGTCGTTCACCCCTCTGGCGGAGGAGATCCCGTTCCTCCACGGGCCGCTGCTGGCGGTCCTCGCCATCGTGCTGCTTCCGCTGGTTTATGGTGCCGCTGGGTTCGTTCTCGGAGCCGTGACGGCGGTGGTCTATAACCTGGCGGCGCAACTCGTCGGCGGGGTCAGACTGCTCTTGGAGTAGCGCTCCGAGTTCCAGGTCGTGCGTCTCCCCGTACCCTGGACGCCTCCGGCGAGCGCTGGTCGGGCGCGCGAGAATTGCAGAGCGGTCTTCAGCCCGGATCGAGCACGGTCACCTCGCGCAGCGGGTCATCAACACCATCGACGTGGAACCCCCCAAGACGCCCTCGCCGGAGTCGAGTCGGCGGGCGGGACGAAGATCCACGGCCCCGGCGAGATCGCTGGCGTCGGGCTGCACGCCTGCTGCGCGAACCCGGAGGGCACCATGTTCGGGCTCCTCCAGCCGGTGACGAATAAGTGAGACGAAAGGAAGAAGGTGGGAGGTAAAAGGCAGAAGGTAGACGGTAGACGGAAGACGAGAGACGGGACTGCCGGGGAGTCTTCCGTCTTCCCTCTTACCTCTTACCTTTTACCTCTTTCCTCTTCCGGTTGGTCAGCGGCCCAGCCAGAGCCAGAGGCGCACGCGGAGCGCGTCACGCAGCATTTGGAGGCCATGGCGCAGGGGGCGGACGCGGGATGCATCCACGTGGTACCAGCGCACCGGGACCTCGGCGATCGTGACGCCGAGGCGCTGCGCCCGCGCCAGCATCTCCACGTCGAAAGCGAACCCGTCGAGGCGCATGGTTCCGGCAAGACGGCGGGCGAGCTCGCCGTCCAGCAGTTTGAAACCGCACTGCGTGTCCCTGAAGCGCGTGAGGCCCATCATGCGGAGAGCAAGGTTGAAGATCCGTCCCATCGTGTCCCGCACCAGGGGCTGGTGCCTGCCGATCAGCTCGCGCCGCACGCCGCGCGAACCGACCGCCACGTCCGCGCCGCACGCCAGCAACGCCTCAATTTCCTCGATAGGCGAGGAGAGATCGGCGTCCGAGATCAAGACGCGCGAACCGCGGCTCGCCGCCAGACCGGCGCGGACGCCAGCGCCTTTTCCGCGGTTGGAGCCGAGCCGCACGAGCCTGACCTCGATTCCCTGCGGGGGCCGAAACGCCTCCACCACGCCAGAGGTCCCGTCGGTGGATCCGTCATCGACGACCACGATCTCGGTCGGCAAGAGCCGACCCTGGCCGGCCAGGTACCGAGCAATGCGATCGAGAGTGGAGGGGAGGCGATGCTCCTCGTTGTACGCGGGAACCACAACCGAGAGGCTGGTTTGGCTCGCCACGGCCTTCATCCTCGATGGTATACTCGAGCGAGCAAAAGCGCAGAACAGAACGCCTGGGAGGGCGGGGAGGCCGGCATGGCGCGCGTCGTCTGGGAGTATCGGATCATCAACGTCCGCTCGGAGAACTACCGCCTCGATCCGATGAAGGAACCAGACCTCAACCGCCTAGGGGAGGACGGCTGGGAGCTCGTCGGCATCACCGCGATCAACTTCAAGACGGGAGCCACGGACCATATCGGCATGGTGTTCAAACGCTCGCGGGAAGCGAGCGAAACCTGAGCACACCGCCCGCGAGACGCTCGGCCGCGCTCTCGCCACGGCGACGCACAACGAGCGGGATGCCTGCCAGCACGAGGGAAGGCAACCACACCAGCCACAGCCTGCACACCCGACCGAACGGGATAGGCTCAGAGAAGCAGACGCCCAGGACTAGCATGCCCGGGGTTGCGCGCCAGCCCCACAAGCACCCGAGGGCAACGACGGCCACGGCCTCCACGCCAGCGGCTGCTGCGAGCACCAACTGCCCCGGCGCGATGCTCTCGACGAGCAGCGCTGCCAGCGCCACCAACGCGGCCGCCCCAACGGCCGTTATGCCCGCGTCGACAAGCGCCGCCACCCACAACCGCACGGCACCGGCAACGGGCGCGGAGGCAGCCGGCGCGTTCCCCGGCGCCGGCGCAGTTTCCTTTGTCTCGGCTCCCGGCTCGGTCTCCCATACGAGGGGGATGTCGAGCTGCCCTGACGGCGGCGTGCGAGGCGCCATCAGTCGACCTGCCGCAGATCCACGTTGCTCACGAAGATCTGGTACCTCGGGTCGACCGGCCTCGACAGGTAGCTCTTCGCCAGCTGCTGGAGCCGGTCGGCGTCGGGGTCACTGACCCGTTTCGAGAGCTCGACGAGCAGCTCGTGCCCCTCCGCCACCTGATACTTCCTCAGGTGCAGCACGGCAACGTTGAAGGTGGCAACCGACCAGCCGCGGAGCAACTCCGCATCTTCGGGGTGGTTCTTGAGCATCTGGTCCGTGAGCAAACGGATTGACTCCCAGTTTTTGGCGGCCACCGCGTCCGAGAGCGCGGCGATGGCGGGGTCGTACGCCGTGATCTCCGACTGCAGCCTCGTCAGCTCCGCGTCGCCAGGGACCTTTGCGAGGCCCTCCCGGACCAATCCCATCGCCTTTACGCGGTGGCCTGCGGCGAGGGCGTCCTTCACCGCCTGCCCATCGGCCGCGGGTTTTGGGGTCGCCGACGCCTTGAGCCGACGTTGATACTCCAGTACCCGCTGGTTCACGCGGTTCGCCAACTCACCCTCGACCCCGCCCTGGAGGCTCTGGAGCAACTGGATCGCCTCCTGGAGCCGGCCTTGCTTGGCGAGCTGTTCGGATTCGGCGATCGCCTCCGTCGCTGCCGTCCGCCCGCCAGAGAAGACCTTGCCCCGAAGGAGAAGCGCGCCGACCCCCACGAGCAACAGCACACCGAGGCCGACCCCAATCCACGCCAGAGGCAGGGAGGTGGTTCGAGCGCGCGCCACCGGCCCGGCGACCTCGCGAGATCCCGCCGCCTCGCCTGATTCGGGTGGCGCCATCGGTCGTGAGGCCGGCGCCGTCGAGCGTACCGCCGGCGAGGACCCGGACGGGGAGGAAATTGTCGCCGGCACGAACTCATCGCGGAAGAGATCCTCCTCAGCCGCGAGGTTCGATGACGGCGGCGGCGGCGCTGCGGGGGTTTCGAGACGCTGCAGGAGGTCGTGAGCCTCGAGGTGCTGAGGAACGAGCTTGAGGACCTGCTGGCAGGCCGCACGAGCGTCCTCGAACCGCTTCTGTTCGAATGCCTCCCGCGCCTCGTAGAAGTGCTGCTCCGCCTGACGCTCGATCTCCTCCCGGCGACGGCGCGCCTGCTCGATGCGGCGGTCGGCCTCTGCGTTGGACACGTCGATGAGGTAGATCCTGGACCAGGTATCGACAGCACCCTGAAAATCTCCCTGATCGAACTCCCGCTGCCCCTGCTCGAGAAGCGCATCAACGCGCGCCGAGGTGTTCTCCGCCTGGCCGGCGTCTGGGGCTCCGAAATCGTCGGCAAACCCCGGGTGAAATTCGACCGGCGCGCTCGCACCGGGCGCGTCGAACGTCATCCCGCCGACGGTCGGAGGAGGCACTGGCGCCGCCCCAGGTGTTGGCGGCAGGGACGTCGGGGCTGCTGCGGCCGCCGCAGGCTGCGCAGCCACCTGCGGGGGTGTCGACACCGACGGAACCGAGGGAGCCTTCGGAGCGTGGGGCGGCTGGGACTGTGCTCCGGCGGTTCCCGGCACCGGAGCCGCCGAAACGGGAGCCTGCACCGGCGGAGCGGAGGGCTCCGGGGCCGTGTCTGGCCGTTCAGAGGGTTGCTCGAACACCTCGAACTCGAATTCGGGCTCGGCTTCGGTCGCGAGCGGCTGCGCAGCGAGCTGGAGTCGCCGCTCGAGCAGCGCGAGCTCCGGGTGCGTCGGATCGAGGTTCTTTGCCAGCTTGAGGAAGCCCCTCGCCTCTTCGGCGAGGCCGGCGTCGAGCGCCTGGCGAACCCGCTCGATGTGAGTCTGGATCTCGCCGCCTGCACGCATCCTGCCTTGAATCTCCCCGGCCAGCTGCCTCGCCTCAGCGTGACCCGGCAGATCGCGCAAGACAGTTTGGACGAGGGTCAGTGCGCCCTGGAAATCGCGCTGGGCGAGGGCCTGCCGCGCTTTCGCCACCGTCGCATCGACGTCCACGTCACCGCGTGCGGCGACCTCGCCAATCAGCTGCGCGAGATCGACCGGTGCACCGGCGGAGATTGCCTGCTCCAGGCGTTGGGCCGGGGTGAAGCTCGCGTCGACGTCGGCGATGGAACGCAGAATGGTTCGCGCCTCCTCGCCGTGCCCTTCGCGGTACAGGCGAACTGCCTCCTTGAAGGCAGTGAGGATGCGCTGCTGCACGGCTTGATCGAGGTTCGAATCGCCCGGGTACCCCATCCGCTCATGCTACCGCCCTGGCGCGGAGCGGTCAACGCGGGCGCAAACCGAGGGCGCGGAGCTTGCGGTACAGGTGCGAGCGTTCGAGACCGAGCACCCGCGCGGCCCGGGACATGTTGCCGCCGCAGGAGCCCACGACCCTCGCGATGTACTCCCGCTCGAAAAGCTCACGCGCCTGCCTGAGCGTTGTCATGGCGCCCCCCGTAACGGCCACCGCACCGGCAGGGAGATCCAGGACAGCCGGGGTGATCTCATCGCCGGCCACCATGATCATGAGGCGCTCGACCACGTTGCGGACCTCGCGCACGTTGCCGGGCCAGGAGTGCGACTTTAGGACCTCCATGGCTCCCGGAGTCACGAGCTTGGGCCTGGCGCCGACACGCCGGGCGAACCGGAGCATGAACTCCTGGACGAGCAGCGGCACGTCCTCCGGCCGCTCCCTGACGGACGGCACCCTGATGGGGATCACGTTGAGGCGGAAGAGGAGGTCCTGCCGGAACCGGCCTCCTCCGATCTCGTCCTCGAGGTTCTTGTTGGTGGCGGCTACAACCCGAACGTCCACCCGCACCTCGTGTGCCCCCCCCAGACGGGTGAAACGCGATTCCTGCAGCACGCGCAGCACCTTGGCCTGGGTGAGGAGGCTCATGTCGCCGACCTCGTCGAGGAAGAGGGTGCCGCCGTCGGCGAGTTCGAACTTGCCTCGCTTACTCTCCACCGCGCCGGTGAAAGCCCCTTTCAGGTGGCCAAACAGCTCGCTCTCGATGAGCTCTGCGGGGATCGCGGCACAGTTGACGGCCACGAACGGTCCGGCTGAGCGGCGCGAGTAGTGGTGCAGTTGGCGCGCCACGACCTCCTTCCCGGCACCGTTGGGACCCGTGATGAACACCCGAGAGTCGGTGGGGGCGGCGAGCATGATCTGGCGCCGCAGCTCCACGATCGCCGGTGACACGCCGGTGAGCGAAGGTCCCTCCTCCTCGCGCTCGACCAGGAGCTGCTGCTCGAGGCGCGCATGCGCCAGGGTGTTACTCACCGTGAGGAGTACTCGCTCGAGTGCGAGGGGCTTCTCCAGGAAGTCGACCGCCCCTTCCTTCAAGGCGCGCACTGCCTGCTCCGCGGTGGCGTGGCCGGAGATCATGACGACTGGCATTCCCTGCCCGGACGAGCGCATCTGGCGCAGCGCCTCGATACCGTCCATGCCGGGGAGTGCGACGTCGAGCAGGATCAAGTCGTACAGCTCGCGCGAGACGGCCGTGAGCGCCTCCTCGCCGGACGGCACCGCCGTCACCGCGAACCCCTCGTCACGCAGGATCCCCCCCAACTGCTCGAGAATCCCCCGTTCGTCGTCGACGACAAGGATGCTCCCGTGGCTCACGCCTCGCCCTCCGGAATCCGCACCACCGCCCGCACTCCGTGAAGCTCGTTGGGCTCCAGCCTCACCGTCCCACCGTGGTCGGTGACTATCCTCTGCACCATCGCGAGGCCCACCCCCGAGCCCCTCCCCTTCGTCGAGTAGAACGGTTGGAAGAGCACCTCCGGATCTTCCATCGGCAACCCCGGGCCCTCATCCGTCACCGAGACCACCACCTCGTCCGCTTCCCTCTCGATCCCCACCACGACCACTCCATTCGCAGGCGAAGCTTCGACCGCGTTGTCGATGAGGTTTGTCAGGACCTGGCGGAACTGCTCCGGGTCGATCAGGACGTTCATCCCATGCGAGCCGTCGGCGAGCACGATCGAAAGGCCCTCTCGGACACCCTGGTAGAGCGCCACGGCCTGCTGGGCCAGCTCGCCGATCGGCACCGGCCTCCTCGCGAGCGGTGGCATCTTGGCGTAGCGCGCGAAGCTGTCGACCATTTCCTGCATCGCCTGGACGTGCTGCACAATCGCTTGGCTCCCTTGCGTGACGATCGTCTCGATGTCTAGGTTGCCGCGCTCGACCTGCCGCGCCATGCGCTCCGCCGCGAGCCGGATCGGCGTGAGCGGGTTCTTGATCTGGTGGGCGATGCGCCGGGCCACCTCACTCCACGCCGCCTGCCGCTGGGCGCGCAGCAGCTGCGTGAGGTCCTCCAAAGCCACAACCCACCCTTCCGGCCGCGTCGGGTCACCGAGCGGCACGAGCGCCATCTCGAGGTGCCGCGCGATTTCTCCCGGGTAGATGGTGAGCGATCCACGCACTGCTCCCTCAGCCGTGCGGATGGTCTCCACCAGGCGCGGCAGGCCTGCCACGGCCAGGGCCTCGAGGGGAAGCTCCCCGGTCGCGAGCTCTGGTACGCCCAGCATCGCGGCCGCCGCCGGGTTGCCGGCTACGTGTTCCCGCTGCGCGTCGAGTGTCAGCACGCCCGTGCGCACCGCTCCCAGCACCGCGTCCAAGCGGTGGACCGCGGACTTCAGCTCGTTCTCGCGCTGGCTCAGACGCTGGACCATCGAGTTGAACGAGCCGAGTAGCATCCCCACCTCGTCCTCGGCCGGGAGGGGCACGGTCTCGAGCGACTCGCCTCCGGCAATCCTCTGAGTCGTCGCCGCGAGCGCGACAAGCGGCGCAGTGAAGCGCCGGGAGAGGTACAAACCGAGCCAGATCGCTCCGAAAGCCACGATCAATGCGAGGCCACCGAAACCGAGCACCACGGTGGCGGTGATCGTCGGGCGTTCCATCTTGAGGCGTTCGTAGGCGACGCCGCCAGCCGCGAGGCGTGCCTGCGCCGCCACGAGCTCCTCGGGGAGCGCCTCGCCCACCAGCACCGCAAACCTGTCCGGCAGTCGCTTCCATGCCCGCACCACCAGTGTCCCGCCGAAGCGCTCGCCACGCACGCCATCCACTCTGAACGCCTCCGGCGGCAGCGGCGGCAACCTCTGGAGCAACCGCTGGCGAGGATCCGCAAACTCCACGACCGGGATCCCACCCTGGAGCAGGCCGGTGAGGTGGTCCCCGAGCTCCGCGTGTAGACGCTCCAGCTCCGACAGTCGACCGGGCTCGCTCGCAATCCGTTGAAGACGGTCGGCGATCACTCCGGCAGCGCGCATCGTGCGCGCCTCCGCCTGGGCCCGTACGGCGTCCGAGAGCTCGACGCTGGCACTAGCCATGCGCTCGACCGGCTCCGAGAACCAAGCCTTCGCCGCCCCCGAGAGCAGCCCGGCGGAAAGCAGGAAAAGCAGCGCGGTGGGCACCAGGATCACGACGAGGTAGGAGAGCAGGAGCTTCGTCCTGAAGCGCGATCCGAGGATCCCGTAGTGCCGCTCGAGCGCCAGCTTGAAGAAGTTCCGCAGCAGAATGAAGAGCAGGATGGCGATCAGCGTGAGGTCAAACCACCACAACAGGAACGTGAGCAACCGGTTGGTGAACTGTTCAGCAGGCAGGCGAGCCATGCGGGAAAAGAGGGCGTAGGCCGCCCCCGCGAGCAGCAGCAGGAGCAGGTACAGGCCCACCAGGAAACGGTTCTGGCGCCGGTAGCGTTGCCAGCTCCGCCGCCAGTCGCTCACGGCAGCTCCGGCACCGATAGGCCGAGCCAGTCGGTCCCGACCGTTGACGGGATCACCAGCAGCTTGTAGTGCGTGAGGAACTCGGCCCGCAGGAAGAGGAGGAGGGGCTCGCGGTGCAAGGGAACCGCGATCTCTGACTTCGGGGGATGCGTCACCCAACGGACGGCCTCGTCGAGACTCCCGACCTGGCCGGATGCCAGGATCTCGCCGTCCAGCTCCGCAACGAGGGTGAACACGCCGGTCAGTGGGTCGCGCTGCGCCTTGACAACCAGCTCGTGGCCCGCCACGCGCTGGTCCCAAAGCCAGTGACGGTTGCGATACAGGCGCAGACGGTAGGTGATACTGACGGGAGCGCCCGCCGAGAGGGCTTCGCTCCACTCCGCAGGGAGTTCCCGATTGACCGTGACTTCGACGGCCAGCCTCCCGGGTGCCGGTGTCAGCAGCACATCGAGCTCGGACATCGGTGCCGCGGCCAGCAGGATCGCGGCCAGAATCATAGTGTGGCAATCGTACCACACGTGACGGCAGTCGACAGTTTCCGCCCGCCCATCCCTCCAGTTGACAGTTGACAGTCTCCCACCCACCCAAAGACAAAGACGAGACGCAGCTATGGACTGCTGACTGTCAACTGTGAACTGTCAACTGTTAACTGCCGTTCAGCTTGCGGCCACGGCTTCGGGCTCCGAGTCGCCGACATACGGCCGCACCGTGAGCGGCGCCAGCCGGTCGGGCTCCAGGAGCTCCCACGCCTCGGGACTGGCAAGCAGTTCGTTCACCACGGCCACGTGCAGCGAGTGGCCGGCCCTGTGGGCCACGACCTGGGCACGCAACGGATACTCCAGCAGGGCCAGGTCGCCGATCAAGTCGAGTACCTTGTGGCGCACGAACTCGTCGCGGAACCGCAGATCGCCCGACAGGATACGCTCGCGATCCACCACGATGCAGTTGTCGAGCGAACCGCCGAGGCCGAGCCCGCGCCGGCGGAGCGACGCCACCTCCTCCAGGAAGCCGAAAGTGCGCGCCGGGGCTATAGCGGAGGCGAACCGCTGGGGCGTGATCGCGCCAACGAAACGTTGCCTCCCGACCGCCGGCGAGTCGTAGCTGACGAGGTAGTCTACGAACAGCTCCGGAGCTGGGCGCAGCTCGATCCAGCGCTCCTTGTCACCGACCCGGACGACCCGCCGCACCTGCATCTCCGGCAAACTGGCCCCCTGGTCGACGAACCCGGCACGCCGGATCATCTCGACGAACGGCAACGCGGAGCCGTCCAGGATCGGCACCTCGGCAGCGGAGAGATCCACGAACAGGTTGGTTATGCCAACCCCCCCCACAGCCGCCATCAGATGCTCGACGGTGCGAGCCTCCGCACCGCGCAGGCGCAACGTCGTGGCGTACGCAAGGTCGCGGGCGTTCTCGGCCCTCGCCGGGATGGCGATGCCGAGGTCCGTGCGGACGAAGACTACGCCCGTGCCAGGCGGGGCGGGGCGCAGACGCAGAGCCACCTGTTTCCCCCCGTGGATCCCAACTCCATTCGCGCTCACGGCTCGTCGAACCGTCTTTTGCCAGGCCATTCACACGCCTCCACCTCGCGGAAGAGCCAGAAACGTGCCAGCCTGGGAGGCTGCGCCGCACACCTTTGCTGTGGCGTCGGTGCAGCGGTGTGTGGCTCAGCCACCACACACCAAGGTGATAGACTTTCGGCCGGGAACAGCATGCCTTTGTCCTGGGATACCGAGCACGAGCGCAACGCCAAGGAGCTCCTCTATCGCTGCATGGAGGAGCTCCAGGCCACCAAGGCCGCGCTCTACCTCGAAGGGCCGGAGGGCGATTTCAACCTCGCAACCAGCTACGGTTTTGGGCGGCGGGACAGCGTTCCTGAGTCGCTAGTTCTCGGCCATCCGCTGATGGACTGGGTTCGCCGTCGGCGCACAGCACCCGCGTACCTCAACGATCTGCAGGAGTTCCCATCGCTGCACACGCACCTTGAGAGTGCCGGCACATCCCGCCTGCTGACGATTCCGCTCACGGTGGCCAACCGCTTCGTCGGACTCGTGGACGTGCGCGACAAGTCCCGCAAAGCACTCTTCGGCCCCGAAGACATCACTATCGCAAAGAGCATCCGCCAAGAGCTGGAGCAGTTCCTCGCGGACTCGGGTGCCTACGGCACAGCGGCGAGCGCTCAGGAGGAGCCCGCACCGGCGATAGCCGCGGACACCCCGCGGGCCAGCCCTACCCTCCCGCACCGATGGGTCATCGAGGAGCTCGCCGGCCTGGTGCGATCCCTCGCCCGGCTCCCCGACGTGGCCGTTGCGGCCCTGACGTTGACGGACGGAGGGAGCACCCGCGTCCTCGCCCTGCGGACGACCCCTCTCGACCAGCAGCACCGGGAGGCCCTGGCCACGCACCAGACCCGCGCTCTCCTCGGGTCTGGGGTCCGCATGCCCCCGGCGGAGCGGTGGGGGTGGGACGAACAGCCCAGCGGCGGCAGCCAGACGCGCCAGGAGGAGATACGCACCGCCGTTCTTCTGAGCGGCCCGCCGGTGTGGGTTGCGCTCTCGCTCGTCACACCGACCGGTACGACCTCGGGTGACGCCGTCTTCGCGACTGCGCTACACCACCTCGAGTTGGCGACCGCCCTGCGGAACTACCGGAGGGCTGCGAGGAACCTCGCGCACGTTCTTCTCGAGCCCGGCGAGACCGCCTACCCTAACCTTCGCCAGCACTCGCAGACGACCTCTGAGATCGCCCAGCGTTTCGCGGTCGCCCTCCGCCTCTCGTCCGACGAGGAAGAGCTAATCACGGTCGCGGCGTACCTCCACGATGTCGGTATGCGGGAGCTGGACTACACCCGCGTCTATCGAATGGACAGACCCGGCGAACCCGAGCGCCGCCTCTACCAGCGGCACCCCGTCGTCGGAGCGCGCATCGTCGAGGCCGCGGAGTTCCCCGGCGACCTGGCGGGTGCCATCCGCCACCACCACGAGCGCTGGGACGGCACCGGGTACCCCCAGCGCCTCGCCGGGGCCATGATCCCCCTTCCGAGCCGGATCATCCACCTGGCCGAGGTCTACGACGTGCTCACGTCGCCGTCCTCGTACCGTCGGGCCGTGACCCGGGATGCTGCGGCGGACGCCATCCGCGCCGAGGCCGGACGCCAGTTCGACCCCGAGCTGATCCCCGTCCTTCTCGAGGTCGTTCGCGCATGAAGCTGCTCGCGACCAACCGGCGCGCCCGCTTTGAGTACGAACTCCTCGAACGGATCACAGCAGGCATCGCCCTCACAGGTAGCGAGGTGAAGTCCATACGCGACGGGCACGCCAAGCTCATGGAGGGCTGGGTGGCGTTCGAGGGCGGGGAGGCATTCCTCGCAGACGTGAACATCGCGCCGTACGAGAACGCCGGATACGCGAATCACGATCCCACCCGACGGCGGAAACTCCTGATGACCAAGCGTGACATCATCCGTCTGGCCAGCAAGGTCGCCGAGAAGGGCCTCAGCGTCATACCGCTGGCGATCGGCGTCGAGGGCAACTGGATCAAGGTCGAACTCGCGCTGGCGCGAGGCAAGAAGCTCCACGACAAGCGAGAGACGATCAGGCGCAGGACACTCGACCGCGAAGCCGCCGCGGCGATGAAGGAACGCCGGTAGCAGAAGGTTCGAAAGTCCGCAGGTTCAAAGGCTCGAAGGTTCGACCAAACAACAGCAGAGGTGCATGGGAGCTGAGGAGCAGAGGAGAGAGACGAAACCGGTCGTGTAGTTCTCCTCTGCTCCTCCGCCCCTCTGCGTCGTTGAACCTCTTGGCGTCCGAACCTGTGAACGTGTGAACCTCCGAACGGTTTCGTTCCCCTCTGCTCCTCTGCGTATGTCGTCGAGTCGGTCTAAGATCACAGCCATGACAGGGGTCGGTTCGCACGGGCTTGTCGGGGTCCTGCTCCTTGCCGTGATGATGGCCGGGTGCTCGGCCGGTCCGAGCGAGTCCGACGGCGCCCCGCCCACACCGGCGCCCGGCCGGCTGGTCTACCTGACGGAGTCCTGCCCGACGTGCCACGGCCGTGACCGAATGGGGACCAATACAGGGCCTCCGCTGCAGCACCTGCGCAGCCGCTGGGAGGGGCCGAAACTCGTTCGGTTCCTGCACGGTCCGGCGCCGTTCAAACAGGCGGACGCGAGGCTTCGCGGGATCTCGGAGCGCTACCGATCCGACATGCCGGCAATGTTCTCCGCCGATGAAGGGCGCGTCCAAGTGCTTGTCCAGTACTTGCTCGGCGATTAGGGCCCTCCCAGCCGCCCTTACCCCATTGCGGATCGCGGCCGAGGCAGGCCTTCCTCCCAGGCTGCGAGAACAACCGTACACGCTGCCTCGTAGCCTGCTCGAGCAGCCGAGGGACGCACGGAGAAGGGGTAGACCCACCATGGCGACCTTACAACCTCGATGGACCTTGCGCGTTGGGCCGTAGTACCATAATCAGGCATGATTGCATCGATCATCACACGGACAGCGCCGAAACGCGGGCCTGCCCGACGCAAGGCATTAAGGGCGGCCAGGCAAAATCTGTTTGAGACGACTGCATGCCGAACGTGAACGCTCCAGAGAGCGCTCCTGACCTGAAGCTCACCGAGCGCGCCGCGCGCATCGCCGGTCTCCGCAGCTTCGAGACCCCGACGCTAGAAGCGGTGGAGCAACGGCGTCTGCAGCTGTGGATCATGACGCTATCGATGTTCCTGTCGGTGGTCGTGGCACTGGTCACGTTCACGCTCTGGCGGGACTATCGATCGCCGAGCTGGCTCCCCCCATTTGCGGCGCAGGGCGGGCTCCTTGGCATCGTGGTGCTTTTCTGCGCGTACGCCATCGAAAAGGAACTGCAGCTCCGCCGGCTGACGAAGCTGCTAGTGGACGAGCGTGTCCTCACGGCGGCGCTCACCAACCGCCTGCGCGAGGTCACCTCCCTGCTCGAAGCCGCCAAGGCGATGAACCTGATCCTCGACCTCCAGCAGGTGCTCGAGACCATTCTGGAGTGCGCGCACGAGCTTCTCGAGACGCGCGACGGCTCGATCATGCTCGTGCACGGCAGTGCTGAGTTGCGGACCGTCAGCGTTTGGGGCTCCAGCGGAGCATCCGGGGCGAGGGTCGGTTTCGGGGAGGGTATTGCGGGCCGAGTCGCCCAGACGCGCGAGCCTGTGCTCGTCACCGGCGTCATCGATCCGGCTCGATGGCCGGTCGAGCCGCCTGCGAGCTCGATGTCGGTGCCTCTCATCCACCGCGACACGCTTCTCGGCGTGCTCAACGTCAACGCTGTTGCTGGACGAGTCTACAACGAGCATCAGCTCCGGGCGCTGAGCCTGTTCGGGGAGCAGGCCGCGACCGCCATCGCCAACGCGAGGCTGTACGAGGAGCAGCGCCTGCTCGCCTCCCAGAACGTCTACCAGGCTTTGCACGATCTGCTCACGAACCTCCCGAACCGCGCCCTGTTCCTCGACCGGGTGAACCACGCCCTCTCGCGCCGGCGGCGCCCGGGACAGCTGGTGGCGCTGCTCTTCCTAGACCTCGACGACTTCAAGCTGATCAATGACAGCCTGGGCCACGCATCCGGCGACGAGGTCCTCATCGCGTTCGCCGACCGATTGCGAGGGTGCGTCCGCTCATGCGATGCGATGGCCCGCTTCGGCGGGGATGAGTTTGCAATCCTCGTCGAGGAGGTGTCTTCGCCCTCGGACGCATTCGCGGCGGCTGAGCGCATCATGGCCCTCTTCACGGAGCCTTTCTCGATCGACGAGAGACGCGTATGGCTCCGGGCCAGCATCGGGATCGCCATCGAGAGCATCACCGCGTCGAGTGCCGAGGCCCTGCTCCGCGACGCCGATACCGCGAAGAACGTGGCCAAGAACCAGGGGAAGGACCGCATCGTCGTGTTCCAGGAGACGATGCACGCCGACGCGCTCGAGAGACTCGACCTCCAGGGTGAGCTGAAGCGTGCGGTCGAGCAGGGTAATCTCGCGGTCCATTACCAGCCGATCTTCTCGCTCGCCCACGGTCGCGCGATCGGAGTCGAGGCCCTCGTTCGGTGGCGGCACACCTTACGGGGCCTGCTCCCCGCCGGGACATTTCTTCCTCTCGCGGAGCAGGCGGGCCTCCTTGTCCAGATCGATCGATGGGTCCTCCGTCACGCGTGCGAGACGTTGCAGGAGTTACGCCGCGAGACGGCGTTGCCCGACGACTTCCTCCTTTCCGTCAACCTGTCGCCGGCCCATCTCCGGGAGGCCACTCTGGTGGACGAGGTGGCCGAGATCCTGCAAAGCACGGGGCTCGAGCCCGAACGCCTCGTGCTCGAGATCACCGAGGGAGCAATCCTCCTCGAAACGGAGAAGGTCCCGTTCATCCTCAACCGCCTCAAGACACTGGGCATCAAGCTCGCCCTTGATGACTTCGGGACCGGTTACTCCTCGCTCGCGCACCTCCGGCGCTTCCCCGTCGACATGGTCAAGATCGACCGGGTGTTCATCGAGGGAATTACGAGCGACAAGGGAGCGAGCGCACTCGTCCAGGCGATCGTCCGGCTCGGCCGCGGCCTCAACATCGAGGTCGTTGCCGAGGGCATCGAGCACCAGGCGCAGGCCGACGTGCTCACCCAGCTCCGTTGTCCCTGCGGGCAAGGCTGGTTCCTATCCGTGGACCTTCCCCGCGAGGGTTTGGTCGAGTTCCTCCGGCGCACGTCCTGACGGCACGCAAGGCCGGCGTGGTTCCCTTTGATAGAGTCACCTGATGCACAGCTCCCCCGTGAGCCGTGAAGCGCTCCCATCCGCACTCGATCCAGGAACTGCCGCGCCCGACCGATCCTCCGGACGGCCCACTATCCTCGTGGCAACGTGCCTAGCCTCCTTCTTGCCGCCGTTCATGTCTTCAGCCCTCAACCTCGCGACCCCGGCTCTGAGCGCCGACCTGCACGCATCGGCCGTTCAGGTCAACTGGATCGTCAGCGCTTTCCTCGTGGCCTCGGCGTCTTGCCTATTGCCGTTCGGCCGTCTCGGCGACCTATTGGGACGCAAGAGACTCTTCATCGTCGGGATGGCTTCCTACGCCGCGTGCTCGGCCGCGTGCGGCCTCGCCCCTTCGGCAGCTACGCTAATCGCCCTCCGAGTCGCCCAGGGCGCCGGGGGCGCGATCGGCTTTGCCTCGTCGCTTGCGATCCTGACCAGCGCGTACCCGCAGGGCCAACGGGGGCGCGTGCTCGGCATCAACACTGCCGCCGTCTACACGGGGCTCTCCCTCGGGCCGGTCATTGGCGGCATGCTCACCCAGCAACTCGGGTGGCGCAGCATCTTCTTCGTCAGCGCCGTGCTCGGCGTGCCGGCGGTATTGCTGATGGTCATATGGGTCCCCGAGGAATGGCGAGGCGAGCACACGGATGGGTACGATGCGGCCGGCGCCTTGCTGTGGGCGGCGAGCCTTGCGGCGCTGCTGGCCGGGATCTCTACACTCAGGGCGCTGGATGTCGGCCGCTGGCTCGTGCTGACCGGCGCGGCGGGCGTGGCAGCCTTCGTGGTCCGCGAGCTGCGCGTGACTCACCCGATCCTGGAACTCGGCCTCTTCCGCAACGTCGTGTTCGCGCTCTCGAACCTCGCGGCGCTCATCAACTACAGCGCAACGTTCGCGGTCACGTTTCTGCTCTCGCTCCACCTCCAGGCGGTCCGCGGCCTCGCCCCCCAGAGCGCCGGCGCGATCCTCCTGATCCAGCCGGTCCTTATGGCGGTGTTGTCACCGTTGGCTGGGCGCCTGTCGGACCGCGTCGAGCCTCGCCTCGTGGCCTCCGCCGGTATGGCCCTGACCTCGCTGGCGCTGATCCTCTTCGCTCACCTCGGGAGCGCGAGTCCTCTGGGGGCGGTAGCCTCGGGACTGGCGCTGATCGGCGTGGGGTTCGGCCTATTCTCCTCACCCAACACCAACGCCGTCATGAGCGCCGTACAGACGCGCAGTTACGGTGTCGCTGCGGCGACCCTCGGCACCATGCGCCAGGTCGGCCAGGCGTTTTCGATGTCGATCGTCGCGCTCGTCTTCGCCCAGGTCATGGGGAGCGCCAGGATCGCCCGTGCGAACGCTCCGCTGATTCTGGCGAGCAGCCACGCGATCTTCACTTTCCTCGCCGCGCTCTGCATCGCCGGTGTCTTCGCCTCCCTCGCGCGCGGCCGCATACAGCGGCGGTGAAGGCAGGGGTCAGGAAGGCAGGCAGAGGAGCGGAGGGGCAGAGGGGAAACGACCGTTCGAAGGTTCGCAGGTTCGAAGGTTCGGAGGTTCCACGAGGATAGTCAAGAGTGAAGAGTTGAGAGCGAAGATCTGAGAGACAACGCAGGCAGGGCGATGGCGAAATGCGTGCAGCCGCGCTGCCGAGAGTGGGCCAGGTGCAAGGCGCACGAGGCGGGAGCAGCGGAGCGTAGCCGGAGGCTACGTGAGATGCGTACCGGCAAGCGCAACGCACAGGCGAGATGCGGCTCTGCCGCGGCTCGCCGGGGGCCACGGGGGTCAAGAGCGGCCGGGTGGGCGGTGGAGCGGCCGCGGGACCCCCCGCCCGGATAGATGGTCCCCTATCGGCGGCGCCTTTCCTCGAGCTCCTCGAGCGTCCGCGGCCAGTCCTTCTTGAGCAACCGCGACAGAGCGCGGTCGGCGAGGAGCCTCCCGCCAGTCTGGCAGGGCACGCAGTAGTTGGCCTCGTTCTGGGCGTACACGATACGCTGCACGGGCGCGCCGCAGTCCGGGCACGGTTGCCCGTACCGCCCGTGCACGGCCATCCCCTCGCGGAATGCGGTCACCTTCTCAGGGAAGCCGTCCCCAACCTCGCGACGAAGACGGTCGACCCACTCCGAGAGCGTGGCGCGGGCCGCATGGTAGAGCCTTTCCACATCGGCCGGATCCAGCTGTTGCGACAGCGCCAGCGGCGACAGCCGCGCCCGGTGGAGGATCTCGTCCGAGTAGGCGTTGCCGATCCCTGAGAACAGTGCGGGGTCGGTGAGGGCGCGCTTGAGCGTGTGGTTTTCGCGCGTGAGCGCCGCGGAGAACCCCGCGAGGTCCGTCTCCAGCACTTCGACCCCGCCGCGGCCGAAGACGGCGAGGTCGGTCTCCCCACGCACCACGTGGAGCGATGCCCGCTTCTTCGGGCTCGCCTCAGTGAGCAGGAGCGTGCCGTCTGGGAACTCGAACGCCGCCAGGCCGACCCTCTTGGGCACGGCCGCACCCGGGTCGCGCCAGCGCAGCCGGCCCGCGATCATCAGGTGGATCACCAGAAAGAGGCTGCCATCCAACGCGAGGACGATCCGCTTGCCGAGCCGCCGCACCTCGCGCACGGTCTTCCCCTCCGCCTCGGCCAGCGGCGGCGTCACCGTGCGGAGCAGAAACGGGCTCGCAATGCTCACGCGCCGCAGTTCGCGGCCGACCACCCTGGCCGCGACTCGCTCCACGTACACCACAACGTCGGGCAGCTCGGGCATCGTCCAATCGTACGCGCGCTCCGGCCCGGAGCGCAGCAGCGCGTCGATCCGGCATTCCCTGACGCAACAGTTGCAACTTTGAGAAGCTAGTCCCAGAGCCTCCTCTTTGACAGACCGCGGAGCGTGGCCGATACTGGCTTTCGCCCCGCGGCGCGACTTCACAGAGTCGCTGCGGGGGGAGTTCGAGTGTCCGCGCCAACACCTGAAGACGTCCGCCACGAGCTGCTCGAGCCGTATCTGCAGCGGGTGGCGGCGTTCCTCCGTGCGCACGGCGACGAGGCCCGCCCCCTCACGATTCCATTAGATCCGGTTCCCTTGGCTCTCTCCGCGGAGGAGCGCAAGGCGGCCTGGTCGGTCCTGTGCGGCCCAACCGCCGATTGGTCCGACCCTCAGGCCTGGATCGCCCTGGGTGCAGGCCTTCACCTGGCTGTGTCCACCGTGCTCGAGTCCGCAAGCCACCCGCAACAAGTTGAACAACCCGACGAGGTCCGGCAGCGGCTTGCCGCGACGCGCGACGTGGCCGCGAGCTACACAGAGGGGCTGCGCCAAGCGATTGAGGAAATGGTCACGAGCGGCCAGACCGACGAGGCGAAGCGGCTCTCGGGGTTCCGCAACAAGCTGCTCGAGATCCTCACGCTGCTGCGCGGAGCCGGAGCGAGCACCCCTCCGCCGGTGACGCAGGCCGCGCCCGCCGACCCTCAGGTTGACCCACCGCCGGGCGGAGACCCCGCGGCGCCCGACAACTCGCCAGCGCCCGACCCGGCGTTGCGCCCATACCTCCAGCGCGCGGCGGCGTTCCTTCGGGCCCGGGGTCACGAGGAGCGCCCCCTCGAGATCTCGTTCGGCCGCAGAACGTTGTCTTTGAGCGCCTGGGAGCGCCGCGTGCTGTGGCGGTCGTTGTGCGAAGGCAAGGAGCCGGCCAGCGACTGGCACCGCCCAATCCCCGAGTGCATCGCGGTGCAGCTCACCTTGCTCCTATCGTTGGACGAACTGGAGCGGGCGGGTCGGAGTCCCGAAGCGGAGCGCGCCGCCCGATCGAGCTTGCAGACGGCCCTGAGGCTCGCGTCCGGCGTCGTGGAGGGCTTCCGTGCCCAGATTGGGCGCCTGGTGAACGCTGGGGCGGTCGAAGATGCTAAGAGGCTCTCGGCGCTCAGCGGTGCCTTTGCCGCAACGCTTCTCGATGCCAGGCGGGCCCTGGCGAAGGAGCCAACCGGAGCCGTCTTCACAGCCACCGCGGACAATGGCCCTGACCCAAGTGCCGGTACTTCCGCACCCGGCCTTCCTTCGACCGTGGCCGCCACCGCACCCGCAGAGCCCCCCGAGAGGCTCAAGCCGTTCCTCGATCGCGCAGCACACCTGCTCGAAATCCGGGGACACGAGGATCGTCCCCTCTCGATCCCGGTTGGCGGCAGGTCGTGGAATCTGGACGCGTGGGAGCGGCAGGTGCTCTGGAAGGTGCTGTGCGAGGAGGGCCCGCCACCCCCCAATTGGTCCATCCTGCTCGCGCACGGCGCGGCCGCCCAGTTCGCCGGGCTTCTTGCGCTCGAGCGGCTGCGGAAGGCCGGCGCGGCGCCCGAGGCGCGTGCCGTTGCCGAGGCCGACAGAGACGCCGCTCTGCAACTCGCGTCGGAGGTCCTCGAGCGCATGCAAGCGACCTCTGAGACGCTCGCAGCCGACGGTCAGGTGAAGCTGGCGGAGCAGCTGGCACGGTCCAGGGAAAAGCTGGCCGAACTTCGTCAGATGCTGAACCGGACTCGATAGATCCCGCCACAAGCAACGCAGTCAGCACCTCGATGACCACCCGCGGCACCATGGCTTGGCAACGAACCGCCAAGGGGCCCGCTGCAGCGGGGCTGAGCCCATACCACCCGTCGAGCGACTATCGCTTTGAGGGCAGTATGAGGCGGCTGCCGGTGAGCTGAAGCAGCACGCGCTCGCCGAGCGCACGATCCTGGCGGTGATGCCCACGCCCCCGCAGCGCCCGAACGCGTCGGCGATCGCCTCCTCCGAAACCGCCGCCGCGCGGCCACCCGAGGCCCGGAGGGCGCACAGGGTTCCATGCCCCATGATCGCGCCAGGCACGTCGAGGCCTTCCACAGCCGCGACACGCGTTTACTCCCGGTGGCGGTCCTTGCTGCTACCATTTCGGTGGCAGGTCATTGTGGGGAGGCATCCCGTCGGGCTCGCACATCGCGCGCAGCTGGTAGCCGCGGCAGCGCTGGCCGTGGCCTGCCTCGCCGCAGCGGGCGCGAGCCGCCAACCCGAACCACCTCCGCCCACTCCCACCCTCACTTCCGTCCCTTCTCCGATCGTCGCGCCACCGCCCGCGGGCGAAGCCGACGCGGCGCGGACGGTTGTTCCGGAGGCGCCCGCCCTGGCGCCATTCGGTCCGGTGATCTGGAGCGAGCTGCACTACTCGGCTCACAAGCTCATCTTCGGCGCTTCGACCACGCTGCGCGTCGAAACGCTGCCCGCGGCAAGGCTCGCGGCCGTTCTGCGGCGACCGCCGAAGGCACGGCCCGTCCCGCCCCCGGGCGGTGACGCGGTGGCGCTCTCTGCGACCACCACCCTTCCCTTCGGTCGTGACGAGTGGGTCACGCTCTGGCTCGACCCCGCCACCGGCGCCGCCCTTGGCGGCGAGAAGACCGTGACTGGAGGCAGTTCCTACCACAAGCTCCTGCGCTTCACCGACGGCGGCTTGTACACCTGGCGCTCGGCGCCGTCCTCCGCGCTCGAGGAGAAACTCGGCCCGGAGGGTTGGACGCTCCGCAAGCAGTACCTCGCCCACCCGACGGTGAGTCCCCCCGAAGGAACGCCCGTCACCGATGCGTACGCACTGCTCTACATCGCCTCCGCCGCTCGCCTAGACCGCAAGGACGGCTCGCTACAGATCGTGATGCTCGCCGACGACGGGTACGTCGAGCTCGCCTTTGCCTCAGGCGGGCTTTCGAGGGTGCGCGTCGGGTTCGACGAGTCGTGGCCGGCGGGGAGCCGCCACCGCGACGGCGATGTCCTGGTCCGGTCCGTGCGTGTGACGGGGCACGGGCTGGACGCCACCCAACCGCAGGACGACGTGGATCTCGGCTTTCTCGGCATGCGCGGCGCGCTCACGATCTTCGTCGAGCTCGGGAGCGGGATCCCCGTCGCCTTCTCCGGACGGGCCGAGCACGTGGGGAACCTCACGGTCCGGCTCGACCGCGCCGTCCTTTCCGACCCGCCTCCGCCGGACCCCGAACCCTGAGCGCGGTCCATTTTGTTGGCACTCCGTGCCGGGTTCTTTCCCCCGTGGGCTCTGAGCTTCTGCTTACTTTGGCCCTTCGAGCCAGTATTTTCTCTTGCCCCTGGGGTGCGGCGTTGCTCGAGCCTTGCTCGCCCCCGCTCGCTGCGGCCCGAGACTCCAGCGACCGCGACCGCACGAGCCATGGCTGCCGCACTCCAGCGGCGGATTGAAGACCCCCCACCCAAGAGACAAACGCACACACGGTCGATCTTGTCTCAATTGGCCTATACTCACCACTAAGAATGGGAGAGACGTCGGTAGGTCCACGAGAGCACGGTGCTGAAGAGAGGATCGCGGAGAATGCGATGCAGGCGTCCAAGCAACTGAAGCGATCCAGACTCAAAGGACTCCGCATCCGCAGTGGTCACGCGGCCCGCTTAGTTTGCTCGTATCCCGCCACTTCTCGTCTTAGTTTGGCAAAACTCTCTAAAGTCAGGCGTCTGGACAAGGAATGATCAAGAGTTTAGGCAAGTGGCTGCGCGAGAACCGAGAGTGGCATCGTCACTGGCGGAAGGCTTGGTCAGCTTCCATTCGGCCTGACTCGGAGGGTGTGACGCCGTTCCAGCGGCGGTGTTTCGCCGAGCTTGCCAAGGCGTGGCCACGCGACGCTGAACCACCCATTTGGGTGCGCCAAGGTCGAAAGGAGGCCTTCTTCACGACGGCAATTCCCGGCACGCCTCTCACTTGCTGGATCTACCATTGCGATGCGGAGATTTCCGGTAATGACATTGAATCCCAATTCGAGTGTGGGGGCTATGCCGACCCCGATGAACTCCTACATCACCTCGTTGCTGCCGTCAGCAAGCAACTCGGCCAGCACACGCCAGCCGTCTAAACAGCGCTTGCAGCAGGCACGCCTGCGGGGCTGCTTGGCCGGCGAGGGACGTTGCCCCGATGAAGTAGACACTCCGGCCTAACACCGGGAGGGGTATTCAAATCCGCCGGTGCCGCGTGACGTCAGCGCTCCGCAGTCGCCGGATGTTGGATGCAGTACTGGAGGACACACGATGATCCGGAAGATCGACCTTGCCGCGACCCCCCACCACGAAATCTTCGCGGAGCCGACACCCCTCGGGCTGATCGGCCTGGCGCTCGGGTGCGCCGCGCTCACGCCCATCGCGTTCGGTTTCCGCCTGACGCCCACGGGGCTGAAAACGGCCGCCGTGATGTGCCTCCTCTTTGGCGCCGGCTGCCAGCTCCTGGCCGGCCTGATGGGGTTCGCCAACAAGAACCTCTACGGCGGCACGCTGTTCACCGCGTTCGCGTTCAACTGGACGCTCAACTGGTGGGTACTCGACTCGCTCGCAAGGGGGTTCGTCCCGGACGCGGCGATCGTCCACGCCGTCGAGGCGGCCTCGCTCGTGATCTTCGTGGTGATCACGTATGGCTTCGGCTTCTACAGCGGGCTGCTGCTCGCGTTCCTGCTGGACATCGATCTCCTGTACGTCTGCAAGCTCGCCAACGCCGTCGCGGGCACGCGGGCGTTCGACCTCCCGATCGCGGTGTTCACCGTGGGGCTCGGAGCGATCTCGCTCTGGATCGCCTTTGCCCTGCTCGTGAACCCGACCGCGGGGCGGGTGGTGTTCCCGATCGCGGGTCCCGTGTTTCGCGCCGCCCCGAAGGCCGCGTTCGACTCCTCGCTCCGACGCGCCATCTTCGCCCGCCTCTACCGGCAGTGGCGGGAGCACGGCTTCCAACCGTTGCCCCTTGCCGAGCTGGAGACGGCGGTCGCCGAACAGGCCGCAGGGCGCGGCATCCGGCCGGACCTCGAGTATCTCGCCGAGCTCGGCGGCATGGTCTTCACAGTCGCCGCGGACGGCTCGAGCCGGCCCGAGGCGGCGCGACTGTCGGCGACAGGCATCGATTTCTACGAGCAGGTCGTGCTCAAGAAGGACCAGTTCGCCTGATGCCAATTCACCGTCTTTCGTAGAGGAATGACAGCAAGGCCCCCCACCTTACTGTCATTGTGAGCCCCGCCGCTGGCGAGGCGAAGCAATCTCGTGGAAGTCGGCGAGATCGCCACGTCGTCCCGCCTTTGGCGGAACTCCTCGCGATAACAGTGGTTCTCCACGGCCCCCTCGCGCCCGGGCGCCTCAAGATGACAACGAAAACGCGATGTTTGGACGGGGAGCGATATGAACGCCTGGAAGGCACAGACGGCTTCGATGCTCCCGGGGGCGCACACCGAGGTGACGGCTACAGCCCCGTGCTGCGGCGCTTGCGCGGCGTCCAGCGGTCGTGGAACCAGAACCACAGGTGCGGATGCGCGAAGATCTCGCGGGAGACGGCGTCGTTGTAACGCTGGGTCAAGGTGGTGACTGTGTCGCCGGGCTCGACGGGGACCGGTGGATCGAGGCGAAAACTGTAGCCCGTCCCGTCCGGGTACGAGAACAGCGGCACCACCGCTGCACCGGTCGCGAGTACGATCTTCGCGAGTGATGGCGTTGTGGGAGTCGCAACGTTCAGGAAGGTCACGATGACGCTGTGCTCCAGATCGGCCTTCTGGTCCAGGAGGATGTCGACGAGGCCCCCGCGACGGATCGTCCTCATGATCCCCCGCGGCGCTCCTTCCTTTGGGATCAGGGTATTGCCGAACCGCGTGCGGGTCCGCGCGAGTTCCTCCTCCACGAGCGGGTTTTCGAGCGGGCGGTACACCATGCCCTGGGGAAAGCCGCTGACGGCCAGCCACTGCGCCGCCACTTCCCAGTGGCCGAAGTGCGCCGAGAGGACGAAGCACCCCTTACCCCGGCGCACGGCCTCCGCGATGTTCTCCTGACCCTCGCAGCTGACCTTGCGGCGGATCGTCTCGGCGGGCGCGTGCGACCATTTGATGAAATCGAACGTGATCCGGCCGAAGTGGGCGGCACACCGCAGCGCGACCCCGAAATGGGACAACGCGGACCGACCGGGATACACGCGCGCGAGGTTTCGCATCACCGTGCGACGGCGGGAGGACGCCAGGAGGAAGACGACACCCAGCACCGCGCCGATCTTCTGCAGCATCCAGAACGGCATGGCACGGCCGAGCGCCTGCACCGCGCGGTAGAGGCGGTACTCGCGTCTGTTGGTGCGCTCGCTCCTCACGCCCTGCGAGGGTAGCCGCCGCAGAGCACCGGGACAAGGGGTCGAGCCGATCCTTGTCGTGCCAATCCTGTCGTGCCAATCCCGAACCGGGTCGGCGCCCACGACCTTCACACCGTGGCCGACGTCGGAATTGAGTAGGATGTCGGGCGCGAGCCGTCCCGGGATCGCGAGCACGGGGGGCGGAGCGGAGGGCTCATGATAGATGGCCCGAACCTCGACGCCGTAGCTGAGCCGGCACGGTCCGGCGCCGGGAAGTGGCGCAAGCTCCGGGGCCGCATCGCAGAATCCGGGAGGGCGCTCAATCCCGGTCCGGCCACGCTGCGAGGCGCCGCGCTCAGCGTCACCGCCGCCATGGTGGTCATGGCCGTCGCCGCCGGCGCTGCGTTTCGCCCCGGCCTCGGGCTGCTCGACGTCCCGAGTTCGCCACAGGCGTCGCCATCAAGACCGAGTCGGTCGATGCCACGCCGTTCCTCAAGGGGAATGAGGGGTTCAAGATGAAGGCCCGGGCTTGGTACTGGGGTTTCGACGCGAAGCACTTCCCGCGCAACGGCCGCGTCTGATACCCGCTCGGCGAGGGGCCGTTCCCGCTCGTGCTGATCGTCCACGGCAACCACTCCATAGAGGAACATGTTGAGCCGACGATCCTCGCTGGTGTTCGCCCTCGCCGAGAGCGACGAAGAGCTACCGAAACCCGAGACGGCAGGGAAACAGCCCAAGGGAGCGGACCAACCACCCGCAGCGACACCGACCAAGGACCAGCCGCCCCAGCCGCTCGATTTCAGCGTGGAACTCGCGGATGGCGCGGGTGCCGTGGCGCGGCTCCCAATCAGCCGCTTCCGCGCCGTCCCTCTGCCACTCGTGGCGAGGTTCACCAAGCTTCGCGACGAGAGCGGGTTCTACGGCAAGGCGACGGAGCCCGTGCTGCAGGACTTCGAGCTGCCGCTTGCGTCGTTCGTCGCCGCGGCGCCGCGTTTCGACCCGTCGAGTCTGAGGGTGATTCGCCTCGTGTTCGACCGTTCCCCCAAAGGCGTCGTCATCCTCGAAGATGTCGCGCTCGTGCCGGATTCCCAGGCACGAACGCGCTGATCGGAGCGCCCTCTTTTCGCGCAGGCCCACCAATCAATCCGTCACGGCGCGATGATGAGGACGTGTTCGCCGGCGGGGGCGCAAAGCACGAAGCCAGGATCGCTCTGTGCGACCGCGAGCGCGAGGGGTTTCCCGTCCACCTCGGTCCGCCCCGGCCGAAACGGAAGCAGCACGAACACCCGGGCAGGCGACGCGTAGCGCACGCTCAGAGCGCCGCTTTCCGCGTTCGCGTCCAGGAGCACACCCGTGATGCCAAGGAGGCGCAGGCGGCTTGAAAGGCCGGTGCCCTCCTCCCACTCAACGACGTGGCGCCCGCGCGGGAGGAGCATGTCGCCACCGTGGACGGCAGGCCAGTTGCGGCCGTCGAGGCGGACGGCGACCGAACCGGCCCCCGTCGAGAGCTCGACTGTGCCGTCGCTCTCCACGATGGCTTCGTGGGCACCTGAGGGTGCGATGCTCGCCGTGGCCGCGAGGGCGCTCGGCAGCAGGGCGCCGTCCTGCGGGTAAACCGTCGCCTCGGAGTACAGACAAACCCTCGGGAAGCTGCGGCGCGCCTCGGCGACCAGGCGGTAGAGCTCGAGACCCGTCTGCTGGGCGGTGGGGCGGACATCTCCCCCTCGCGGGACGACGTTGACGTCCACCGCGAGCCGCTGTCCGGGCGGGACGATTCGCGCATAGTCGGCGGCGATCTTTGCGTAGCGCTCGGGGCCCAACACCCACAGCGTGAACGGGTCCTCGACCTGCAGCTCAAACGGGAACCTCGCCCCCAGGGAAACGATCCGCTGCGTGTCGATGCCGAGGCGGTCGCGCATGCTCGTATCGTAGAGGGCGTCCACGAGCGTGAGCACGACATCGAGGTGCGGCTTGCGCTCCCGGACCCCGGCGATCACCCCGAGCAGGCGCTCGTGCAGGTCGACCGCCGCGTCGCGCCGGTACGAGAAGAACGATTCGAGCGCGGCGGGGTCACGCTCGAAGAAGCGAGGCGACCGCTCGTCGAAGAGGTCCTTCGGATCGAAACCTGAGCGTGCCCGAAACGCCTCGCGCACGACACTGTTCATCGGCGTGAATACCTCGGGCTGCTCCAGCCCCATCGGCGACTCGAAGTAGACCTCGGCCAGATCGGCACCGTCCCAGTCGAAGCGCAGGAGCAGGTCGTTGGCCCAGCGGGCCACGGCTTCGAAACACTCGGGGATGGAGAGCGCCATCAGGCGGCGCCAGTCCACGTGCGCGTCCGCGCCGCTGGCGGTCTTTTCCCGCCACTCGGGGTGCGCGTCCCAGAAAGGCCTCGTGACCTCGGGCAGCTCGAACCAGGCGTAGACCAGGATCCCGCGCCGGTGGCAGGCCGCGATGAGCCGCTCGTACAGTTCCCACTTGGCCTCGAAGGCGTCCCACGTCCCGACGTGCACCTCGCGGATCCCCCGGCGCCACCACGCAGCCGCGATCGCCTCTGGGTCGTGCCCGTTGTGATCTCCGAGGTCCGCGTAGAACACGAGGCGTGAGGAGGCCAGCGGCGGCGACACCTCGAACGCCGAGCCGACCGCCTGGAGGAAGAACGGGAACCGCGACGTGCCGAGAGGGTTCTGGTCGTCCAGCTCGACGCCCAGGAAGAGCACGTCCCCATGGCCGCGGCGAAATGCCGCTACCAGCGGGTACGCACGGGCCTCGGTCCAAGAGAAGACCTTCCCGTTCTGTGGGACCGTGAACGGACGCACCTGGGCGGGGACGCGCCACCGGATGGAGAGACCGGGCGCCGCCGCATCCCGGGTGCCCGTCACCGCAATCGACGTTTCGGCGAACTCCAGACCCAGGGCGCGAGCGAGTGAGGTGTCGAGCGCGGTGACGAGATCGCCGCCCGCCTCCACGAACGCGACGAGCCTGGTCCGAACCTCACTCGAGAGTTTGCCAACCTCCGTGCCGGGAACCACCACGACCTCACCGGGCGCGCCGCGCCACTGCTCCGGCGCTACCCATCGCACCGGGTAGGTCACCGAGCGGAAGGCGTTGGCGTATGCGAGGCAGGCAGTCGGCGCGCCGGGCTCCGTTCCGGCGCAGAGCAGCGACACCACCGGATGCGTGAGCCCGAACGCCCCTTTGGCCAGCAGCAGCGTAGCCGACGCGAGGCCGACCCGGCGCACCCGCCTCCCGCTACCGCTCCCCGCTTTGGCCAATCCCAGCACGGTCCAATGCTCCGGAAACGATGCTACCGCAACTTCGCAAGAGCCTCATCGTCGTCGCGGCCGAGAGAACGCGGGCGGTGGAGACTCCGCCGCCCGCCGACATCGCTGGAGCGTTTCTGGACCCTACGGTTGGATCAGTTCCTTCCTGAAGGCATCCCGACTGCGGTCTCGCACTTTGTCGAATTTCGGCCTGAGGGGCGGGCGCGCGCTGTGCAGCTTCATCACCTCCGCGATGGCGCGGTCGAGCTGCGCGTCGGTTCCCCTGACGAGGTCCTGGGGGAGGTTCTCCACCACGATGTCCGGATCCACGCCGTGGTTCTCGATCGTCCATCCGTGGTTCGGATCATTCCAGGCGGCCTCGGGCTCGGTGAGGAGGCCCATGTCCACGAGCGGCCGGATTTCGTTGATCCCTACGACGCCACCCCACGAACGCATGCCGATCACAGGGGCGAGTTTCTCGAGCTGGACGGCGGCCGGGAAAATGTCCCCATCGGAACCCGCAAACTGGTTGGTGAGCACGACGAACGGCCCGTTCAGCGTGCGTGCAGGATACGTCTCGATGTTGCCGCCTCGCGCGCGGTCAAAGCTGTCCACCTTGCGACGGAGGCGCTCGAGGATGATCTGGGAAACCCAGCCACCGCCGTTCCACCGACAGTCGACGACCATGCCTTCCTTGTCGAGTTGTGGGAAAAACCAGGTGTTGAACTCGGTCATCCCATCGGTCTGCATGTCGGTGAGATGGATGTACCCGATCTTCCCCCCGGTCTTCGCCGCCACGTACTCTCGGTTCTTCCGCACCCAATCGGCGTAGCGAAGTTCGCGGTCGGTTCCGAGCGGCCGGACGACGACGTCGCGGGCACCCTCCGGACCCGGCTTCGAATTGACGGTTAGGACCACATCCTTTTCGGCAAGCTCCTCGAAGGCGGCAACGAACGGCCTGGCCTTGGCGAACGGACGGTGGTTGACGGCGAGGATGTAGGTGCCCTCGACGACGTTCACCCCCGGCTCGTCGAGCGGAGAGCGCACGTTGTCGGCGGGGTCGCCGCGGTAGATCCGCACCACCCTATACGCGTTGCCCTCGCGTTTCACGTCGGCACCGACGAGGCCGGTGGATACGTGCGGGACCCGCACGCCCGGGTCGCCGCCGAACACGTACGTGTGAGAGGTGTTGAGCTCGCCGATCATCTCGCCGATGAGGTCTTGAAGATCGGAGCGGGCGCCGAGCCTCGGCAACAGCGTCGCGTAGTGTTCGCCGATCGCCTTCCAGTCGAGGCCACCCATGCCCGCGTCCCAGTAGAAATCGCGTTCCTGCCGCCACGCCTCCCAGAAGATCTGCGCCCACTCCTCCCGCGGATCGAGCTCCACCACGACGCCGTCCAGCGAGATCTTTGCTTCTCCCGCATCGCCCGCAGTGGTGCCGGCGTCGAAAACGAAGATGTCGCCGCGCTTCTTCATCACCGCGAGCTTGTCAGCCTTGAGGGCGACGGCGAAGGCCGAGACGCCCTCGGTGAACGGCTTGAGCTTTTTCTTGTCGAGGTCGTAGCTGTAGAGCGTGGCGTCCGGCTCGCCTTCCTCGAACAGCGCCGGCTGCTCGCCCATGCCCTTAATCGGCGCCGAAAGGAAGTAGACGAACTTCGCGGTCGCGCCGATGTTGGAGTAGCGCCCGCGGTCCACGTTCGGCAGCTCGAGGTAGCGCTCCGCCAGGCCGTCAAAGTCAATCCCCACGGGTTCCGGAGGCTTCTCAGCTTTGTCGTCCTTGCTGGCGTCCTTGCTCTCGGGCTTCTTGGCCTCGCTGCTCTTCTCGTCGGTCCTCGCCTTCCCGTCCTTGGCCTTCTCGCCCCCCTTCTCCGCCTCCGGCAAGCCCTTGGTGGCGGCAAACGGGTTAGGCACGTCCGTGCGCAGCAGGACCATGAACGGTTGGGTGTTCTTCGCCTCGATCACGTTGGCGTCGTTGGAGTCGAGGACGGGGTTGGTGGCGCGGCTGGAGAGGAAGTAGAGGTAACGCCCCTGTGGGTCCCACGCCGGCGAGTAGTCGTTGGTGAAGGCCCCGCTGACGCGGTGGACCATCCCATCCCTGGTGTCGTAGATGCAGATCGCGGAGTAGTCGGTGCGGGCGGCCTTCGAGTAGGCGAGCCAGCGTCCGTCCGGGCTCCAGGCGTAGTCGCGGATGGCGGCCTGGTCGCTGTGATCCGCGACTCTCGGCGTGCCGCCATCGGCGGGCACCACGTATAGCGTCTGGGTCTGGTCCGAGTAGGCGATGAGCTTGCCGTCAGGCGACCACGCCGGCGTGTAGTGGTAACCACTCTGGCCGGCGGGCACGACCACCTTGGGCTCTCCCCGTCCCCATGCGTCGGTGGTGCGGATCTCCTCCTCGCGCGGTGCGTCGGTAACGTACACGAGACGCTTGCCGTCGGGGGCGAAGCCGGCCCAACTCTCGCGGGCGCCGTGACCCTTCGTCACCGGCATGGTTGGCCCGTCCTTGATTGGGATGGTGAAGATCTCGCCTCGCGTCACGATGGCGACCCGGTCGCCAGTCGGCGCAATGTCGAACGAGGTCAGCGTCCGGCCGGGCTCCGGGTAGCGCACGCGCGTGAGGGTGCGGTCGCTGGGGAGTTCCACGTTCACTTTGTGAACTGAATTGTCAGAGCTGTTGAACACCTCGATATCGCCGCCGAGTGTGAAGGCAATGCGTCCGTCGCGGCTCATCGCCGGCCAGCGCGCATCCCACTCCTTGAATTCGGTGTGGCGCCTGCGGTCAGACCCGTCGGGCTTCATGGACCAGATGTTGATGGTGCCCCCATCGTCGCACGAGAAGTAGATTCTTCCCCCGTGCCACATGGGAAACTCCTGCGGGCTGCCGAGGTCGCCCACCTTCCTGAAGTCTGCTAGCTCGGGCCGACCGACCCAGATGTCACTGGCCATGCCGCCGCGATAGCGCTTCCAGGTTCGCCCCTCAGAGGTCACGCGATTGAACGCCCAGATCCCGGAGTCGGGGTCAATGTCGATCCGAGCCGCCCAACCGAGCGGGAGTTTCTCCGGATCGGACCCGTCGAGGCCGACGGCGAATAGTTCCCACGCCTGGGGGTTCTCGGCGCGGCTGCGGAATAGCACCTTCGTGCCGTCCGGGATCCATCCGACGACCTGGTCGGCGCCCGGATGCCACGTCAGCCGCCGGGGCTCGCCGCCCTCGGCGGGAATGACGTAGACGTCTTGGTTGCCGTCGTATTCGCCCGTGAAGGCGATCCACTTCCCATCCGGGGAGAAGCGCGGGAAGTACTCGGTCCCCGGGTGGGTCGTCAGCCGGCGAGCGACGCCGCCGGCATCGCTCGCGACCCAGAGGTCGCCCTCGGCCGCGAACACGATTCGGTTGCCGTTGATGTCCGGGTATCGAATGTAGGCGGGGGCGGCTGCGGCCGCGCACCAAACTGCAGAAGCCGACAGCGTCAGCGCCGCGGCGAGGCCGCGGCCTCGGTTGCGCATCATTCCTCCTTGGGATCTGCGGCCAGGGCCACGTTCACTTTTAAGGATACGCCGGCGCGACCAAGAGGTTTCGCCGGGCGGGAATGGGCTCCCCCGAACAGCCGCCCGGGGAACGCAGCTTCGAACGGCCTGCATGTCGGGATCGGCGACCGCCCGACGCCGGGCGGGGTACCATGTCGGGGCGGGAGGTGTGGTGGACGTCCACAGACTGGACCGGATCTTCAAGCCCCAGCGGATCGCGCTGGTGGGTGTGACGGAGAACCCGAAGGGCGTCTCGGGGACCGTGCTCCGGAACCTCGTAGGCTCGGGTTTCCGGGGCGTCGTCTACCCGGTGAACCCCGCGTGCGAGGCGGTCGCCGGCGTGTCGTGCTACCCGTCGGTACGCGAGCTCCCGCGCACGCCCGACCTCGCTGTCGTATGCTCGCCGGCCGAGGAGGTGCCCGCGGTCGTCCGGGCGTGCGGGGAGGCCGGCATCCTGGGGCTCGTCATCGTCTCGGCCGGGTTCCGCGAGACCGGCCCGGCGGGCGCGGCGCTCGAGGAGCGCGTCCTCGCTGAGGCCCGCCGCTTTGACGGGATGCGTATCGTCGGGCCGAACTGCCTCGGCATCATCGTGCCCGCCCTCGACCTCAACGCCACCTTTGCGCTCGGAATGCCGAAGCCCGGCAAGGTGGCTTTCATCTCGCAGTCGGGAGCACTGTGCACGTCGGTCCTCGACTGGGCTCTCGAGCAGGGCATCGGCTTCTCCCATTTCGTCTCGATCGGGAACATGCTCGACGTCGATTTCGGCGACCTCATCGACTACTTCGGCGAGGACGAGCAGACCGAGTCGGTGATCCTGTACGTGGAGTCGCTGCGCAACGCGAGGAAGTTCATGACCGCGGCGCGCGCCTTCGCGCGCACCAAGCCGATCGTGGCCTACAAGGCGGGACGGTTCCCGGAGTCCGCCCGCGCGGCCGCGTCGCACACCGGGGCGCTCGCCTCCGAGGACGCGATCTACGAGGCCGCATTCGAGCGCGCCGGGATCGCGCGCGTGTTCGAGATCGGGGACCTTTTCAACTGCGCCGAGCTGGTGGGCCGTCACCGCGGGCCGGCCGGCCCGCGCCTCGCCATCGTGACCAACGCCGGCGGGCCCGGCGTCATGGCCACCGACGCCCTCATCGCCCGCGACGGAATCCTCGCCGAGCTCTCGCCCGAAACGGTTGCGAAGCTCGACGAGGCCCTCCCGCCTGCCTGGTCCCACGGCAACCCCGTGGACGTGCTGGGAGACGCGACGTCGCGCCGCTACGCCAAAGCGACCGCCGCAGTGCTCGCCGACCCCGGTGTGGATGCGGTGCTCGCCATCCTTACTCCGCAGGCGATGACCAACCCCAGCGCGACGGCCAGAGAACTCGGTGCGCTCGCCGCCACGACATCCAAGCCGATCCTCGCAGCGTGGCTCGGCGGCAAGAGCGTGCGGGAGGGGCTCGGCATCCTCACGCGGGCAGGCGTCGCCTCGTATGGGACCCCGGAAGAAGCCGTCAAGGCGTTCATGACCCTGGTGGCGTACGCTCGCAACCTCGAGATCCTCTACGAGACGCCGCGCGACGTCCCGGTCACGTTCACGCTCGACCGCGCCGAGCTGCGCACGCGCTTCGAGTCTCTCATCCCGCCGAGCGGCGACACGCTCTCGGAGGCCGCATCGAAGAGCCTGCTGGAGGCGTATGGGATTCCCGTCACGCGCCCGCAGCCGGCGGCGACCCCCAACGACGCCGTTGCCATTGCCGACCGCATCGGCTACCCGGTCGTGGCGAAGCTCCTCTCGCCGGATGTTACCCACAAGAGCGACGTGGGCGGGGTGGCGCTCGGCCTCGCCGACGGCGCCGCGGTGCGCGCTGCGTTCGAGCGGATCGTCGGCAACGCCCGCGAGCGCGTCCCCGGCGCCCGCATCGAAGGGATCACCGTGCAGCCGATGGTGTCGGCCGGGGACGGCGTCGAGGTGATCCTGGGCGCGAAGACGGACCCAGTGTTCGGCGCGGTGATCCTCGCCGGGCTCGGGGGAGTCTCGGCAGAGGTGTTCGGCGACCGCGCCCTCGGGCTGCCGCCGCTTTCCGAACGCCTAGCCCGACGGATGCTGGAGTCGCTGCGCGCCTGGCCGCTGCTGCGCGGTTTCCGCGGGCGGCCGGCGGTCGACGTCGACCGGCTGATCGAGATCCTCATGCGCCTGTCGTACCTGGTCGCAGACTGCCCCGAGATCCGCGAGCTCGACGTCAACCCCCTGCTCGTCACCCCGAGCGGCGCCATCGCCCTGGACGCCCGCGTCATCGTGGACCGCGCGGCCATCGCGCACCCCGGCAAGCCCTACGCGCACCTCGCCCTGCGCCCGTACCCCGACGAGTACGTGCACCCTGCCTCCTTGCCCGACGGCGCTCGCCTCGTGCTGCGACCGATCCGCCCGGAGGACGAGCCAATGTGGAAGGCGATGCTCGCGAGCTGCTCCCGCGAGACGATCTACTCCCGCTTCCGCTACATGTTCCAGTGGTCCACCCATCAGGCCGCGACCCGCTACTGCTTCATCGATTACGACCGCGAGATCGCGATCGTGGCGGAGACTGCCGACGGCGACGAGCGGCGTCTTGTCGGCGTGGGCCGGCTGGTCGCGGACCCCGACCACGAGAGCGTCGAGTACGCGGTGCTGGTCACGGACGCCTGGCAGAACAAGGGCCTCGGCTCCGTTTTGACCGACTACTGCCTCGAGATCGCGTCCGGCTGGGGCGCAAAGCGGATCGTCGCCCAGACCACCTCGGACAACCGCCGGATGATCACCCTGTTCGAGCGCCGCGGCTTCGAGCTGACGCCGGCCGAGGACGGAATGGTCGACGTTTCGAAACCGCTGGGAGTCGAGACGCAAGCCGAAGTGCCAGCCCCAACCGAAAGTTGATTGGGTCGTACCTGGTACTGATCGATCCGCTGGCACGCAGTTTGTGGGTGCCACGCACGCAGGACAAACGGCGGTACCCTTGGGACCGCCCCGGGGCCATGAGAACCCCAAACGGAACGGAGCTAGACTCGTTGCGGAGGCGTCGAATGCAGGTCCGCAGGCTAGCGATGGTGCTGGCGGTGCTCGTTCTTCCCTCGTGCACCAGGTGGGACTACTGGAGGGGAGAGAAGGCGTACGAGGCGGGCGACTTCAAGACCGCTATTAGGCGTTTGACGCCGCTCGCCAACGGAGGGTTCGCCGAGGCCCAGTACGCGCTCGGGAGAATGTACGCGAGGGGCGAAGGCGTCCCGAAGGACCGTGTCGAGGCCGTCCGCTGGCTCCGCAAGGCCGCAGATCAGGGCTTCGCCAATGCAGAATACTCCCTGGCGTGGTCGTACCACAACGGTTCCGGCGTGCCAAAGCACCTTGGCGAGGCGGTCCGCTGGTACCGCAAGGCTGCAGATCAGGGGAACCCCGACGCACAGTGCAACCTCGGGTCGATGTACGCCGACGGCGAGGGTGTTCCGAAAGACGACGTCGAGGCCGCCCGCTGGTACCGCAAGGCCGCAGACCAAGGCGAGACCGACTCACAGGCCAGGCTCGGGTGGATGTACGCCCACGGCTCGGGCGTTTCGAAAGATGATGTCGAGGCCGCCCGTTGGTATCGCAAAGCCGCAGACAAAGGCAATGTCTACGCACAAGCCAACCTCGCGTGGGTATATGAGACCGGCACGGGCGTCCCGAAGAATCTTGCCGAGGCGGCCCGCTGGTACCGAAGGGCCGCAGACAAGGGCGATGCCTACGCCCAATTCAAACTCGGGGTGATGTACGAAGGCTGCACCTGCGTCTCTAGGGACGATGCCCAGGCAGTCCGCTGGTACCGCAAGGCCGCGGATCAGGGTTTCGCAAACGCACAAGCCCAACTCGGAACGATGTATGAGAACGGCAGGGGTGTCCCGCTGAACGCCGCCGAGGCCGCCCGCTGGTACCGGAAGGCCGCAGATCAGGGGAACGCCCACGCACAAGCCCAACTTGGGCTGATGTACGCTAACGGCACCGGCGTCCCGAGGGACGACACCGAGGCCGCCCGTTGGTACCGCAAAGCCGCAGACCAGGGCAACACCAACGCACAATTCACACTCGGAGGGATGTACGAGAGCGGAACCGGCGTCCCACGCGACCTCGTCGAGGCGTACAAGTGGAACGCTCTTGCAGCCGCCGGTGGGGAATCAGTCGCATCGGCCGCACACCAGGAGAGGGACAGGGTCGAGCGCCTCATGACGCCAAGTCAGATCGCCGAGGGTCAGCAACGAGCGCGGGAGTGGGTCGCTCATTCCGAAGAAGAGAAGAAACGGTGACCTGAGTTGGCTAGGTGTCACCTACGCACTGAGCTGAACTGTGGAAGACCCGCCACCCTCACGCCTTGCGAGACTGCCTAAGGTGACAGCCACGAATGCCCTCGTCCAGCCATAACGCGTGACAGTATTATCGCTCTGCGTTATGCTTCGTTCCGATGATCCGGAGCTTCCGCGACGATGAGGCCCGGAGGGTCTTCGGGCGACAGCGCTCTCGCCGCGTTCCGACTGATCTTCAGCGCGTCGCGCTGCGGAAGCTCACCATGCTCGACGCGGCGGAGGCTCTCGCGGACTTTCGGGTTCCCCCCGGCAACCGGCTGGAGAGGCTGTCGCGGGAACGGGAGGGTCAACACAGCATCCGGATCAACGACCAGTGGCGGATCTGCTTCGTGTGGAGGGACGGCGATGCCTACGAAGTCGAGATTGTCGACGACCACTAAGCGACGGAGGTCTCCCAGGGCGGCGCGGTTCTCGCCGGTGCACCCCGGGGAGGTCCTGCTCGAGGAGTTTCTCAAACCCCTCGGGCTGTCCCAGTACCGGGTCGCGAAGGATACGAGCGTGCCCCCCCGGCGCATCAACGAGATCGTGCACGGGAAGCGCGCGATCACCGCCGACACGGCCCTCCGGCTCGCACGGTACTTCGGCACCTCCGAGCGGTTCTGGATGAACCTCCAGGGTCGCTACGACCTCGAGGTGCAGAAGGACAACCTGCGGGGTCGGCTGAGCAAGGAAGTCCTCGTCCACTCCAAGGCGACCTGAGAGGTCCCGGCCTCAGGCGCTCCGATCCCGCTCGGACCCGCGCCCAGGCGAGACTCCCGTCCCGACCGGCGGGCGCACCGGCTCATGGTCACCACGAATTTTGCGTCGATGCGGGAAGGGCCCTCCGCGGCGCGTGCAACGGCGGCGCCCGGCGCCAAAAAGGCGTGCCGGGAATGCCCGTCGGAGACCATTTCGAAACCACAAACCACTGCGATTGCAGCACTTGGCGGAACCGGCGGGATCGGCATAGTTGTTGCTTGTCGATCGCGTGTCGGTGTCGGCCGCGAGGCGAAGCCGTGCACCGCAGGGGAGACGGAGATGGCGGTCAGCGAGACGGATCTTGTGGCGCTCAACGAGAAGGTGCGGGCCGAATCGCTCGAGGTGCAGGCGGCGCTGCGCGAGATGAAGAAGGTGATCGTGGGCCAGGGCTCGGTGCTCGACCGCATGATGATCGCCCTGCTCTGCCGCGGTCACGTTCTGGTCGAGGGCGTCCCGGGCCTCGCCAAGACTCTCGCGGTGCGGACCCTCGGCCAGGTGCTCGACCTGCAGTTCTCGCGCATCCAGTTCACCCCGGACCTCCTGCCGGCGGACCTTACGGGCACGATGATCTACCAGCAGCGGACCGGCGAGTTCGTCGCCCGCAAGGGGCCCGTGTTCACCAACCTGCTGCTCGCCGACGAGATCAACCGGGCGCCGGCCAAGGTGCAGTCGGCGCTGCTCGAGTCGATGCAGGAGCGGCAGGTGACGCTCGGAGACCAGACCCACAAGCTGCCCGAGCCGTTCATGGTCTTCGCCACCCAGAACCCGATCGAGCAGGAGGGCACCTACCCCCTGCCGGAGGCGCAGGTGGACCGCTTCCTCCTCAAGGTCAGGATCGACTACCCCAAGGCCGAGGAGGAGCGCGCGATCCTCGACCGGATGGCCGGCCTCGAGCTGCCGCCGGTGGCCCGCGTGATGAGTCACGAGGCGGTGCAGCGCATGGCCGACCGCGTGCTGGGCGTCTACATGGACGAGCGCATCCGCGACTACATCGTCGCCCTCGTTCGCTCGACCCGGACACCGAAGGACGTGGGGCTCGGCGAGGTCGCGCACCTCATCGCGTTCGGTGCATCTCCGCGCGCGACGCTGGCGTTCTCGCACGCCGCGCGGGCGATGGCGTTCCTGCAGGGACGCGGGTTCGTGATCCCGGAGGACGTCAAGGCCGTGGCTCTCGACGTGCTCCGCCATCGGATCCTTCTCACCTACGAGGCCGAGGCGGAGGACGTCACCAGCGAGCAGCTCGTCGAGCGGCTGCTCGATCGGGTCGAGGTGCCATGAGACCGGGCAGAGGGGCCCGGGGTCCGGGGTTCTCTAGGCGCGGGGAGTAGGGGCGGGAGATGCTGGACCGCGAGACGCTCGAGCGCATCCGCCGGATCCGGATCCGCACGCGGACGATCCTCAACACGGGGATCGTGGGGTCGTACAACGCGGTGTTCAAGGGCCGCGGCATGGAATTCGTCGAGGTGCGCGAGTACACGCCGGGCGACGACGTCCGGTCGATCGACTGGAACGTCACGGCGCGGATGGGCCAAGCGTACGTGAAGAAGTTCGTCGAGGAGCGCGACCTTACCCTGCTCCTGGTCGTGGACGTCTCCGGCTCGCAGCGCTTCGGCTCGCAGTTCCTCGTCAAGCGCGACCTCGCCGCCGAGCTTGCCGCCGTGCTCGCGTTCTCGGCCGTCGCGAATCACGACCGCGTTGGCGCGGTGCTGTTCTCCGACCGCATCGAGGGCTACGTCGCACCGGCGCGCGGCTCCGACCACGTGCTGCGGATCGTTCGAGACCTCTTGGTGACCGAGGCACAGGGCACGGGGACCGACCTCGACGGCGCCCTTCGCTTCGCGCACCAGGTGATGAGGCGGCGCGGGATCATCGCCGTGATCTCCGACTTCCAGGCGCGCGATTACCAGCGCTCGCTCGGAGTGCTTCGTCGCCGGCACGACGTGATCGCGATCCACGTGCACGACCCACGCGAGAGCGAGCTGCCGGCGGCGGGCCTCGTCGCGCTCGCGGACCCGGAGACCGGTGAGCTGCGCGTGGTGGACGTCTCCGACGCGGGCACCCGCAGGCGGTTGCGCCCGGCGTCGTTCGAGGAGGCGGACCGGGTGTTCCGCCGCACGCGCGTGGACTGCGTCAGGCTCTCGACCGCCGAGTCGTACGAGCGCCCGCTCACGTCGTTCTTCCGGGCGCGGGAGAAGAGACGGTGAGGGGCGCTCCGCTCCTCGCGGCCGCTCTCCTCGCGACGACGGCGCTGGCAGGGCCCGGGCCCGCGGTCGCGCAGGGAACGGTCGCGGTCACCGTGACGGCGCGCGCCTCCTCGACGGAGGTGTCGGTCGGCCAGCAGTTCACCGTGGCGGCCGACGTCTCGGGTCCGGCCGGAGCGACGTACACGTTCCCCGCGTCCGCGGGCGACGGGAAGGTCGAGGTCCGACTCGCACCGCCGCCGGCGGACGCGCCGCCGCCGCCGAACCGGAGGACGTACCTGGCGACCGCGTTCGTCCTCGAGGACGCCGCGGTCCCACCCCTCACGGTGAGCTACAGGTTGCCCGACGGCGCAATCGGGACGGCGACGAGCCAGGCGATCCCGCTCCACATCGTGTCGCTCCTGTCCAAAGACCCGGAGGGCCAGAAGCCCGCCGACATCCGGCCGCCGGTGCAGATCCCGATCGGCGCACCCTTCTACGTCGCGTGCGGCGTGGCGGCCGCTCTGATCGCGGCGCTGGTCGTCCTGCTGCTGCGCCGGCGCCGCCATCCTGCGGACGTCGAAATTCCGTCCGTGCCGCCCTTGCCTCCCGACGTCGAGGCGCTTTCGGTGCTCGAGCGCCTGGCCGCCAGCGGGCTGCTGGAGGAGGAACGCTTCAAGGAGTTTTACGTGACGCTCGCGGAGACCACGAAGCGCTACCTCGAGCGGCGCCTCGGCGCGGCGGTCCTGGAGATGACCTCCAGCGAGACGATCGCTTTCCTGCGGGACCACGACAATGGGTGGGAACTCCTGCCCGCGGTGCGCGATCTCGTGCACACCGCGGACTTCGTGAAGTTCGCCCGCGGCGCGGCGGCGGTCGAGACCGGGAAGCGGCACATGGCCGCGGTTCGCGGCATGGTCAGAAGCCTCGAAGCGCGGCTGAGTGCCGTCGAGGCTGTGGCTCCAGCGGCGAAAAGCGGAGAGGAGGCGGCGTGACCGACGTCCTCGGCTTCCGTTTCCAGGAGCCGCTCTGGCTGCTTGCAGCCCTGGCCGGTCCCCTGGTCGTCGCGGCCGCCGTGCTGCGCGAGCGCACCGGTCGCGCCCTGATCTTCCCGGGCCTGTCCCGGTCGGGCAAAGCCTCCCCGACCTGGCGAACGGGCCTCCGCCACCTGCCCGTCACACTCGCGGGCCTCGGACTCGCGCTCGCCGCCGTGGCGCTGGCCAGGCCCCAGCACGGCAGCCTGAAGCAGAACGCGACCACCGAGGGCGTGGACATCGTCATCGCGCTGGATGTCTCGGGCTCGATGGCGGCGCAGGACTTCCTGCCGCGCAACCGTCTGGAGGTCGCGAGGTCGGTTGTCTCGAGCTTCATCAAGCGGCGCCCGAACGATCGCATCGGCCTGGTCGTCTTCGCGAGCAAGTGCCTGACGAAGTCGCCGCTGACAACCGACACGGCGCTGCTGCTGCGGCAGCTCGACGACGTGCACCTCGACATGCTCCCGGACGGCACCGCGATCGGCTCCGGAATGGCGACGGCGCTCGCCCGCCTGCGGCGCTCGCAGGCGAAGAGCAAGGTGCTCGTGCTGGTCACGGACGGCGGCAACAACACGGGCGAGATCGACCCCGCGACCGCCACAGACATGGCGCGGGCGATGGGCGTGCGCGTCTACACCGTGGGCGTCGGCAAGGGAGGCGTGGTGCCCGTACCGGTGAGGGTGCGGGACGACTTCACGGGGGCGGTGGTGACGCGCGTGATGCCGATGCAGGTGGACATCGACGAGGGACTGCTGAAGATGATCGCGACACGCACCGGGGCGGAGTTCTTCCGCGCGACCGACTCCGCCTCGATGCGGGTGATCTTCGACCGCATCGACCGGCTCGAGAAGAGCGAGATCAAGCTGACGAGCTACACGCGCTACCGCGAGCTCTTTCGGCCGTACCTGACCACCGCCGCGGCGCTGCTCCTGGCCGCGTCGGCGGCCTGGGCGACGGGCTTGCGCGTCGCGCCGGCGTGAGGAAGGGACATGGAGCTCGCACATCCGTCGTGGCTCTTGGCGCTCCTGCTGCTGCCGCTGCTCGCGGCAGGCGAGTGGTGGGGCGTGCGCTCGGACCGCGACCGCACCGCGCGCCTGGTCTCGCGCGCGCTGTGGGGGCGGGTCCTGCGCAAGCCGCATGAGGCGTGGCGCTTCGTCCGGCTCGGGCTCCTCCTGGCAGGGGCCGCATGCGTGATCGTCGCGCTCGCCCAGCCGCGCTGGGGACTCGTACGCGAGAAGATCGAGCGCGAGGGTGTGGACGTCGTGCTGATCGCGGACACATCGGCTTCCATGGGCGCCGAGGACGTGCAGCCCAACCGGCTCTTCGTGGCGAAGGCGGCGCTCTCCTGGCTCCTGGACCGCCTTGGGGGCAGCCGGTTCGCGCTCGTGGCGGTCGAGGGGGAGGCGTACCCGCTCGTCCCTCTGACCCTTGACGCCGATGCGGTGGGCCTGTTCCTCGAGACCATGGAGCCCGGCATCGTTCCGACCCCAGGGACCTCCCTGGCCTCCGGCCTCGAGAAGGCGCTCGACATGTTCGTGGACAAGGGCCGCAAGGACAAGGTCATCGTGCTGGCGAGCGACGGCGAGGATCTCGACGGCGGCCTCGACGCCGCCATCCGCAAGGTCAGGGAAGCCGGCGTAACCGTCCACACCGTCGGCGTCGGCACCGAGGCCGGCAGCCCGGTGCCGGACGCCGACCGCGAGGGCAGGCGCACCGGTTTCAAGAAGGACGAGAGCGGCACGGTCGTGATCTCGAAGCTCAACGAGGTCAACCTCAAGGAGATCGCCCGCGCGACCGGGGGGCAGTACGTCCACGTCACGACTGCCAGCGCGTCCGCCGCAAGGATCACCGCGGCGATCGAGGGCATGGAGCAGCGCACCCTCGCGCAGGAGTACACGTACCGGAAGAAGGAGCGTTTCCAGTGGCCGCTCGGCGTCGGCCTCGTTGCTGTTGCGCTCGGCCTGCTGCTTCCGCCGCCACGGATCGAGTGGCGCCGGAGAAAGCCGGCGCGGGCGGCCGGCGGACAACGCCGGACCGCGAACGCCGCCCGGCCCGCGGCCGCCGCGACGCTCGTGCTCGGACTGCTCGCGGCCTCGACTGCCGGGGCGGTCGAGCAGCCGAAGGCGAAGGGCTCGGTCGTCGACGAGGTGCTGCTGCGGCCGCAGCGGTTCACCTCGCAGGGGCGCAAGGCGTACGGGAAGGGCGACTACCCCAGGGCGGAGGAGCGCTTCGAACAGGCGGCGGGCGTACGCCCGGACGACCCCTGCACCCGGTTCAACACGGCCGACTCCCTATTCAAGTCGGGGAAGCTCGACCAGGCCGCGGAGCTCTTCCGGGCCCTGGGAGGGGACGAGAGATCGCCGTTCGCCGCGGCGGCGCGCTACAACCTGGGCAACGTGCTGCTGCAGAAGCAGGACTTCAAAGGCGCGGTCGAGTCGTACCGCAGCGCGCTGGAGTTGCAGCCGGGCGACGCGGACACCCGGCACAACCTGGAGGTCGCCCTGCGCGCTCTCCAGGAGCAGCAGAGAAAACAGCAGGAGCGGCAGCAACAACCGAACAACGACCAGAACAAGCAGGACAAGAACGGGAACCAGCAGCAACATCAGCAGAAGCAGGAACAGAAACAGCCACCGAGGCCGCCAACCCAGGAGGAGAAGGAGCAGGAGCGGTGGAAGCAGGAGACCGGAATGCCCAAGGAGCGGGCGATGCAGCTGCTCTCCGCCCTCGAGCAGAACGAGAAGGACGAGCAGAAGAAGCAGCTCGCTCTTCTGCGGGCAGCCAGGAAGAAGGGGAAGGACTGGTGACCCGGGTGCCTGGGCCTGCGCTCGCCGCGCCGACCGTGCCCGCCGCCGTCCGGGGCCGTCGAGGCACGTGCGCCGCGCTCGTTCTTTCGGTTCTGGTCCTCGCTTCGGGTCCCGCGGCCACGCGCGGCGAGGCGGCCGAGAGCGACGCCACCTTCAGGGCGGACGCGGATGTGACCCGGATCGGCCTCGACGACCAGGTCCAGCTGACGATCACGATCGAGGGGCGCCTCTTCAACCTCAAGGGCGAAGTCTCCCTGCCGGAGCTCGAGAACCTGAAGCTCCTCGCTGGCCCCTCGCTGTCCACCCAGTTCTCGCTGGTCAACGGGTCGGCGAGCCAGTCGCGCTCCTACCTGTACGTCCTGCAGCCGGTCCACGTCGGCACGGCCCGCATCGGGCCGTCGCGGGCTGTCATCGACGACCGGGAGCGCTCGACGGCACCGATCACGTTGGAGGTCGTGCAGGGTCGCGTCGTGCAGCGGCAGCCGCCGCCCGACCCGTTCGCGGGCTTCCGCGGTCAGGATCCGCTCGACACGCTGTTCGGCGCCGGTCGCGCTCCTCGCCGGGACGCCAAGCTGTTCATAGAGGCAGACACCGACCGCACGACGCTCTACGTTGGGGAGCCGCTGCTGCTCACCTACAACCTGTATACCCAGACCGCTGTGAGCGGGATCCAACTGGATCGGCCTCCCGAGCTGCAGGCTTTCTGGGTGGAGGAACTCGGGCACGAGCGCAACCCTCGCGGCGAGCAGGCGGAGCGCGAAGGCGAGACGTTCCAGAGGTTCCCGGTGCTGCGGAGGCTGTTGTTCCCGACCCGACCGGGCAGCCTCGTGATCCCGGCAGCCGGCTTCAAGGTCTCCGTTCCGCAGGCGAGCTTCTTCGGGCCGATCCCCGGGGGCGACGCGATGGTGGCCCGGACGACCCGGTCGATCCCCATCATCGTCAAGGCGCTGCCTGCCGCCCCGGGTTTCGCGGGCGCCGTGGGGAGGTTCAGGGCGACGACCACGATCGACCGTTCCACCCTCGCGGTCGGTGAGGCCGCGACCGTGCGGTTCCGCGTGGAGGGCACCGGCAACCTGAAGTGGATCGACAAGGGGCCGGATCTGGCCGTCGCGGGCGCCAAGGTCTACCCCCCTCAGCCGAAGCCCGAGTTCAAGGTGACGTCCCAGGGCCTCGTCGGCTCGCTCACGTGGGAGTACGTGGTGGTCCCGGAGACCGCCGGCGCGCACGAGGTCCCGCCGCTTTCCTTCGCGTACTTCGACCCCCAGATGAGCCGCCTGGAGCGGGATACGACCTCCGCCATTCCGTTCGTCGTCGCGGCGGCGGGTCAGCAGTCGGCAACCGTCGTGGCCGGCGGCGCGACCGGGACGGCCGGCGGGAACCTCGCTCCGAGGGGGCAGCCACACCTCGCGTTACGCTCGGGGGCCGACACGGTCGGTCGCGCGCTGCCTGGATTAACACCCGTGGCCCTCGCATGGGTCTTTGGCCTTGTCGTTCTGGGTCACGGGGCGCTCCTCGCGTGGCCGACGCTTCGGCTACGCCGCGGTTCCGGCTCGTCGGCTCGCGGCGTCTCCGCACGGCACGCGCTGGCCGAGATCGCGAAGGCGAGGAGGAGCGGCACGACCAAGGAAGGTGCGGCGATGGCGATCGAACGCGCGCTGGCCGGCCTTTTCGGCGAACTGGACGAGCGACCCGCCGACACCGATGGCGAGCGCGAGCGTGAGCTGAAGGGGATCCTCCGCGATCTCCGCTTCCTCCGGTTCGCCCCCCAGCTCGGCGACTATTCGGAGAAGGTCGCGGAGGTCGCCGCACGAGCCACAGCCGCCGTCCGGAGGTGGGCGTGAGAATGGGCCGAGCACCCGGCAGAGAACACTCGGCTCGACGCTGCGGCGCCGGCTCGTTGCTCGTCGGCGCGGTGCTGGCGGGTGTGGCGCTCTCGGCGTGGGGAGCGGTTGCCCGGGCCGCCGATCCGGATCAGCGGTTTCGCGAGGCGACAGCCCTCGCGCGCGCTGGCGACACCGAGGGCGCAGTGGCCATCTACCGTCAGCTCGCGGTGAGCGGCCACGAAAGCGGATCGCTGTACTGGAACTGGGCGCAGGCCGCCCAGGGGCGTGGCGCGTTGGGCGAAGCGCTCTGGGCGCTCATGCGCGAGCGCGAGGTGGAACCGGGAGACACCGCGGCCGGCCGGGAGATCGAACGGCTGCGGACCGTGCTCAACCTCGATCCGGCCGAGCTGTCGCCCTCGCCGCTGGCGAGCGTCGGCCGCCTCGTGCGCCGCCTCCACCTCGCCCTCCTCGCGGCGATCCTGCTGGCCGGCTCGCTCGGCGCGCACGCCTTCGCGCGCTTCGCGCGCCCGCTCCGGGGACCGGTGGCGGCAGCATGGACCTCCCTCGCGCTCGGGACGGTCGCCGCCCTCGGCGTTTGGCTCGGCTCCCTGACTCCGCCGGTGGCGATCGTCGTCCGGCGCGATGCCCAACTCCTCGATGCCGCCTCGCCGACGGCATCGGTCCTCGGGACGATGCGCGAAGGCGAGGCCGTTCCGGTCCTCGACGTGAGCGCTGAGTACCTGCACGTCCAGGACTCGTCGGGCGCCCGAGGCTGGGTGCTCGCCGAGGATGTCCGCCGCTTCGACCTTCTGCCGGCGCAGACGGCAGGGACGGCAGCGCGTTGAGCCGCGGTCGGTTTCGAGGCGCTTGACGGGGGGCGCGGGAGGCGCGAGTCTTGAGGCTATGAAGAGGCAAGCGCAGTTCGACCAGTTCGAGGTCTCGGAGCTGTTCTGCCCGAGGTGCAGGGCGTCGAAGCCCGTGCGGCGCCACCTGCTTCTGGTGCTGCCGACCGGCAACAAGTACGAGTACCGCTGCTCCGCCTGCGGGACCGCCGTCGGCGCCAAGGACGACAACGACTCAAGCGAGTACACCGAGATCCTGCGCCGAACATAGGTCCTTATTCACGAGGGGAGCGCCTCGGTTTTCCGCGACGCCGCTCCCTGCTACCCTCGCTCCCGCAAGCCTCGGCCGCCCCGGACCTCGAGGGGGCCGGCCGGAGGGGAGGCATCACCGATGCTCAGGAGCCGCCACATCCGCACCTTGATCCTCGCCGGCGCCGCAACGTTCGCCGGCGCGGCCGCGCTCGCCGCCGCGCCCGATTCCGGGACCTGGACCGTCGACGATATCCTGCTCGCCGAGAGCGCCTCCTCGTGGACGGTGTCGCCGGACGGTTCGCTAGCGGCCTGGGTCCGCACCACGGTCGAGAAGACCGGCGGTGAGGAGCAGCGAGTGTCCAACCTCTGGCTCTCGCGCCTGGCCGACGGGACCTCGGTGCCACTGACGAGAGGCCAGGACACCGTCGAAGAACCCGCGTTCTCGCCCGACGGCCGGCACATCGCGTTCCTGGCAACGCGGAAGGTGCCCGGCGGCAAGGGCGACGACGAGATCGGGAAGACCCAGCTGTGGGCGATCCCGGTGGCTGGCGGCGAGGCGTTCCCGGTGACGCGATTCGACCGCGACGTCTCGCACTTCGGCTGGACCGGCGCCGCCTCCCTGGTGGCGGCCGCCCAGGAGTCGCCGTCGGCGTGGGAGCGCGAGCGCAAGCAGCGCAAGGACGACGCGACGCTCGTCGACGACACCGAGCACGAGCCGCCGGTCCGTCTCTTCCGCCTCAAGCTCGAGGGCGGCCAGCCCGAGCGCCTCACCACCGACCGGGACTGGATCGACGCGCTCGCAGTCGCGCCCGACGGCGCCATCGCGGTCGTCACCGCCCAGCAGAGCCTCTCCTGGGAGTACGACCAGCGGGTGCCGCCGCAGACTTTCCTCGTCGATCTCGCCACGGGCGCGCGGACGCGGCTCTTCGAAGACGGGAAGATCCTGCCGCAGGGCGTCCGCTGGGCCCCTGACGGCGCGGGTTTCTACCTGGTCAATGAGTATACTCGGCACCCACGGTATCGGACGGCGACTGTCAACGAGCTGCACTACTTCGACCTCGCTTTGAAGAAGACCGAAAAGGTCGACCTCGCCTGCGATCGCGGCCTCGCCCACGCTTTCGCGCCGACCGTGGACGGCGTCGTCGCGCTGCTCGCCGACGGCGTGCACTTCCGTGCGGCCCGCATCGTCCGGACCGCCAGGGGGTGGCGACGGCAGGATCTCACGGGGACCCATGCGGGCTCGATCGACTGGCTCGATCTCGGCCGCGACGGCAAGACGCTCGTGTACTCCTGCTCGACCGCCACTCAGCCCGCGCAGTGGTACGGCGCCCGCGTCGAAGGCGCACGCATCGTCGGCGAGAAGAAGCTCGCCGACCTCAACGCCTCCTGGAAAGACAAGCCCACGGGGAAAGTGGAGGTCGTGCGCTGGAAGGGCGCCCGCGGCGACGAGGTCGAGGGGCTCCTTCACTACCCGCTGGAGTGGCGCGAGGGGACGCGCGCCCCGCTGATCCTCGCGATCCACGGCGGGCCCTCGGGCGCGGATCACGACGAGTGGGACCAGAGCTGGGCCTACCCGATCTTGCTCTGGCGCCAGCGGGGGGCGTTCGTCCTCCAGGTCAACTACCATGGCAGCTCCGACTACGGTCTCGACTGGGTCGAGTCGATCGCCGGGCATTACTACGAGCTCGAGGTCCCGGACATCGAGACGGGCGTGGACGAGCTCATTCGCCGCGGCCTCGTCGACCCGGAGCGGTTGGGCACTACCGGCTGGAGCAACGGCGGCATCCTGAGCGCAGCGCTGATCACCACGACGACACGCTACAAGGCCGCCTCGATCGGCGCCGCGGACGTCGAGTGGTTCTCCGACTGGGCCAACGTGGACTTCGGCGCCTCGTTCGACAACTACTATTTCGGCGGAACGCCGTGGGAGGCTCCCCAGGTCTACCTCGACAAATCGCCGTTCTTCCGCCTCACCAAGGTGACCACGCCCACGATCGTGTACACCGGCACCGAGGACCGCAACGTGCCGCCTCACCAGTCGTGGTCATTGTTCCGTGCGCTCCAGCAGATCGGCGCGGCCCCGGTGCGCTTCCTCACCTTCCCCGGCGAGCCCCACTCCTTCCGGAAGATCGCTCACCAGCGGCGCAAGCTCGAGGAGGACCTGGCGTGGTTCGACCGGTACCTGTTCGGCAAACAGCCATCGGGTGAGACAGGGATCAAAGAGGGCTCGCCCCTCGCAGGGCTGCTGCAGCGGTCCAAGGCGGTCCGGGCGGGCGGCTCCTTCGGCCGCCTCGAGAAGGGAACGCTCATCCCCGAGACCGTGCGCTTCCGAGGTCTCGAAGTCGGGCGTTTCGAGGTCACCTACGCTCAGTTCGCGGCGTTCGACGCGAAGGTCTCCTTCACCCCGGCCACCGCGTCCATGCCGATGACGGGCGTCAGCTTCGAGCGCGCGGAGGCATACGCGCAGTGGCTCGCGGCCCGCACCGGGCGTGCGTTCCGGCTGCCAACCGAAGAGGAAGCCAGAAAGCTCGCCGAGGCCGCCGGAACCGGCGGCAACACCTTCGACCGGTGGGCGGGGTACGCGCCCAACCCCGACGACCGCGTCCGGCTGCTCGAGGCGGCCAAGGCGCTGCCTGGTGATGCGCCGCTGCTCCTCCCGGTTGGCTCGCTTCCCGGCGCGGGAGACGACACGGTCTTCGACCTCGACGGCAACGCGGCGGAGTGGGCGGTGCTCGAGGACGGTTCTGGGATCGCGCTGGGCCCCAGCGCTGATCTCTCATCCGACTCCCGCAGCGACATCCGCCCATCCCTCGCGTACACTGGCCTGCGCGTCGTGGTAGGGAGCCAGCGCTAGACCCATGTCAGCCAAGAAACACCGGACAGACGATTCGCCGCAGTTCTTCCGAGAGCTGGTCGAGAACCTGCACGACGGCGTCTACTTCGTCGACCCGGAGCGACGGATCACCTACTGGAACAGGGGTGCCGAGCGGATCTCTGGCTACCCCGCCCAGGAAGTCAGGGGCTCCCGCTGTTCCGACGAGATCCTGATGCACGTGGACGATGCGGGCACCCGCCTCTGCGAGCACAGCTGTCCCATTTCTGCCACGCTCGTCGACGGAGCGACGCGGGAAGCGGCCGTCTACCTTCACCACAAGGAAGGTCATCGCGTTCCAGTACGGGTGCGCGTAGCTCCGATCCGCGACTCTGTCGGCAAGATCTCGGGCGCCGTCGAGGTCTTCAGCGAGAACTCGGCCGCCGTCGCCGCGCTGCAGCGGATCAGCGAGTTGCAGGCGATGGCGTACGTTGACCAGATCACCGACCTTGCAAACCGCGTCTTCACCGAGATCACGCTCCGGGCAAGGCTGGAGGAGACCGAGCGGTACGGTTGGCCGTTCGGCGTGCTTTTCGCCGACGTCGACGACTTCAAGGCAGTCAACGATCGCTACGGGCACGCCATTGGCGACCGTCTCCTCGCGATGGTGGCGCGGAACCTCGCCGGCAACCTCCGCGCCTTCGACCTGGTGGGCCGCTGGGGCGGCGACGAGTTCCTCGTCCTCGTCGTCAACGTGGACGAGCCGAAACTGCACGCCCTCGCCGAGCGCTTCAGGACGCTGGTCGCCAGCTCCGCCGTGCCGTCGCCCGCAGGCGAGATCGGCGTCACGATCTCCGTGGGTGGCACGCTCGCGCGCAGTGGCGATGACGCGGAGTCGCTGGTCGCCCGCGCTGACGCTCTCATGTACGAGGGCAAAAGAGCCGGAGGGAACGCGGTCGTATTCGCCCCGGCCCCTGACGATCGTTCCCCGACCTGAGTCGAGACTGGACCCGTCCCAGGCGCACCCGTGCCCCGGTCCGGCAGGTGTCGTCGGTGACCCACACCGGGGGCAGCACGAGGCCGCGGTCCAGTTCTCCCTGCGCCACGGTGAAAGGTCGGCGACTTCACGGGCGCCCGCCATAGAGGTAACATGAAAGGTTCCCGCCGGCGGGACGGGCTCGGGAAGAGCCCTGCCGCAGCCCGGGTTTGAGAGCACGATGCGAGATACGATCGCGATACGCGGCGCCCGCGAGCACAACCTCAAGAACATCGACCTGGACATCCCGCGCAACCGGCTGGTGGTGGTCACGGGGGTGTCGGGGTCGGGGAAGTCCACGCTTGCGTTCGACACGCTGTTCGCGGAGGGGCAGCGGCGCTACGTGGAGTCACTCTCGGCGTACGCCCGCCAGTTCCTCGAGCAGATGGATAAGCCCGATGTGGACACCATCGACGGGCTGTCCCCCGCGATCTCGATCGAGCAGAAAACCACCTCCAAGAACCCCCGCTCGACGGTGGCGACGGTCACCGAGATCTACGACTACCTCAGGCTGCTGTACGCCTCGATCGGACAGGCGTTCTGCCCCGACTGCGACATCCCGATCCAGGGGCAGACGACGCAGCAGATGGCGGACCGGATCCTCTCGATGCCCGCCGCGACCCGCTTCATGCTGCTCGCCCCGCTCGCCGAGGGCCGCAAGGGCGAGCACAGGAAGTTCTTCGACCAGATGGTTCGGGAAGGGTTCGTGCGGGCCCGTGTGGACGGCCAGCTCGTGGACGCCGCCAATCCGCCGGACCTCGACAAGAAGAAGAAGCACACAATCGAGGTCGTAATCGACCGCCTCGAGGTGCGCCCGGACCTCGGCAACCGCCTCGCGGACTCGCTGGAAACCGCGCTCAAGGTTGGCGACGGCGTCGTGCGCGTCGCGCCGGCCCAGGGCGAGGAGTACGTGCTCGCCTCGCGTCACTCCTGCCCCAAGTGCGGGTTCGCCCTCGCCGAGCTCTCGCCGCGCCTGTTCTCGTTCAACTCCCCGCAGGGCGCCTGCCCGACCTGCACCGGCCTGGGCGTCGTCCAGGAGGTGGACCCCGACAAGCTGATCGCCGACCCCGAGCGCTCGCTCGCCGCCGGCGCCCTCGTGGGCATCCAGGAGGGGCGGCGGTCGTTCCGCTGGCGCCAGCTCCAGGTCCTGGCCCAGGCGATGAGGTTCTCGCTCACCAAACCGTGGCGCGACCTGCCCGAGAAGGTCCGCCAGGCCATCCTGTTCGGGACCGAGAACGAGCTCAACTTTGCCTTCGTGGGCGAGCGCTCGCGCTGGGAGTACCGCGGGCGCTTTGAAGGCCTCGTCCCCAACATCGAGCGGCGCTACCGCGAGACGACCTCGCACGACACGCGCTCGGAGATCGAGCGTTTCATGTCGATGCGCCCATGCGCTTCGTGCGGCGGCAAGCGGCTCCGGCGCGAGGCGCTGGCAGTGCGCGTGGGCGGCTGCACCATCTTCGACGTCGTTCAGCTCCAGGTCCAGGAGGCGCTGCGGTGGTTCGGGGCGCTTGCCCTCACACCTCGCGAGCTGACGATCGTCAGCAAGATCCTCAAGGAAGTCCAGGACCGGCTCGGGTTCATGGCCTCGGTCGGCCTCGACTACCTGACGCTTGACCGCACTTCCGGCACGCTCTCGGGCGGCGAGTCGCAGCGCATCCGCCTCGCAACCCAGATCGGCTCCAAGCTCATGGGCGTGCTGTACGTCCTCGACGAGCCCTCGATCGGGCTGCACCAGCGCGACAATCGCAAGCTCCTGGAGACATTGAGGGGGATGCGCGACCTCGGCAACACCGTCATGGTCGTCGAGCACGACGAGGAGACAATGCGCGAGGCCGACTGGATCGTGGACCTAGGCCCCGGAGCAGGGATCCACGGCGGCGAGGTCGTCGCCCAGGGGCCGCCCGCCAAGATCATCGCGTCGAAACGTTCCCTCACCGGCCGCTACCTCGCCGGCGAGCTGACGATCGAGGTACCCTCGTCCCGCCGCCGGGGAAGCGGAAATCAACTCGTGGTCAAGGGCGCCCGCGAGCACAACCTCAAGGGGATCGACGTCGCCTTCCCTCTCGGGACCTTCACCTGCGTGACCGGCGTGTCGGGCTCCGGGAAGTCGACGCTCATCAACGAGGTCCTGTACAAGGCGTGCGCCCGTTCCTTGTACAAGGCGCTCGACCGGGCCGGCGCCCACGCCCGCATCGAGGGAATCCAGTTCATCGACAAGGTCGTCGACATCGACCAGTCCCCGATCGGCCGCACCCCGCGCTCGAACCCGGCGACGTACACGAAGGTGTTCGACCCGATCCGCGAGCTGTTCGCAATGACCGTCGAGGCGCGGGCGCGTGGCTACAAGCCCGGCCGGTTCTCGTTCAACGTGCGCGGCGGCCGGTGCGAGGCGTGCGGCGGCGACGGGCAGATCAAGATCGAGATGCACTTCCTGCCGGACGTCTACGTCACCTGCGAGGTATGCAAGGGCGAGCGCTATGGGCGCGAGACGCTTGAGGTTCGTTACAAGGGCCTCAACATCGCCGAGGTCCTCGCCCTCACCGTCGAGCAGGCGCGCGATCTGTTCTCCGCGCACCCCAAGATTGCCCGCATCCTCGACACCATCGTCGCGGTCGGTCTCGGGTACATCACCCTCGGCCAGTCGGCAACGACGCTCTCGGGCGGCGAGGCGCAGCGCATCAAGCTCTCCCGCGAGCTTGCGCGGCGCGCGACCGGCGCGACGCTGTACATCCTCGACGAACCCACCACGGGGCTGCACTTCGACGACACCAAGAAGCTGCTCGCCGTCCTGCACACCCTCGTCGAACGCGGCAACACCGTAGTCGTGATCGAGCACCACCTCGACGTGATCAAGACCGCCGACTGGGTCATCGACCTCGGCCCCGAGGGCGGCGACGCCGGCGGCCGCATCGTCGCCGCCGGCACCCCCGAGCATGTCGCCCAGGTCAAGTCCAGCTACACCGGCCAGTACCTCGCCCCGCTGCTCGCCCTTGCCACCGCCAAGGTCAGCTGAGAAACAGGACTCCGGGCTCCGGAGCAACGCGCGGCCGAGGGCGACCGAGGTATCAGCCTGTTACCAGCCAGCGTCCATCCCGATACGAGGTCCGCAAAGGCCAGATCGACAAAGCACTGAGCTGAGAGGAGCCGGGGAAGCTCAACCTCGGTGGGGCACCATGAACTGTTGAACACCCGAGAGCAGAAGCTGGACCCCGATGGCGAGGAGAATAAGACCGAGAAAACGCAAGAGAATGCGCAAGCCCGTCGCACTGACGCGCGATGACACCCAGGTTGCCGAAAGCAACGCGACCAAGAGAACCAGTGCAGCCGCTCCCACCGCACACAGAGTGGTTACTTGACCGGCCCAGCCCTCATGCTGAGCCGTGAGTGTGATCACGGTGGTGATGGCCCCGGGCCCGGCCACGAGCGGCATGGCGAAGGGAATGATGATCGGGTCGTCTCTGTCCGGCTCGGCCTGGTCGTCATGCTGCACCCGAGTCGGCGTACCGCGCAGCATTTCCAGTCCCATGAGCACAATCACGAGCCCGCCCGCCGCCCCAAAAGCAGGCAGCGAAATACCGAAAACACCAAGAATCAGCTTCCCACCAAGGCTGGAGATCGCGAGAATCAGAAACGAACAAAGGGTGGCCCGGACAGCCGATCGCCACCTCTGCCCGCTGCTTTGATTGGCCGTGAGCCCGACGAAAATCGGCGCGGCTCCAATCGGATCGGTGATGGCGAAGATGGCGGCGAAAGCCTGGAAGAAGTAGAGCAAAGTCATAGATACCTTGGAACGAGAGAGGACCGAACATCCGTAATTTACACAAAGCACAACCACTTGTCAACGCTGATTCTACCATTAGGCATCTCGTATCGGCGCCGCGCCACCGGCGCTAGTTTCTGCATCCTGGATCAGCCCACGACGCGCCTGCACTTCGACGACATCAAGAAGCTGCTCGCCGTGCTGCACGCTCAGGTCGAGCGCGGCAACATCTGCAGGCGACGACATCCTGCCCTGGTGATACCCGGTCCGAAAATGGGCTAAGCGCCAGGCAATCTCTTGGATAGAGACGGCGCAGCCCAAGGCTTCGAGGCGCCGGTTCATGCGGATCGCCAGAACCTTCACGAATCAACCCCGACATTCCCCGGATGAGCCGAAAGTCCTACCCACCATCTACAATTGCAGGCCATGGCGCCGGACTCGAAGCTCGCCCTCGGCCCACGCCGCGATTCCTGGGCCTGGGGCGCGCTCCTGGTCTTGGCGGCGAGCTTCGTGGTGCACGCGCGCCTGCTCGTTTACCCCGATCTCGTCCAGTGCTATCCGTTTCTCGGCGGTGACACCGCGGACTGGCTGGCCAACGGCCTCCACTGGGCCGGCATGCCGGTGCGATACTCGGTGCGCCCGCCCCTTCTCCCTCTCCTTATGGCAGGCCTCCTCCGGCTCGGGGCCATGGAGCTGCTGCCGCTGCTCCTAGTCCTGACCACGCACATCACCGCTCTCACTGGTTTTGTGGCGCTGCGCCGGCGGGCCCCGACGTGGGTCGCGGCAGCGGTGGTTGGGGCGTTGCTCTTCAACCACGCCGGACTCGGGGAGTCCGTGAAGATCATGGCCGACACACTGGCGAGTTGCCTGCTCTGCCTCGGGGCCATCGCCTTTATCGCGAGCCTTGGACAACCGAGGCTTTACGTGGGCGCCGGTCTCCTGGTGGGTGCGAGCGCGATCACGCAGCAGGCTGCCGTCCTTTTCCTGCCGGCCGCGGCGGCCATCGTGTTGCTGCGCCGGCGCCACCACCTGCGCTCGCCGTGGCTCTGGGGTGGCGTGGTCGCCTTCGCCCTCCCGGTCACGGCATGGCTGGTCGGCAAGCTCCTCAGCTACGGCACCATCGGCGATCTTGGGCCAGCCCAGTGGGACCTGCTGCGCCCCCACCTTGGCAGCATCGTCCCCTACGCCTGGGCCGCCACTGCGCTCCTAGGTTGGCCCGGAACCGCGCTCGTGGCCGGAGGGGTCGTGCTGGCGCTGGTGCACCCCGACGAGGACTCAATCCTGGGCATGCTCCTCGCCGGAATGGTGCTGCTTTTCTTCGTGCTGATGTACGACTTCTTCGACGCACGCTTCCTCGTCTACGCGCTCTGGCCGGCGGCCCTGCTGATGGCCAGGAGCCTGGCCCGGCTTCCCGGCCCGATGGGGCCGGTGGCGGCCGCGTTGCTGGCCGTGTGGTCCATCGCCCCGACGCCCGCGTTCGGCGCCGACCCTCGGGTCCTTACGCTCACCCCTTGTCCGCCAACCTACCTGCTGGTTGAGACGCGGGCCGAGTCCTCCGGTGCACGCGTGGTTCTCCCCGGCACGGCACGGGTCGAGCGCCTCACCTTCGGGCAGATGTCCGGCTTCTCGCATGTCCGTCAGCTCCTTGTCAGGCGCCGTGCCGCAAGACCGCCTGTGCCCCGCCTCTGGGCCGAGTCCGCGGGCACGCACTCGGCAATCCTTGCCGTCCGGCGCACCTCCGACCTCGCCAGTCTCTACCACACCCCCACCCACCTCGGGAACATGCTCGGGGTCAAGGTCAAGGTCGTCCCGCTCGACGCCCTCACACCTGCGAGGGGACTCCTCGAGCTGGGCCAAGCACGCCAGCTCGGGGACTGGGTCCGCCACAAGGTCACAATCCGGGGCCTGCCCGGGTCGTGGTGGCTCCTCGTCCAGGCTGGACCCGCGGGCGAGGCGGTGATCCGCGAGCTCTCGGAGCGACGACCCGGGGACCTGGAGTCGCCGGCGCCCGGAGTAGTCGAGCGGGCATCAAGCCTTCTCGCGGCGGCGGCGCTGCAGTACCCCGACGGGCTCCTGGCGGTCGTGCCTCTCCGCGACCGGCCCGAGCCGGTGCTCCCGTACCTTGCGTTTCTGGCGACCACCTCCTCGCTGCGTATCCCCGACCCCAGCGAGCTGCCCTGGGCTCGACGCGTCCTAGCGGAGAGCGGACCACTGGAGACGATTGCAGTGGACGGTGCCCTCGTGCACCGCACCCGCATCATGGGCACCCGAGCGGTCATCATCGTCCTATGACGCACCATGCCGCCGCCTGAAGTCCTCGGATCTCGGCTTTCTTCACCACCACCTCCGCGGGGCAGACTCCACCGCACCACCGCACTCTGACCCAAGGAGTTCCTTGACTCCCCTCTCTCCAGGGCTATCATCGACCGCGGTTAGAGAGGACATTCCTGTCCATCACCCCACTATCGCCGCCCGGGCTCGCGAGTTGTCGTCCAAGCGCGGCTGACCTCCTAAGCCGGGACGGCCGTCTGCGATGGCCCATATCCTGAGGGTCCCGGTCGCCTCTCTGAGGCTCGCCGCCAGGGTTGAGGCGATGCTCCGGCGGGCCGGGTTCGGGCGGCTTTCCGGCGTTTCGTCGCTGCGTGAGCGCGTCGTGCGCCGCTGGCTGCTCCGTCATCCGGAGATCGACTCGCCTCTCGTCGAGGTTGAGAGCGAAGGTATCCGCTTGGCGGTCCCGGGCCCGGTCGTCCGGGTGTTCCTCGACCGACCGTTCGACCCGGTAACCGTACCGGCGTTCAGACGCGCCCTCCGGCCCGGCATGCGGGTCGTCGACGTCGGGGCACACATCGGCTTCTACACGCTGCTCGCCGCCCACTGCGTGGGCTCCGGAGGGCGAGTCTGGGCCATCGAGCCGGCGCCGGACAACCTTGCCGTCCTGCGCGCGAACATCGAGCGGTCCGGCGCTGCCCATGTCTCCTTGCTTCCAGTCGCGGCCGGCGCGCGGCCGGCCGCGCGCGAGCTCCATCTGGCCTCGTCGAGCGACATGCACAGCCTGTACCCCCACCCCCTGCAGACAACAGCCGAGACCGTGCCCGTCGAGCAGAGGCCCCTCGACGCGCTGGTCGAGGGCGCCGTGGACCTCGTCAAGATCGATGTCGAGGGCGCCGAATACGAGGTCCTCGACGGGATGCGGCGGATCCTGGCGGAGAACCGACGTCTGGCGATCCTCGCCGAGTGGAACCCGCTGTGTCTGCGCGCCGCCGGAGCCGACGGCGCCGGGTTGCCCGCACGTCTGGCAGCGGAGGGATTCGCTCTCGAAGTCCTGGACGACCACTCGCAGCTGCAGCGGTCGCTCGACGAGTTGCTCCAGATGGCGCGGACCGGCGCCCTCCCCAACTCGTGGTACTGCAACCTCATGGCGACCCGCGACCGCTGAACGGCAGACGTCCGGCACCGCCGGAGAGACCGGACTGAGGGCACAGGGCTCCGAGAAACCGTGGTTCGTGCTCCGAGAACAACCAGACCTGGACACCGAAGGCAGAGCGTTGCAACGATGCGTGTAGTCGCGCCGCCGAGTGGGCCAGATGCAAGGCGCCCGAGGCGGGAGCAGCGGAGCGTAGCGGGAGGCACCATACGGAGGCATACCTGCGAGCGCAACGCCACATGCGAGACGCGGCTCTGCCGCGGTGAGCCCGGGGGTTCGGGGGATCTAGAGCGGCCGGACTCGTGGAGGAACGGCCGCGGGACCCCCGGAACGGATAGTTGGGCCGCTATCGGCGACGCCCCTCAGGGGTCGACGCGCCAGTGCTCGCGTTCGGCAAGCCAGCCCTCGAGCAGCTTCTCCGGCGGGCGAGCGATGAGCGCCCGACAGCTCGCCGTGACGGTGCCGTCGGCGAGGCGGATCTCGGCCGCAGTCTGGGAGCGGCGGGCGTCGTCGCGCTCGACCCACCCGACCAGCGTAAGCGGCACGCCGGTCGGCGTCGGGCGCCGGAACGCGACTTCGAGCTTGACGGTCACCCACAGCCGATCGAAGTCGCCATCCAGCATGAGCGCCCGCCCGGCGGTCTCGTCGAGCAGCGCGGCGACCACGCCGCCGTGGACGATCCCGGGGTAGCCGTTGTATTCCTCGCGGACGATGACCGTCGCGCGCACCTGTCGCGAATCGCGGTCGTTGACCCATCGGACGTGCAGACTCGCCGGGTTGTCGCGGCCGCACACGAAGCAGTAGCGGGACGTGGGCTGTGCATCGCTCATGCCGCGGACTATCGCACACCGCCGGCCGCCGGGCCGAGCGCTCCCGCGCGGTGATATCGTCTCGTGGTGCACAGGAAGCTCTTTCTTGGCCTCGCGCTGGTGACCGCGGTCGTCGTCGCGTACCTGCCGGCGCTCTCGGCCGGGTTCGTCTGGAACGACGACACTTACCTCACCGAGAACCCGACGCTCGACGGCGCACAGGGGCTCCGCCAGATCTGGACCGACCCGAAGGCGAACGAGCAGTACTACCCTGCGGTCTTCACCTCGTTCTGGCTCGAGAAGCGGGTCTGGGGCCTCAACCCGCTCGGGTACCACCTCGTCAACGTGCTGCTCCACGCCGGGTCGGCGCTTCTCCTGTGGTGGTTCCTGCGCCGGTTTGGCCTGCCCGGGGCATGGCTCGCCGCCGCCGCGTTCGCGCTGCACCCGGTGTGCGTCGAGTCGGTGGCCTGGGTGACCGAGCGCAAGAACTCGCTCTCGCTCTTCCTGACGCTTCTCGCCGCACACGCCTTCCTTGCCGCGATAGACGCCCGCGCCGCGGCCACCGAGCCGGGCCGCAGGAAGAGACCCCTGGCAGCAGTGCCATGGCATCGCCGCTCGGCGGTGCTCTACCCAGCGGCACTGGCCGTCTTCACACTCGCGCTCTTTGCGAAGACAACCGCGAGCCTGCTGCCCGCCGTGCTCCTCGTCCTGGCGTGGTGGCGGCGGGGTCGCCTGCGAACGGCAGACGTCAGGCCGCTGGTGCCGTTCTTTGCGGTCGGAGCGGGGCTCGCCCTCAACACCGCCTGGCTCGAGCGGACGGTAGTGCATGCTTCGGGGAGCGAGTGGTCGCTGGGCATGATTGGGCGAATGGTCCTGGCAGGGCGGGTGGTCGCGTTCTATGCCGCCAAGCTCGTGTGGCCCGTCGACCTGGCGTTCATCTACCCGCGCTGGGTGATCGACACATCAGCGTTGCGGCAGTGGGCCCCGATGGCGGCCGCGCTCGCCGTGCTGGCGGCAGCGTGGGCGTTCCGCGGGCGGATTGGTCGGGGGCCGCTCACGGCCGCGCTGCTGTTTGGTGGGGTGCTCTTCCCGGCGATGGGCTTCTTCAACATCTACGCGATGCGCTACTCCTACGTCGCCGATCACTTTGCCTACCAGGCGGTGGCCGTGACCGCAGCCTCGGTGGTGTGCGGGCTCGCGACGCTGCTTTCGACGGCCGGAAAGCGCGCGCGTCTGGCAGCCGCTGCCGCCGGGGTGGCCTTGCTCGTGGTGCTCGGCACTCTGAGCTTCCGCCAGTGCCGCACCTACACCAGCGAGGACATACTTTGGCGCGACACCCTCGCCAAGAGCCCCGACTGCTTCATGTGCCATACGAACTACGGCCACTGGCTCTTCGTCAACGGACGGGTCGTCGACGCCGTCGAGCACTTCGAGCAGTCGCTGCGGATCAAGCCGGACAACGTCCCGGCGCTGCTCAACCTCGCCCGTGTCGAGGAACAGCGCGGCAATCTCGACGCCGCGGTCGCCCGCTACCGCGCGGCGCTCGCGGTCGACCCGGCCGACACGGTGGTGCTCGTCAACCTCGGGACGCTCTACACCAAGGCGCACCAGTCCGATGAAGCGATCGCGCAGTACGAGGAAGCGTTGCGCCACTCTTCGCCCGACGACTACCTTGCGCACAACGGGATGGGCGTCGCGCTGATCCAGCAGGGGCGGGTCGCCGAGGCCGTGGAGCACTTCCGCGAGGCGCTCCTCCTCAGACCCGACTACGGGATGGCGCGCGCCAACCTGGAACGGGCGCTCGCGATGACCTCCACCACGCACTGACGGAGTCCGAGCACGGCGGCGCGCCGCGGTACTCCGCGAGCGGAGTGCCGTGTTGATCAGCGAATCTGTAGGACATCGTTCTCGGGAACCTCCGCGGCGGGCCTGGAGGGGACGTCCGGCCAGGCGGATGGGAGCACCGCCGAGAGCTCGTGGAGAAGCTCCTCGACCGGTTTGGAGCGATCCAGCACGACGCGCTCGTCGCCGGCGATCTCTTCCGGCGGCTCGAACTCCTTGAGCTGGCCGCTGTAGATTTCCCACCGCCCGTCCGAGACCGTTCCGTTCTTCCTGGCCCGGCGCTCAAGCCGCTCGCGGATCACGTCTTCGGAAGTGCGACACTCGAGCAGCAGGAACGGCACCGACATGCGGCGTGCCAGCTCGACCGCACCCTGGCGTTGCGATCTCTTGGTATAGCAGCCGTCGAGGACCACTGACTGCCCCACCCGGAGCAGCGCCTCGGCGCGCTCCAGCATCGAGGAGTAGGTGCGGCCGGTCATTTCTGGGGCGTACTCCCCCTGGTCGTACGGGAGCCACCGGCGCTCCACTGGGGCGAGGCCGGCGAGCTCTTTGCGCACGACGTCGGAGCGGATCACCTGCAGGGCGTACAGCTCGCCGAGCTTGCGGGCCAGGGTGCTTTTACCGCTGCCCGTGAGACCACAGGTGACGATCAGGCGGCGAGGGTTACAGGTGGCCGCGTAGTGAGCCGCCAGCTCGTAGTAGCGCGAGGCGGTGGCTCGGTTCGCGTCGCGGGCCGCCGTCGGGATGTGAGCATCGTCCGCGGCGAACGAGTTGATCTTGGCGCGCACATACGCGCGGTAGGTCTTGTAGAACGCCAGCAGCTCGAGGAGCTCGGCGTCACCGGAGGCGTCCACGTAGGCGTCGACGAACGCCCGCGCAAAAGGTGCATAGCCATTGAACTCCAGGTCCATCGCGAGGAAGCCGACCTCCTCGGCCGCGTCCTGGATCCGGAAGCGCTCATTGAACTCGATGCAGTCGAAGATCCGGACCGGCTCGGTCGCGCAGATCGAGTCGAGGTGCAGGTCGCCGTGGCCGTCGACGATGCGCCGCTCCTTGACGCGCCGGGCGAAGAGGCCGGCCTTGCGCCGGAAGAAGAGGCCGGTCGAGTTCCTGATGAATTCGAATGTACTTCTCTGAACGAGTATGTCCACATATTTCTCGGTCTGGGCGAAGTTCTCTTCGCAGTTGAACTTCGGCCTCTCAATCCCGGCCATCCCCCCGACCGCGGCCGGCGCCGGCGCACGCCGGTGAAAGTCGGCGAGGGTGACGGCGATCCGCCCGAACAGGGCGTTGTTCCCCTCGCCGCGCGCCAGAACACTGCGGAGCATGCGCTCGCCTGGGAGCCGGGCCATCTTGACCGCGACCTCGACGGTCTCACCCAGGCCACCGATCGAGAGCACGCCGTCCCGCTCCCGGAGCTCGACCACGCCGAGGTAGATGTCCGGGCACAGGCGCCCGTTGAGCGCGACCTCGCGCTCGCACATTCGAGCGCGCTTGGCGAGCGTCGTGTAGTCGAGGAACCCGAAGTCGACCGGCTTCTTGATCTTGTACGCGAAGGTGTCGGTCAGGAAGATGTACGAGATGTGTGTCTGGATGACCTCGACGGCGGAGGTGGGTTCGGGATAGAAGGCAGGGTCCGACAGGTGCTCGACGAGCCGGTCAAAGTCCATGGGCTGTCTCCCATTGTCGGATTATACGGGAGTCGGGTTCCGGACAGCAGAGGGGCAGAGGTGCAGGGGAGCAGAGGAGCAGGAATCGTTCGAAGGTTTGAACGTTCGGTTCATCCGGGAAATGAGAGGGTGAGGTAGCGTCGTCGCCAAAGCGGTCGTACTTTCGGACTTGACGAGAGAACGAAAGGAGGCTGCGATGGCGACGACGAGCTTTTTGTACCA
>Ga0182019_10000025_pt1 | contig 73947 bp, 63 predicted proteins | sample 812E2MmetaG_FD_120483 | JGI IMG/M metagenome (GOLD analysis project Ga0182019, IMG submission 120483) | Permafrost microbial communities from Stordalen Mire, Sweden - 812E2M metaG | ecosystem: Environmental > Terrestrial > Soil > Wetlands > Permafrost | place: Sweden: Stordalen | collected...
CGTGGCCATCCCGGCGCTGCTTATCGTTTACCTGGCGCACCGGGAAATGCGAAAACAACTACAGAAAATGAACCAACTCGAGGAGAGGGCTGAAACGGCCCCGGCGCCATGATCGGAAGATTCGGCGGACACAACCGGTTTGAGACCACGCATGTCGACATGGTCCCCATGGTCGATTGCATCATGGTGCTGTTGATTTTTCTGATGATCAGCACCGCGTTTGTGAACGATCCCGGGATCGAGGTCCAGAAGCCGGACGTGAGCGGCACCCAGATGGGTGATCAGAACGCCCTGTTGATCGCGATCGCCGCCGACAATCGCATCTACTTTGACGGACAGGAGATCCGCCCGGATCAGGTGGCGCCGCTGATCAAGCAGGCAGCCATCGGCCGGTCACCCGCCGTGATCATTCGCGCGGATCGTTTCTCAACCCACGGGGTGTTCGCGGCGGTGTATGCCGAGGCCAAGCGCGCCGGAATCCAGCACGTGCAATTCGCCACCACCCGGGCGGACGGATTGTGAACGAGGCCACCATGGTTGAGGCAATGTCCAGAACGCGGATCACCCTCGCCGCCGGCACGCCGGCGCAAACTGCCCTGAGTTTGTTGATGGGAGCAGGATTCACGTTGTGCCTGTTCCTGGGCATGGCGCATTACGGGAACCTGGTCCCGGAGAACCCGCCGCCCGAGATCGAGGATCTCCGCGCGGTGGCGATTCCGTTCCAGCCTCCGCCGCCTCCGCAAGTGTCGCCAACAGAAGCGGCGCCCGCGCTGGAGATCTCGACGGTGACCGGCTTCGATCTTTCCCCCTCGGACAGCCCGGTGAAAATCGCCGTCAGTCCGCCCAACCTCGACTCCCTCAGCTCCGCGAGCCAGCTGGCGCCACCCGCGGTGATCCAGATCGGGCAGTTGTTTGGCGAGTTCAAACCCAAGATGGATGTCCTGGCCGACCCCCAGCACATTTTCCAGGAAAACGAGGTCGATCGCATTCCGTCGGTTCTTTTCCGGGACCCTCCTGCGATCCCCGGGCGTTTCATGCGTGGCGGGAAATCCCTGCACGTGACCCTGCTGCTGGTCATCGACGCCAATGGCGCCGTGGGTGATGTCAAGGTGGTGAAGTCTTCGGGCGAAGAGGAGGTGGATGCCATTGTGGTCGAGAACATCAAGACGTGGGGCTTCGCGCCGGCCCTTAAGCGGGGAAAAAAGGTCCGGTGCATGCTCCAGCAGCCCTATATTTTCGTGCCGCCACACCATTCACGTTTCGAAACTTGATTCATGAAGAGTCCCAAGGTTCTCATTTTTCTGGCGCTGGTACTGCCCGCCCTCGCTTTTTCCGCCGACCCGGCCCCGAAGGTCGATCCCAAGCGGATCATCAACGAATCGAACGGCTTCCTCAAGGAGCGCGAACCGGAGATGACGGCGGAGGAGTATGCGCTCTACGAGAAGGTGGCCACGATGCTGTCGTCCCAGCCGGAGTTCGCCCTGAAGCTCCTGGAGGCGATGATCAACGACAAGGAACCGCCGAGCCCGGCCTTTGAGTTCATTCTGGGCAACGCCTATTACGCCGCCGGCCAGACCGAACGGGCGGAAGCCAGCTACCAGCGGGCGGTGAAGCGCTATCCCTCGTTCCTGCGCGGCTGGAGCAACCTGGGCGTGCTTTATTACACGTCCGACAAGTTCGCCCAGGCGATTCCCTGTTTCTCAACGGCCGTCACCCTCGGGGATCGCGATCCCGCGACGTTCGGTCTGCTCGCGTATTGCCTGGAGCGGCAGGGCAACATCGTGCCCGCCGAGATGGCCTACATGCAGGCGCTGGCCGGCGAACCGGCCAACCCGAACTGGATGGAGGGGCTGCTGCGGATCTACATCCAGGGCAAGCAATATGGCCGGGCCGAATCGCTGGTGAAGAATCTCATCAAGGAGCGCCCCAAGGAAACGCGGTACTGGCTGACTTATGCGAACGTTCTGCTCGAGGGCAACCGGAAGCTGGAGGCGATCGCCGTCCTCGAGGCGGCGGTCGGGACCGGCGTCGCCGGCCCGGATGAGCTCAATCTGCTGGCCGATCTCTACGCGGAGCAGCGGCTCGTTCCCGAAGCGGTGGCCATTTACCAGAAAGTCCTGGGCGCCTCGCCGGCGATGGGCGAACAGAAGTTGATCCACTTTGCGGAGGTGCTCACTGCCGGGGGCCAGTTCGCGCAGGCGCAGGAAGTGTTGGGTTCGATGAAATCGGAACTCACGCCGGCGGGCCGGATCAGGTACCTGCAGGCCGGGGCGGATTTGTTGGTGGCGAAAAAACAATGGCGGGAGGCCCGCCAGGAGCTGGAGGAACTGCTGAAACTGGTTCCGCTAAACGGGAGGGCGCTGCTCGGCCTTGGCCTGACCTATGCCGGCGAGGACGACCTCCCGCATGCCACCCTGGCCTTCGAAGCCGCCTGCCAGATTCCCGAGAGCGCCTATCGGGCGGACCTCGAACTCGCGAACATCGAGCTCAAGAACCGCCATTACGAGAAGAGCATCGCCTACCTTGAAGCCGCGCTGAAGATCGAGAAGACCGACGCGGTTCAGAACTATCTCACCCGAATCAAGACCTTGGTCGCCAAAACCTCAGATTGAAATCATGAAAGCCACATTGTTCCGCCGCTGTTCCGCCGGGGCGCTCGTCGCCTGGATTCCGCTCCTTGCGACCGTCTGTGCCCCCGCGCTTCTTGCCGCCGCCGACGCACCGGCCCCGGCCGCCACCGAACCCAAGACGCACATCCTCTATATGGGGGCCGACCTTGATCTCCAGTTGAACCAGGACTATAACCGGGTCCGGGATGTCTCGGGCAGCGCCTTCATTGTCAGGGCAAAAGGGAAGGAAGTCGCCGTCCCCATGAACGGGGGTCCGATCACCCTCAGGGTCCAGCAATCGCTCAAGCTCACCGAGGACTCCGCCACCATCGACAAGCTCAAGGGCGAACGGGCCTACACGCCCGCGAACGATCCCTACAGGAAATTCAGCAAGGAGCAGCCCGGTTGGGCCGGCGACGCCGCCTACGGCAAGGCCGCGGGCAACGCGATGGTGGTCGCCAATGCCGCGACCGCCGCCGCCGGAGGCGGAACAGCGAATGTGGCCGGAGGAGGATTGGGTGTGGAATACTCAAGGGATGCAAATGCCCAGGCCCAGACGGCCGCCGACGCCGCCTTTGCGAGCAGATCGGACTTCAACAGTGTCGGAGTCTATGCAGCAAAAATGCAGCGCGAGCTGGCGCAGGAGCTCTACGACGCGATGGACGTGACGTTCGAGGTGTCCTCGGAAAAACCGGTGGCCAGCCCCTACGTGGTGATCATTACCCGCTATCACGAACGTGACGGCAAACCAGGCACGTCCCGGAACTGGATCTACGCCAAGGCGCTGGACCCGATCGACCATACGCCCAGAAAGGTCCGGGTGATGCAGGGGGGGTTCCCGGCGGGTTTCGAGGTGGACGACTTCAAAGTCCATCTCTATGACCGCGGCCAGGAATTGGCGACGAATGTGGCGGATAAGCGCGTGCCGCTCACGCGGGACGAGGCCTTTCAGTATCTGAAGATTGAATATCTTAGCAGCCACAAGGGCGCCACGCTTCCGCCCGATGCGGCCATGGGCAAACTGCCGGCCGATATCCGCACGCGACTGACAGGCGACCAGGCGGTCCCGGCCCTGTTCGTACAAGTCTCCAAAGACGGCCTCCCGGTCGAGGCTTTCGTCGACGGGTCTTGTTCGCGGAAGGTGGCCGATCTCTCCGTCCGGTCGGCGATCATGGACCTGCGCTTTCAACCGGCGCTCGACAAGGGAAAGGCCGTCGAGGGCGTCTACCGAATGAACCTGACCGGCGTCCGTCCGTAGGTTGTTTCTTGCGTTCAAGAGCCGGTGCACGATCAACGCCACGCCCTGACCAACGAATTCTGACCGCAATGCCATGAGCTCACCACGCCGCGTCCGTCCTCCTGGTGCCGCGGCGGCGGGCGGCCTTCTCTTCGTTGGCCTCTGCATGGTCCTGGCCTCCCTTTCCTCCGGCGCGCCGGCCGGGGCGGAGGCGGAAGCCAGGACGCACACCCTGTTCATGGGGGCGGATTTTGACGTCCAGTCGAATAAGGTCTTTCATCGTGTGCAGGACGTCTCGGGCGGATCGTTTGTGATCAAAGTGAATGGAGAGGAGGTCCTCGTCCCGATGAATCAGGCGCCGGTCGAGTTCAGGATCCAACAGTCACTGAAGCTCACCGAGAACTCTGCCACCATCGGGGATCTCAAGGGCGAGCGGGCGTACTCGCCGGCCAATGATCCCGTCAAGAAGTTCGTTCGCGAACAGCCCGGCGGGGCGACCCATCTCCAGTCCAGCCAGGCCGCGATGGGAAGTACCATGGCGCAACGGGATCTTGGGATCGCCAAAAGCAGCGGATCGCCGGCCAACATCGTTGCCCAGGTTCAGCAGCAGGCCAACTCGGTGTCGGCGAGCTACTCGTCCGCCTTGTCGGCGGAGGGATCGGACTTCAACAACGTCGGATCCTACTCCGCAAAACTGCAGGAGGAGCTGGCGAAGAAGCTGTTTGATGCGATGGACGTGACGTTCGAGGTCGCGTCGCCCCAGCCGCTGAACAGCCCCTACGTGGTGATTGTCGCGCAGTATCGCGAACGCGACGAACGGCCGGGCATCGCCCACAACTGGATCTACGCCCGGACGCTGGAACCGATCGACAGCAAACCCCGCAAGGTCCGGTTGCTGCAGGGCGGGCTCCCTCCGGGGTTCGAACTGTTGAATTTCAAGCTCCACCTCTACGACCGCGGCCAGGAACTGGCGACCAACGTGGCGGACAAGCGGGTGCCACTGACGCGGGACGAGGCCTTCCTGTACCTGAAGATCGATTATGTCAGCAGCCACAAGGAGGCGACGCTTCCGCCGACCGCGGCCATGGGCAAGCTGCCGGCCGATCTGCGCTCCCGGCTGACGAGCGCGCAGTTCGCCCACACCTTTTTTGTGAAAGTGTCCAAAGACGGCCTCCCGGGGGAGGTTTTTCTCGACGAGGCCTGTGCGCAAAAGGCGGATGACTCCTACCTTCTGTCTGTCATCAGGGATATCCGCTTCAATCCCGCGCTCGACAAGGGCCGGGCCGTGGACGGGGTCGCCCGGTTGAACTTCGACAGCCTCACTTTCTAAGAAGTCATGATCCGGAATCTATTCGTGGTCGCGGGAGCGCTGCTTCTGGCTCCGGCGGCGCTGTGCGGTAACGACGGCGGGATTGTCGCTGTGTATTCGGCTGTGAGTCCTGCCTACACCCGGACCACCTTGCCCGACGGCTCATTCAAATCCGAAACCTATGCCTTCGGCGAGGGTGGCTCGTGGGGTGGATCGCTCAACGACTTTACGATCGACAAACTGCGCTTCCTCGACCTTGCGCGCCTGATTGCCCCCACGCTGGCCGGGAAGAATTATCTATCAGGCAAGGATCCGCGGCAGACCAACCTCTTGATCATGGTGTACTGGGGAACGACCAGCGGCGCCAATGACAACGGCGGGGCCTCTTCCTCCGCCTTGTACCAGAATGCACACGCCCTTATCCCCCCGCCGCTGCCACCAAGGCCAAAGCCACCCAAAGGGGGCGCTGGCCAGGTCGGCACCGGCGATCAACAGGAGTTTTGGGCTTTGGAGGAGAACAGTTGGAGTGCAGATGCTCAGGCCGACATGCTGATCCACATCGCGAACCGACAACGCGACCAGCAGAACATCGAGAATGCCAAGGTCCTCGGTTACCTGCCAGAACTGACCAGGATGGCGGACTACAAAGGCACGCCCCGCGAGTTCCGCCAGAAGGACCTGCTCGAAGATGTGGAGGAGAACCGGTACTTCGTGGTCCTGCTGGCTTACGATTTCCAGGAGCTCTGGCAGCGCAAACAAAGGAAGCTGCTCTGGGAAACCCGCTTCAGCATCCGCGAACGCGGCCATGATTTCGGCAAGGATCTGTTGGCGATGGCGCAGTACGCTTCGCGCTATTTTGGGCAGGACAGCAGTGGGCTGATTCGCAAACCCCTGCGCGACACCAAGGTCATTTTGGGCGACCCCAAAGTGCTGGGTTACGAGCCAGCGACGAAAGAATAAGGGCGGTGGTTCTAACCGCCGCCCTTGGATGATCGGCCGCCATCCGAAGCCAATGGCTTGCACTCATTGGCGTTTCTTGTTTGAGAATTGCCTGCCCGGTCATGTTCCGGGCCTTCCATCCTTCACCGTCTTGCACCGATGGAGCCCGCCAGTTCGTTGGGGTGTCATTTGCGCAAGCGCCCTTCCCAGCTAACATTCCTCCATGCGTACCTCACTTGGTCTCCTCGTCACCCTAGGTTTATTCACCGTGTGCGCCACCAGCCGGGCCGATCCGCTGGCCGTTGGCGCGCAGGCCCCCGCTGTCACCGGCCTCACTGAAACCGGCGCCAAGCTTGATCTCGGAACCGTCTACCCCAATGGCTACACGCTCGTTTATTTCTATCCCCTGGCGGACTCGCACGATTGCACCGCCCAGGGTTGCAGCTTGCGCGATGCGTATCAGGACCTGACCGGCAAGGGCGTGACAGTGATCGGGGTGAGCACCGATGACCAGGCCACGCAAAAGGCGTTCAAGGAAAAGAACCACTTCCCGTTCACACTCATCACTGACAAGGACCACACGGTCATCAACGCCTTCGGTGTGCCGCTCAGCGAACAATGGGGAACGGGCCTGCGTGCGATGCGGGAATCGTTTCTGATCAACAAGGAAGGCAAGATCGTCTGGCGCGACCTGAAAGCCGCGACCAAGGACCACGCGGCGGACGTGCTGAAAGCCCTGGCAAACCTGGGTGGGTGACCACCCGGACCGCAAGAGCTCCTCAAACCGCGTCAGTCCAAAACCGGCGCGGTTTTCTTGTATCCGTTCATAGATCCGGACTCGCGGCGCCCCGGAGTTCCTCTCCGCTTGCTTTTCACCTGTGTCTGGAGCGGGCTGGATCTGAAATCTTGTCCGAAGGCCGCGAAAACCTCCAGTTGCGCCGGCTTGGGGCGGTATTCGCGGAATCTCGATCCCCGGAATGGCCAGGGCATTGAACTGATCTACCTGCCGCGCACCGATTAGGTCTGAGGCCAGCCCGGGCTAGCGCTGGGAGTCAGCAGTTTCGCCGCCCGGCTCGTCGAGAAGCTGGATGGAGGTGGCCGGGCCGAGGTCGGGGTCTTTCCATGAGGAAAGCGCCCAGACGACCTTCTTCTCCGGCGTGACTTCGAAGACCTGCACGGTGTCCGCCCACTCTTCCGTCTTGTTGTTCCCGGCGCACCAGTTGCAGATCACGGTGTTGCCGTTCGCGAGCCGGTTGGCGGTTTGCAGGTTGAAAAACTTGAAGTCCGGCACGTCTTTCTGGGTGATCTCCCAGACGGTCTCGCCCTGCGGATTCACCTCGCGAACGTAGCCGCTCCAATCCCCGGCGATCAGCGTGTTGCCATTCTTGAGCCGGATGGCGGACCAGGGCGACTTGGCCTCAACCGACCAGAGCGCCCTGCCTCCCAGATCGTATTCAACGACTTTGCCCTCGCCAAGGTGCGGTACCAGCAGGGTGCCGGCCGGCGTCATGCGAATGTGCCGGAACTGCCCGTGGGTGCCGGTGACCGGCGTCGGAATCGGAATCTCCTTCTCGGTCTTCCCAGTCGAGGTGTTGATGATCATCGCCTGGGCGGGATTGCCGTTGCGCATGATCAGAACGCGGTCCGGGCCGACCGATTGGATGGAATGGATTTCGGTGCCGGGAGGGGCGGGAAAATCCCAGAGCAGCTGCTTGCCCGGACTCACCATCCCGGCGCCGGACATGCGGGAAAAGATGATGTTTCCGTCTGGAAGCAGGGTGGCGTCATCAAACTCCTGATTGCCGCCCGCCGCGGTATGCAGGGGCATGGAATACTGCCAGACGACTTTGCCGTCCCGCACGATGAACATGGATTGCTGGAGCGGTTTGCGCGTGTCCCATTCGCCGGCGTAGAGAAAGGGATGCTGGGCGGCGCCCCGGCCCGGCAGCGGAGCCGCGGCCATCCACGGGCCAAGCGTCATGCCGAAAGCGAAGGCCGCAGTGATCAGGTGTTTCTTATTCATAGATTGGATCCTGGTTGGGGGCTGACCACGAGGCTGGAGATCGAAACCAGCATCAGGAAGCACCATGGCAAGGAAAATGGGTGTGGGAATCCCGTAGTTTCGTTACCTATAACGGTGCGGCGACAAGGCGCCAATCACGAGCGGCGAAAGGAAGTGGAATCTCACCGAAACGACCCTTCGCAAGCGGGCGGGGGTGACGGTGGGCGATGGAGTCCGCCTCAGGGTTTACGGGAACCACAATCTCGCCGAGATTCAGATCATCGAACACGGCGTCAAATGGCGCCATCATCAGTCCGTGATCTTGTGCAGCAGGCGCCCGAGAAATTTCCGGGCGTACAGGGCGCTCCGGCTCCGCACGGTGACCGGGGGCGGATGGCGCCGGAGACCGAGCTCCGGCAGATTATTGAGCACCTCGCCGTCCTCGGGGTAGAGGACAATCCAGGCGAAGGCGCGCCGCAGCTGGTCTTGGGAAAAGTTCGCGCGCAGATGATCGTAAACGGCCCGGGCGACCTTGCCCTCGCGGGGATCCCGGATCACGTCCGCAACCGCGGCGACACACACGAGGTTGCGGATGCTCTGGCCGGGATCGTCCAGCTGTCCCGGAGCCCAGGTCCGGAGCTTCGCGGCAAGTTCGTCCACCGGGGCACGGTCACCAGAGTCTTTAAATGGCGGAGCCAGCGGCGTGACGAATTCGCCGTCTCCGGGCAGGTCGTCGTAGGTGATGCTTTCGATCTGGGCTTCGGTGATCGTCTCGTACGGCGCCCGCTCCGCCAGCACCGGTTTTAGCCGGCCGGTCAGCAACGCGGCTAGGCCGACGGCAACCCAGGAGAGCAAGGCCAGGGTTATCCAGGCCCGGGGAAACTGGCTGGCATTCTCGCGGATATCCCAGCGGAATCGCTTTACGCCGATGCAGGCTGCGGCGCCGCCAATCACCACGAGCGCGATCAGACTGAAGCCGGTGCCCCGCAGGCCGTCTGGGTTGCTGAAACTGCGCTGGAGAACCTCCACCGCGTAGCGTCCGGGCATGAACCCGGCGATCCGCTGCGCCCAGACGGGCAGCACCGCCAGCGGCACTCCTACGCCGCCGATCATGATCATCGGCAAGAAGAGACATTGCCCCAGTGCCTGGACCGCCGGCACGTCATCCGCGAGCGCTGCGATCAACAGGCCCAAACCGAGAAAAGCGCCCGCGACGAAGAGAAAGGCAAGGCCCGCCTGCGCCGGGTGCATCGGAAGCGGGGTGCCGTAGATCACCCGGGCCAGGACGATTTGCAGAAGCGCGGCGAGGGCGACCAGGACCAGCCGGACCGCAAGGGTGTTGGCAATCAGACTTCCGGTGGGGACGGGCAACAGGCGGTAGCGGCGCCACACGCCTCGCTCGCGCTCCGCCACGAGGGCGGTGGGCAAGCCGAAGCACGCGCCGCCGAGAATGCTGATCGTCAGCAGCTGACCCATCTGGTGCAGGAGCAACGGCGTGTCGCTCCGGAAGACACTGCCGAAGGCCAGCAGGAAGAAGACCGGCACCAGGTAGCCGTACACCAGCGCCTGCGGGTTGCGGAGATTCAGCCCCAGCGTGAAGAAGAAATGCCGGAGCAGGCCTGGGAGCATGCGTGCCGCGCTCATCCCATGTCCTCCACGGCCGGGGTCGACCAGTCCCGGCCGGTCAGTTCGATGAACACGTCTTCCAGCGAAGGCCGGTGGATCTGCAGTTCCAGCAACGTATTCTCCTCCGCTTCCAATCGTTTGACGAGCTCGACCACGGTCCGGTTCACGTCGGTGGTCTCGAGCACCCAGCCTTCCGCCCGCGGCTGACAGTTCACGACCCCGGGCAGCAACCGGATCTGCGCCGCGGTGAGCGGCTTCGCCGTCCGCACGACGATCCGCGGGTGGTGGCTGGCGCCGGCGATCAATTCGCCCGGCCGCGCCAGGGCGACGATCTGTCCCTCGTTCAAAATGCCAATGCGGTCGCACAGCTGATGCGCCTCCTCGAGATTATGGGTGCTCACCAGGATCGACCGTCCGGCCGACCGCATGCCGGTGATCATCTGGTGAAGCTCCCGGCGCGACTGCGGATCCAGCCCGGCCGTCGGTTCGTCGAGGACCACCAACTGGGGATTATTGATGAGCGCGAGCGCCAGGAACAGCCGCCGCTTCTGGCCTCCGGAAAGCGACGCAAACCGGGCATCAGCCTTGGCCATCAGCGCGAACCCCCGGAGCAAGTTGTCGATGCTGGCGGGATTTCGATAAAACGAGGCCGCGAGTGCCAGCGCCTGTCGCGGGGTGGTCCGGTCCTGCAGCATCTCGGCCTGGAGCTGTGCCCCGACGGATTCCATGGCCTGTTCGTGGTCCAACACCGCGTCGATTCCGCCAATGGTGATGGTGCCGGCATCCGGGCAGCGCAGGCCGAGGATGCACTCAAGCGTCGTGGTCTTGCCGGCCCCGTTGGGGCCCAGCAGCCCGAAAATCTCGCCGGCGGCCACGTCGAAGCTGAGGTCGCGAACCGCCATGACCGGACCGTAGCATTTGGTCAATTCGCGCACGCGGAGGCCAGCGGGCAGGGTATCAGCCATCACTTCATGCCAAAACGGATTTAGCGCGCGGATGTCAATGGGAACCCGCGAGCCCGGATGTTTCCCGGTCCAAGGACCCCAGGTCAGGTGCATGCTTGATAACTGCGGCGGCGCGGTTGATGGTTGCGGGGCCGTTGGCTTTCTCTAGGTTCGCGCGGACCCTCCAGCCACCCCCAACCCATCCGGCTTGTGAATTCTGTCCTGATTACCTCCGCCTTGTGCGGTGCCCAGATCCTCGCCGCGACTGCGTTGTTCGCCGCCAGCGCCAGCGCGCCACCACCGATTGGTCAGTTTGACCAGCAGACCGACATCGGCGCCGTGCAGATTCCCGGCTCCGCGGTGTACAACGCCGCGTTGCAGGAATACCTCGTGCAATCCTCGGGGACCAACATGTGGGTCGACCACGACGAGTTTCATTTTCTGTGGAAGCGGGTCCGGGGTGATTTCATCGTGCAGACGATGGCGGAGTTCATCGGCCAGGGAGTGGAACCCCACCGAAAGCTCGGGGTGATCGTGCGGGCCAGTCTCGACCCCCGCTCGCCGCACATCAACGCCTGCCGGCACGGGGACGGCCTGACCTCGTTGCAGTTCCGGCGCACCGAGGGCGCCGCGACCGAGGAAAAGCGGTTTGAGATCAACGGACCCGACGTCATCCAACTCGCCCGCAAAGGAGGCGTCTACACGATGTCGGTCGCCCATTTCGGAGAAACCTTCGTCAGCCAGAGCATCGGCGACGTTGCGCAGGGCGACGAGGTTTACGTTGGGCTCTACGTCTGCGCCCATAACAACAGCGTCTCGGAAAAGGCGGTGTTCCGAAATGTCCGGCTGATTCGACCGGCGAAAGACGGTTTTATCCCGTACCGCGACTACATCGGCAGCGATCTCGAATTGCTCGACATCGCCACCGGGCGCCGCCAGGTCGTCCATCACACCGACGATTCCCTGCAGGCTCCCAATTGGACGCCCGACGGCCGGACGCTGGTCTTGAATCACAACGGCCGGATGCTGTCATTTGACCTCGCGACGCGCCAGTCACGGCCAATCGATACCGGCGCGCAGACCGGCTGCAACAACGACCACGCGCTATCTTTCGACGGTCACACGCTCGGCATCAGCAGTGGTCAGCCTTCGATGGTGTACGTGCTGCCGGTCGGCGGCGGCGTGCCGCGACTGGCCACCCCGACCGGGCCGTCGTATCTTCATGGGTGGTCGCCGGACGGCCGGTACCTAACCTATGCCGGCCAGCGGAACGGTGACATCGATGTCTACCGGATTCCGGTCGCCGGCGGTGCGGAAGAGCGCCTGACCACGGCCAAGGGGCTCGACGACGGCCCCGAATACACGGCGGACGGGAGGTTCATTTACTTCAACTCGGAGCGGACCGGGCGGATGCAGGTCTGGCGGATGAAGGCCGACGGCAGCGAACAGGAGCAAGTGACCACCGACGACAACAACAACTGGTTCCCGCATGTGGCTCCGGATGGCCAGTCCATCGTCTTCATCAGCTATGGTCCGGAGATCGCGCCCGGATCGCATCCGTTCTATCAGCCAGTGTACCTTCGCCGCCTGCCGATGACCGGCGGGAAGCCCACGGTGATCGCTTACGTTTACGGCGGCCAGGGCTCAATGAACGTCAATTCCTGGTCTCCGGACAGCAAGTCGATTGCCTTCGTCAGCAACTCTGATCAACTCTGAACCATGCACCGCCCCACCAAACTCCTGCTGCTCGCGCTCCTGACCGGATTTGCGGGCTGCACCCCAAAGCTCACCGATCGACTCGGCCTGCAACTCTGGAGCCTGCGCGACGAATTCAAGACGAATGTCGTCAAGGGTCTGGACGAGACTCAAGCGCTGGGCTTCACGCTGGTCGAGACCGCGGGCACCTACGGCCTGAAGCCGGCCGAATTCCGCGCGCAATTGGACGCCCGCCACCTGAAGGCTGTGGGCGCGCATTTCGGATACGACCTGCTGGAGAAGGACCTGCCCGGCGTCGCGGCCGAAGCGCGCGTTTTGGGCGCGGAATATGTGGTCGTACCGTGGCTGCCGCAGCCGGAGTTTGACGCGGCCACTGCCCGGGCGGTCGCCGCGGTCTTCAACCGCTGGGGCCACGCCCTGCAGGCGGCCGGTCTGAAATTCGCCTTTCATCCGCACGGCTACGAATTTCATCCGGTTCCCGGCGGCCACAGCGAAACGGCGTTTGACCTGCTGGTGGCATTGACCGAACCCGGCGTCGTCTCGTTCGAGATGGATGTCTTCTGGGTCGCCCACGCCGGCGTCGATCCGGTCGCGCTCCTCGCGAAATATCCGGATCGCTGGACGCTGCTCCACGTCAAAGACCTCCGCACCGGCGCCGCGATCACCGGCACGCGCGGGGCCCCGCCGGAGGACCATGTGGCGGTGGGCACCGGGCAGCTCGACTGGCCGGGCCTCCTGCGCGCGGCGAAAGCGGCCGGCGTGAAATACTATTTCATCGAGGATGAAACCGTCGCGCCACTGCAGAATATCCCGGTAAGCGTCCGCTATCTCAAATCCCTTAAATTCTGACCGCCATGGCAACCAATCCGTCCCGTCTTTTCACCGCCAGCCGCGTCGCGCTGGTGGTCACTGCGATGAGTTTTGCGCTCCGGGGCGAGGCGGCGGGCTCCTGGGCCGCCGCCTTCCACCTGACCAACGAGCAGGTGGGCTGGATCAACGGAACCGCCTTCTGGGGATTCACACTCGCCATGATGTTCGGCGGACCGCTGTGCGATGTCCTCGGCCTCGGCCGGATCCTCGGCCTCGCATTTGTCGGCCACCTCGCCGGCATTCTCCTGACGATCTTTGCCTGGGACTACTGGAGCCTTTACGCGGGCACCCTGCTCTTTGGCATTGCCAACGGGTCGGTGGAGGCGGCCTGCAATCCGCTGATCGCGACGCTCTATCCCACGGACAAGACGACCAAGCTGAACCATTTTCACGTGTGGTTTCCGGGCGGAATCGTCATCGGCGGCCTGCTGGCGTTCGCGCTGGGCCACTTCGGGTTCGGATGGAAGGTGCAGTTCGCGAGCCTGCTCCTGCCGCTGGCGGTATATGGGGGGCTTTTTCTCCGCCAGGAATTTCCCCGGACCGAGCGGGTTGCGCAGGGTGTTTCGACCGGGTCGATGTTCGCGTCATGTCTCAAACCCTGGTTTCTGTTCATGGTGCTGTGCATGCTGATGACGGCCTCGACCGAACTCGGCCCGAATCAGTGGATTCCCAACATTCTCACGAATGCCGGGGTTCCCGGCATCCTGGTCCTCGCCTGGATCAACGGACTGATGGCGGTCGGCCGGCAGTGCGCGGGCACGTTCGTTCACCGGCTGTCACCGCCCGGCATGCTCCTGATGAGCGCGGTCCTCAGCGCCCTGGGCCTCTACGCGATGAGTCACGCCTCGGGCGGAATGCTGTTTGCCGCGGCGACGGTGTTTGCTCTCGGGGTCTGCTTCTTCTGGCCGACAATGCTGGGCTACGTCAGCGAAAACTTCCCGAAGACCGGGGCGCTTGGCCTCGCGATCATGGGCGGGGCTGGGATGCTGACCGTGAGTTTTGTGCTGCCGGTGATGGGACGATTCTATGATTCGGGCATCGCCGCCAGGATTCCGGCGGGGCGCACGGCGGTCGAATTGGCGGCGACGCCGGTCGGCGGAGAGTTGGGGAGTCTGTGGATCAAGATCCAGGCGGATGCCGGCCTCGAGACCATCGGCCGGGTCGCTTTGCTTCCTGCCGTCCTCTCAGTCGTGTTTCTTGTTCTCCTGCTTCTCCGGCGGCACCGCCGGACCCCCGCCGGGGCAGCGCCGGTCTGAGACCGGAACATGCATTTGTAGGAAGCGCGCTCGCGCGCGATGGCGGAGCAAAGATCGCCCGCAAGCGGGCTTCCTACATCATTCATCGAAGGTTTTGCCTTACCCGGGGCATGGCTGCGATCGGGGTCCTCGCCTACGGCGCGACGGTGTACTGGCCGGACAGATCGATCTCCGCGGAAGAATGGCCGACGAAGATCGTGAATTTGCCCGGTTCCTGCTTCCAGGCGTGGCTCTTGACGTCGAAGAACGACATGGCCCGCGGATCGAGGGTCAGCGAAACGTGCTGAATGGCGCCGGGCGCCAACACCACGCGGGCAAATCCCTTCAGTTCCTTCAGTGGGCGCGGCACGCTGGCCGTGGGATTGCCGAGATAAAGCTGCGGCACCGCGACGCCTTCGCGGGCGCCAGTATTCGTCACCTCAAACGACACCGTCACGTTTTCGCCGGGTTTCGGAGCGGCGGGGGTGATGCCGAGATTCTTGAAAGCGAACGTCGTGTAGCTCAGGCCATGGCCGAACGGGAATAGCGGCTTCACACCATTGCGCTCGTAGCCGCGATAGCCCATGAAGACGCCTTCTCTGTAAATCACGGTGTTGCCGGGCGCGTTGGCATAGTGGGTATCATGGACGGGGTTGTCCGCCCAGCGGCGCTCAAACGTCATGGGCAACCGACCTGAGGGATTGACCTCGCCGAACAGAACCTTCGGCAGCGCGCGTCCCGCTTCTTGGCCGGAATACCAGGCGTGCAGGAAAGCCGGCACACGGTCGATCCACTTGGTGACGTCGGCGCTGCCGCCGGCCGTGAGCACAACGATCGTCTTCGGGTTGGCCGCGTTGACGGCCTGCACCAGCTCGTCCTGTCCAAGACCTAGCTCGAACAGGCGGTCGGCGCCCTCGGATTCCGATCCGCGGTTGAATCCGACGCACACCATGGCGGCATCGGCCATCGCCGCGAGCTTCTTCGCCTTGGGTGTGATGATGTCCTCAGCCGCGATCGCCCCCAGTCCGACCATTTGTCGTTCCCAGACAGACCCGATGACGAACTCAAACCTCACGGCGTAGGTCCGTCCGGCCTCCATCGGCACCGCCCGCCACACCGGACTCCGGCCATCGCTCGGAGGGTATTCGTGGACGAGCTTGCCATCGAGGTAAAGCTTGGCGGCATCTTCACCGGCGGCATTGATCAGCCAGAAGCAGGATCCCGTTTTGGCCGCAGTGTAATAGCCGGTCCAGCGGATCGACAGACCCTTGACAACCCTGTCCTGCAGACTCCATCCGGTCCAACCGAAGTTGATGCGCCAGTCGGTGCGCGTCACGGGCGGTCCGGAGAAGTCGGCGCTGTTGAAATACTCGCCGCGGATGCCCGGCTGTTTTCCGTCCGCGTCCAATGTGAAATGGGTCCGGTCCATGATCTCTTCCGTCGAAACGATGCCGGGGTCGTAGAGCACCTTGGCGCGGGTCCCTAGGTAGTTGCTGAGGCCTTCCAGGTAGCTGACGGAATTGAACGGCTCGACGGCGGCGCTGCCGCCGCCCACCGGCACGGCCGGATAGGCGTTGGGGCCGACCACGGCGATCGTTTTGACTTTAGCCGAGTCCAACGGCAGCAGCGCCCCCTCGTTCTTGAGCAGGACGAGGCTCTCCTCCGCCCCCTGCAACGCCACCTGGCGGTCTTCCTCGTTGTAGCGGGGAATGCCCAGATCAGTCTGTGCACGGTCGAGAAACCCGAATTCGACCGCGGTGCGCACGATGCGCCGGACCTTGTCGTCGATGGTGGCGGGCGAGACCTTCCCGGACTGGATGGCCGGCAGCAGGTTCGCGCGATTCATGAATTCGCCGCTGGGCATTTCCAGATCGAGCCCGCCGTTGGCAACACCGACGGCGTCGTGGGCGGCCCCCCAGTCGGACATGATGATGCCGCGGAAGCCCCAGTCTTTCTTCGCCACGTCGGTGTTGAGGATGCCGTTCTCGGTCATGTGCTGGCCGTTGACGAGGTTGTACGAGTCCATGATCGCACCGACCTTCGCCTCCTTCACCGCCGCCTCAAAGATGGGCAGATAAATCTCGCGCTCGGTGCGTTCGTCGATCTCCACGTTGATTCGGTTCCGGTCAAATTCGGAGTTATTTCCCATGTAGTGCTTGATCGTGGCGATCACGCCCTGGCTCTGAACCCCCTCGATGTAGTTCACCGCGATGCGCGCCCCGAGGAAGGGATCCTCGCCAAAGTATTCGAAGTTTCGCCCGTTCAGCGGCGAGCGGTAGATGTTCACGCCCGGACCGAGCAGAAAGTGCACGCCCTTGGCGCGCGCATCGCGGCCCAGGCCGGCGCCGATCCGCCCGGCCATCTCCGGATCCCAGGTCGCCGCGAGGGCAATGCCGGCGGGGTACGCCGTCGACGGCCCGAAATTCCGGACACCCATCGGGCCGTCGGCCATTCTGAGCCGGGGCCACCCGAGGTTCTCATAACCGCGGATGTAGAATTCGTCGACGCCGCCGATCAGGTCGAGCTTCTGCTCGAGCGTCAGCTTGCTGGTGATCGCGTCGACGCGCTGGTCGACGTTGGCGGGGGAGGGTGCTGGCGGTGGCTGCGCTGGGGCGAGCCCGGCCAGGGCCAGCATGAGGCCGAGTACTGGAGGGAGCTTATGGTGGGTCATGAGAGGGGTTGGATTGCAGTCACAGTGGATCCATGAAACTCACGGCGCCGAATCCCTCAATCAGCAAATCCAGACAGTGGCGAGGGCCGGCCCGTTGCCCGGCTTGAAATCGGCAGGACGGACCGGGCACCGCGCATAAATTCCTTTCTTTTCTCCCGGGACTGGGGAAAAATCCCCGCGGGCCCCGCACCGGAAGCACATGGGACTGTTGATCCGCAATGCCCGCATCCTCACCCTCGCCGGCGAAGACCGCCCGCGCCGGGGCGCCGCTCTGCGCGAACTGGGAGTCATCGAACACGGCGACGTGCTCGTAACGGAGGGGACGATCGCGGCCGTCGCGCCCAAGCTCGAGGTGCCCGAAGGCGCGGAGATCGTCGAGGCCAACGGCCGGGTGCTCATGCCGGGCTTCATCGACTGCCACACCCACGCCTGCTGGGCGGGGGACCGGCTCGGCGAGTGGGAGCAGAAGCTGCGCGGCGTTCCCCACCGGGAGATCTTGCAGGCGGGTGGCGGCCGCGCGGCGACCGTGCGCGCGGTGCGCGCCGAAACCAAGAAGCAACTTTCCTCCGGACTCAAGCCGCGTCTCGAGGCGCTGCTGCGCGAGGGAACCACCACGGTCGAAATCAAGAGCGGCTACGGCCTCGCGACCGAGGAGGAACTGAAGATGCTGCGCGCGATTGTCCGCGCCGGAAACGACTGGCCGGGCACGGTCGTGCCGACGGCCCTGTTGGGGGCGGGGTTTGAAGGCAGCCTGGACGAGTTTGCGCGGATGGTCGTGAAGGAGATGCTTCCAGAGGTGGCGCGCGAGTTTCCCGACATTGCCGTCGAGGCGATCTGCGAGCGGGACGCCTGGTCGGTGGAGGCCTGCATGCGCTTGTTCGAAAAGGCCCGGAAATACCATCCGATCCGCGTGCAGGCGGATCAGTTCAACTCGCTCGGCATGTTGCCGGAGGCGATCCGCCTGAATGCGCGCAGCGTCGAACATCTGGAAGCGTCGACGAAGGCCGACCTGCTGCAGCTGGCGCAGTCGCGCACCTGCGGCGTGGTTCTTCCGTGCGCCGGATTCGAAACCAATCAGCGCTATGCCCGGGCGGGCTTCCTGGTCGACGCCGGCGGGGCGGTGGCGCTGGCCACCGGCTGCAGTCCCGACACGACGCCGACGCATTCCATGCCGTTCGCGATTGCGCTGGCCGTGCGCCACTGCGGGCTCACCGCGGCCGAGGCCATCGCCGCCTGCACGGTCAATGCCGCGGCCGCGCTCGATCTCCGCGACCGCGGCACGATCGTGGCAGGTCAGCGGGCAGATCTCATCCTGCTGCGACACCGCGACGAACGCCTGCTTGCCTGGGAGCTTGGTGGCAACCCAGTGGAACTGGTGATATGCGGCGGCAATCGCGTCTCGTAGAGCACGGCGATTTCGGGACCGGCGGGCGCTTCCATCGCCCCGGGCCTGATGCGGTGGGAAGTCGTTGATTAGCCGAGACAAGCCCACGCGAAAACGGCACCGTCCGCCTCCTGGCTTGAATGTCGCGGTCCCGGGCGAAGGAGGCAAAGATTTGGTTGCATTCGGCAGAGGCCGACCTATACCCTCGCACCCTTTTCCATTACGCCTGCCTCCAATTCCGGGGTGACAGGGGGAACGAAACCATGAAACAACAGTTCTCGCTAAATGTCTCGCCGCGCGAGGGTACGGGCCGCAGCGCCTCCCGCCGGCTCCGCAAACAGGACCGCATTCCTGCGATTCTTTACGGCAAGCACACCGCGCCGGTCAACTTGTCCATCGAGGGGCCCGAGTTTGTGCGCCTGGTGAAGGCGATCGGCGACAATGCCGCGCTCATCGAGCTCAAGGGGTCGAACGAGCAGGCGCTTTCGATTCTGCAGGAAGTGCAGCGCGATCCGATGACGGACCGCTTTCTCCATGTCGACCTGCACGAGGTGAAGGCCGATGAGAAGATGGAGATCAACATCCCGGTGCACATGTCGGGTGAATCCACCGGCGTGAAGAACGAGGCCGGCGTGCTCGAAGTCGCGTCGCACACGCTCCGCATCCGTTGTCTGCCGAAAGACCTGCCGGCGTTCATCGATGTCGACGTCACCGAGCTTCACGTCGGCCAGACCATTCACATCAGCGAACTCAAGCTTGTCGCCGGAGTCGCCTTTCTGGGCGACAAGAACCAGCCCGTCGTGTCGTGCGTGCAGCCCGTCGAGGAAATCGTCGAGGCCGTGGTCGAGACCGCGGTGCCCGTCGAGGGCGTTCCGGTCGAGGGCGCCGTCGAGGGAGTCGCCGCCGTTCCGGGGGCCGTCCCGGTTCCAGGGGCTGCGCCGGCCGCCGGTGCGGCTGCGGCGGGCGCCAAGCCCGGCGCTCCGGCTGCCCCTGGCGCGAAGCCCGGTGCCCCGGTCGCGGCGGGCGCGAAGCCCGGCGCTCCGGCTGCCCCTGGCGCGAAGCCCGGTGCCCCGGCTGCCGCCGCGGGCGCCAAGCCTGCCGCGGGCAAACCCGCCGGCGGCGACAAGAAGGGTTTCGGCAAGAAGTAGAATTCTTCCGCCCGCCCGCTGCTTGACGCAGCCGGGCCGGGTGCGCTGTTCTTTGAGACATGTCCATTTTGCTTGTTGCCGGCCTGGGTAACCCGGGGCGCGAATATGCCAAGACGCGCCACAACGCAGGCTTTGCGGTGATTGAGGCGTTTGCCGCGCGTCATGCCCTGACTTGGAAGTCGCCGGCGCGTTTCGAGGCCAAGGTCGCCCGCTGGGACCGGCCGGCCGGCCGCACCTGCCTGCTGGCCAGACCCATGACGTTCATGAATGACAGCGGGCGCGCCGTGCGCATGCTCGCCGACTTCTACAAGGTCCCGCCGGACGGTGTCGCCGTGGTCTACGATGATCTCACGATCGAACTCGGGCGCATCAAGACGACCGTGCGCGGCAGCGCAGGCGGCCACAATGGCGTGGCCAGCCTGCTCGAGCACCTCACGGGCGGCTTCATCCGCTACCGGATCGGCATCGGACCGAAACATCCGCCGGAAATGGACCTCAAGGACTTCGTGCTCGGAAAATTCACTCCCGACGAACAGACTATTTTTGACCAACAACTTTCCAATTACATTGATGGCCTCGACCTGCTCATCAAGCAGGGACCGGATCAGGCCATGAACCAGCTCAACCGCCGAACCGACCAACATGACCCAGACCAAACGCAAGTACCACGCGACCTTCATCCTTGATAATCGCGGCCGGGAGGAGACGATCGACCAGATCATCGAGGGGGTGAAGAAAGAGATCGCCGCCGTGCAGGGTGAAATCACCGCCGTGGAGAACCTTGGCAAGAAGGACTTTGCCCGCATCACCGACAGCAAGTTCCCTGACGCGGTCTATGTGCAGATCGATTTTGCCGCACCGGCCGACAGCACGCGGCACCTTCACGAGCGACTCCGCCTCAACTCCAGCGTTTACCGCGCAATGGTTCAGGCGGTTTGACCGCCTGCCGCGCCGACCCCATGGCTTACCTCAACAAAGTTCTCTTGATCGGCAACCTCACGCGCGACCCCGAGCTGCGGGTCACGCCGAAGGGAACGGCCATCTGCCAGTTCGGCCTGGCGGTGAACCGCCAGTACAAGGACGAATCTGGCGCCACCCGCGACGAGACGGCGTTCATTGACATCGAAGCTTGGGGCAAACAGGGCGAACTGGTTTCCAAATACCTTCAAAAGGGCAGTCCCGCCTTCATCGAAGGCCGCTTGCGCTTCGACTCCTGGGAGGACAAGCAGAGCGGTCAGAAGCGCAGCAAGCTGAAGGTGGTGCTCGAGAACGTGCAGTTCCTTTCCCGGGGCGGGGGCGGCGGCGGTGCGGGCGCCGGCGCGGCCGCTGCCAGCGGGGAGACTCCTGCGGTCGCGGGCGGCGACGATCTGCCGGCCGATCCGCTGGCCCCGCCGGCTCGCAGCGGCTCCAAACCGGCTCCGGGCAACCCGCAGAAAGTGGAGGATGACGTGCCGTTTTGAGCACGGGCTCCCCGAAAAACCCGAATTGATTCACCAACGTCCAACCCGATTTCAGTCATGGCTCACCACGAAATACTGCTGATCAAACCCGTCGAAAACCTTGGCGCCGAGGGCGACCAGGTCAAAGTCCGCGCCGGATATGCGCGCAACTACCTGTTGCCGCGGGGGGAGGCGGTGCCGCTTACCAGCTCCAACCGCAAGCAGGTCGAGGCGCTCAAGAAGCGCCGGGCCGGGCGCGAGGCGGATGAACTCTCCGCCGCCCGGGAGATGGCGGGCAAGCTTGAGAAGACGCGCATCGCTTTCGCCGTGAAGACTGGCGATGGCGGCAAGATGTTCGGCGCCGTCACCGCCAACGACATCCACGAGAAACTCGCCCAGGCCGGCCTCGAGATCGACAAGCGCAAGATTCTGCTGCACACGCCGGTGAAGGCGCTCGGCCAGCACACGGTGAAAATCAGGCTTCATGCCGAGGTCTCCGCCGACTTGAATTTCGACGTCGTTTCGGAGAATCCGATCGTCCCGACGGAAGGCTGAATGGAGCGCTCTCCAACGAGCATGCCGCGTCGCCACACGCGGCTGGATGGTTTGGGAGCGGGCAGGCTGCACCGGGCCGGCGCGGGCCGCGGCCGCCGGAATGTGAACCGCGTGTGGAAAACATTTCATTGCCGCCCCCGAGTATCCCGCGTCTAAATCCCCGCTACGCATGGCTGAGACCCTCACTGCGCTTTCGCCTCCCCACGCCCAGAACCCGGGCGGCGGTCCGGGCGTGTCGGCGTACTCCGGGCGCACGCCACCGCACAGTTTCGAGGCGGAGGAATACCTGCTGTCGTGCTGTCTGCTCGATGGCGGCGATACCATCGCGCGGTGCCTGGAGGCGAAGCTAGCCCCCGCGGCGTTCTACCATTCCGCGAATCAGATCATCTTCGAGAAGCTCACCGAACTCTACCAGAAGAGCCCGCCGGTCGCCCTGGAGATGTTGATCGAAGAGCTGCGCACCGCGAAGCAGCTGGAAGCGGTCGGGGGTATGCCCTACCTCATGCAGGTCAGCGCGCGCATTCCCACCACCGCGCAGGCCGTCTATTTCATCGAAAAAGTTCGCGAGCTGTCCTTGCTCCGCGAACTGATCAAGGTCACCACCAGCACCGTGGAGCAGTGCTTCAGCTATCAGGGCGGCCTGGAGGAGTTCATTGACCGGGTCGAGCAGGATATTTTCCGCGTCACGCAGGACAGGGTTTCCGACGCTGCGCGGCCCATGAAGGAGCCGACCCGCGAGGCGATGACCGTCATCAACAAGCTGATGATGAAGAAGGGCGAAAAGACGGGGGTCGTCTCGGGCTTCAAGGATCTCGACGACCTTACGTTTGGCTTCCAGAAGCAGGAGATGATCGTGCTCGCGGCCCGTCCGTCCGTCGGCAAGACCTCCCTGGCGCTGAACATCGCGGAGTCCGCGGTCCTCCCGAAAAGGGGAGACCCTGTGCCAACGCTCGTGTTTTCGCTGGAAATGAGTTCCTCCCAACTCGCCTTGCGCATGCTCTGCGCCCGGGCGCGCGTGAACATGACCGCGTTGCGTGGAGGCACGTTACCGAAGCAGGCACCGGAACAGCAAAGACTGGTAGAGGTAGCCGACGAGCTCTCGAAGTCACCGCTCTTCATCGACGATTCCGGGCACCTGACGATCATGGAACTTCGGGCCAAGGCGCGCCGGCTCTATTCGCGCTACAAACTCGGCCTGATCGTCGTCGATTACCTCCAATTGCTCAGCCCGGGCGACCCGGCGGTTCCGCGAGAGCAGCAGGTGGCGGAGGCTTCCCGCGGATTAAAAGCGATGGCGAAGGAACTTGATTTGCCCGTCCTTGTTCTAAGTCAATTGAACCGCTCTTCGGAAAAGGAGAATCGCACTCCGCGCCTGTCGGACTTGCGCGAATCCGGCTCCATCGAGCAAGATGCCGACGTTGTGCTCATGCTCGCCCCTCCCAAGGATGCCGATGAGAAATTCGATGCCGCTGGCTACGACTTAATTGTTGCCAAGCAGCGAAATGGACCGATAGGAGATTTGAAGCTAACTTTCCTCAAGCACATCACTCGTTTTGAAAACTTTGCCCAATAGCCTAGGGCCCGGCATTTTGCGTCTCCTTTCCTGCGCCCTGGCTGGGCTGATCGGGACTGCGGTGGCTCAAGCCCAGGCGGAAGCGCCGGCGGCGGAAGTCGTTGCGGCGAAGAAGATTGGCACAGTAGCGATCAAGTTCATCGGCATTGCGAATGTCAGCGAGCAGGTCGTGCGAGCCAACATTCAGGTGCGGGCGGGCGCCGATTATGACGAGCCGATGATCGACCGGGACATCCGGTCGCTTTATCGCACCGGCCTTTTCGAATTCATCGAAGCCAAGCGCGAGGAATTGCCGAACAACACCGTCAACCTGGTGTTCGAGATCACTCCCAAGTTCCGCGTGCAGGCGATTCGGTTCGAGGGAAACAAGATGGTCAAGACCAGCCGGCTGGAGAGGGAGATCAGCACGAAACCCAATAGCGCGCTCGACGAACACACCGTCAAGGCCGACGCCGAGAAGCTGCATCTGTTCTATCAGAAGTCCGGCTACAACCAGATCCAGATCACTTTCGATATCCAGCGGGACCGCGGCACGGGCTATGGCGTCGTGATCTTCAAGGTCCGAGAGGGCGCGAAGGTGCGGATCGCGGACATCCGCTTTACGGGCAACGGCCATGTAGTCGCCAAGCGCCTCCGCAAGGAGATGGAAACCAAGCGCTGGTGGATGTTTTCCTGGCTGACTGGCGGCGGACGGTTCAAGGACGACCTGTTCGAGGACGACCTGACCAAGCTGCTCGATTTCTATCGTGGCCAGGGCTATCTGGATGCCGAAGTCCCGCCGGATCGCATTCTCTACAACTACCCCAACCCGAGCCGGATGGTCATCACGATCCATATCGACGAAGGGCGGCAATACCGGATCGGCGACATCACCATCATCGGTGCCAAACTGTATGCCGAGGACATGCTCAAACTGGTGCTCCGGCAGAAGAGCGGCATGATTTTCCGGCCGGCCAGGCTGGACAAGGACGTGGAGACAATCGAGGACTTTTACGGTCGGGCCGGCTACCTCGACACCCAGGTGAGGCTCGTGCGCAAGCCCAACGTTGCCACGGGCAACATCGACATTGAATACCATATCGAGGAGAGCGACAAATTCTACGTCGAGTCGGTGAAGGTTGAGGGCAACACCAAGACGAAGAGCATCGTGGTCATCCGCGAACTGGTGCTGAGCCCGGGCGACGTCTTCGATATGGTCCGGATGAAGGCCAGCAAAATGCGCCTGGAGAACACGGCTTTGTTTGAAGACGTCAACCTCACGCCGGAAAGCACCAACATCCCGGGCCGCCGCAACCTCAAGATCTCCTTCAAAGAGGCGCGCACCGGCAACGTCAGTTTCGGCGCGGGGTACAGCTCGTTGGAACGCGCGACGTTCTTCGCGGAGCTCAGCCAGTCCAATTTCGACCTATTCAACCGCCACTCCTTCTTCCAGGGCGCGGGGCAGAAATTCCGCGTGCGGTTCCAGGTCGGCTCGTTGTCGAACGAGGTGCTGCTCGCCTTCGATGAGCCGTGGCTCTTCCAGAAGGAACTTGGATTGGGTTTTTCCATCTACCGCTCCAGCTCCAGCTACACGAGCTCCTACTACGAGGAAATCCGCATCGGTGCCGAGGTGCATCTGCGCAAGCATCTCTTCGAGTATGTGGAAGGCCGCGTCTCCCTGACCGATGAGGAGATTGACATCGCCAATGTGACCTCCACAGCCTCGTCCATCATCCAGTCGCTCGCCGGCAAGACCCGCACGATCAAAGTCGGCCTGCAGTTGCTGCGGGAGGCCCGGGACAAGATCGTCAACACGACACGGGGCAGCCGCATCCAGTTGACGACGGAAATTGCCGGTGGCGTGCTGGGTGGCACCAACAATTATTACCGGCTGGAGGCTCGCGGGTCGGAGTTCATTCCGGTGTTCCGGGCGCAGACCCAGGTGCTGGGGTTGATTGCCCGGGCGGGCGTGGTGGAGAACTACGGCAAGAGCAGCGATGTCGCCTACTATGATCGCTGGTTTCTGGGCGGACCCGATGATCTGCGCGGTTTTGAATACCGGGACGTCGGTCCGCGGGACTTAAACAACGAGCCGATCGGCGGCAAGACCTATGGCATGTTTACGGCCGAGTACGCGATGGATGTCGTGAAACCCATCCGGTTCGCGTTTTTCTACGACGCAGGTTTCCTCAACTCAAACGCCTACGACTTCAATCCGGCCCGCTACAACGACGATTTCGGGGTCGGCCTCCGCCTGTTCGTGGCCGGCGCCCCGCTCAGCCTTGATTTTGGTATTCCCTTGACCACCGATAAGCTTAATAAGAAGGGCAATCAGTTCAATTTCTCCTTTGGCACCCGATTCTGAAACTCCGACCCCTGATCAACCCTTGATGACATTTTATATGAACAAAACGATGAAATCCATCCTGACCTTAATTGCCTTCGGCGCGACCGCGCTGGGGCTTGCCGCCCAGCCGGCCCTCAAGATCGTCACGGTCGACATGAGCAAGCTCCTCGAGGGCTACTACAAGACCGAGGATCAGGCGGCCAAGCTCAAGGCCAACGAGCAAAAGGCGCAGGAGGAGCTCGAGCGCATGGCCAAGGAGGGCAACACCCTCGCGGAGCAATACAAGGAGACGGTGGAACAGGCCAAGAATACGCTCCTGACGGCCGAGGCGCGCGCCAAGGCGGAGGGCGATTCCGCCAAGATGCTGGAGGATCTCCAGCGCCGGCAGAACGACATCAATGCTTTCCGGAACAAGTCCCAACAACTGCTCCAGGGTCAGCTCAATAACATCCGCGGGCAGCTCCTGGATGAAATCAGCAAACGGGTAACTGACCTGGCGAAGGGCAAGGGCGCGACCTTGGTGGTAGACAAGTCCGGGCCGTCCATGATCGGGATTCCCTCAGTTCTTTATTCGGATGCGGGCTACGACATGACCGATGAGGTCATGGCCGAGATCAACAAGGATCGTCCGGCGGCGCCGGCTGCGGCCACCGGAACGGGGCCGGCCGCCACCCCGCCCGCCGCCTCGACGGCCAAGGCACCCAGCGTCACCGTTCCCGGCCTCGCGCCGAAGAAGTGATCGTGATTGCGCGGCGCCAGTGGACAGCCTTGGCGCCAGGTTTTTGAGCAAGAACCCCGCCTGCCGAGGGCGGGGTTTTTTCTTTGGGCCGGCCCGGAAATTTGCTTGAGTGTGGGATGACGGTTCCAGGCGAGGGCCCCGAGCACCGGCGCTCCGCTCCTGGCCCGCCACCGGAATTATCTGTCATGCAGCTTTCCTTCACGTCTGACGAGATTGCGGCCATCGTGCACCCCCGGGCTTCCCGCGGCGCGACCAGCGCAATGATTCACGGGATTTCCGCGCTGGGCACGGCCCGCTCCGGGGATCTTTCCTTCCTGGGCCATGCGAAGTACAAGGCGGAGGTCGCCAGCACGCAGGCGTCGCTGGTGCTGGTGCCCCCTGGGTACCTGGGCGATCCGCAGGCAGGCCAGCTCTTCTTGGTGGTCGACCAGCCGTCGCTCGCCCTTGCCCGGGTCTGCGCCCGGATCGAACAGTCACTGCAGCTGCCGCCACGCCCGGGCGTGCACCCTTCGGCTGTCGTCGCCGCCGGGGCGCGGGTGGCCACCAGCGCGTCGATTGGTCCCCTGTGTGTCATCGAGGAAGGGGCGTGCATCGGAGAGCGCAGTCACCTGCAGGCGTCGGTCTTCGTCGGTCGCGATTCCGTTGTGGGCGACGATTGCCGGCTGATGCCGGGCGTGCGTCTTTATGCGGGCTGCCAGCTCGGGCGGCGGGTGCGGGTGCATGCCAATGCCGTGATTGGCTCCGACGGTTTTGGCTACGAATTGGTCGACGGCCGCCACGAGAAGATCCCGCAGATCGGGCAGGCCGTGATTGAGGACGATGTGGAAATCGGCGCTGGCTGCACGATCGATCGCGCCCGTTTTGGCCGGACCATCGTGGGCGAAGGCACGAAGATCGACAACCTGGTGCAGGTGGGGCACAATGTCGTCATTGGCAAACACTGCCTCCTGTGCTCCCAGGCCGGCATTTCGGGCAGCACGACGATCGAGGACTATGTGGTGCTGGCCGGCCAGGTCGGCGTCGGAGGCCATATCACCATTGGCCGGGGCGCCAAAGCCGGTGGTGGTGCCGCGATTACCACCGATATTTCCCCCGGCAGCTATGTGAACGGCTATCCGGCCATCCCGTACCTGCTGGAACGCCGCATCGCCGTGCTCCGGCAGCGCCTGCCGCAGCTCTTCCATCGCGTGGATGCGCTGGAGGCGCAGATCAAGGAACTCGGCGGCGGGTGACCCGGCTCGGGCGGGCGGCGGGGATTTCTGCCGGGGCCACAGAATAGACTTCCGCCACCACCTCTTCATGCCAAGATGGCGGACACCTTATGAGCGAAGTGCGGCTGAAAATCTTCACGGGAAATTCCAATCGGGCTCTGGCAGAGGAAATCTGCCGGCACATCGGCGTGCCTCTCGGAGAGGCCACGGTGACCAGCTTTCCCGATGGCGAGTCGTTCGTGAAGATCAACGAGAACATCCGCGGGGCGGATGTTTTCATCATCCAGTCAACCTGCCCGCCGTCGAATCATCACCTGATGGAGCTGTTGATCATGATCGACGCCGCCCGGCGCGCCTCGGCGCAGCGGATTACCGCCGTCATGCCGTTCTACGGGTATGGGCGCCAGGACCGCAAGGACCAGCCGCGCGTCCCCATTACCGCCAAGCTGGTCGCGAACCTCCTGGTGGCGGCCGGCGCCAACCGCGTGCTCACGATGGATCTGCACAGCCAGCAGATCCAGGGGTTCTTCGACATCCCGGTCGATCATCTCTACGCCTCGCCGGTGTTTTTCGACTACCTCGCCAAGGACATGCCCCAGGATCTCGTCGTCTGTTCGCCAGACGTCGGCGGCATGAAAATGGCGGCCGCGTATGCCGACATGCTTGACGCCAGTCTGGGTCTCGTGGCCAAGAAGCGCAAGAGCGCAACCACCGTCGAGGCCATCAGCGTGGTCGGCGAAGTGAAGGGCTGCGAAGTGCTGCTGGTCGACGACATCACCGAGACGGCCGGCACCCTGATCGCCGCCGCGAAAATTCTCCGGGACAGCGGAGCCACGAAAGTGCGGGCGGCCGTCAGCCACTGTAATCTAAGCGAAATCGCCTACGAGCGGCTCAAGACCGGCCTGATTGACGAGCTTATCACCACGAATTCGATTCCCAATGATCCGCGCGGGCTGCCCATCACCGCGCTGAGCATCGCTGGTCTGCTCGGCGACGCCATCGTGCGCATCAACAGCAATGAGAGCATCACCAGCCTCTTCAAAATCAAGGGATTTTGACAAGGTCTGGGTTGTGCGAAACCTGCGGTGAGGCTAGCGTGCGGGCCGCCTCCATTCCTTTCATGAAATTCAAGCCCTTCCGCATTTCTCACCTGGCCGTCGCCGTCACTTTGCTGCTGGCCGGCGCCAAAGAAGCCCCCGCGCCCAAGCCCACGCTCAAGACTGATCCGTCGCCGGTCGGTGACGGGAAGACTGGCGTCGTGGTCAGCTATGCCGACGTGATTGAGCCTGTTCAGAAGACCGTCGTGTCGATTTACTCGAAGAAGACCGTGCGGCATCGTTTGCCGCCCTATTTCCGCCAGTTCTTCGGCGAGCAGGATCGCGAGTCGCAGGAAGAGGGCCTCGGCTCCGGCGTGATCGTGTCCCCCAACGGCTACATCCTGACGAACAACCACGTCGTCGAGGGCGCCGACGGACTCAGGGTGGCGCTGAGCGATGATCGCGAGTTCACCGGCAAGATCATCGGCACGGATCCGAAGACGGATGTGGCGGTGATCAAGATCGAGGCCGACAACCTGCCGGCGATCACCCTCGCCGACAGCGACCGCCTCCGCGTGGGCGATGTGGTGTTCGCCGTTGGCAATCCGCTGGCCGTGGGCCAGACCGTGACCACGGGCATTGTGTCCGCGAAGGGTCGGAAGGTTCACCTTCTCGACGACGTCCAGGGCTACGAGGATTTCATCCAGACCGACGCGGCCATCAACATGGGCAACTCCGGCGGGGCGCTGGTCGATGCCAAGGGGCGCCTCATCGGCATCAACAGCGCCATGATGTCCACGACCAATGGAAACATGGGCATCGGGTTTGCCGTCCCGATCAATCTCGCCTCAAGCGTCATGCAGAGTCTCATCGCAACCGGCACGGTTGCGCGAGGCTATATGGGGATCGGCGTCGAGCACCTGACGCCGGAACTGGCCGAGGCCATGGGGAAGGACGCCAAGGGCATGGTCATTTCCAAACTGGAGGCGGGCAGCCCGGCTGCCAAGGCGGGCCTCAAGCTGGAGGACGTCATCGTCGCAATCAACGGCAAGCCGGTGGATTCCCTAGACGCGTTGCGTTTGATCATCGCCCAGACTCCGCCCGGCACCAAGGTCAAGGTGAAATACCTGCGTGAGGCCAAGGCCGCGGAGTTGGAGGTCACGCTCACGAAGCTGGTCGACGCGGGGGCCACGCCCGACGAATTCCTCCCGGGAGTTTCCGTGGCCCGGGTCGACGACGAACAGCGCCGCACCTACCGGGTGCCCGACGAGGTCGAGGGGCTGGTGGTGACTGACGTCGCTGAGGATTCACCCTACCGAGAGCGATTCCGCTCCGGCATGGTCATCGTGCAGCTCAACCGTGTTCCGACTGAGGACGTCGCTGGTACCCGCGCGCATTTGCGGCCGGGCCAGAATTTCTGCCTGGTCTGGGATCGTGGCGGCTACCGCTACATCCCGTTCAAGTACGGCGATTGATGTTTCGACCGGACCGGGCGGATGGTTGGCGGTGGGTTCAGCGGCCGCGGCTCGATTAGCCCCAGCCGGGGCCTGCCGTCGACCCGAACGGAATCCCCCCCGATCCTGACGTGCCTTAAAATCCGCTAATGATGGTTTTTGAGGTTTAGGTCTTGCATTTTCCATCCTAGACGGCTACGGTCGAACCACTTGGGAAGAATGACGACCCCAGCCTTGAGGATTCAGGGTAACTCGCTGAGCGGCCATTTGTCATTCGGCGAGCTGTTAGGCGAAGGAGTTAAATCGCCGGGCGGAGCCACCCCTAAAGCCTGCGAGGTCCGCAAATCTGACCGGATGGTTGCCTGCCGGATGGCATGGATAAGGTCATCCGAATACGGGAAGTTTGCTGAAGCATGAGCATTCTGCTTTACGCTTTAGCCAGCCTCGGCCTCCTCGCCTCGTACCTGACATGGGCGGGCAGCAGGAACGCTCCGTTGGCCTATGAGGACGAGGACGGTTTTCACCTTGTTCGCTGCGACGAATGCAACCGGTTCAAGAGGTGCGGCCAGGAACGCCGGTGCGTTCTCGGCTATCCGATGCGCTCCTCATTCTTCCACCGTCGCCGTCCGGCGCGCGAGAGTCCGGTGCCGGGCGCGGCGCCCTGACTTCCGGCCCTCGGCGGGAGAGTGGCCGGCGGTCCTCGGTGGCACAGTCTTGACCTGCGCGGCGGGGGGGCTGATGTTTTCGGCGTGAACAAAAACACCCTGGGCTGGATTCTTGTTGCGTCCTCGTTCTGCGTCGCGCTGACGGGATATGCGGCGCCTCCGAAAGTGGAATCGATGGGAAACGACACCTACACCGTCACCCGTGTGGCCAAGACAGGTTTCGTCCGCCACACCGACGAACTGCGAGCCGAGGCACTGGACGACGCAGCCAAGTTCTGCGCCGATCAGGGCAAGCAGCTGAAAGTGGTGACGGTCACGGAGAGCAAGCCGAAGATCATGTTCTTTGGCTATGCCAAGGCCACCGTGGTTTTCAAGGCGCTCAACGCAGGCGATCCTGAGCTGAAGAGCGAGCCTGCTCCGGCTGCCCTGACCGGAGGGACAGCGGCTGCGTACGCCGAAAGGCCGGCGCCTCCGATGATCGTCGAAAGGCCGCTGACCACCGACGAGCTTTATTCTGAGCTGACGAAACTCGATGATCTGCGCAAGAAGGGCATTCTCACGGACGAGGAGTTTCAGTCAGAGAAAAGGAAGGTTCTGAACCGGTCGAAATAGCCGGGAGTTGGCGCGCGGACCCCGGTCGTTTCGCGCTTGGCACGTTTGGAGCGGTCCCTGGGCTTTCTGCCGGACCAGCGTCCCTACTCTGTCCGCTGGGCGGTGCACCGCGCCGGCCAGCGCCTTTCGGTGCGGCCCTGGTTGTGCAGAACCATCATTGCCGATGCGAGCACCTAGGAGCTGGTGATAGCCCACCAAGGTTGCAGTCGAGGAGATTTGCAGTCGATCAGTCAAGTTGCATAAGTTGCTCGTATCCATCGTGTCGATTAGCATGCCTTGCTCTTGGCGCACGAAATGCTTTCGGTCAAAGCGTACTGGTCCGTCTCAAATTGCTCCCTCCTGATTCATCAACATGAGAACAACTGTCCCGCTGCCCATTCCAGGAGAGTTCCAGGGTTATTGGGCGCACGTCTCGCGGGCGCGCTGCGCGCTGGCCGGGTTTGCGCTGGTCGTCAGCACGATGCTTCCGACCCCAGCTGCCGCCGGTTTCGGTGATGACGCCGGAGTTGTCGCGGTGTATTCAAGCGTGAGTCCCGCCTACACGCGCGCGATCCTGCCCGGCGGCTCATTCAAGCCGGAGACCTATGCCTTCGGAGAGGGTGGCTCGTGGGGTGGATCGCTCAACGACTTCACGATCGACAAGCTGCGCTTCCTCGACATTGCGCGCGTCATCAGTCCCACGCTCGCCGGGCAGAATTACCTGTCGGCGAAGGACCCGCACCAGACCGACCTGTTGATCATGGTCTATTGGGGAACCACCAATGGAACCATGGATCGGTCTTCGTCTCCCGAATACCAAATCGGACAGCAGATGATCAGCGGAGCCCTGATGATGCCCCATTCATCGATGATGAATGCATCCTACATCAGCGCCCTGTCCCAAGCCGACACGATGATCGCCATGACGAACTGGGTGCGCGACCGGCAGGATTTGGAAAATGCAAGGGTGCTTGGCTATTTGCCCGAGATGGCCCGATTGGAGAGATTCCGGGGGACGGTCTTCAATTCGTCTCTTCGGCAGGATGTGATCGCTGACGTGGAGGAGAACCGGTATTTCGTCGTGCTGCTGGCCTATGACTTCCAAACCCTCTGGAAGCATAAGCAAAGGAAGCTATTATGGGAGACCCGTTTCAGTCTTCCGGAGCGCAGGAACGATTTCAGCAAGGCGCTGGCTGCGATGACGGAGAATGCCGCGCGCTATTTCGGTCAGGACAGCCATGGATTGATCCGCAAGCGCCTGCCCGAAACGCTCGTCACGGTCGGCGAGCCGCAGGTCCTGGGTTACGAGTCGGCGACAAAGAAATAGGAACACGCGACGACAAATTGGGGCAGGCAAGATGGTGGAGCGCGTTGTCCTCAACGCGCTCATCGCGTCTTGTGGACAAGCCGCTCCACCCCACTGCATGGTTCCGCTTCAGGCCGCCGCAGTCAACGTGGCTGGGGCCGGAGGCGCGACCGGTCGGGAGGAAAGGCCGGCGGGACAGGCCACCACGGACTCCACGCGTCCGCCTGCCAGGGTGACGATCTGATCGGCGATGGCGAAGAGGCGCGGAGCATGGGCGGCCAGGAGAATGGTCTTGCCGTGCGCGCGCAACCCCACCAGCAGGTCCATCAAGGCCTGCTCGGACGGAGCATCCAGGGCAGAAGATGGCTCGTCGAGGAGGAGAATGGGCGCATCGAGGTACAACGCGCGGGCGAGGACCAGCCGTTGCCGCTGGCCGCCGGAAAGGTTGGCGCCGTTTTCGTTCAAGTAGGTAAAGAACCCTTGGGGAAGCTTCTCGATGAATTCGGTCACCCCGACTTCCCGGCAGATCGTCAGCAGGCGTTCCATGTCTGGCTGGCAGCCGCCCGGCGCGAGATTCTCAAGGACGGTGCCGGAGAGCAGGGTCGACTGCTGGGGCACGACTGCGAGGTGGCGTCGGAGGCTCTCCAGCTTGAAATGCCGGAGGTCCAGGTGTCCGATGAAGATGCGGCCCTTCTCTGGCAGATAGAGCCGTTGCAGCAGCGCGAGAAAGGTGCTTTTCCCGCAACCGGAATCGCCGGCCAGCACCGTGATCCTGCGGGCCGGTACGGTCACCGACAGCTCCTGCAGCGTGGCCGGACGCCCCGCATGCCGAAAGGAGACCTCCTCAAAGCGGATATCGCCCGCCTTCTCGGCGGTGAATTCCACGCCGCCCTGGTCAGTTTCAGTTTCGAGGTCCATGATTTCAAACAACCGGTCGGTGGCGATCAGCGTCTCCTGGATGGTGACATTCAACCCGATCAGCGCGGCGATGGGGCTGGTGAGATAGCCGGCGAGCGTGTAGCACGACATGAGCTGGCCCGGTGACAGGCCGGTCTCGAGGACGAGCGTGGCGCCGATCCACAACAGGGCGATCAGGTAGGCTTGCGTGAACAAAGCTGCCACCGTGCTGCAACCGAGCCCGCTGACTGCCGCATTCCACGTGCTGCGCAGCAGACGGACCAGCCGCACTTCGGTTCGAAGGCCCGCATGCGCTTCGAGCCGGAAGCGCCTCACGACCGATTGCGCGTTCAGGGACTCGACGAGTTGCGCGTCAAAGTCGGCGGCGCGCTCCATGATCCGGCGCTGATAGGTGCGGTTAAGACGATCGACCACCCAGTAAATGACGCCGTTGAGGGGAACGAGCGCGATTGAGAGCAAGGCCAGTTTCCAGGAGTAAAAGAACATCGTCCCAAGCGAGAACGCCAGGATGAGCGGATTCAGCAGCAGATTCAGGAGGGAATTGTTGAGGAAGTTCCTGATCTTGACCGCATCGGCCACGCGCGAAGTGATCTCGCCGACGCGCATGGTATCGAAGAACGGCTGGAGCAACTGCAGGAGACGGCGATAATAGGCGAGAATGAGCGTGGCATCGATGCATTGCGCCGTGCGCAGCGAGAGCAGCGACTGAAAAACGCCCAGCACAAGGCGGACCGCAAGAATTGCCAGCATGGCCGCGGTCAGCAGGTCGAGCAGCCGGGGATTCCCGTCGGGGATGACGCTGTCGATGATCTTCTGGACATAGATCGACATCGACAAAGCAAGCACCGTGGAGGCCATCGCGCCGGCGAAAGCCTGGATCAACGCGGCCTTGTGCGGTCCGACCAGGCTCCATAACCGCTGCCAGGGCGAGGTGGTGCGATCGCCTGGCCGGAACGTTTCACCCGGCGCCAGCAGGATTAGCACGCCAGTCCACACGGCCGTGAATTGCTCATGCGTCCACTTCTCGATCCGGCCCGAAGCCGGATCCATCACTCTTGCATCCCGGCGCGACCACGCCACCAGCACCAGATAGTGGTAAAGCCGTTGGTCAATCAGCACGTGCGCGATGGCCGGCAACGGAACGCCCGGGAGGGCGGTGATGGGCCCTTTCACGCCCTTGGCGGAGAACCCGAGGCTGCGCGCCGCCTCGACCAGCGCATACACGCTGGAACCGGCGGGCCCGGTGCCGACCAGCTGCCGGAATCGCGGAATGGGAATGCGCAGCCGATAATGGTGGGCGACATATTTCAGGCAGGCCGGTCCGCAATCGGTTGCGTCGCGCTGTTTGAATGATACCACGGCGGATCGTGCCCTGGGCAGTGAATCAAAAAGGCGCACCAAAAGACGCCCCGCGAATCTGGGTCAGCGGGTGTGGCGGCGAGGGGCGGCGCTCAATCGTTCCCCCAGCCCGCCCGCATCATGGGACGGAGCAAGCGGACCTGACCGCGAAGTCACGCGGTCAGATTAACCGAATAGCCGGACGATGAAGGCCTTGAAAGCGTCCCACCTCTCCAGGAGGATATAGCCGGCGACGGCGACGGCTGCGGCGAGGCTGTGGGTGCCGAATTCACGGAGTTTGTTTCTGTTCATGGCAAAGGGGAACCGGCGGCATGAGTTCATGCCGCCGGTCGTTCAGTCGAACAGGGGTTAGGCGGCGGCGCTATTTGCAATCCAGTCGGCGACGGCAGCGCCAACGCCAGCTCCGGGCATCGGGCCCCCGTTGTATTCGGTGATGATCAAGAACCGGATAGCCCGACCCACGTCGTAGGCGAAGTTCCCGCCCGTGACGGAAGCCTGGTCGATGTCTGACATTTCCAGCAGCGATTGCGGAGGTGTTTTCATGGGTGTGCCTTATTGGGCGGCCTTCTTGGCTGCGGGATCAGGGTATCCCATGAGACCGGCTTTGAAGCTGTCCCAGTTGTTGATGACCGCACCAACGGCGGTGATGGTGATTCCAACGAGGATCGATTCGAGGACGCCGATTCCTCCGTGGGTTTCTTGCGCTTCGTGATCTTGAAGAATTTGCATAATTTGCCTGTGGGTTGAGTGTTCGTTCGTGGTGGGGAATGCTGGTCAATCCGCGTACCCCCGATGGTTGGCGACCAAGAGGTGGTTCCAATAATCCTGGAGGGCACGCAGTTCGTCTTCCAGGTCGCCGGACGGACCAGGAAGTGGCGGATCCGGCGCGAGCGGCGCGAATCCACCCTGAAGCATCGACATTTCTTCTGATGGGATTTCCTTCATAGGTAGGCTGAGGGTTGATGATTGGTGGGAATTCCGTGGCCACGGAAAGGGAGGGCGCACCTGCCGCGACTGCCCGCCGCGTTGACGGCGGACGGTTCGGAGGAAGACGATCAGAGGATTGGCGGCATTCATGGTGGGGCGGTCCGCGGCGTGGCGACCGCGCGAGATCAGGACGCATTCATGGCGGCGCCGTAAGCGGGGACCGGGTGGGGATCGAACGAGGATCTGAGATCGTCATAGAGCAGCCGGAGCAGGCTCCGGCGGACGACAAAGAAACGGTTTTGCACCGTGAGACCTTTCTTCAGTTCACCGCGGAGGCCGCTGGGCAGGCGCAGCGCCGTCGTCATTGGGTGGATGATGACTTTGAACTGGGACGGCACGGCCCCGCCGGGGGCACCGCGGTAAACTGGGGAGGCGTCTTCGGCAATGGCGGCGACTTCGCCGTCGAGCCCGCCCCATTGGGCATACGGATAGGCATCAATCTGGATCTTCACGGGTTGACCGAGGCGGATCAGACCCGCATCGCGCGGGGGGACGAGAGCTTCGATGACCAGCGAATCATCGGGCGAAAGGGCGCCGAGCGTCTGGCCAGCCAGCACAAAGACCCCGGTATTCAATCCAATGAAGTCCAGCAGCACGCCCGCCGCCGGGGCGCGGATGATGTGAAGCGTCCGCTCCTCCTGCAGGCGCTTCGCCTCCGAAACAAGGGTGGCGAGGGCCGTCTGCTCTTCCTGCAGGCGCGTCTGCCAGCGGGCCGAGGCCTGTTGGATCAGGAGCGCAGTTTCAGCCTCCCCGCGGTCCAGTTCGTAGCGGGCGGTGTCCACTTCGCGCATGGTGGCGATGCCACGGGCCGCCAGCCGGGTCGTGCGTTCAAAGGCTGTCCGAAGATTCGCCGTGGTCAGCCGAGTGGTCTCAAGCGAGGCGAGAAACTGGAGATAGTCCTGCCGGAAGGCCGGGGTAAGGAAGCCCTCGACCGGAGGCAGGCAGGCGACGGGCGAAGCGCCGGGCGTCCGATGCGGCCCTCCCACCGGGGCGGCCGCCCGCAAATCAGCGATCCGTTCGCGGTGCTCAGCCTGCATCGCCTGGTTGCGTTCCAGGCGTTCGTCGATGTCGCGCGACTGGAGCAGCACGAGTGGCTGGCCCGCCTGGACGCGGTCGTTGTCGCGGGCCAGAACCTGGGCGATCAGTCCGGCAATCGGAGCCTGCACATCGCAACGCTCGATCCGGGAGCGCACTCTGCCCGGCGCGCTGATGGAGACATCGATGCTCACGAGCGGCGTGGCGATCGTGCCGGTGGCGCACGCGGCGAGAAGCAGCCAATAAAGGTACGGCCGGTCCAGACGGTGCTTCGCGAAGAGGCTCTCCACCGTGTCGGAGCTGAAGGCGGCGGGATGCAGCGACGTGTCCGGCATGACCCCGTGATCAAAGGCCCGCACGGTGCGGGTCAGCGACATTATAGAAACATTCAAGTTAACGAAAATATTTGCTTGACGAGCTGCGGCCATTCAAAAATGCGCCCGTTTCGGACGCAGAAAATCGACGAAACCCTTCTCGGCCGCCCACCGGATGAGATCGGCCGTGCGGTGGAGATCCAGCTTGGCCATGATATGCTGGCGGTGGGATCGGATGGTGACCGGACACAGGTCGGTCTGGGCCGCGATCTGGCTGTCGGAGGATCCCTGGCAGAGCAGGGGGAGCAGGGAGAGTTCCCGGCTGGAGAGAATCTTGAAAAACGCGGTGGGGTCGGTGCGGATCGTGCGCATGGCCTCGCGGACATCGGTCGGAAAATACCGGCGTCCGGCGAGAACTTCCCGGATCGCGCAATGCAGGGTGACCCGCACTTGGCCGGTTTTCCAGATCATGCCGGCGATATAGGCGTAGCTGGCGCGGAAGAGCGTCACCTCGTCGGTTTTGACGGTCAGCAGGAGGACCCGGGACGGTCGGGGAAGATTGGCCAGGGTCAGGGCGAGGTCGAATCCGTCAGCGTCGGGCAGTTCCAGGGCCAGCACCGCGAGGTCCGGCTGGCGGGCGCGGCAGAGGGCGAGCCCCTGGGCGGCGGTCGCCGCGGTGCCGATATGGGAAACCTCGCGGCGGCCATTGACCATCTGCTTCACAGCCCGGCCCCAGAGGACATCGTCCTCGACATGCAGCAGTGACTTCGGGGGGCAGGGCCGCGGGGGAAACATTGGAAAGCGGGATGAATCGAGAAAGTAGAAACATATAATTTCAGAATTACAAGCCGAGTTTTTCCTTGCCGGGCGGCGGGTCGCCAGCCGTGTCGGGTCAGTTGGCGGGCCGGGGCGCCGCCGGCAGTTCGTCCAGCAGCGCGTCGAACGTGGCGGTGCCGAGCGCCGCCGCGTCTTGCCGGGCCAGCCGCTCGTGGTAGAGGCGCAGCACCGGGTCGACCGAGTCGAGGGCCTCGCCGCTGGGGTTCTCGCCGTAACGGTCAAAAAGCTGCTTGAATTCGTTCAGCGTCATGCGAGAGGGGGGCCGTGCCGGCTGGTACCGGTAGTCGAGCGAGGACTGGTGGGCCATCGGAGGAATTGCGGCGATGAAACGCAGGTCGCCCAGGCGGTTGAGGCACTCGTTGAGGATCTGCGTGGGCACCTTAACCAGCCGGCCGAGCTCCGTGGCGGAGTAGGCGGGCGCGCAGTCCTTGAACCGGCGGCAGATGATGACCAGCACGAGCAGGGAGAGGCTTTCACGGGCGGACTCGCTCAGGTTCTGCCAGGCCGTCTGGCTGCTGCGGTAATGGAGGTTCTGCACCGCGTAGCTGACCTGCCCGCCGACCAGCATGAAGAACCAGAAGATGAAAAGGCCGATCATCAGAACCGGCAGGATGCCGAGCGACCCGTACAGGCTGTTCTGGAGCACGACGCGCTTGAAATAGAGGAACGCGAGGTAGTTGTTGAGGAAGAGCAGCGCGGTGACAAGGAGCGCGCCGGTCAGGGCGGCCCACCAGTAGACCCGGGTGTTGGGAATGTACCGGTAAAAGAGCGTGAGGATCGCCACGAGCACGAAGACCGAGAGCGAGGGCAGCATCCATTGCAGCGCCCGGAGCATTTCGGTCCCGAAGGGCAGCTTCTCAAAAAAGACGTTAATGAAGGCCGCCACCGACAGCGCCGCGAGCGACGCAAAGAACAGCACCGCGCCCAGCGTGAGGATCGTCCAGTAAAACACAATGCGGAGCAACCAGGACCGCCCGCGGCGCACACCCCAGACAGCGTTGAAGGCGTTCTCCACCGAGGTGAAGAGCTGGATGACGATGATGATGAGCGTGAGTGCGCCGACCACCCCGGCAGTGCCCGAGCGGCTGCCGGCGACGAAACTGTTGATCAGCTGCACGAGCGCGGGATTGGAAGCGGCCGGGGTGGCCGGGACCCGGCCCGCGGCGGCTTCCGCTGACCCGGGGCCGGGTTGGGCAGCCGGCGCTGGCACGGGAAGGCGCGAGTCGAGATGTTCGTACTGGTCGATCTGCGGGGCAATCCGCTTGATCACGTCGCTCAACGCGTTGACGGCGACCGCCGGATCCTGCTGGTTGAGCATGAAACCCGCCACCAGCATGGCGATGGCCACCAGCGGGCCGAGCCCGAGCATCGAGGCATAGCTCAGCGCGGCGGCGCGCGTGGTGATGTGGTTTTCGACCAGGCCGGTCCAGGTGATCGAGAGGAAGCGCAGCAGCGCAAAGCCGCGGCCGCGCAGGGAGCGCTTGCCGAAGGCGGTGGGCTGCCAGATATCCCGCCGCCAGACCTGTTCGATTCTGCGGAGGTTGGCAGCCGGCCGGTTCATGGGGTCATGCGATCCACCGCGGCGGCGCCGGTGGCGCGGGGGAGGTCAGTTCAGCAGGAAATACGCGAGGCCCCCGATTCCGCCGAGGCCGAGCAACGCCGCAATCGTAATTGGCAGATAGCTCAGAAAGACGGTGCAGAAATACATGCCGAGCGAAGCAGCGGCGGCGGACAGGGCCAGGAGCGGCCGATCCTGCAGCCAGAAAAGCAGACCGAGGAAACCGAGGCCGAACGCGGCGCGGAAACGGATGAAAGGGTAGATCGCCGCCATCCCCAGAACGAGCAGGATCGCGCACAGGAGGTCGACCACACCAAGAAAGATCAGGGGATGCCTGATGATCTTGGGGTAGTCGAGGTTCATCACGAGGTCGATGTGCGGCAGGATGAACGCGGCGGCGCTGACCAGAAAGATCAGCGCGCCGGCATACATGCCAATCTGGGCGGACCGGTCCTGGGCCATCAGGTAGGCCCGCCGCTCCTTCGTGTCCTCCGTGCGGCCCTCGGCGGCCGCGAGAAACTGCTCGACCGTGACAGGCCGCTGGTCGGAATGCTGGACATTAAGCGTGGGGACCTGCTCCTTCGGCTTGAAAGTCAGCTTCTTCTTTTCGGGAAAGACGAGGTTCCGCAGCTCCTCGCTGGAGCCGATGACGGCCCACTGCTCGGTGGCGGCATCGTAGAAGAGAGTCTCCGTGTCGATTCCGCCCGTCTCGCCCAACGTGATGAGCTGCTCAACCGTAAAGGGCCCGCGAGCCTCCGTGTCGTTGGGGCCTCGGATGTAGAACTCATGGGTCGACATTGACGGGAAATCTGGAACGAAGGCCCGGGAGCGGCAAGCGTGTTTTGCACCGCGCGGAGTCGGCCGGACCGCCCGGCGATTGCCCGACCCCGACAGAGGAGAATCCGGGAATGCCCGGCGGCGCGTCGCCCTGGGGCGTTGGCTACATTTTGGTCAAAATGCGCAGGCCGAGGAGTTGCAGGCCGGTCTCGAGCAGCAGCAGCGTGCGATTGCAGAGGAGCAGGCGGCGGGCGCGCACCGCCGGCTCATCCACCGCCACCTTGTCGGCGTTGTAGAAGGTGCTGAAATCGCCGGCGAGTTCGTAGAGGTAGGTGCAGAGAAAGTGCGGGCGGAGGGTGCCGGTGGCCGCGGCGAGTGCATCGGGAAAACGCACGAGCTTGCGCGCGAGGGCCAGTTCGGCGGGCGTCTCGAAGGCGGTGGCGCCGGTTTCGCCCGGGGCTTCGCCGGGCCGCAGGTCGAGCTTGCGAAAGATGCTGTGGATGCGGGCGACGGCGTACAGCAGGTAGGCGGCGGTGTTGCCCTCGAGCGAAATCATCTTGTGCCAGGAGAACACGTAGTCGCTCGAACGGTTCTGCGAAAGGTCGGCGTATTGGACGGAGCCGACGCCGACAGTCCGGGCGATGGCCCGGCGTTCCGCCTCCGGGAGGCCGGGGTTCTTCCCACTCACCAGCTGGTAGGAGCGCTCGACCGCCTCGGCGAGGAGGTCCTTCAGCCGGATGTTTTCGCCGCTGCGGGTCTTGAGCGGTTTGCCGTTCTCGCCCAAAACCGTGCCGAAGTCGAGGTGGCGCAGGCGGGGAAGGGGTCCGCCCATCTTCTCGAACCATTTCCGAGCGGTCAGAAAGAGCTGCTCGAAATGGTCGGACTGTCGTTTGTCGACGACGTAGAGTACATCGGTGGCGTGCAACGGCCCGGTGCGATAAAGTATCGTGGCGAGGTCGGTGGTGGCGTAGTTGGCGGCGCCATCGGACTTGCGGATGATGAAGGGCTGGGTCTTGAAGCGCGGATGTTCCGGATGGAAGACCACCAGCGCTCCCTGGCTTTCCTCGGCCAGGCCGGAGTCCGCCAGCCCGCGGTAGACCGGCTCAAGCTTGTCGTTGTAGAAGCTCTCGCCAAGCGTGACGTCGAAGCGGATGCCGAGCTGATCGTAGATCTCCTGGAAGGCGAAGAGGCTGACCTCGTTGATCCGGCTCCAGATGCCGAGGTTCTCGGGGTCGCGAGCCTGGAGTTTAACGAGCTCCTGCTGCGCCTCTTTCAGCACAGTAGGGTCGGCCTCGGCGGCGGAATTGCCGGCTTTGTAGAGGCGCTCGAATTCCTCGAGTGGATCGCGCGCGAGGGCGGCGGAATCGAGCTGGCGCTTGTAGGCCCAGATGAGTTTGCCGAATTGTGTGCCCCAGTCCCCAACGTGGTTGTCGCGGACGACCTTGGCGCCGCTGAATGCCAGCAGGCGGCAGATGGCCTCGCCGATGACGGCCGAACGCAGGTGGCCGACGTGCATCTGCTTGGCGGTATTGGGCGAGCTATAGTCGACAACCACCGTGTGTCCCTGCTCGGCCGCCGCGGCGCCGGCCGCGAGCGCCTCCCGGTTGCTATGTGCGGCCAGCCAGGCGAGAAGCGCCGCGGGTTTGAGTCGAAAATTGATGAAACCCGGCCCGGCGATCGCCAGACCGAAAAGTGGCGCAAGTTCATCGAGCTGGCTGACCAGCGCCTCGGCTAGGGCGCGGGGGTTCTGACGCTGGCGCTTGGCGTACGCCAGCACCCCATTGGCCTGAAAATCCCCGTGGACGGGATCTGCGGGCCGCACCTCGGGCGCAAAGCCGGCCTCGGTCAGACCGGCGCGACGGGCGGCATCGGTCAGCGTCCGATCAAGGGCTTTCGCTAGATCGAAACTGAGATCCATCCGGCCACTCAACGAAGCGCGGGAAATCGCCGCAAGCGTGTAATTGACCGAAGCTTGCCGCCACCGGCATTCCGGTGGTGGCGACAGACGCGGCCGGAACCAACCAGCCCAAGATTGGTAAAATTGTCTCGACAAACAGGATAGGATTGTTTTTGCTGCTAAACTTATATCGCCAACGGCCACCAACACGTTCCATGACAAGTCACATGAGAAAACGCCCCCTGCCAACGCGCAGGTTCATCAAGCCCTCGTTCAGCTATCTGATCGAGAAGAAGCGCGATGGGGGGGAGTTTAGCCAGGAGGAGATACGTTATATCATTGATTCCACGCTGGATGGCGAGATGCCTCAGCACCAGCTGGCGGCCCTCCTGATGGCAGTCTACTTCGCCAACATGTCCGCCCAGGAGACGGCGATCCTCACCGAGGAAATGATGCTATCGGGCGAGGTCATCGATCTTTCGCATATTGCCAAGCCAAAGATCGACAAATATTCCACGGGCGGGGTGGGTGACAAAACCTCGCTCGTCCTGGTGCCCCTCGCGATGGCGAGTGGCGTAGTTGTGCCCATGATGTGCGGTACGGACCAGGAATATGTGATCAATACACTCGACCAGCTGGGCTCCATTCCGGGGTTCAAGGGCATCCAATCCATTCCGCATTTCACCGAGCAGCTCGGCCGGATCGGCGGCGCCGTGGTGGCGCAGGTGCCGGATCTCGCCCCGGCCGATGCCAAATTCTACGAGTTGCGCAAAGACACCGGCACGATCCCGAGCCTGCCATTGATCACCGGCAGCGTGCTTTCGCGCAAGCTGGCTGAGGGTTCCGAGGGCCTGGTGATCGACGTCAAGTGGGGCAACGGCTCGTTTATCCGGGATCTTGAGCAGGCCAAGCAGCTCGCGCGCTCCATGACGCGGGTCGGCCGTTCGATGAAGCGCCGCTGCGTCGCGTTGGTAACGGATATGAACCAGCCGCTGGGCGACACCGTTGGCACGTCCCTCGAAGTCAAGGAGGCCATCATGCTCCTGAAGGGCGGCGGGCCGGAGGACATGAAGGAACTCGTGCTCAAGCTCGGCATGGAGATCGTCCGTCTCGCCGGCGTCGCGGGCTCCACGCTGTCGGCCAAGCAAACCGTGCAGCGCCACCTCACCGACGGCTCGGCGCTCGAGAAGTTCAAGGAGCTGATCCGGGCGCAGGGCGGCGACACCTCCTACGTGGATCACCCGGAAAAATTCCCGCAGGCAAAGCACATTCGCAAATTGCCCGCCCCGAAACGCGGCTATGTGCACACCATCAACGCGGCCATGATCGCCCGGGGCGTGCACCTGCTTGGCGCCGGTCGGGAGTCACCGCACGACAAGATCGACTACGCCGTCGGGGTCTCGGAGATCAAGAAGGTCGGCACGCAGGTGAAGCAGGGTGAGCCGCTCATGATGATCCACTACAACGACGAGGCGAAGCTCGAGCAGTCGCTCGAATACTTCAAGAACGCCTACCGCCTCGCTCCCAAGCGCCCGACGCCCCCGCCGCTCATCGTCGAGCGCGTGGCGTAGATCGAATTCAGGCTATCGGATGTAGGGAGGGATCGCCGCGCCGCCATGCCGGGCGCGGAGCCGGACTGTGTAGGAAGCCCGCTCGCGGGCGATATCCCCTCTGCATCCTCCTCCGCCGGGCCTTCCTCCGCCGCCAAGCCTATGGCGGACAGGACGGAGGACAGGTCGCGAGCACCTGTCGGCCGTAGCTTCATGCGAAGGCCGAAGCGCGCTTCCTACACCTGCACGAACCTGACCGTGCATGGTCGGCGGCAATTCTCCATCGCCTCCGGGTGACTTTGCGTCTTTGTTCTTCCGAACCATGCCGAACCCGATTTCCGACTCCACCCTTGACCGCTCCGCGTGGTCGCAGCCCTGGGTGCAGCTCAAGTTCGTCACTTTCCAGCCGCACATCTTTCCGCGCATGATGGGCCGGGTGTCGGCCGACGCGAAGAACGGCGACCTGGTTGCCGTTTACGACAAGAACGGCCAGCGGGTCGGCGCGGGGCTGTTCAATCCGCGCGCGAAGATCCCGCTGCGGGTGGTCAGCCATTCCACCGAGCCGGTGGGCGAGGACTATTTCGAGGAGGCGCTCCGACGCGCGGTCGCGCTGCGGCGCGACTGGCTCAAGCTCGACGCGCAGTCCGACGCCTGGCGGGTCGTCAACTCCGATGGCGACGGACTCAGCGGGCTGACCGTCGACCGCTACGGCGACGTGCTATTCTGCGACGTCACCAGCTATGGCATCTTCCAGCGCCTGCCGCGCTGGCTGCCGCTCCTGCACGAACTCTGCGGCACCAAGCACACCCATGTCCACGTCGACCACGATTTCGGCAGCCTCGAGGGCATCAAGCCGTCGTTGATGAAGGAAGTGACCGCCACGGCGCCGGCGAGGGTGCGGATCCGGGAGCACAACGTGCGTTACGAGATTGATTTTGCCGAGGGTCACAAGACGGGCTTTTTTTGCGACCAGCGCGACAACCGCCTGCGGTTCTCCCAGCTCGTGAAGGGCGCGCGCGTGCTCGACCTCTGCTGCTACACCGGCGGTTTCTCGCTCGCGGCCATGGTGCTCGGCACTGCGGCGGATGCCACCGGCGTCGATCTCGACGAGACGGCCGTCGCGCAGGCGCGGCGCAACCAGAACCTCAACCAGGTGCCGCCGGCGCGACTGCACTGGGTGCATGCCGACGCGTTCGCCTACGCGCGGCAGATGCAGCAAAACGGGGAGCAATGGGACGCGGTGGTGGTGGACCCGCCGAAATTCGTGCTCACGCGCGAAGGCGAGGGGCACTGGGAGGGCCGCCGCAAATACGAGGATCTCAACCAGCTCGCGATCAGCCTCGTGAAGCCCGGCGGGCTGCTGGTCACCTGCTCGTGCTCCGGCCTCGTGAGCCTGGAGGAATTCGAGACCCACGTCATCAAGGCCGCGCACCGGCTGAACCGGCGGCTGCAATTCTTCGAGCAAACGGGTCCGGGGCCGGACCATCCGGTGCAGTCGAACTGCCTCGAAAGCCGCTACCTCAAGGTGCTCTGGGCGCGGGTGGTATAGCGCTGGATCGTTACTCGACGATCGCGGGGCGGGCGGGGGCGACTCCCGGGGTGATGGTGCGCGTGACGTTCTCGAAGGTGGGCTCGTCAGCGTCCTTGATGACGAGATCCGTCTCAGCGGTGATCCGGACGTCCCGGAGCGTGATGCCGGTGATGCGGCTTTCGGGGAGACCGACAATCCTGCCGGCGTTCTTCGAATTCTCGATGGTGACGTGGTCGATGAGAATGTTGTGGATGGACGGGATCTTGCCGGCGTCGCCTTTGAAGTTCGGGCGGTTGTTGTCGGTGTAGTTCAGGTCGAGCACAATCGCGTCGGCGACATTCTTCATCTGGATGTCGGTATAGCGGATGTTCTCGACCGGGCCGCCGGCGCCGCGCATGGACTTGATGCGGATGCCGTTATCGGCGCCGTCAAACGTGCAGTGGCGGACGAGCATATCATGGATGCCGACGGTGGTGCCGGAGCCGATGGAGATGCCGTGGCCGTGCTTGATCATGCAGTTCTCAATGAGAACGTTGGCGCCGCCAGACTTGATGACAATATCGTCGTCGCCGGTGTCGATGTCGCAATCGCGGATGAGGAAATTGGTGCCGGGCCCCGGGTCGATGGCGTCGGTGTTGGGGGCGTTGAACGGGGCGCGGACCTTCACGCGCTCGATGGTCAGGTCGGTGATATTGCTGGGGACAAGGTGGAACTTGGAGGAATTGATGAGCGTGATGTCGGCGACGTGGAGGCGCTCGCAGCCATTGATGGCGACCAAATTGGGCCGGAGGTACACCAGCCGTCCGGGCTGGGCGCGCGCCGCGCGTTCCGACCAGGCCCACCAGAGGGCGCCATTGCCGTCGACCGTGCCGGCGCCGGTGATGGCGACGTCATGAAGGTTCCGTCCCGTGATGAGGGGATCGGGGGTTTTGACCTTGGCACCGACTTCATCCTGGGAGTGGAGCGTGGAGGGATCGGGCAGGCCGAAGGCTGCAAAATTGTCTGGCGCTTGGATGACGGAACCTTCGTCGAGGTGAAGATCGAGATTGGAGCAGAGGGTGAAGGGCAACGTGCGGAAGGTGCCTTTGGGCACGATGAGCTTTCCGCCGCCGGCCTGGTCGATGGCGGCGATAGCCTGCTTGAAGGCATCGGTATTGAGGGTCTGGCCGTCACCGACGGCGCCAAAATCGGTGAGGATAAAAGCGCGATCGGGAATGGTGGGCAGTGCCGGTTTGACGTTCCTCACGGCAGAGACGTTGACCGCGGAGCCATGGAAGCAGGCAGAGAGGAACGCAGCGGCGAAGGCGAGGATCGCGAGGATCGTGAGGGAATGATTGGCGCGTTTCATGGGGCGCGGGTGGTTTTCCAGACCGTTCGCAACGACGATGGGGAAATCGGTTGCGCCGACGAGCCATAAGCCGCAAGGCAGGCCGTTCAGTCCGCCGACTGCTCGATGCCTGGTCGGCGGAACCACGGAGCGGACTATCAGAGGGTGCGGTGCGAACCGTCGCAGAACGGGGCGTTTTTCGAATGCTTGCAGGCGCACCAGGCAACCTTCTTGGCCTCGGTAAGCACGATCTGCTTCGGCGCGAATCCGGCGCCTTTGTGGGCGCCGTCGCAGAACGGCTGGTTCTTGGAGTTACCGCAGGCGCACCAGTAGTAGGTGCCTGCGGCCATTTCCTTCACGATGGGAGATTTCTGGGCGATGGTGGGCTGGTTCATGGGAGTACCGGGTCAGAGGTGTTTTGCCATGGGGAGATTGCATTGACCGGCCGCGATTTCAGCGACGGAGCACCTGACGAACCTACTCGTTTGCATCCGGTGTCACAAGGGGAATCCGGCCTGCCGGATCAACCCGGCCAGGCGGTTTGCATTACCGCCCGCCCGGTTGCGTTTTCGAAATCTTGCATCCTTGTTTTGATTGAAAGATGTTCACGAGACGCCAACATCCCCAAACGCAAACCATGGAGTCGAAGTCCTCACCGCCGCCCGTTCCGGTCCTTGATGTCATCGGCGCCAAGGTTGAGGCGGAATTAACGCGCCTGCTCTATCGTTCGGCGGGCTTCAGTGTCTTTTCCAACGCTGTCCTGGCGCTGGTGATGGTGGCAGGCCTCTGGACCTACTTTCCACCGGCGACAAACCTGGCCTGGCTGGCAGCCATCATGCTGGTCTCGCTGGCCCGGCTCGCACTGAATCTGTCCTTTGCCCGCGGCCGGCGCGAAGGCGCGGAGCTGGCACCCTGGCGGATGGGGTTCGGCGTCGGTGTCGCGCTGGCGGGCTGTCTCTGGGGGCTGGGCGGATGGATTTTTCTCGAGACCGCGACCTTGTTGCCGCGCAGCCTGGTGGTGTTTATCATTGCCGGGATGAACGCCGGGGCGGCGCGCTCGCTGGCGCCGGTGCGGCGGTTCTACCTGGTTTACCTGTTCGCCACGCTGACTCCGGTGGCGGTGAGATTCTTCACGCTGACGGAAACAGGCAGCTGGACCCTGCCGCTCATCACTTTCGCCTACGCGCTGTTCCTGTTCAACACCGCCCGGCTGCATCACGGGGATTTGCGCAAGCTTTATCAGCTGATCTTCGAGAACGAGGAGTTGGTGGCCAGCCTCAGCCAGGCCAAGGGGCGGGCCGAGGCGGCCAACCGGGCCAAGAGCGAATTCCTGGCCACGATGAGCCACGAGATCCGCACCCCGATGAACGGAGTGATCGGCATGCTGCAGCTGCTGGACGATTCGCCGCTGACGCTCGAGCAGAAGGAACAGGTGGAGATCGCCAATAACTCGGCGCAAACGCTCCTGCGCCTCCTCAACGATATCCTGGATCTTTCCAAGATTGAAAGCGGTAGGCTGGAGTTTGAGACCATTGCTTTTTCGCCGGCCGAGGTGGCCGACGACGTGGTCGATCTGATGGGCACGCAGGCCGCCGAAAAGCAGCTGGCCTACCGGGTCAATGCGGACCCTGATCTGCCGCCGGCGGTGCGGGGCGATCCCCTGCGCTTGAAGCAGGTGCTGGGCAACCTGGTGGGCAACGCCATCAAGTTCACCGACAAGGGCTCGGTGGAAGTGGACGTGAAAATCGTGAGGAGCGACGCCGGGTCGGTTCTGGTGCGCTTCAGCGTGCGCGACACCGGTTGCGGCATGGATCCGGCCACCCAGGCGAAGCTGTTCATGAAATTCAGCCAGGGCGACAGCTCGACCACGCGTCGTCATGGCGGATCCGGCCTGGGCCTGGCGATTTCGCAACACCTGGTAAAGCACATGGGAGGCGAGATCCGCGTGCGCAGCGAGTTGGGGAAAGGTGCGGAGTTCTGGTTCGAACTGGCGTTGCCCCTGGGTGCCGCGAGCCTCCCCCCTTGGCCGCAAGGAGTGCCTCCGGAGCGACCGGAGCCATTGCGGGGACGAGTGTTGGTGGTGGAAGACGATCTGGTGAACCAACGGGTCGCCGCCATGATGCTGGAGCGCCTCGGAGTGGAGATGGTCCTGGTTGACAACGGCCTCGAGGCGGTGGACCGGGCGGTGCGGGAACCGTGGGATGTGGTGCTGGTGGATCTGCGCCTCCCCGACATCGACGGTCTGGAAACCGCGCGGCGCATCCGCCGCCGGCTGGAGGGCCGACCGCTGGCCATCGTGGCGCTCACGGCCAACGCCCGGCCGGAGGACGAGGAGGCCTGCCGGCAGGCCGGCATGGATGGTTTTCTCGCGAAGCCGCTGCGGCAGGAGCAACTGCGGACCTGTCTGCGACGCTGGCTGGAGTCAACGGCGCCGATGCCAACGAAGAAATAGGGGAATCTCTCTTCGCACTCTTGTACTACTACGGCCTCAGATATTACAGCCCGAGCACCGGCCGGTGGCTAAGCAGGTACGCGATCGCCGAAAGCGGCGGCATCGATCTGTACGGGTATCTGAGCTGTCAGACCCCCGCCTTGGCCAGTTCTTCCTGGATGAGCCGGATCGCTTCCCTTAATCGGACCATTGTCTGCCGCACTTGGGCCTCCTTTTGCTCCAGATCGCGCAGGGTCGCCTCTCCGGCCGTGAGCTCGGATTGCAGTGTTTGAAGGCGGTGTTTAAGTTGCTGGGGATCCGTAGCGGAAACCTGCACCACGTTCGCGCTGTCTCGATTCAACCGGGATTGCCCAGCGACAGTGGAGGTTTTTTCAGCTGCATAGGCATGGGCGCCCAGCAAGGCGGCGATACATATTATTAGGATCTTGTTCATTGGGGTTATTCCTGCTCGGCGATGTTGGAGACCTGAAGGGGGACCACAACCCCGATTGCCCTTGGGTGGCAGCTCCCGCACCTTTACAGCGCTACATCGACGCCACGGCATTGGGTGCGCTCTTGGGCGCGGTTACGCCTTCCCGGAGCCCGCGCCTGATCCTCCGAAATGCAGTTCCCGGGTTCTCGCACTGCAGTATCCAGCCCAGGATATTACGGCAGGTGCTCGAAGCGGGCCTGGAAGAAGCGGAGGTATTTCGGCTCGTAGATCATCTTCAGGCCCTTGATCGCGCCGCGAACCTCGTGCACGGCCTGGATCGACTCCACGGTGACATCGCAATGGGCCTGGGTATAAACCCGGCGCGGAAAGGTGAGGCGCACAAGTTCGAGCTTGGGATAATAGTGATCACCCGTTTCCTTGCTGCGTCCAGCCGAGACGATGCCGCGTTCCATCGCCCGGATGCCGGACTCGAGATAGAGTTCGGCTGCGAGCGTCTGGGCAGGGAATTCGAGCTGCCGGAGGTGGGGCAGGAATCGCTTGGCGTCGACGAAGATCGCATGGCCGCCGATGGGCTGGACAATGGGGATGCCCAGCGCCTGCAGCCGCTCGCCGACGTAATAGATCTGCCCGATCCGGGCGCGCATGTGATCGTACTGGACGGCCTCCTCGATGCCGCGCGCCATGGCCTCCAGGTCGCGGCCGGCTAGGCCGCCGTAGGTGTGTAAGCCCTCATAGACGACCACCAGGTTGCGCGCCTCCTCAAAGACCGCATCGTCGTTTACGGCGAGAAAGCCGCCGATGTTGACGAGCAGGTCCTTCTTGCCGCTCATCGTGCAGCCGTCGGTGCAGGCGCACATCTCCTTCAGGATTTCGGCGAGCGTGCGGTCGGCATAACCCGGTTCGCGCTCCTTGATGAAGTAGGCGTTCTCGAGGGCGCGGGTCGCGTCGAGGATGACGCGGATGCCCTGGCGGGCGCAGAAGGCGCGCACCTGCCGGAGATTCTCCAAGGCAATTGGCTGACCGCCGGCCATGTTGACCGTGGCCGCGACGGAGACGTAGGGCACTTTGGCGGCGCCGACGCGCTGCACGAGGTCGGCAAGTTTCTGCAGGTTCACATTGCCCTTGAACGGGTGCGGGCTGGCGGGATCGTGCGCCTCATCGATGATGACGTCCACGAAGGTGCCGCCAGCCAGCTCCTGGTGGAGGCGCGTGGTCGTGAAGTACATGTTCCCCGGGATGAAGTCGCCCGGCTTGATGAGAATCCGGGAGATCAGATTCTCGGCGCCGCGCCCCTGGTGCGTCGGGACCAGATGCTTGTAGCCGTAATACTGCCGGACCTTCTCCTCGAGGTTGTAGAAGTTCCGGCTGCCGGCGTAGGCCTCGTCGCCGAGCATCATCCCCGCCCACTGGTTGTCGCTCATGGCGTTGGTGCCACTGTCCGTGAGGAGGTCGATGTAGACATCCTCCGAGCGCAGCAGGAAGGTGTTGAAGCCCGCCTCCGTCAAAACGCGCTCGCGATGCTCGCGCGTGGTCATTTTCAGGGGCTCGACCACCTTGATCTTGAAGGGTTCGGCCCACGAACGCCGGGACACTGTTTGCATGAGGCCACCCTAGCTGCCGGCGGGCCCCGGTCGCAAGCATCCAACCGAAGAAAACGCCGCGGTGCGCGACCGCGGTCTTTCCTCTTAGGTCTTAAGTCAGAGATCGAGGCTGCCCCCTAGGCGCGGCCGAGGTAGCTGCCATCGGCGGTGCTGACCTTGATCGTGTCGCCGTTCTTGATAAAGAGGGGCGCGGAAACGACCAGGCCGGTTTCGCAGACCACGGACTTCTGGACGTTGCTGGCGGTGTCTCCGCGGATGCCCTCGGGGGCGTCGGTGACCTTGAGGGTGACGGCGGAGGGGAGGTCGACGGTGACGGGCTGGTCGTCGACGAAGAGGACCTCGACCTTGCCGTTCGCCACGAGGTAATATTTGGCATCGCCGATCATCAGGCCGCTCAACTCGACGGATTCATAGGAGCTGGGATCCATGAACGCGAAGTTCTCGCGATCCGCATAGCTGAACTCGAGGGTGCGGCGGTCGGTGTTGAGCACCTCCATCGTCTCGGTGGAGTTGAAGCGCTGGTCAAACGAGCGGCCATTCTTGAGGTTGCGGAGCTTGGCCTGGACGAACGCGCGCAGGTTGCCCGGCGTGCGGTGCTGGGTTTCCATCACGAGGTATGGCTCGTTGTTGAACTTGATTACCTGGCCTTTGCGGAGGTCGTTAGCGGATCCCATGGGAAGATGCGAGGAGCGGGTTTGGTGTTGTGTAGAGTTGAGGAAGTAAGAAGTCGCGCCGCGCACTGTCAAGCCGGGCGCTTCAAGGATGGCGCGCCGCGCCCCCGGCCGCGGTTTCCGCATTGGGATCCGGGATCGGGGAATGCCCAGGACGCATCTCCGGGCTTGCCCTTTTGGCCCGCCTTCCGACACTGCGCCAAACCCATGAAGCAAAGGACCCTCCTGCGTGAGGTCTCGCTCAACGGCAGCGCACTCCACACCGGCGAGCAGGTCACGCTGACCATGAAACCCGCGCCGGCTGGCCACGGGATCATCTTCAAGCGGACGGACCTCGCCGATCAACCCGAGATCAGGCCGCGCGTCGACCAGATCACCGACTTGGTGCGCGCCACGACGATCCAGTCGGGCCACGCGAAGATCTCCACCGTCGAACACGTACTCAGCGCCCTGCATGGCTGCGGCATCGACAATGTGCTGGTCGAGATGAACGCGAGCGAGCCGCCCATCATGGACGGCTCCGCCAAACCGTTCGTCAACCTGATCCTGGAGGCGGAGCCGGTCGAACAGGACGCGGAGCGGCAGTATTTCGTGCTCGACCAGCCGGTCTCCGTCACGCGTGGCAACTCCTCGATCATCGCGCTGCCGTCCGACAGCCTGAAGATCTCCTGCACCTCGGCCGACGACCGCGGCATTCACACCCAGCATCTCTCCCTCACCATCGAGCCCGACACCTATATTACCCAGATAGCGGCCGCCCGCACGTTTACGATGTTCGAGGACATCGAAGAGCTCATCAAGCTCGGCAAGATCAAGGGCGGCAGCCTCGACTGCGCCATCGTCATCAAGGGCGACAAGATCATCTCGAAGGAGCCGCTCCGCTTTGCGGACGAGTTTGTCCGCCACAAGATCCTCGACATCGTGGGCGACCTGATGCTGCTCGGAATGCCGCTGAAGGCCCACATCGTCGCGACGCGGCCGGGCCATGCAATCAATGCCGAGCTAACCAAGGTGCTGTACGCCCGGATGGAGGAGATCAAGGCGGGCGCGAAGAAGAAGCCGGCGGCCCGCCCCAAGCAGGTACTTGCCACCGAGACGTCCCTCGACATCCGCCGACTCCTCGACACGGTTCCGCACCGCTATCCCTTTGTGATGATCGACCGCGTGATGGAGTTCGTGGGGGAAGACGAACTCGTGGCGATCAAGAACGTCACGATCAACGAGCCTTATTTTGCCGGCCATTTTCCGGGCAACCCCGTCATGCCGGGCGTGCTTCAGCTTGAGGCGATGGCCCAGGCGGCCGGTATCCTGCTGCTGCGCCGCGGGTCGTCCGAAGGGAAGGTGGCGCTGTTCATGAGCGCGGATAAGGTGAAGTTTCGGAAGGCCGTCCGCCCGGGCGATCAGATCGTCATCAACGCCAAGCTCACTCGGACGCGTGGAAACAAGATCGCCACGGCCGAGGTCACCTGCAGTGTCGGCGGGCTCGTGGTGTCTTCGGCCGAGCTGATGTTCACCGTGATTGACGAGGGGTTGGTGGAGTAAGCCGAGGCAGAACGAAGCGATCCCTCCCTGTTCATGGCGTCCCAAATCCATCCCACTGCAGTCATCGAGCCAAAGGTGCAACTGGGAGCCGACGTTGTGATCGGCGCCTATGCCTACGTCGGCGGCACGGCCGTCATCGGCGACGGCACGGTCATTCAACACCATGCCACTGTCGAGGGCAACACGGTGCTGGGCCGGCAGTGCGAGGTGTTCCCCTACGCGGCCGTGGGCACGAAGACGCACGACCTGAAATTCACGGGCGGCGACCCCGGCTTGCGCATCGGCGATCGCAACGTGTTTCGCGAATACGTGACGGTGCATTTCGCTACCAAGGACGGCGATTTTACGGTGCTCGGCGACGACAACGTCATCCTCGCCTACAGCCACGTCGCCCACGATTGTGTCATCGGCAATCATCTGGTGATGAGCAGCCAGTCGGCACTGGCCGGCCACGTTGTCGTCGGCGATCACGTGAACATCGGCTGGGGCACCGGGGTGCACCAATTCTGCCGCGTGGGCGCCTACGCCATGCTGGGCGGACTGTCCAAGGTGGTGCAGGATGTCCCGCCGTTCTTCATCGCCGACGGCATCCCGGCGGTCATTCGCTCGATCAACAAGGTCGGCCTCGAACGCAGCGGCTTCACGCCGGCCCAGGTCGGGCGCGTCAGACAGATCCATCGGATCCTCTACCGCGAAGGGCTGAACCGCGCCCAGGCGATCGAGCAGCTGCAGCAGCATCCGGAGACGGCGAGCGACGAGTTCCGGCGCATGCTGGCCTTCGCCGCCGCCAGCGACCGCGGGATGATGCCGGGGCGCTAGGCTCTGGCGGCTGGCCGCGACCTCACTTCTTTTTGTAGACCGTGGCCGGATCGAAAAGCCGCGGAGCGGTGTACTCCAGCTGACAGGCGGGATCGTCCAGCCGGACGAGCCGGCGGTAGAAACACGACTTGTAGCCGTTGTGGCACGCGGCATTGGCTGCGCCGGACTGCTCGACCTTGATTAGCAGCACGTCCTGATCGCAGTCGGTGAAGAGCTCCTTCACGAGCTGCACGTTGCCGGACTCCTCGCCCTTGACCCAGAGCTTGCCGCGCGAGCGGCTCCAATAGGTAGCCCGGCCCGTCCTCAGCGTGTGCGCGAGCGATTCCGCGTTCATGTACGCGAACATGAGCACCTGGCCGGTGCTGATCTCCTGCGTGATGCAGGGAATAAGACCGTCGGGCCCGAACTTGGGCTGCAGGGTGGTGCCGAGCTCGATCTCCGGAGTGGTGGTGCGGGCAGGGAATGCAGGGGTCGTCATGGATTAGGAGTGAAGGTTCAGCGATGAGCTCTGGTGCCGGCCTGCCCGGCTGATCCACTCAGGGTCGCAGGCTTGTCGGCGGCGGGCGATAAAGCCGTCTGGAGAAAAACGGGCTCGGTCATCATGAGCAAGCCCGCAGCTACAGCTGGTCTGCCAGCTCCAAAAGGTATTCGTAGGAGTAGAGCCCGGTGCGGTGACCGTCGCTAAAGTCAAAGCGCAATGCGTAGTTTCCAATCCGCTCCCAGTTGACGACCAAAACCCCGGAGAAGTCGCGCGGACCGTGCCCGCCATGCTGCTGGCCGAAAATATCCCGTTCCCCCTGCGTTTCCGCGCTGGGCGAGGCCGCGCGGAGGTGATCCGCCGGGTAATAGGTCTCCCGGCCATCCGTCCAGCGGAGGGCGACTTCAGAGCCAATGATTTGTACGTCGACGGGCGTCAGCATGCGGAAGGCAGGCCCTCATTGCAGCAAAGCCCGCCCGATGAACAGAAAAAAAGGCGGACCGGACATCCGCTTCTGCCCGCCCGCAGGATTGCGCCCTGGCCGGCACTGCTCCATGGTAGAGTCGTTGATCTGCCGTGTGGTGCGCCCCTCCCCTCCTTATTCAACCATCATGAAAAAGACTCCTATCGTCCTGCTGGCCGGCCTCGCGCTGGTCGCCCGTGCCTCTGAGAAGATTGTCGTGACGGTCACCCATGACCTCGACATCGCCCGGCCCGCGGAGGTCATTTCGGTTCCGTTCAGCGAGATCCAGCGCCTGCTGCCGGACATGGCGCCGGACAAGTTATTTGACCATCTGCTGGTAAAGGACGCGACCGGGGCGGTCGTGCCGTCGCAAGGCACCAACTTCAAGCCCGAGGAGCACCATGATTATTACCAGGATCTGGTGTTCCAGCACGATTTTGCCGCGGGAGAGAAATCGGCGACCTTCACGATCGAAAAGACTGCTGCGACCGTGCCGCCATACCCTGCCGTGGTTTTTGCCCGCTACATCCCGGAGCGGTTTGACGATTTCGCGTGGGAAAACGACCGGATCGCGCACCGCATCTACGGACCGGGACTCGACTCGCCGGCGGCGGGCGGCACGCGCATGATCAGCAGCGGCGTGGATGTCTGGTGCAAACGCGTGCGGTACCCCATTGTCGATCGCTGGTATGTCAAGGGACACTACCACTCCGACTCAGGAGAAGGGCTGGATATGTACGACGTCGGCACGAACCGCGGCTGCGGCGGCATCGGGGTGTGGGATGGCCAGAAGCTTCTCACCTCGCAGAACTGGAAGACCTGGAAGGTGCTCGCGAACGGCCCGATCCGCGCGGTCTTCGAGTTGACCTATGAACCGTGGGATGCGAGCAATGGCGTCAAGGTTTCGGAGACGAAGCGCTTCACCGTCGACGCCGGCCATAATCTCGACGCAATCGACAGCACGTTTGCGTTCACCCCGGCTCCGGGTTCGGACGGTGAACTCACCATCGCCATCGGCCTCACCCGGCACCCCAAGCAGGCCATTGCGACGGTCGCCCAGGATGAAAAAGCCGCGTGGATCAGCCTGTGGGAGGACTTCAAGGCCCCGATGTCCGGAAATCTCGGGACCGGCGCGATCCTCGGCTCCGCCGCCCGCTTTGCCGGACTCGCCGAGACGGGCAGCGATCGCCTGATTCTCGCCAAAGTGAAGCCCGGCGAGACCCTCCGCTACTATGCGGGCGCCGGGTGGAAACAGAGCGGCGATTTTTCGTCAATGGATGACTGGATTATTTATCTCACGGCGTGGGCGCAGCGCCTGGCGTCCCCGATTAAGATCGCCAAGCTCGAAGCCCGGTGAATCTATTTTCCCAATGAAGCTGCATTATTTCCCAAGTCCCGCCGCAACCAACACCCTCGGAACGGAAGAATTGCGCGCGCAATTCTTGGTAACGGAGCTGTTCCAGCCCGGTCAGATCACCGCGCACTATACGGATCTCGACCGCATGATCGTGGGAGCCGCCATGCCGACCTCTGCGCCGCTCGGTCTGCCCAGCGCCAAGGAGACGGGCACGAGCTTCTTCCTCGAGCGACGGGAAATCGGCGTCCTCAACATCGGCGGCCCGGGAGTCGTGCGGGTGGGCGGGGCGCAGCATGCGCTCGCCCCGCTCGACTGTCTCTATCTGGGCCTCGGCGAACGGGAAGTCGCGTTTGAGAACGGAAGCGCCGGGCAGGCCGAGTTTTACTTCATCAGCACACCGGCGCACGCCAAATATCCGACAGTGCACGCGACCCGGGCCCAGGCGGAAGTCCAGGAGCTCGGCGATCCGGCCCTCGCGAACCGCCGCCGGATTTGCCGTTACATCCACCAGAAGGGCATTCCTAGCTGCCAGTTGGTGATGGGTTTCACGGAGTTCGAGGCGGGCAGCGTCTGGAACACGATGCCGCCCCACACGCACAGCCGCCGCACCGAGATCTACATGTACTTCGACCTCGGTTCGCAGATCGTCGTGCACCTAATGGGTCAGCCGCAGGCCACCCGCCATCTCATCGTCCGCGATGGCGAGGTCGTGCTTTCGCCGGCGTGGTCCATCCATGCCGGGGCGGGCACCGGGAACTATCGTTTTTGCTGGGCGATGGGCGGCGACAACCAGGTCTTCCACGACATGGACCCGGCGCCGCTGGCCCAGTTGCGCTGATCCCGCCGAGTTCTTACTGGACGACGCCAATGCACTCGTGCGCGGGTCCCCCTTGACATTGAACCCTTGAACATTCCCCGAATCCTATGAGCTCAATCATCGATAGTTTCAGACTCAACGGCAAAGTTGCCCTCGTCACCGGAGCCGCCCGTGGGCTCGGCCAGGGCATGGCCCTCGCGCTGGCCGAAGCCGGCGCGGACATCGTCGCCGTCGACATCCTCCCGGCGGACGACACCGTGAAACAGGTCTCGGCCCTCGGTCGGAAGGCCGTCGCCATCACCGGAAACCTTGGCGTACGCAGTGCCATTCCTGCGGTCATCGCCGACGCCAGGAAGCATTTCAACAGCCTCGACATCCTGGTGAACTGTGCCGGTATCATCCGACGGGCCGACTTCCTCGATTTCTCCGAGAAGGACTGGGACGATGTGATGGGAATCAACATCGATGCGGTCTTCTTTCTGAGCCAGTGCTTTGTGCGCGACGTGGTCGCGCGGGGCGCCAAGGGCAAGATCATCAACATCGCCTCCATGCTGTCCTTCCAGGGCGGCGTCCGGGTACCCTCCTACACCTGCTCGAAGAGCGCGGTGCAGGGACTCACCCGCCTGATGGCGAACGAGCTGGCCGCGAAGGGCATCAACGCCAACGCCATCGCCCCCGGCTACATGGCCACCGACAACACCGCGCCGCTGCGGGCCGACAGCAATCGCGCCAATGCGATTCTGGAGCGCATCCCGGCGGGCCGGTGGGGCACCCCCGACGATCTCAAGGGGGTGGTCGTGTTTCTCGCTTCCGCGGCGTCGGACTATGTCAATGGCTACACCATTGCCGTCGACGGTGGCTGGCTGGCCCGGTGAGGCAGCCCGTGGAATCTGTTGGACTGGTCTTGCCGGTCGAGCGGGCATACAGCCGTCGGGCTTTGGACTTGGTTCCAAACTCCCACGAGCTTGGCTGCGAAGCGTCAGATGACGGGGACGGCGCCTGGCGGCGGATTTCCCGGATAGGTAAGGGTGGTTTTGCTTGAATAGCGGACACGTGTCCGCTACGGTGCCGGTCTATCCCCAAAATCGCCCGCCGGCACCCCCCGGCGAGGTTTTCCCTTATGAAAAGATTCCCCGGTATCCGTCTCCCTCTGTTTTTCTTTGTCGTCCTGTGGACCGCGGGAATCGCGCGCGCGACGGACACGACGGTCGCCAGAGAATTCGCCGGCGCCACCCCGCTGCAATGGTCGGCGCGCATGGCCGACTCCGAAATCGGACGCCGCGGCGAAAGCCTGATCTACCAGGAGGGCGGGCGCGCCAAGTGGGACTACTCGGTGGGCTTGTTCACCCTCTCCCTCATTCGGCTCGGCGAAACACTGAACGAGCCGCGCTACGGGAAATTCGCCGGTTCGGTCATCGGCTCGTTCATCACGGCTGACGGGCAGATCCACGGCTACCGCGCTGAAGACTACAACCTCGACAGCATCAATTCAGGAAGGACGGCGCTGGCCCTCTATGCCCTGACCAAGGAGGAGCGTTACCGGCGGGCCGCGGCCCTCCTGCGGAAGCAATTCGAGACCCAACCTCGCACCAGCGAGGGTGGCTTCTGGCACAAGCAGCGCTATCCCCGGCAGATGTGGCTCGACGGCCTGTACATGGGGGCGCCGTTTTATGCCGAGTACGCGCAGCTATTCAAGGAGCCCTCCACGTCGTTCGATGATGTGGCCAAGCAGATCCGCCTGGTCGCAGCGCACAACTACGATGCGAAGACGGGGCTGTTCTATCACGGCTGGGATGAAAGCAAAACCCAGTCCTGGGCCAGCCAAGCCAGCGGCTGCTCGCCTAATTTCTGGAGCCGCGCCATCGGGTGGTATGCCATGGCCCTGGTTGACACGCTCGATTACTTCCCCGCCGATCATCCCGCGCGACCGGAGATTATTGCGACGCTGCAGAAGGTCAGTGCCGGAATCATCAAATACCAGGACGCCGGCAGCGGACTCTGGTATCAGGTCACCGATCAAGGCGACCGGAAGGGGAACTACCTTGAGGCCACCAGTTCGAGCATGTTCGTTTACGCCCTGGCCAAGGGGATGAACCACGGTTACCTCTCGCGCGACGATCTGCCTGCAGTCCTGAAAGGCTACCGGGGGATCATTGAGAAGCTCGTCAAGGTCGACGGGAAAGGGCAGGTGACCCTGACGCAGTGCTGTTCGGTGGCTGGTCTTGGGTACGGGCGCGCCGGCACCTTCGAGTACTACATTGGGGAACCGGTGGTCGACAACGATCTCAAGGGCGTTGGTCCCCTGATCCTTGCTGGCATTGAGCTGCAAGAACTCCTCGGCCTGCCCGCGGTCGTCGCGGTTCCTACGGTTCCCGGCCCGGTGGCTGCGCCAGTGACAGGACCGGCGGCACCGGAGTGGACCCGGGTGGGGGAGATCCTGGCGCGCATCAAGGCACCGGTGTTCCCCGCCCGTGAATTCGCCATCACCGATTTCGGGGCGGTGGCCGATGGCAGAACGGACTGCACCGACGCCATTCGCCGGGCCATCGAAGCCTGCCGTCAGGCGGGCGGCGGTCACGTGACGGTGGCGGCGCCGGGCATCTTCATCACCGGTCCGATTCATCTGAAAAGCAACGTCGACCTTCACATCGCGGGGGGCTCCACACTGCAGTTCGTCACCGAACCGGCCAGATATCTGCCCGTGGTCCTGACGCGCTGGGAGGGCACAGAGTGCTTCAACTTTTCGTCCCTCATCTATGCGTTCGAGCAGGAAAATATTGCCGTCACCGGTGAAGGCACCCTCGACGGCGCCGCCTCGGATGAGAACTGGTGGGCCTGGACAAAGCGTCGCGCGGCTCCCGACCGGGCCAGCCGCGATCTCTTGAGCGATATGGGTGAGCGGGGCGTGCCGGTCGAACAACGCATCTTCGGCGCGGGCCATTTCCTGCGGCCCAACTTCATCCAGCCCTACCGCTGCCGAAACGTCCTCATCGAAGGCGTGCGGATCCGCCGGTCGCCGATGTGGGAGATCAATCCGGTGCTCTGCACGAACGTCACCGTGCGCCACGTCAACATCGTTTCCCAAGGCCCCAACAATGACGGCTGCAATCCGGACTCCTGCCGTGACGTCTTGATCGAGGACTGCCAATTCACGACGGGCGATGATTGCATCGCCATCAAGTCCGGGCGGAACAACGACGGCCGACGGGTGGCGATGCCTTCGGAAAACCTGATCGTGCGGCGCTGCACCATGAAGGACGGGCATGGGGGCGTGGTCATTGGCAGCGAGGTTTCCGGAGGCTGCCGAAATATTTTCGTGGAAGATTGCGTCATGGACAGCCCCAACCTTGATCGCGCGCTGCGTTTCAAGACGAATGCGCGCCGGGGCGGCGTCATCGAGAATGTTTTTATGCGCAACGTGGAGATCGGGGTGGTGGCCGAGGCGGTGCTGACCATTGATTTCGTCTACGAAGAAGGGGCCAACGGTCCGTTCCGCCCGGTGGTTCGCAATGTGGTGCTGGAACATGTCACGAGTCGCGCCAGCCCGCGAGTCATGTGGATCGAGGGCTTTGCGGGGGCGGTCATTGAAGGGGTGCGGTTTTCCGACTGCACTTTCACCGGCGTGAGCTCCGCTGAAGTGTTGCAACATGCCGGTTCCATCTCGTTCACTAACGTCACCATCGAACCGGCCGTCAAAGCTCCGAGCCTCAATTCCCGCCCCGCCCCGTAAGTCTTCCGACGGATCTTCCATGGGAGGCACCGGCCCGCAATGCTCGGTCGCGCAAGTTAGCTTCTCGACGCCAACCGCAAATCGCCAGCCAATGAGCCCACTCACCGAAATCAATAAGAAGATCGGCAAGTACCGGTGGACGATCTGTGCTCTGCTTTTCTTCGCCACGACGGTCAACTACCTGGACCGCCAGGTTCTGAGCCTCCTGAAGAGCGACCTGGAGACGGAGTTCAACTGGAGCGACACCGACTATGCCAACATCGTGATGGTTTTTCAGTTCGTTTATGCGCTCTCGATGCTGTTCGCCGGCCGCCTCATCGACTGGCTGGGCACCAAGAGCGGCTTTGCCTGGGCGTTGATCGTCTGGTCGATCGCTGCGATCGTCCATGCGTTCGCCAAGGGGACGGGTGGGTTCATGTTTGCCCGGGGGCTTCTTGGATTCGGAGAATCGGGGAATTTCCCGGCTGCCATCAAGACGACGGCCGAATGGTTTCCCAAAAAGGAGCGGGCGCTGGCGACGGGCATTTTCAACTCCGGCACCAATGTTGGCGCGATCCTCGCCCCGCTCACAGTACCACGGCTGGCCGCCCATTGGGGCTGGCAGAGCGCATTCATCGTGGTCGGCGTCATCGGCTTCTTGTGGCTGATCTTCTGGCTCTGGCTGTACGATTCCCCGGCAAAGCAGAAGCGGCTGGGCCGGGCGGAATTCGAGTATATCCACAGCGATGTCGATGAGCAGGCCGTGGCCGCCGCCGACGCCAAGGCCGTGGCCGACCATGAGCCCCAGCTCCCCTGGTATGTCGAGTGGGGAAAACTGCTGGGACATCGCCAGACTTGGTCCTTCGCCTTCGGTAAGTTCATGACCGATGGCGTCTGGTGGTTCTATCTCTTCTGGTTGCCGGCCTTTTTGAAGGCGCAGTACGGGATGACCGGCACCCGGGTCGATCTGCCGATCGCCGTGCTTTATACTATGACCTGCGTCGGAAGCATCGGAGGGGGATGGCTGCCAATGTTTTTCATCAACCGGGGATATGAGCCCTATGGCGGGCGGATGCGCGCCATGCTGATCATCGCGTTCTTTCCGCTGATAGTTCTGCTCGCCCAACCGTTCGGGGGCGTCAGCTTCTGGGTTCCGGTGATTCTGATCGGGATTGGCGCCTCGGCCCACCAGGCGTGGTCCGCCAACCTGTTCACCACGGTCTCCGACATGTTCCCGAAGAAGGCGGTCGGGTCGGTCATCGGCATCGGCGGCATGTTCGGGGGCTTCGGTGGCATCCTGATCAACAAATCGGGTGGTTGGCTGTTCGATGCATATCGCTATTCCGGCATCGCCAAGACCTGGGTTGAAGCCAGGGCTGGTGCCTTGGGTGAGTATCTGAACCAGATTCTGGCCCTGAAGCTGGTGAACCAGCATGGCACCACGATTGATCTGAACCTGGCCGAGTTGGGCAGCCTGCCGAATGGAGTGGTGACGCAACTCCAGGCGATCAATCCGAATGCGTTCACTCAGCTGAAGCAGCTGCAAACGACCGTGGTACAGAGTGAGATGAAAACGGCCTACGGGATCATGTTTGCCGTCTGCGCGTTGGCCTACCTCGTTGCCTGGACGGTGATGAAGGTGCTCGTTCCCCGGTTCAAGAAGATCGAGAATCTCTGAGCGACCACCCCGCGGCCGGATAACGGACTGTCATTGCGAGGAGCGTAGCGACGAAGCAATCCAGCTGGATCGCGACGAGTGCATCCTACCTCGGCGGCCACGGCGCGCCTCGCGATGACAAACCGCTCGGACATAAGGACGCTAACCCAAGGTGACCCATGCATCCTCGGTTCCTCCTTTTCAGCCTGGGTCTGCCCTTGGCCAGTGCCTCGGCCGGTGCCGCTCCCTGGGTGTCCGACCAGGGCGACGGCACCTATCGCAACCCGGTGCTTTTTGCCGATTACTCCGATCCGGATGCAGTCCGGGTGGGGGAGGATTACTATCTCGTTGCCTCGAGTTTCAACTGCGTTCCAGGGCTGCCAGTGCTGCACTCGCGGGACCTGGTCAACTGGCGCTTGGTTAACCACGCGCTGCCGCGGCAGGTGCCGGAGGACGTGTATTCAAAGGTCCAGCATGGCAATGGCGCCTGGGCTCCGGCGATCCGGTTCCACGGCGGGAAGTTCTGGATTTACTATCCCGATCCGGATTTTGGCATCTACGCGACTACGGTCGCGGATCCCGCCGCGGAGTGGAGCCAGCCAGTACTCGTCAAAGCTGGCAAGGGGCTGATCGATCCTTGCCCGCTGTGGGATGATGACGGCCAGGCCTATCTCGTGCATGCCTGGGCCAGGAGTCGGGCCGGCTTCAGCAATGTGCTCACAGTCGTCCGGTTGAGTCCGGACGGACTGAGAGCCCTCGACGAAGGCAAAGTGGTCATCGATGGCAGCAAGCTGGCGGGCTACCGCACGCTGGAGGGGCCGAAGTTTTACAAGCGCGGGAGAGATTATTATATCTTCGCTCCGGCGGGCGGTGTCGAAGCCGGCTGGCAATCCGTCTTTCGCTCCCGGAATGTCTACGGGCCTTACGAGGATCGCATCGTTCTGCGGCAGGGCCGCACGGACATCAATGGTCCGCATCAGGGCGCCTGGGTTGATACCCCCTCGGGGCAGAACTGGTTCATTCATTTCCAGGATCAAGACGTCTATGGCCGGGTGGTGCACCTCCAACCCATGCGTTGGAGCGATGACGGCTGGCCCATGATGGGTTCCGATCCAGAGGGCACAGGAACGGGCGAGCCGGTCCGCTCCTGGCGGAAGCCCGACGTCGGTCGGCCTTTTCCCATCGAAGGTCCCGCAACCTCGGATGAATTCGAGTCGGGAAGGCTCGGCCTCCAGTGGCAGTGGCAGGCAGATCCGCGCGATTCCTGGCTATCGCTCACGGCGAAGCCCGGTTCGCTCCGCCTATTCTCCCAGGCCGTCCCGTCCACGACGAACCTCTGGCTCGCCCCCAACCTTTTGCTGCAAAAATGGCCGGCGCCGGAGTTTGTCGTGACCACAGCCATGTCATTTTCACCGGCTACGGAAGGCGACACAGCCGGTCTCGTGGTCTTTGGCTTCAACTATGCCTGGATCGGTGTGCGCAGGAACGCACAGGGCTTGCGCTTGAGCATGACTATCTGCCGGGAAGCGAACAGGAACGGCACCGAAGAGGAAGCGGCCGGGCTGCAGATCAATGCGGGCACGCTCCGGTTGCGAGTCGCGATCAGCGAAGGCGGCCGGTGCCGCTTCAGCTATAGCCTCGACGATCAGAAGTTCATTCAGCTCGGCAGCGAATTCACCGGCAGCAAGGGCCGCTGGATCGGGGCAAAAGTGGGATTGTTTGCGGTGGCGGCACCCGGCGCCACCAAATCGGGTTTCGCCGATTTTGACTGGTTTCACGTCGAGCCACCGTCCGTGAATTCACCGGCTGCCGGGCGGTAACCGGGTCCGGACCGCGCAAGCGTGGGGTCAGAGAAGTCCGGTCCATTTTGTAGGAGCCTCCTCGCAGGCGATCTTCTGCCCGCGACGACGGACCACTTTTCGTATCGCTGCAGGCAAGCTCCTCCCACGCGCATTTCGACCGCGGAATTGTCGTGGAGACTTCGATTGCACGACCCTAGTTCTTGCTGCGTCGCAGCAGCAGCAGCCAGGCGGCACCAGTCGGTTTGCGGATTGCGCCCGGGCTGGTGGGCAACTCGGCCGGGCGGATTTCGCCGGTCCCCGGGTCGAACCAGGATCCGTGACATTCGTCCACCGGAATGCCGGGCAGCACGTGAATCTCGTCCCCCGCGAGCGAATAGATCAGCCAGACGCTCTTCCCGTCGGCGAGGCACCAGTTGTGTTCACCGTCGGTCAGCAGCCCATCCGTCGGTGCCATCGCCGGCAGATCCGCTCCGAGTTGGGTCCGCACAAATGCGTTCAATGCGTTATCGTCACGCTGGCCGGCTAAGGTTTGTCCGGACGCCGGATTGTTGACAATGGCCTGGGCCCCTCCCGCCATCAGAACGGGAATCGGACCGCAGCCGCCATGCCAGGCCACCACCGCCTTGTCGGGATATCGGTCGCGATATTCGCGCACCTGCCGGTAAACCTGCTCCGGCGTGGTGGGCGGCGCGGAGTCGCCGCCGTCCTTGCCGAAGCGTTGGGTGCTCAGCTCACGAAACGCCAGGTTCTGTCCTCCGTGGGGCGCATAGAGCGTCCCGTCGGCCAGGTACTGCCAGTAGCGCAGGTCGATTACCGAAATCATCGGCCCGCGTACCGGGTCGGCGAGGATGGCGTCGGTCGTGTCCTTGCTCGTGGTCAGCGCAAGTCGGACCGTGCGGCCGTTGGCCTTCTCCCACTGGGCCACGGTGTCCAGGAAGAACTGCTGAAAGGCGAGGGGACCGGCGTACTGGAAAGCTAGGCCGTGCATCACGTTCGGGCGGTCCTTCAACGCGTCAAGCCCGTGAATGATGTAGGCGCGGTGTAGTTCGCGCCGTCCGGGGTGCGACACGTCAAAAAAGGTGTTGGCGATATGCACTGAGTGGCCGTCGGCGTCGAACGCCGGCTCGGGCAGCCCGGTGTCGTTGAGGCAATTGATGGGTCGCCATGGGAAGTCCACCCAGTGCGCGCCGGTCTCCAGCACATTGTGCGTGTTGTAGAAGTTGTGGTAAAGCACCAGACCAAGCTGTTCGCAGGACCGCGCGAACTGGCGCAGGCGGTCGAAATACCACGGATTGTATTTGGTGAGATCATACTTGCTCAGGCCGTCGTTGGCCGTGCCAAGGCCGCTGCGCGCCCACGGCATCTCATAGAATGGCGCCCACACCGCCGGATCGGCCCGCGCCGTAAGCGTATGGTCGTCGCGGCGGCGGTCATACCAGAGTCCCGGCCAGTCCTGGAAAAACCACGTGTTGGCCGCGGCCAGATCCGTGGCCAGCGCATCGAGATCTTCGGTCAGACCGTGTCCGGTGCGCCCGGGGACAAAACGGGTCAGGCAGGCGCCGAGGTTGCGGGCGAGGACCGGAGCAACCTGTCCCTTCCACCATGCCGTGCTGCGCGTGTCGCCCCAGAGGACGCGTCCACCGATCACGAAGCGGCCGTTGACGATCACGAGGGGCTTTGCGTCGGCCAGCCCGACAGGGGGGGCAGGGGGCGCGGCGAATGTGAATGGCCGCGCGGTGTCTGTGCCTGGCTCCGCCCGCCGCAATGCCCGGAGAGCATTGACGCCAAGCCGGGCCGTCAACTGCTGGCGAAGGAGCGACGGTGTGGCGGGGTCGGTCACCGCGCGGTTCTCCGCTCCCGGCGGGCTTTGCGCCTCGATCCGCGTTGCGATGCAGTTCCAGAGGATCGAGTCCGTGGCAGTCCAGCCGCCCCCCTGTGAGCGGATCGAATTGTTGGCGAGCACCAAGCCCGCACCGTCAATGCGGACGTGTTCGTAAAGCGTCCCCGCGGCCCAGCTTTCAAAGGGACCGCTGTCGCCGAGGGCGCCTGTCGCAGTGCAGTCCAGAAAGACATTCGGCCCGGCGGTGCAGAAACCGACGGCAAAATCATCCCAGCCTTGCTCGGCCGTGCAGCGCTGGACGATAACCTGCTGGCCGTTCACAAAGAAGCTCAGGCGCCGATAGCCGGCCGGTTCCGAAACCGGATGCTCGTTGCGGCAATCCTCGACGGTAACGCGGCGCGCATCGGCGCCGACCCATACCGCGGAACAGGCGAAATGACTCGCGGTCACGCGCCGCACCCAGGCATCCTCCACCCGGTCGAGAGCGACCGCGATCCAGGCATGGGCCTCGTCGCGGGGATTCGCCTCGTCGTACTCGCTGATCAGCGTCAGACACTCGAGGCCGGCCCGCTGCAAGCGGCCGGGCCAGGTCACGGCGCGCGCCGTTCCTCCGCCAAAGCGTGCCTCCAGCGCGGTGGTCAGCGGAGCGTCGAGCATCACAATTCGGCGCTGGGGATCGACGGTGGTGATGACGCGATCCCACACGAGATCGCGCGAGCCCGGCGCCCAATCGAGCCGGAATTCCTTAAAATGCCCGGTGAATTCGTCCATGCCGAGTTCGTGAATCCACTCTTTGGTGCTCGGCCGGAGCACCTCCACGTGCCCGCCTTCGGCGAATCCCTCCACGCTATCGAGGGTCAGCGACCGGCTGCCGGCCGGCACCACCGCATCGGTCACCGTTCGCACCGGCCCCGACTTGCGATCGTCCCGTCCGGCGAGTTCGATCAGCGCGCGTCGATCATGGCCGGTGGCCATGAGGATGGTGGTATGGGCAACATCCGCGCTTCCGCGCAGCACCACTCCGCAGGCGTTCAGTCGCAGCTGGCCTCCGACCTTGAACAGTCCGGGCGCGAGCTGCACCGCCCCGCGGAAGCCGTCCGGACCGGGCTTCAAACTGCCGACATGGTTCAGAGCCGCCTGCAGGAGCGCGGTGTCGTCCTGACCCGAAGGGGTCACCACAACCGTGGCCGGCACGGACGGAAGGGCTGTGCCGCCGCCGCAGTAGCCGGCGTACGAAAAATCGATCGGAACGGTTGCCGCCGATTCGGCAGCGCGGGCGGACCCGAGGCTGCCACAAAGCAAAAGCAGGTTCGCAGCGAAGATTCTTGGGCGCGGGGCTGGCATCGAACGAGTCTGTTTGCGGGAGGCGAGGTCTGGCGAATTGCGGCCGGGTCCGCCGGTTCCCGGCGGGAGGTGACCGCTGTCCGGAAAGGGCGGCATTGCCGCGCGACCAACCTAGGCGCGCGCTGCGCGGGCGTCCAGTTTCATCCCGCGCGCCATTGGTCCTGCCGGTGGACTTTGCGTTCCCCGGCTTCCATATTTCCCTCTCGCGGCCGGGCGCTTTTTTTTGCGAAATGAGGTTGAACATGTCCACCCGGCCTCGCGACAACCGCCATCCGCTGGAACACCGGTTTTCCGGTGAGCACCCGCTGCGCACGCTGCTTTATCTCTACCGGGGGCAGCGCCGGCAGCTGGCGATCGCGTCGCTGTGCTTCGTCGTCAAGCACAGCCCCGTGTGGCTCATGCCCGCGATCACGGCCAACATCGTGGACCTCGTTTCCCGGCCCGGCCTGCACTCGCCCGGGGAGCTCTGGGTCAACGCGCTGGTGCTGCTGGTGATCCTGGCGCAGAACATCCCGCTCCACTACGCCTATGCGCGGTCGCTTAGCCGCGCCGCCCGTACGACGGAGACCCAGCTGCGGTCCGCCTTGTGCCGGCGGCTTCAGCACCTGTCCATCGGCTACTACGCCCGGCAGAGCGCCGGTGTGCTGCAGACGAAGGTGCTGCGTGACGTGGAGGCCGTGGAACAGCTGACCCGCGTCCTATTCGACGGCGGCCTGGCCTGTCTGGTCAACATCGTGTTTGCGCTGGTCATCACCGGCCTGCGCCAGCCGTGGTTCCTGTTGTATTTTCTCGTCACCGTGCCCGCAGCGGCGGCGATCGTGTATACGCTGCGCCGGCCACTGGCGGCGCGCAACGCGGCCTTCCGCGAGGAAATCGAACGCATGTCCACGCGGGTGATTGAAATGACCCACCTTTTGCCGGTCACCCGCGCCCACGGTCTCGAGTCGACGGCGTTGGCGCGGGTGGGCGAGTCGCTCGAGCGGGTGCAGGCGGCGGCGCTGCACGTCGATGGGATCAATGCGGTCTTTGGCGCGCTGTCATGGGCGACCTTCAATGGCTTCAACATGCTCTGCCTGATCGTTTCCGCCTGGGCCTGCCTGGCTCGCTGGCTGCCCCTCGGGGCCGGCGATGTCGTGTTGCTGACGACTTATTTCGGACTCATCACCGGCTCAGTGCTCGGCTTGGTGGGCACCCTGCCGCAGCTCACCCGGGGACTCGAGTCGATCCGCTCGATCGGCGAGGTGCTGCAGTGTCCGGACCTGGAGGACAACGAGGATAAGGCCGCAGTCACCGCGGTCGAGGGCGAGTTCAGCTTTGAAAACGTGAGCTTTGTCTATCCGGGCTCGGCACTGGCGGCCCTGCATGATTTCTCCCTCGAGGTGCCACCGGGCGAAACGATCGCCCTGGTCGGTCCCTCGGGCGCCGGCAAGTCCACCGTCCTCAATCTTGTCATCGGTTTCATCCGTCCAACCGGCGGGCGCATCCTCATCGACGGGCGCGACATGCAGGCGCACGACCTGCGCACGTACCGCCGCTTTCTCGCCGTGGTGCCGCAGGAGTCGATCCTGTTCGATGGCACGGTGCGCGACAACGTCACCTACGGCCTGCGCGGAGTGCCGGCCGAAGCCGTCGTCGCCGCGGTGCGCGACGCCAATGCCTGGGATTTTGTCTCCCAAATGCCCGCCGGGCTCGACACCCCCGTCGGCGAAAAAGGCGCGCGGTTGTCGGGCGGCCAGAAACAACGCCTGGCCATCGCCCGCGCGCTGATCCGCAACCCCCGGGTGCTCATTCTCGATGAGGCCACCTCGGCCTTGGACACCGAGACCGAGGCCCTGATTCAGGAAGCGCTCGCCCGCCTAATGCGGGGCCGCACGACGTTTGTCGTAGCCCACCGACTGTCGACCATCCGCAATGCCCGCCGCATCGTCGTCCTCGACCAGGGACGCCTCGCGGAGATCGGTTCCCACGAACACCTGGTGCGCTCCGGCGGCCTCTATGCGCGCCTGCATTCACGGCAGGCGGGAGTCGAGTTCACTCAATAATGTAACCTTCTTCGCCGTGCTCTGCCAGATCGAGTCCCATCCGTTCATTGTCGCGGTCCACCCGCAGTCCGCTGGCTGACAGCTTGACCACCCAGGCAATGGCCGTGGTGGCGCCGACGGACCAGGCCACCACGATCGCTCCAGCCTTGAGTTGCTCCATCCACAGCGTCCGGCCGACGAGATCGGCAACCGGCCCCGTGGCCAGACTTGGATTGGCGGCCGCCGTGGCAAAGACTCCGGTCAGAATGGTGCCCAGTGTGCCGCCGACGGCATGCACGCCAAACGTGTCCAGGGAGTCGTCGTAGCCGAACCGTGCCTTGAGATGATTGCAGGCGAAGTAGGTCGCCCCGCCGGCGGCCAGGCCAATCAGCACCGCGCTCCCGGCCGTGACAAAGCCGCTCGCCGGGGTGATCGTGGCCAGTCCGGCGACCGCGCCGGAGCAGAAGCCCAGCACGCTCGGTTTTCCCCGCTGGAGATACTCGATCAGGGACCAGGAGAAACACCCCGCGGCCGCGGAAAGGGTGGTGGCCACAAACGCGTTGACGGCGACACCGTCGGCCGCCACGGCGCTGCCGGCATTGAATCCGTACCAGCCGGCCCAGAGCATGCCGGTGCCGGTCATGCAGAACACCATGCTGTGCGGCGGCATGGGTTCCCGCCCATGCCCGTCGCGCTTGCCGACCACCAGGCACAAGGCGAGGGCGCTCCAGCCCGAGGTCATGTGCACGACCAAGCCGCCGGCAAAGTCGATCGCCTTGATCCCCGCGGCGGGATTGGCGGCGCCATTCATCCAGCCGCCGGCTCCCCAGACCATATGGGCGATCGGGAAGTAAACCACGAACATCCACATCACGCTGAAAAGCATGACAGCCTTGAACTTCATGCGCTCGGCAATCGCCCCCACCGTCAGGGCCGGGGTGATGATCGCGAACATCAATTGATACACGGCAAACAGGCTGTGCGGAACCCACTGTGCGTAATCGCGATTGGGTTGCGTACCGACGTCCTGCAGGAAGGAGAAACTCCACCCGCCGATGAAAGCGTTGCCCCGCGCGTAGGTCAGGCTGTACCCGCAAATCCACCAGAGAATCGTGACCACAGAGGCGAGACCCAGGCACTGCGCGAGAATTGACAGCACGTTTTTCCGCCGAACCAGGCCGCCGTAAAACAACGCCAGTCCTGGAAGGGTCATGAACAATACCAGCGCCGAACTGGTCATCATCCAGGCGCTGTGGCCCGGGCCACCCCCGGGGACCCTGGACTGTGCCTGACCATCAGTCGCCCGGGCGGTGTTGTTGACATAGGCTTCGAGGTCGGCCAGCCGCTGTTCAACCGTCGGCGGCGGCAAGGGAGCCGCCCGGGACTCTGCTGCGAGGAGCGGGACCGCCGGAAACAATAGCCCGATCAGCAGAATGAAAATCAGTCCAGGGGGTTTCATGGATAAGATCGCTCAGGCAGCAGGTTTCCAGCCATCCATGAATTTTCTGCATGGATTGCGCACTATTATCCACCGATATCCCACGCCCTTATGAATGCTAGGATTGGGTATAATCCGGCCGCCTTAACGGCAGCGGTTTCCGCTGCGCTGGAACCCTCCGCCAATTGGCGGGATGGCTGAGGGCTGCGTTCCCGCTTTCCTCGGGCGGTTTTTTCCCTGAACATTCATTCGATGGAGAGGATTCCTTCAGCGCCGGCCGAGCAAACGGGCGCGACATTCGAGGGCCCAGGCGCGCCGCCCCGGGATTGGTTCATGCTCGACCCGGAAGTCGCCTTCCTCAACCACGGCTCGTTTGGCGCCGTCCCGCGTTCGGTCTTTGCGGTTTATCAGGAGTGGCAGCGCGAGCTGGAGCGGCAGCCGGTCGAGTTTCTCGGACGGCGTTTCGCGGATTTGCTGCGGGAGGCGCGTATCGCCCTGGCCGCCCAGGTGCGCACGAGCGCGGACAATCTGGTCTATGTGCCCAATGCGACCGAGGCCCTCAACATCGTGGCGCACAGCGTGCGGCTCAACCCCGGCGATGAAGTCGTCACGACCGATCACGAGTACGGAGCGATGGACCGAATGTGGCAGTTCATCTGCCACCGCACCGGCGCGATCTACCGCCCCGTGGCTGTCCCGCTGCCGGTCACCACCGCGGCAAAACTTGCCGACCGGATTTGGGCGGCCGTCACGCCGCGCACGCGAGTGCTTTTCTTCAGCCACCTCACCTCGCCGACGGCGTTGATATTTCCAGTGAGCGAGCTCTGCCGCCGCGCCCGGGCGGCGGGCGTGCTCAGCATCGTGGACGGGGCGCACGCGCTGGGGCAGGTTCCGCTGGATCTCGAAGCCATGGGCCCCGATTTCTACGCGGCCAACGCGCACAAATGGCTCTGCGCACCGAAAGGCTCGGCCTTCCTTTATGCGCGGCCGGCGGCGCAACCGCTGATCGTGCCGCGGGTGGTCAGTTGGGGCGACCTGGCGGCCGGGGCGACCGGATCGCGCTTCCTGGACGAATTACAGTGGACCGGAACGCGCGACATTGCCGCGTATCTGACCGTGCCGGCGGCGATCAGGTTCTGGACGGAGCATCGTTGGGAAGACTCGCGGATCCGCTGCCATGCACTGGCGCGCTACACCCGAGAAACGGTCGCTGGGCTCACCGGGCTGCCGCAAATCAGCCCGGATTCGATGGATTGGTTTGTGCAAATGACTACTGTGCCGCTGCCGCCGTGCGACGGCCCGGGGCTCAAGGCGAGTCTCTATGACGAGTACCGGGTCGAGGTGCCGGTGGTGGAGTGGCAGGGGCGGCAATACCTCCGGGTTTCCATCCAGGCTTACAATACCCGGCAGGACGTCGACCGGCTGACCGCGGCCCTTCGCGCGCTGCTCCACCTTTGACCGGCCGGGGATTTTCCGGCCGACGCCCCGGCAATCTCCCCGACGACATCTTCTCTGCTGTCGTAAGCGGGCTCGTATGGAACCGTGTAACCTGTCATGGTTTTTGCGGTCAATCTCCACATGGTCTGGTACCGACCTGTCTTTCTTCTGCTGGCATTAATCGCGCTTGCGGTTGCATCCGCGCCGGTTGGGTCGGGCGCGGCGACTGACGACACGGATACGAAGGCGGGACCGTCGCCGGACCAGCCGTCGCCACAGAAGCCACCAGACCAGCCAGCTCCGCAGAAACCAGCGGAACAGCCGCCCCCGACAAATCCGCCGGCTCCGGCGACGCCAGCGGAGCCGGGGGCCTCCCGAGACGCTGCGGGAAAAACGCTGACGCCGGATCAGCTCTACGATCTCGGCAAGAGTCTTTTCGATCAGTATGCACCGCCCGAAATCAAGGCAGAATACGATTTTCCGTCGAGGGAGCAGTGGGATGAGTTCGCACTGAAACTGCAGCGGGCGCTGGACGGCGATTCACCGGAAGCGCTGGCGGCATACGAGCCCCAGGCGCGCGCCGCCCTCTCCGCGCTGCGGGTGCTGCCGGGCTACGAAGATTATGCCGACTGGCTGGAAGAACGGCTTGATTTGATCGAGGCCGCGAAACAAGCCTCCCGGCTGCCGCCAGCCGAGGTTGTGCCGGCACCCACCACGCCGCCCCCGGTCGTCCAGCCCCGGCCGGCGCCCGTGGCGCCCCGTCGCCCGGTCATGCTGTACTACGATCTGTGGGTGCAGCGCTTGCGCGATCGTCCGCTGCCTCCCGATGCCGCCGAACTCATGCCGAAGCTGCGCGCGGAGTTCTCCGCCGAGGGCGTGCCGCCGGAACTCGCGTGGCTGGCTGAAGTGGAGTCTTCGCTCAATCCCAACGCCCGCAGTCCATCCGGTGCCAAGGGCCTGTTCCAGCTCATGCCGGACACGGCGAAGTCCCTCGGTCTGAGCACGTGGCTGCCGGACGAACGCACCGATCCGGGGAAAAGCGCCCGGGCCGCGGCGCAATTGCTTCATAAACTGCAGACCCGGTTCGGCGACTGGCCGCTGGCGATCGCAGCCTACAACACCGGGGAAGGGCGCGTCAGCCGGGCGCTTGCGGCGAGGAAGGCCACGACTTTCGCGGAAATCGCCCCAGCCCTGTCAGTGGGCACGCGTTTGTATGTTCCCAAGGTCCTGGCCACCATCGCGCTCCGCACCGGGGTGCCGCCGGAGAAGCTTGCCGCGCCCGGCGGATGAGTGTCCCGTGGTGGCGGACCGGACCACGTAGCGCATTCAGCGACGGATCCAACGGGCCAGTTTTTCAGCAACCACTCATGAAGATTACTATTCTCGGCGC